>PJUI01000030.1_pt1 | contig 322497 bp, 282 predicted proteins | sample 1512201 | NCBI WGS metagenome assembly PJUI01 (sample SAMN08177670, study PRJNA422409) | Feces metagenome, whole genome shotgun sequencing project. | isolation source: Chicken feces (2) enriched on wood chips | host: Gallus gallus | place: USA: Madison | collected 2015-01-15
GAAGGTGACCAAGGTCATCCCGATCAGGACATCTGCCGCCAATGTAGACGTACAGTTCTTCCCGGAGGGGGGCAGTCTGGTGCAGGACCTGCCGAACCGGATCGGGATCAAGGCGGTGAACGCCGAGGGACGTGGCGAGGACGTGAGCGGAACGATAATGGATGGCGATGGTACGGAGGTAACTGCTTTCAGTACGACCTACCTGGGCATGGGTAGCTTCTCGCTGAACCCGATGGCAGGCAAGATATATAAGGCTAAGATACAGTTCAGGGATGGGACCAGCAGGTTGATGGACCTGCCAGCGGCCACGGCCAGTGGCTACATCCTGAACATCAACAATACGGACAGTACCAGGATGTTGGTAAAGGTACTGAGGAGCGGAGACCTGTTGGCCAAGGGCGAACTACAGCTGGTTGGCCAACAGAACGGTAACGTCTGTCTGGTGGCCAAGGTGCCTGCCAAGGTACTGGTGAACCTGAGCGTACCCAAACAGACCCTACCCTCTGGTGTGGTGACCTTTACATTGTTTACCAGTGAAGGCATCCCTGTGGCGGAGCGAATCGCCTTTGTGCAGAACAATGCCTCGCGGGCAGAACTTGAACTCAAAGACCTCAAACCCAGTTATGCCAAAAGGGAGGACATGAAGCTTGGCCTTTCGGTAAGGGGTATGGATGCCAGAGGTAGTTTCTCCGTAGCTATAACGAATGAATCGGTCATCAGCCCAGATCCTGACAACGAAAGCAACATCCTGACCAGCCTATTGCTCTCTTCGGAGCTGAAGGGCTACATCGAAAGACCGAACCACTATTTTCTGGACAATAGTGCGAAGACACGTGCAGAGCTTGACAACCTGATGCTGACCCAGGGCTGGCGCAGGATAGATTGGGCGGCGCTGATAAAAGACCAAAAACCTGCCATTCCGTTTGCTGTAGAAAAGAACCTGAAGATCAGCGGAACGTTGACGGATAGGAAGGGCATACCCGTAGTTGACGGAAAGGTGTCCATCTTCTCTGCCACCAACGGCGTATTCTCCAATGCGGTGAAAGCCGATGCACAAGGTAATTTCATTTTTGATGAGATGGATTTTAACGACAGTACAAAATTTAACCTACAGGGTAGCAATGCAAAAAAGGAGAAAAGACTAAAACTGAAGATCAATATGGTGCCCGACCAGGCCATCACGGCCAACCGTAACATGGGCGATTTTGAGACGGACATCAATATGGCGCTGAAAGATTATCTGGACAAGGGGGAGAGTTATTTCGAGGATCTCGGCAAGCGTGGCCTGCTTAGCCGTACCATCATGTTGAAACAGATTGAGGTAAAAGCAGAGGTGCCGAAGAAACAGGTACCGGAGTACTCATCTAATTTTAATGGACCAGGTAATGCTGATGCCATCATTACGGCAGATGAACTTTCAACATCGGTAAATTTTTCGCAGGCCTTAGCCAAGGTGGGAGTCTATGTTGTTAATGGGAAGGCGCGTGTTCGGTTGTTGGGTGGTTCAATGGCTATTGTATTGGACGGACTGATGCTGAACTCGGATAATCTAGACCTGATCAATATTGCAGATATAGAAACCATAGAGGTGTTGAGCAAGTCGCACAATCTGGTGGTTTATGGTGTTGCGGGTGGCTATGGAGTATTGGTAATTACCACCAAAAGAGGCCCTGATAAGAGGAGACCAGTTATATTAAGCGAACCGGATTCAAAGATAAGTTATACACCAAAGGGTTACCAAGTTGCCCGTGAATTCTATGTGCCCAAACACAGTGAAGCTACAGCTCCTAGACCAGACCTGAGACCTTTGGTCTATTGGAATCCTTATTTGGTGATGGGAGCTGACGGGAAGCTCAACCTCAACTTTAACAACTCAGACCAAACAGGTACTTATCGGATTGTAATAGAGGGCATGGACGAGAAGGGCAACCTGGCTAGAGAAGTATTCAAATATCAAGTTAACTGATTAAAATAAAAAAGCAGCCCTGTTTTAACAGGGCTGCCCAATCTCTGCAAAGCAGAAAAAACATCTATACTAATATCGCATTAGTTTGTCTTTGTATTTAACCATGAAGCTCTAAGTTTTAACTGTGCTTCGGTTGGAGATGCCATTTCATTTAAGATGTTAAATTGTTTTACATCCTGAAATTCTACTGGCTGACTTAATTTTACTTCGGTAGCATTGCCATTGGCATCTTTTCTAAGTACCAACATGCTAAATGTATCGCCTGTTTTCATGCTTACCCTTACACTATCCAAAAACTGTTGTACTTTAGCTACTTCAGGTAATTTAAGGTCGTTGATGGCCAATATCTGGTCGCCTTTTTGGATGCCCAACTTTTTACCATAACTGTTCATTGTGGTATCTGCAACAAATAAATTCTTTGTAGTTGGGTTGTAGCCAAGCCTTGTTCCACCAGTATTGGCTTTTTTAACCAAGGCCACATCCTGATAATCAACCCCAATTGAAGCAAAGATTTCTTGATATGGAAGTTTTTTATTGCCGCCAACATAGGTGTTCAAAAAGACCCCAATTTCTGGGTAAGTCAATTTGGTAATCGTTGCAAATAGTTCATCATCTTTAAACGACTTGTTTTTGCCATAGGTTTTAGACAAGTCCTTCATCAGGTTTTGTGTACCATATTTTCCTTTGGATAATTCTCTTAACTTAATGTCAAGACAAAGCCCAATCAATGCGCCTTTCTCGTACACATTGCCATATTGGTTTTCATAAGTATCCAATACCCCTTTAGACATTTTTGTAAAGGCCAAGGTATCATTGTAACGCATGGCATTGTTCAATTTCGATTGTTGCGTTTTCAGGTAATCTTTAAAATCTACTAAACCATATTTTACCTGCATGTGGTGTGCTGCATATTCTGTTAATCCCTCATACATCCATAAATGGGCAGACATTTTAGGGTTATCATAATCAAAGTTTCCGATCTCTTCACTATGGATGCTCAATGGAGTTACGATATGGAAAAACTCATGCGAGCCTGTTTCCCGTACACTTTTTGCAAGTTCTTCAGGGCTAAAGCTTTCTGGAAGGTAATAAAAAGAAGAGTACGAATGTTCTAAAGCGCCGTAACTTGTGAGCTGTGGATCATCACTTAAACTGATGATAAAAGCATATTTATCTACCGGTAGTGTGCCACCAAGGTATTCTTTTTGGGCTTCTAAAGTTCTTTTGAGTTCTTTGGCAATAACGGCCGAAGTAGCTTTCTTGTTTGGAGAATATAAAGAGATCAAGATTTCCGCCCCGCCAATATGTAAAATGGTAGTATCTGGTCGGTTGTACATGATTGGTGCATCTGCAAGACTATGGTAATCTGGAACCTGATATTGGTCTGTAGTTGCATTGATCTGTTTGCCCTTAAGTGAAGTAGAACCATAAAAATCGGCAGGTTTGGTAACCGTTACTTTGTAAGGGATGTTTTTTGCACCATCAAAATAACCAAAGAAACCAAAATTGTTGATCACAAACATTTTGTCTTTATCGATGTTTGTTCCGGCAGGTTGAAAAATTTCGGCTCCCTTGATCTCCTTGCTATCCCAGCTATCGTCAACCAGATAGGTGATTTTTGACAGTTCTTTTGCGCCAGTTATTTTCCACGAATCAATGTTTTCTTGGCTCACCTTTAGTTCAGTGCCTTTTTTATCAAAAGCTTTAAAGTTTGAGATGTAACGGCCAAAATCGTAAATGGCATAGGTGCCAGGTACCATTTTAGGTAGATGGAAAATAGCTTCGTTGGCGCTTAATTTAGGGGTAAGTAAGGTCACTTCTAGTTTATCGTCCTTTACGTTATTGAGGTTGATGCTGTAGTGGTAGCCAGTGTTGGTCTGCTGTGCAAATACCGAATTGGCAGCGATAAAAAGTAAAAAAAGAATGAGGTGTTTTTTCATTGATCTTGTTTTAAAATAGATAAATCGGGTGTACTATATAATTGTTTTAGAGTGAATAAGGGATGTGAAGTTACAAAAAATAGACCTTTTTATAGCTGATGCCAATAGGGAGCTCATTATTTATAAAATTATGATTTGGTCTTTAACAGTTGCGCTATCCTTTGATCCAATTCCTTTTGGTCTCCATCAAACGTGTCTTCAAAACCCTTACCTAGTTGGTAGATTGTATTATTTTTCGAAATCCGATAAATGCTGTAATAATTTTGACCAGCAAAACCATAACCAACAATCACTTTGTATTTTTGATGAAAACTTGGGTTGGCAATGGTTTCAAAACCCTTGATCCTGGTTAGTGTTTTGTTTTTAGGATTGGCCAAGTAGAGGTAATACAACTCATTGCTACCTCTTGCACCAGTACCCTTAAATATCAAGAGGTCTTTGTAACCATCGCCATTAAAATCTTCGTGCTGGGCTTCATCAGGATATTGGATGGCAATTTTTTCTTTCCAAAAAAGTTGATCAGTTTGGCCACGGTCTCTGCCAAAATAAATAGTGCTGTTTTTTTCAGCGTCTTCGCTATTTAAACAGCGCTGTATGGCTAATACATAGTTCCGGTCGCCAAAGGGGTACTCATATTTCCAATCGCAATCTACTTTAGGTTGACCGAATATCTTTATGGCTTTAACAGTGCGCTGTTTGATTGGGTCTTGTGCTTTAATGGTGATGGCCAAACCTAATAAACTGAAGAAGAGCAATTGTTTTTTCATCGCTTTTTATCCCTTATTTAGAGGAGCCAATTTTGGCCAGGTAATAACTATAATCCTTGGTACGTACCTGTCCATTTAGCTTTTGGGTATACGCCTTTACCATAAACGAGCTGTCATCTATCCACAGGATGTTTTCTACCGCCCAATCTTTGGTGGTAAAGCTCATTTTTTCTGTTAATTTGTTGTGTGGCTGTTGTGTGCCATCTACCCTTAATAGACCAATGAAACAACTGTTTTTGGCATACACTTCATTGTAATAGTAAACAAGCGTATGGCCATGTGGCGAAGGGATAGGGATTTCTACAGCATCATCCCCAACCGAAACAATAGCATATTGATAAGCTGTAAGGCTATCTATCAAAAACAGGTCGCCAAAACCAATGTGTTCGGCAGTATGGTAACTGGTCAATACATGCATTTTCAATTGCGGCAAATACCCCCTATATGCTGTGCCTTTAAAAGCGGCCTGATCATCTGCTTTATATGTCTTTAGTTTAACCAGTCCTGCTTTGGTGGGGATCAACAATTGAGTTTTTGTTACTTTAAATTGAGGATGGGAAAGGTATTGTTTATCATGATATTTTTCATAGTCGGCAGCAGCTATTTTTTCGAACACAATTTTGGGCAGTTTTTCAAAAGTATCTGCATAGCCAAGTGTAACGGTTTTTGGTTGTTGGGCAAAAGCACCCAAGGCCGACAAGAAAAATAAGAGAAAGACTTTCATGTTATTTTTTTCTAGGTTGTACGATATAATATTCCCGCTCGTTCAACCTGATCAGGTCAAAATCCATGCCGTTACATTTAAAATAAGCAAGGGTTTGTTCACTACATTCCTTGCCGTTAGGTGTAGCCGTATATACTTGGTCTATTTTAAATTTTAAGGTATCGTTCTGTTGGATAAGTTCATAAAACCTAGTGCCATTCCATTTGATATCGGGCAGGCTTTCGCAATTAAAAGCTGCAGTTTTCTGAAAACGGACCATTTTTAGCTTGGTAGTGTCTTGCTCAAGCGCTTGGATCTTCCAGTTGGTGTTGGTAGAGGATGTGGCTGCATTTTGAAGGGTTTTAAGTCCATCAAAAACCCAGGTTACAAAACTAGGGGAGGTACGACTGCGGATGTAACCATTGTCGAAAAACACAGCTTCGTTTTGTGGAAGTAGCTGTTCGGTGTCCAAACTATCGATCACCTTGCCCGATTTGTCCAACCTCAAACTTTTCAACAAAGGCTGTTTTTTATTAGAACTGTTATATAAAAAATTGAGGATGACCTCTTGCTTATCACTTAGTAAATAAGGTGCGCTGATCAGATTATACTCGCTGGCAGCCAATAAAGGTTTCACTTCAACAGCTGAAGTGCCAGCATAACTAGACAGGGCCTGATAACTGTTGTATTTAGGGTCTAATGAAGGTTCGCTGATTTTTTTGGTCCAATAAAAAATACAGGTGCTGAGCATAAAAGCACCCACTATGCCCATCGCGAACTTTATATTGCCATACCACAAAGCACTCTTGCTGATATTTTGCCCTTGTAAAGGTAAAGAAAGGGTAATACCTGCAAGGATAGCACAGATAGCACAATACAAAAGATGTTTGCCTATAAAGTATTTTATTGGAACCATAAAATCGGTAAAATGCGTAAAACGAGGGATGCCGACAATTCCATACACCAACCAAAAAATAAAAGACATCACCAGAAAAGGTAATAAGATGCGAAAAAGCAGGTGCGGATAGATCACCGAGGTATGGATATAATGTGCCAATAGTTTGATCAACAGTGTGCCCACCACAAGTGCACACAAACAAAGAAGGCCAAAAATAACCACTGCTTCAAACGCGATGAAACTTCCGCCTTTACGCGCATAATACCAATAAGTAAATAAAAGGATGATGGCTGCAATTGCAACAGCCTTGATGTTTGTACCAATGTTTTCCATATACGATCTTTAGCGACAAGTGAAGATGTTACCCTATAAACATAAGTATAAGGGATATGTGGTTAAAAAACAATTTTTTTAACATTCAATGTAATTTCGGTAAGCTGTAGAATTTGTAAATTAGTACCACAAATAAACAATTGAAATGAAAGCACCAGAATCGATCATCCCTATACTTTATACTAAAAACATCGTAGACAGTATTGATTATTATACCAAGGTTCTAGGCTTTGAGGGCCAATGGATATGGGAAGATGCACCTGCTTTTGGTGGGGTAAACTGGGGCGAGGTAAGATTGTTCTTCTGTAAAGATGGGCAGGGCAGCCCAGGCACTTGGCTTTGCATCAATGTAGTAGATGTTGATGCCTATTACGAAATGATCAAGGTTCGTGGGGCCAAAGTACTCTCACCCCCAGAAGATAAGCCCTGGTTTATGCGAGAAATGCTAGTGCAGGATCCAGATGGACATGTGATCCGTTTCGGGCATGGTATTGAATGTGATTAGCAATTACAAGCCTTTTGATGCTACAAAATATGGTGTTTTGTAACATTACATTGAGCTGTTGTAACATTACAGTAGGCCTCAATAAAGGCTCATATTGTACATGTAATAGGCTTAAATGCCCAAAAAAAGGTGCTTTTTAACAAATTCAATTGAGCGCTAAATCAAAATAGATTAGCTGGCTTAATGTAATAGTCCGTCTATAAAGAATTGTAGGGTCCAGTTTGTCAGCACCATCACACACTTCAAGATCTCTACAGATTTAGGCATTAAACTTGTATCAAAATAGTTCCTATGCATTTTGATCAATTGATGGTTTTAGTGAGTGGATTTGTAGACCAACTGCTCAAAAAGAAACTCAGCCCTTGTCTCTATTTTCATAACCTCACCCACACCCGTTATGTGGTTAAGGCTGTGCAGGAAATTGGCTTTCACGCTGGCCTCACACCAAAACAACAGGAAACAGTTACACTTGCGGCGTGGTTTCATGATACGGGTTATACAGAAGTGTACAAAAACCACGAGTTGGTGAGCATAGAAATAGCGACAGAATTTTTGGCTAGTGTTGGGATAGTAGGCGAGCAGGTGGCCGATATCAGGTCTTGCATCTTGGCTACAAGATATCCTCAAAAGCCAACCAACCTGATGGAAATGGTGATCTGCGATGCAGATTTCTATCATTTCTCGGTTGAGGATTACATGCAATTTGCAACTGCACTAAAAAAAGAATGGGAAGCCGAGTTTGGCCATTGTTATACCCAACAACAATGGAACCATATCAACCTCGAAATGTTGAGCAACCACCAATATTTTACCGATTATGGCCAGCAGCTGCTCCAAAAAAGCAAAGAACACAATATCAGTAAACTTAAATTACCCATTTAAATGTTATGGATTCTTTTCCTTTGCGATTTGCCCATTAATTTCATTAATTTAAGCAAATGAAGATCTTAGTCATAGAAGATGAAAAGGCAGTAATGGATAGCATATTGGCCTATTTTACTGGAGAAGGCAATATCTGTGAGCATGCTGCTACTTATGCTGCAGCGGCCGAAAAGATTGCACTTTACAGTTACGACTGCATTCTGCTGGATCTTGGATTGCCTGATGGCGAAGGGATGCAGTTATTGGATATGCTAAAGAAAATGAAAAAAAAGGATGGTGTATTGATCATTTCTGCCCGACATTCTTTGGATTCGAAATTGGCTGGACTGGACCTCGGTGCAGATGATTATCTGGTCAAACCGTTCCATTTATCAGAACTCAAAGCAAGGGTGAGTGCCATTGTACGGAGAAAGAATTTTGATGGCGATAACATCATTACCTATAACGAGATCAGTATCGACGTATTGGCCATGACCACTACCGTAAATGGAAAAGCCATTGTACTGACCAGAAAGGAATTTGACCTGTTGGTGTACTTTTTGGCCAACAAGGGCAAAGTGGTTACCAAAAATGCCATGGCCGAACATTTATGGGGCGATGAGATGGACATTTCTGACGATTTTGATTTCATCTATACCCACGTTAAAAATCTTAGAAAAAAACTATTAGAAGCAGGTTCTCAAGATTATCTGCGCTCATTATATGGTATCGGTTATAAATTTGGTGGATCGTGAAGTTAGCCAGCAAATACAATAGGGTAAACCTGATCACCTCGTTGGTGGTATTGGTCATTACCGGAGTGATCTATTACATTGTGATCCACTTTATCCTTACCGAAAAGCTCGATAAAGATCTAGCGGTTGAGGAAGACGAAATCAAACAATATGTAGCCACTTACCACAAGCTGCCATTGGCTTCTAGTTACATAGACCAACAGGTATATTATAAAGCATTGACTGATACGGCCCCAGATGTACGCCTGTTCCATTATACTACCTATAACAATGCCAAAGAACACGAAACAGAGCCTGGAAGAAGCCTGATCACTTCGGTTAAGGTAAATGGGAAAAGGTACGAAGTAACCATCATCAAATCGAGGGTAGAGGCCGAAGACCTGGTGAGGATCATCTTGCTCATTACCATTGCTGTGACGGTTATTTTGCTTGCTGCCCTGATCTTGATCAACCGTTTTGTACTCAATCGCTTATGGAAGCCTTTTTATACGATCCTGAACCAGATGAAAACCTACGAGCTGGCCAAAATGGATGACATTGCCCAACAGCAGACCAATATTGATGAGTTTAAAGAACTGAACGACTCTGCAAATGCCATGGCCGCAAGGGTACGGCAAGATTACAAAGAACTGAAAAGTTTTGCCGACAATGCATCGCACGAAATGATGACTCCATTGGCCATCATCAATTCAAAACTTGATTCGTTGTTACAGACCGATTCTTTTACCCCAGAACAAGGGGCAATATTAGAAGATGTGTATCATGGCGTTGGTCGTTTGTTCAGGTTAAACCAATCGCTCTTGTTATTGGCCAAGATAGAGAATAACCTTATTCCCGATGTTCAGGATATCGATATGCAAGAGTTGTTGACCAACAAGATCAGACAGTTTCAAGAACTTTTTGAGAAGGATGGGCTGAGCCTGGTTCAAGAACTTCGGCCTAGCCATGTGAGGATGAGCCGGTATCTGGCAGATATCTTGTTGAACAATCTTTTTAGCAATGCCATTCGGCATAACCACAATGGCGGTACCATAGCAGTGCTATTGTATCCAAATTCGCTGCAGCTGATCAATACAGGTAAGGATATTGAATTGGACAATAAATTATTTGAACGTTTTGCTAAATCTACCGCTTCTGAAGGCATGGGCTTGGGGTTGGCGATCACCAAACAGATCTGTGCGTTATATGGCTTCGTGATCAGCTATCAACGCAAAGACCAAAAGCATTGTTTTACAGTTGTTTTTGATCCAAAAATATAGCTACAGAATTACTACATAATTAGGTTTTAGTTTTATGTTAAAATTTAAAACCATGAAAAAAACAATTGTATTTCTGTTCTGCTTATGCTTTGTTGCCACCGCAACCTTTGCACAAAAACTAAATGCTAAAAAAGTGCCTGCAATAGTAACTGCTGCTTTTGCAAAAAGACATGCCACAGTTAGCAAAGTAAGCTGGGAAATGGAAAAGACCAATTACGAAGCCGGATTTACATTAGATGGCAAGGAAACTTCTGAGATTTATACCGCCCAAGGTGTATGGGTAGAATCGGAAGTAGAGATCAAAGTTGCCGAATTGCCAGATGCGGTAAAGATGAAATTGAAAGGTAAAAAAGTAGCTGAGGCTGCAAAAATTACCAAGGCCGATGGTACCGTAGTTTACGAAGCAGAAGTTGGAGGTAAAGACCTGTTGTTCGATGCCAAAGGGAACCTAGTAAAACCCTAAGCACCTGTTTTGATGAGGGCAAAGATAAGTATAGGTAGTTTGCTGTTGATCTGTATGGCAACTACCTGTTTAGCGCAAAGGCAGGATTCACTGACCACAGATCATGCAGGTCTGGTCGATCTAAAAAATATCCATACCACAATTCAACCCGTAAAATTTAAGGCTGCCCAGTTTATTGCACCTGTGCTATTGATGGGTTATGGTTTTGCGGCAGTTTATAGCCATGGACCTTTAAAGGAACTGGATCTGAGTACAAAAGACGAACTTCAGGAAGACCATCCTTTGTTTGCCGCCCATGTAGACGATTACCTACAGTTTGCACCCGCATTGGCTGTATACGGGCTTAATCTGTCAGGTATTAAGGGTAAACACAATCTGATGGATGCATCGATGTTATATGTTACTTCAGCTGCGATCATGGGGTTATCTACCCATTTTGTGAAACAGGGTGTACATCGGCAAAGACCAGACGAATCTGGGTACAATTCCTTCCCCTCTGGGCATACAGCCTCCGCATTTGCAGCAGCCGAATTTCTACACCAAGAGTATAAAGAGGTTTCGCCATGGTATGGTTATGCCGGATATTTTGTAGCCACGGCTACGGGTACTTTAAGGATGTATAACAACAAACATTGGTTTAGTGATGTAGTTGCAGGAGCTGGTTTTGGCATAGCCTCAACCAAAATCTCTTACTTGGTCTATCCTTACATCAAAAGATTGTTTACCGGCAAAGCGGTGCAAAACCTTTCTATTATGCCTATGAGACAAGATGGCGCCAATGGTTTTGTAGCCAATTATAGTTTTTAAGTAACACGGATGACCTGCTTCAGATTTACTTCATATTTAGTGCCTAGCTTAGTGATGGTTCACTTTGTTTATCTAATCATAATTACATGAGGATTACCCAAAGGTTTCTGTTTTTGTGTTGCCTGATGTTGGTGCAGACCTTAACCCTACAGGCGCAAAATGCTACCAGAAACATTGATTATTTTTTGGGTGCGGCCACAAAATATAGCCCAGTTTTAAAGGATTATAAAAATCAGCAACAAAGCATCAAGATCGATAGCCTATTGATACTGGCCGCCGCAAAACCTCAGGTTACGGCAAGTTCGGCAGGAATGTATGCACCAATCATCAAAGGTTATGGTTATGATGAAGTACTTTCTAATGGACAAAGCTTAGAAGCCTTGTTGAACGTTAATTACGACCTATCCAACAAAAGAAGAATCAAAAACCAACTTCAAGGGATTAAACTGCAGAGCGATTCGGTACAGTATGCAGGCGCACTTTCGCTTTTCGATCTAAAGAAATCAATCACAGATCAATACATTACGGTGTATGCCAGTCAGCAACAAGTAGAATTTAACCAAGAGGTAAGCACCTTATTGAAAAAAGAAGAAGCCCTGCTCAAACAGTTGACCCGCAACAATGTGTACAAACAATCGGAGTACCTTACATTTTTGGTTACGCTACAACAACAAGAGCTGAGCCTCAAACAAGCTGAACTGCAATACCAGAATGATTATGCAACACTTGGCTACCTTGCTGGCCTTACCGATACCAGTACCGTACCTTTGGCCGAACCTCAACTTGTCTATCCGGTTTCACAGTCAACAAAAGGGTTTTTTACCAAGAGATATGATATCGACAGTTTAAAGAATGTGAACCAAAAGAGTGCCATAGCCCTTAATTATCGACCTAAGTTTGGGGTATATGCCAATAGTGGCTATAACTCTTCTTTTTTATTGCAACCCTATAAAAACTTTGGGGCAAGTGTAGGTTTTACTTTATCGGTACCGATCTACGATGGCCACCAAAGAAAAATGCAGTACGAAAAATTGGACCTGGCCACATTGACTTCCAACTATTATAAAGACTTTTTTGTAAGGCAACAGCAGCAACAATTGAACCTGATCAGGCAACAATTGACAGCCACTGATCAACTATTTGGACAGATCAACCAGCAGATCAAGTTTGCAAAAGGGCTGATAGAAGTAGACAGCAAGTTGTTGCGTACAGGCGATATCAAAGTGGTTGATTATATCATTGCGATCAACAATTATATGGCTGCGGCCAATCTGTTTAGGCAAACCACTATCAATCGGTTAAAACTGATCAATCAATTCAATTACTGGAACAACTAATATGGACAGATCTCTCAAAGTTTTATACAGTTTAATTTTTGTCCTATTGCTTGGTATGGGCTGTAGGCAGGCAGATCCTATTGCAGCAGAAGAAGAAATAGAACCTGTTACCCCTGTACAGGTCATTGCGGTTGCAGACAGTTCACTTACCGAATCAATCACCGTTACGGCCGTATCGGCCTACCTCGAAAAAAGTTATGTAAAGGCAAATATTAACGGATACGTAGTGGCTTCTGCCGCATTAACAGGCAAGCAGGTAAGCAGTGGTCAATTGCTTTTCAGTTTGATCACCAAAGAAGCCAAGGCCATAGGCAATAGCATCAACCAGCTTGATCCAGATTTGAAATTTTCTGGAGTTTCCAAGATCAAGGCGGCCCAATCTGGACTGATCGTTCAGGTAAACCACCAAAAGGGAGATTATGTACAAGATGGAGAGGCGCTGGCCACCATCTGCAACCGAAACAGTTTGGTATTTTTGTTAGACCTGCCCTACGAATTTAACCAATTGATCCAAAGCAATACAAATCTGATGATCGAATTGCCCGATGGGCAACAGTTAAAAGGTGTGCTGAATGGTACCATGCCCTCGGTCGATTCGCTGGCCCAGACACAACGTTACATTGTAAAGGTAAATTCGGCCAATGCCATACCCGAGGGTTTGATCGCCAAGGTTAAACTGGTTAAGGTCAACCATCCAAATGCACAGGTGTTACCCAAATCTGCGGTACTGGCCAATGAAACAGAAGACCAGTTCTGGGTGATGAAAATGATCAATGATTCTACTGCGGTAAGGGTCGATGTAAAAAAGGGAATTGAAAACCATACCATGGTCGAAGTATTGAGCCCTAAGTTTGATAAAAAAGACAGGATCATCAAGACAGGGAACTACGGCATTGCCGACACAGCAAGAGTGAAGATCCAGAAATAAGCACAGCCAGATGAAGAACTTTTTCATTTCCCATAAAAACCCAATTCTTGCGGTACTGGTGATCATCCTGCTGGGAGGGGTCTACACTTTCGAACAATTGAAAACTTCTTTGTTCCCAGAAATTACTTTTCCAAAGATCAAGGTCATTGCAGAGGCCGAATTGCAGCCCGTTGATAAAATGGTGGTTACGGTAACCAGACCGCTAGAAAATGCGATCAAACAAGTGCCTGATCTGCAATTGGTAAGGAGTACTACCAATCGGGGCAGTTGCGAGCTATCGGCATACATGAACCCTGGGGCAGATATTGACCTGAGCCAACAAAGGATCGAAGCGCAGATTGCCAAGATCAGCAATAGCTTACCACCAGGGGTTAACATTTCTGTAGAGAAGATGAACCCTTCTATTTTGCCAGTAAGTGGGTATAGCTTAGAGAGCCATTCCAAATCGCCAGTTGAACTGAAAAAAATAGCCGATTATACGGTCAAACCTTTTTTGTCGCAAGTAGATGGTGTTTCAGAGATCAGGGTAATTGGGGGTAAAACCAAAGAGTATTGGGTTGAATTGGATCCACAAAAAATGCAAGCATTGGGCATCTCGCCAGATCAGATCAATACTTCCTTGAGCCAAACCAATTTTATCAAATCAAATGGTTACCTGTCGCAATACAACTATCTCTATTTGTCGGTTACAGATGCTACCGTGCAGACAAAAACAGACCTAGAAAATCTGGTGCTGATCAGAAGAGGAGCTAGGATCGTAAAGATAAAAGATGTAGCACAGGTTAAGATACAAGAGAGCGTTGAATACACAAGGATCAATGCCAACGGAAAAGATGGAATTTTGATCGCCGTGATCAAACAGCCCAATGCCAACTTGGTAGACCTCTCTAGCCAGATGGAGGTTAAAGTTAAACAGCTCAAAAAACTATTGCCTGCAGGGGTAAGCATCAAACCTTATTATGTACAGGCCGATTTTGTAAACGAATCGGTTAAAAGTGTAAAAGATAGCCTTTGGGTTGGGTTGGCCTTGGCCATTATTGTGGCCATTATCTTTTTGCGGTCGCTTAAGGCCAGCGCCACCATTTTGATCACCATTCCGGTAACACTTTGTTTAACGGTTATTGTACTTTATTTTGTGGGCTACTCATTAAACATCATGACCTTAGGGGCCATTGCAGCAGCTATAGGTCTGATCATTGATGATGCCATTGTAGTGGTAGAACAGATCCACCGCACACACGAAGAACATCCGGAAGAGCCTACCGTAAGTTTGCTGAACAAGGCCATCGATTACTTGTTTCCGGCCATGCTGGGCTCATCAATCAGTACCATTGTGATCTTTATCCCTTTTGTGTTGATGACAGGCGTGGGAGGCTCTTATTTTCAGGTAATGACCAATACCATGATCATTACTTTGGTCTGCTCTTTCTTTGTAACCTGGATGGTATTGCCTGTAATCTACCTATTCTTAACACGTAACTCGGCGCAAAATACAACAACTGCCCCAACCAAACTGCACGAGGTTAAATCTCAAAACTGGGTCCGTTATTTTATCCAAAGACCGATCATTAGTATGGGCTTGATGGTATTGCTGATTGCGGCGATTGTATTTGTATTTCCACGATTGGAAACTGGCTTTTTACCCGAAATGGACGAAGGGAGCATTGTATTGGATTATGCTTCTCCGCCGGGAACTTCATTAGAAGAAACAGACAGGATGTTAAGAGAAGTAGAAAAAGAGTTAGTGAAGATACCTGATGTACAAGCTTATTCTAGAAGAACTGGCACCCAGATGGGTTTTTTTATCACCGAGCCCAATACGGGAGATTATTTGATCCAATTGAAGCCCAACAGAAGCAAGACCACCGATGAAGTGATAGCCGACATCCGTAGCCATGTAGAAAGTACCCAGCCTGCATTAAAGGTAGATTTTGGTCAGGTAATTGGAGATATGTTGGGCGATCTGATGAGTTCTACACAGCCCATAGAAGTGAAGATTTTTGGCAATGAGCAAGACAAATTGCAGGTACTTTCTAAAAAGGTTGCCGACATTGTTGGTCATGTGAAGGGAACAGCCGATGTATTTGATGGAATTATACTTTCAGGCCCAACGGTTAATATACAACCTAACTTTAGTCTGTTGGCCCAATATGGCATTACCCCAGCCAGTTTCCAACTGCAGGTACAAACTGCCATACAAGGAAACCTGATCGGCGACTTGTACGACAAACAGCAACTGTCGCCTATACGGATGGTGTACCCCAACAGCAGGAACATTGGGGTTTCGGCAATCAACGACCTGAAAATCTTTTTGGCCGATGGTACTGCAATCCCAATTCAAAATTTAGCAAAAGTTGAAATCACGGCAGGGAGTGCTGAAATAGAACGAGAAAATCTACAATCTATAGGAGTGGTTACCGCAAGGTTAGACAATAGGGATTTAGGCAGTGCCATGAAAGACATCCAGGCTGCTGTAAGTAGTAAAGTTAACCTGCCTTCGGGTTATCATATCGAATATGGAGGGGCTTACAAAGAACAGCAACAGTCGTTTTCAGAACTGTTGACCATATTGATCGCCTCTAGTTTATTGGTGTTCAGTGTAATCTTGTTCTTGTTTAAGGATTTCAAGATCGCATTTTTAATTCTGGTGATCTCTGTACTTGGAATTTCGGGAAGTTATTTAGCACTATTTTTAACCCATACGCCACTTAATGTAGGGAGTTATACAGGTTTGATCATGATTGTTGGAATTATTGGCGAGAATGCCATATTTACCTTTTTACAGTTCAAAGAATCACTACACGAGAAAAATGTGGATGATGCGATCACCTTTGCCATTTCTACCCGTTTAAGACCAAAACTGATGACAGCCTTAGGCGCAATCATCGCTTTGATGCCATTGGCTTTGGGGATAGGGGCTGGCGCACAATTGCACCAACCTTTGGCCATTGCGGTAATCGGCGGTTTTATCATTGCCCTACCTCTTTTATTGGTGGTACTGCCAAGCCTGATCCGAAAAATCTATGCAAAAACTTAAACCTAACCATTGCAGTTTAAACCTACAATAGTTAAGCGAAATAAGGGTTTACTTGCCAAGTTCCAAAACCTGAAAGCTTCCTGAAACTCTTTTAGGTCGGGTATTTGGGCTGGTCGCTTTTTCAAAATCTGCCGTAGGCAAAAATAGATGATGGCTAACAGGATCCAGGGCAATGGTTCTTGTACCATTTTTGGTCTGGATGGTTTCCTGTACTACAAATTTACATTAGAGCATCGGTACTGGAAGATCAGCGCCAGCTCATAAAAGCATTTTAGCAAGTTTCCGAAGGCTTTTGCTTTGTCAATTTAATACCTTTGTATACTGAACACCGTGTATAATGAAACATCCCTTAGATAATCCCATTTATAATGCTCTGATATCTGGGCATCAGATCTATGCAAAAGGAACCGAACAGGCCAACTATTATGAACAAGATATTGCCTCATTTGCTGGGCTAAAGGACAATTCGGAAGCGGATTTTGAGGCACTTTATCAAAATAGTCCAGAGGCCAGTGTATTTGTGGTTTTTACACCCTCGCCGTTAACCCTGCCAAAAAACTGGAAACTGCTTACCCACATCGACATGTTTCAGATGGTTTATGAACCCAAGACTATTCCCGTAGGTGTAGATGGTGGTTTTACAGAACTGAACGAGTTCCATGTGCCAGAAATGACAGCCTTGGTAGCGCTGACCCAACCTGGGCCCTTTAAACCAAGAACAATTGTGTTGGGCAATTATACAGGTATCTATCACGAAGACCAACTGGTGGCCATGGCAGGCCATCGTTTTAATCCAACACCCTATGTAGAAGTAAGCGCGGTATGTACACATCCCGACCATTTGGGTAAAGGTTATGCCTACCAATTGTTGCGCGAGCAGATCAAAAGGATATTGGAAAAAGCTGAAACCCCTTTTCTACATGTAAGGAACGATAACCATGGCGCAGTAAAACTGTATCAAAAGTTAGGCTTCCATGTCAGGATAGAAATGATTGCTTATGTGATCCAAAAAGTGGCCTAGAATTAAAACTTTGTATTTACTTTAGTAAACCAAAGCAAAAGGTTAAAAATGGACAAAATTAATTTAGTAGGTGTCATTAGTTGTGTTGCAGTTTTTGTATCCTTTCTTTTAGCCCTGTTTTTGCTTACCGTAAAAACAAAAAATAAACTTAGCAACGTGCTTTTCGCCGCCTTCATTATCTTAAGTGGGATAGATCTGAGTGGCTTTTTCGTTGTTTATTTTGTAGAAAATCAATTAGGTATAGAAACATTTAGGGAGCAGACTTCGTTTCTGATCATGCCTTTCTTTTACCTCTATGTCTTATCCGTTTGTTATTCGGATTTTAAACTAAAACCCAAGCACCTATTACATATCCTACCTTATATCATAGCCAACCTTGTAGTAATGCCAAATGTATATTTGACAGATCAGGCAGGCAAAGAACTTTTCTATAGCAATTATATAGATCAACCCGAAACACTTTTTTTAAGGGTATTTACAGACCTGCAGTTTGTTTTTTATATTGTAGCGGTCTTTTTGACCTTAAATAAATTCAAAAAGATCTATCTCGAAAATTATACAGATCCAGGTAACATCACCTACCGCTGGCTGTTTCAATTGACCATGATTTCTGTGGGGGCACATAGCTTTGTAATGGTCAAAAATATTTTGGTGTACAACAGTCTGACCACCATTTCTATTTGGGCAAATCTTTTGGTAGGTGTAATTGCCCTGAGTGTTTTATGCTGGTTTGTATTAAAGGCATTGTACCATCCAGAACTTTTTAGGGGCGTAGATTCAAAACTACGTTTGGTAAAAGACATCTTGCCCGGAATTGACCAAACATCGGTAGTAAAAAGTGGGGAAGCAAATGAAATGGAGGATAAGATTACAATGCTCCGTACATTTATGCATAAAGACGAACCCTTTTTAGAACCTTCGTTAACCATACAAGACTTGGCTAACCAGATCAATATGCCTGTTAGGGAGTTATCTATTTTGATCAACCACCATCTTGACCTGCATTTTTTTGATTTTGTAAACGAATACCGGATCAAAAAGGCCATGGAGCTATTGAGAGATCCTGCAAAAAGCAATCTAACCATATTAGAGATTTTGTATCATATCGGTTTTAACTCTAAATCTTCTTTTCATACTGCATTTAAAAAATACACCGATCTAACCCCAACGCAGTACCGAAACAATTCATTATAAGCTTGTTGTAAAAAGTCGTACTTCTGGTTTTAAAAGGTCGAACCATTTTCTTTCCGAAAAAAGAGTTCGACTTTTTTTGTCGGACGTTATTGCCCTGTTTGTCGAGCAACTTTGCCTCAACAAACAGAGAAAACATGAAAAAACTTATTGTAATTGCTTTATTAAATAGCCTAACCTTATGGGCAAGCGCACAAGTGCAATTAAAAGGAAACGTAAAAAATAACCAAGAACCTATTGGTTGGGCCAATGTGATTTTATCAAATGCTGAAGGTAAAACCGTAACTGGCAACCTGACCAAAGAAGATGGTTCTTTTGAACTAAAAGTTAAAACGGGAGCCTATAAGCTGAAGATCAGTTTTGTAGGTTATGAAGCCTTAGAAAAAGAGCTTTTAATAGCAAAAGATACAGACCTTGGTGTACTGCAATTAAAAGCCCAAGGCAATAACCTGAATGAAGTAGTCGTGGTAGCTAAAAAGAAAATGATTGAATATAAAGCAGATCGTTTAGTGTTTAACGTTGAGCAAAGTGCAATGGCCACCGGAGGTAATGCAATTAACGCCATAGGCTCGGCCCCAGGTGTGATGGTGCTTAATGGTAACATTAGTTTACTGGGCAAAGGCTCGGCCCGTGTAATGATCAATGGGCGGATGCTTGAGTTAACAGGACAGGACCTGATTAATTATCTAAATTCTATTTCTTCAAATGATATCAAAAGCATCGAGGTGATCAATAATCCACCTGCCAAATATGAGGCCAGTGGCGATGGTGGCCTGATCAACATTATCCTTAAAAAAGGAATGGCCAATGCCTGGAAAAATACCAGTAATCTTGCCTACGACCAAAATACACACAGCTTTTTTAGCTTGAACAATAGTTTCTTTTACAATAAAAACAAAGTTAAATTCTCATTCAATGCAGGAGGCAGATTGGGGAACATCAAAACCAGAGAAGATCTGGATACTTTTTATCCAAAAGGGGTATGGGAGCTGAAAAGCGAGGGCAAAGCAAAACAGGACAATGTTACAGCGGGTTTTGCCTTAGACTACGACCTTAGCCCTAAAACAACAATTGGGCTACAATATTTGGGCAATTTTAACAATCCTGATCGTGCAGACCTTACCAAAATAGGGGTCAACAACACTGATCATCATTTAGAATCTGTATTGGTCAATACCGCGGCAAACGATCTAAACAACAAAGGCAATACCTATAATGCACACTTGGTTTCTACTTTAGATACACTCAACAGAAAGATCTCTGTAGACCTTGACTATTTTACCTATGGTGCTAAAATAGACAACAATTTTGTAACCCAAACCTTTTTACCTAACGGTGAATTTCTGAATACCAATCAATCGGCAAGAAATATCGCTAACCAGAACATCAACAATTTTGGGCTGAAGATAGATATGGACCATCCCTTAAAATTCATCAATCTTTCTTATGGTGCCAGGTTAAGTCTTGTAAACAGTAAGGCTGATATAAAATACTACAATACCATTAGTGGTGGTGAAGCTTTTGATCCAAACCGTTCAAACGAATTTGATTACAAAGAAAGCAATCAGGCACTTTATATCAATGGAACAAAACAATTAAATGCCAAGCTGAGTCTGCAGTTGGGTTTAAGGGTAGAAAACACACAGACTGAAGGTTTTTCGGCCACCATCAATCAGAAAAATACCAACAACTACCTCAAGCTTTTTCCTACGGTTTACCTCTCTTACCAAAAAAGCGAAAGCCATAATTTTGCCTTTAGTTATGGCAGAAGGATCAAGAGACCTAGTTTTGCCAACCTTAATCCGTTCCGTTCTTATATTAACAGCACCAGTTACTCTGAAGGAAATCCTTTTTTACAACCTTCGTTTAACGATAATTTTGAATTTACACATGTGTATAAAGGCAATTTGAGGACCAATGTTTTCTTTAATGTAACCAATGATGGTTTCGGAGTGATCTTTAGCTCAGATCCCAATACCAATATACAGGTGGTCAGCAGGCAGAATTATTTTAAAGAATATTATTATGGCGTTGGAGAAAACTATACCATTAATGTAGGTACTTGGTGGCAGAGCCAGAACATGGTTTATCTTTTGGGTTCGAAAACGAATTTTACCAATGCCATTAATGCTAGCCCAAAAAACGGTGTGCAGTTGTACCTCAGCACCAACAATACATTTGCCCTTGGCCAAACCACAAAACTACAAGCTGATTTCTTTTTTACTTCTAAAGTAAAAAGAGGACTGTATGAAGTAGGTAACATCTACGGATTGAATATTGGCATAAGACAAGATATGATCAAGGATAAGTTACAGTTATCGCTACTGGCAAATGATGTCTTTAATACAGCTTACCTTAAAAACTATACCTCGATAGTGAATGGGGTAAAACAGGTCTATAGCGAAAACAACAGCAGTAGATTTGTTAGGTTATCGTTAACCTACAACTTTGGCAACACCAAAATCAATGTAAAAGGCAGAAGTTTTGGTAACGAAGAAGAACGCAAAAGGACAAATTAAACAAGAGAATGTTTCTAAATAGAAATGAGATTTTAGTGCAGCCTATACAATGGTTAGTTTTGTCGAAAACAAAAACAAATGTCGAAAACAAAACTAACAATCAACAATAATGGTTCGGTAAAGATAGAGGGCGATTTTGAAATCGTAGATAGAAACGGAGATGTATACGGACTACAAGGAAGAACCGTGCTTTCTATTTGCAGATGCGGTCTTTCTAAAAACAAACCCTTTTGCGATGGCTCGCACAATGGACATTTTGAGCACGAAGCGGTTGCTTTTGATCTACCTCCAAAAAAGGTTTAACAATTGAAATGCACATAGTTAAAGATCAGCCCGGTTGTAAAGACTGGGCTTTTTTATGGATATAGGTAAAACGTAGTTTGGATCAACTATGCTATCTTAAAGAAGTTACATTAACGATAATTAACTAAAAAGAAAGTTTAATCAGTAAAAAGCTAGGATTTTAACGCTAAAAAACAGCTTATATTAATCAATAGGATATAATATTTCATTAAAGGATTGGTTTTTTCTTAATATAAAATTATATTGTACTACCATTGATCAGTAATGTATCAGATAATACAGCACTTGAAACTAAAACAACCTTAAACATAGTAGATCTAAAAGGTTTAACCAGCCGCTCTACTTGTTTGCCCAAAAAACAACACACATCAGTCAACTTAACCAACCAAAACATGAAAAAATTCTTACTATCTCTCCAGTTTTTCCGGAATGTTAACCTGAGTTTAGCCAAATAACCTAGTTGTATTTTGCTTGCTTGTCTGTGCATTTATTGAATTAAATGTATGGTCAACTATGGCCCTTTTGGGGCTATATCGTTAATGTCAATTCAATTCTTTTATTTTTTACAAAATGTATTTTTTATCATGATGAAAAAAACTTTACTCGTTTTGTGCAATTTGATGATCTGTTTATCATTGTTTGCACAAACTCCAATAAAGGTAACTGGTACAGTTACCTCGGCGAAAGATGGTATTCCTGTCATCGCTAACGTAACAGTTAAGGGTACAGCCAATGGGGTATCTTCAACTATGGCAGGTGCCTATACTTTAGATAAGGTAGCGCCCAATGCAACCTTGGTTTTCTCTGCCCTTGGGTTTGAAACCTTAGAAACAGCCGTAAATGGCCGTACAACAATCAACGTAACACTACAAGCTACTGAGCAAGCCTTAGATGAGATTATGGTAGTAGCTTACGGAACTGCAAAAAAAGGGACTTATACAGGATCTGCTGCAACTTTAGATAAAGACAAGATCAAGGATGCGGCATTGACATCTTTCGAAAATGCCTTAAACGGTAGGATGCCAGGTGTGCAGGTTACTGCTTCTTCTGGTCAGGCGGGTGCCGTGGCCAACATTAGGATCAGGGGTATCGGTTCAATGAATGCCTCTAACGAGCCGCTATATGTAATTGATGGTGTGCCTGTAGTATCAGGTAATGCAGGGCAGATGAGCGATTATACCAGTAGCAGCAATAACATCATGAGTTCGATCAATCCGGCAGATATTGAAAGCATTACGGTATTGAAAGATGCGGCAGCTTCATCTTTGTATGGATCAAGAGCAGCTAATGGTGTGGTATTGATCAATACCAAAAGAGGGAAATCAGGTAAGCCAGTGGTCAATGTTAAATCTTCTGTTGGTTTTACCCCATCGTGGGCTACAGATAATTATGAGGTAGCTGGCGTGCAAGAGCAGACCAACATGTTATATAGGATCTTTCACGATAACAAAACATCAGCAAAACAAACTGATGCAGTAGCAAATGCTTATGCACTTAGCCAGTTAAATACCAAGTTTAACAAACATGGTTATAAATTTAGCACCAATGGAACTGGTTTGGGCGAAAATGTGATCATCAGTGGCATGACCGATGGATTGGTAAACAGAGAGGGTACTTATTTTGACTGGGAAGACGCTTTGTTCAGGACCGCTGTGTACCAGACCAATGATGTTTCTGTAAGTGGTGGCGATGCAAATACCACCTACTACTCTTCCTTATCTTATACCAGAGACCAAAGTAGGGTAAAAATAAATGATTTTGATAGGATAACTGGTCGGGTAAACCTTAACCAAAAGGTAGGTAAATACATCGAATTTTTGACCAATGTAAACTTTGCAAGGAGTGGTCAGTCGGGCTTTAATGATACCCGAAATACAGGTTCAAACTATTTCTTCCAATCTAGAAACCTATTATGGCCTTTTTATTGGCCAACAGATTATAAAACAGGCCAACCTTTTACAACCAGGTACGGCAGTTTGGCACAGAATGCGGTGTATTATGACAATGAGTGGGAGAATAAATCAATCACCAAAAGGATAACTGCCAACGAAACCTTAACGGTAAAGATCTTACCAGAATTGAATGTTAAATCAATCTTCTCATATGACAATTCGCAGATCAGCGACCACATCTATTACAGTGCCCTGCACTTTAATGGGGCGGTAACCAAAGGTGCGGTCAACGAAATGACCACCAATATCAATAAATGGGTTTCGTCAACTACCTTAAACTATAACAAACAGTTTGGCCAACACAACGTTAGCTTCTTGGCAGGTTTTGAGGCAGAGCGTAACAAAACAGATTTCCAACGTTCTTCTGGTACTGACCTACCTTCAAGTGCTTTACATACCGTAGCAACTGCAGGTGTATTAACAGCAAGTGCCTACGATTGGGGCAATTCTATTTTGTCTGTTTTGTCTAGGGCAGAGTATAACTATAACCAAAAATACTTTGTATCTGGGTCTTATCGTCGTGATGGATCATCAAGATTGAGCCCAAACACACGTTGGGGTGATTTCTGGTCTGTTGCAGGTGCCTGGAAGATCAATAGCGAAGACTTTATGAAAGACCTCAGCTCTATCAGCAACTTAAGGTTAAGGGCATCTTATGGTGTAAATGGTACTTTACCAACGGCCAATTTTGGCTGGCGTTCGTTAACCAGCTATGGCTCTAAATACATGAACCAGGCAGGAGGCGGGATCAGCAATATCGTGGATCCAAACCTAAGCTGGGAAACAAGTTACTCAACCAATCTTGCTTTAGAGTTTGGCTTGTTCAACAATAGGATCACCGGTACGGTAGAGTATTTTAACCGCGATTCGAAAAACTTGTTGCAAGATGTGCCTATTTCGATGGTGACAGGTTTTGGTTCTACCTTAAGAAATGTTGGAGAGATCAACAACCGTGGTCTGGAGTTGGATTTAGGTGGAGACATTATCCGTAAGGATGATTTTAGATGGAGTGCGAGTGTAAATGCTTCATTCATCAAATCTAAAGTAACCAAGCTGTACAGCAATGGTACAAGTCCTCAAGGACAGGATATCATCTGGTATGATCCAACAGGTGGCGATGCAAGGGCCCAATTTATTTACAGAGAAGGCCAATCTACATTAAGCCTTTATGGTTACGAGTGGGCAGGTACCGATCCTGGGAATGGAAAAAATGTATATTATGTAAACAATGGCACCAACGGAGATTTCCTTTACAATGGAAGAGGTGCCTCTTACAGTTTCAATAAAGCGGCCTTTACCATTATTGGTGATGCCATGCCAGATGTTTACGGTGGTTTAAATACTGATGTTGCCTATAAAGGTTTTACATTGGCATTGAACTTTAACTACAAGATCGGTGGCAAATTGTACGATGGAGCCTTTAAAGATGTGGCCGATGATGGCTACTATTGGGAAAGGATCAGGGCCCAATATTATTATGACAACATGTGGACACCTACCAATACCACCGGTACCTTACCTAAACTAGATGGTAACGATTTAACAGACCCAATGCAATACAGCACCCGTCAGATGCACGATGCCAGTTTCTTAAGGTTAAAGAACATCACCTTAGGCTACAATCTACCTAAAAAATTCATCAACAAAGCAGGTGCATCAAATGCAAGGGTTTATTTTAATGGTTCAAACCTACTTACCTTCTCTAAGTACAAGATTGCTGATCCCGAAGTAAACCAATACGGTACCAGAGGTTGGGAAACTCCATTTGGCAAAACTTATACGTTTGGTATTGAACTTAGTTTCTAATGATTTAAAGATTTTAAAAATGAAAAAAGTAAATATATTCTTGATCGGACTTCTTGTATTGGGACTCTCTTCATGTAAAGATTTTTTAGATGTGAAGCCAAGTAACTCTGGCGATTCTGGAATCGCTATCCAAACTCCGGCAGATGCGCAGGTAATGATCAACGGTATTATGCGTAACATGACCAGTTCTGATTATTATGGTAGAAACTTTATGTTGTACGGCGATGCAAAAGGAGGCGATTTTACCATCCTCTCTAGAGGTAGAGGGCAAGATGGACTTTATACTTTCGACCATGCCGCCGCTAGTGGCAGTTATTCGGGTTTCTGGTCGCAGCTTTACTATAGCGTACTTCAGACAAATAACCTATTGGCAAGTATTGCCAAGCTGGAAGCAACAGGGGCAAGTGGTTTTGCAAGTGCCAAAGGGCAGGCTTTAACCTCAAGGGCATTGATGTATTTTGACTTGGTGCGTTTGTATGGTAAATCATATGATGATGATAAAAGCTCATTTGGCGTACCTAACATCACTACCGTTTTAGATGCTTCGGCACAACCCTTACGTGCAACTGTTGAACAGAACTATACACAGATCCTGAGCGACCTTAAAGCTGCTGCGCCATTATTGAGTAAAACCAAATCAAATGGTTACCTTAATTATTATGGCAATATGGCCATACAGGCCAGGGTATATCTGTACATGAAAGATTATCCAAATGCCTTAAAAGCAGCAGAAGAAATCATCAATAGCGGTAATGTATATACCTTATATACCAATGCCAATTGGGTAGACTCATGGAAAAGTCAATTTGGTAGCGAATCTATTTTTGAATTGGGTATTTTTCCAACAGAGAACGATCTGACTACTGCTTCTTTGGGCTTTTACCACAGACGTAAGGGACATGGTGCAAGTACAGTTTTAGGTTGGTTTACCACCAGTGATGATTTTTTGGCCAGATTGAACCAAGACCCAGCTGATGTAAGGTGGGGTGTTATGAGTTATGATGAAACGGTTACCGTTCCTGTAAACAACCGTTTTGGTGCGCTTTATAAGTATAGTGGTAACACCGCATTGCTTGGCGATGGAAAAGCAACCTCGACTGCAGTTAACATTAAGGTGATCAGACTGTCTGAGATCTACTTGATCGCTGCAGAAGCTGCCCTGCCTACAGATCCAGGCAAAGCGGCAGGTTATTTAAATGCAATACGCAAAAGGGCACCTAACTTGGCCCCAGCTACAGCCGGAACAGTGACGCTAGATATGATCTTAGATGAGCGAAGCAAAGAACTGGTTGGCGAAGGCCAGCGTTTCTTTGACATGATCCGTTTAAATAAAACGATCACCTTTAACGATGAGCTTGGCAATGTAACCATACCAACCAGAACCAAGAGCATTGATCGTACCTTCTATAAAACAAGGCTTCCGATATCGCAAGGCGAAATTAATGCCAACCCAGGTTTGAAAGCACAGCAGAACCAAGGCTATTAATTCACATCACATAAAGCCCACCTATGAATTTCATAGGTGGGCTTTTTTGTTGAAGGGCAATTTTATCCCTGTCCATAAATTTTTTATCAAAAAACTTTTTATACTTAGAACTTCTATGTATAATTATATGATGAAAGAGCTAAATAAAGAATTGATGGCAAGCTCATTGGCCCCTATTGTACTCCTGATTCTAAGAAGCCAAGAAAGCTATGGCTATCAGATCATTCAAGAACTAAGGGACGAGACAAAGGGGCAATTAAATGTGGCAGAGGGAACATTATATCCTGTGTTAAAAAAAATGGAGGCCAAAGAGTGGATTGAAGGGAATTGGAAAAAGGCCGAATCTGGGAGAGAGAGAAGATATTATGCCATTACCGATAAAGGTAAACAAGAGCTCGAACAGCAATATTCGCAATGGAATTTTATTAATGACCTAATACATAAACTATGGAACCATCCAATTTCAACCTCTCACAGTCTATCGATAACTATATCGGATTGATTAAAAGACAAGGTAGTCTCACCAATTCTGATGAAATAGAACTAACAGCCCATCTGTACGATGCAACCGAAGCGCTACAAAAAAATAACCTTACCGAAGAGGAAGCCTTTTTGATTGCACGTAAACGATTAGGCCATGCAGAAGTGTTAACACAAGAGTATGGAAAGGTCAATACCACAGTAACCATGAACAAAACTTGGGCCTATCTATTTTTAGGTTTTAACTTGATGTATTCCATTCCTGCAATCCTATTGATGGGTATCTCCCTTGTTTATTTAGGGGTATATAAGTTTTATGCAGTTTCCACAATCTCTACCATCATCGTCACTTCGTTTCATTTACTACTTATCGGTTTGATCTGGTATGTTGTGAAGCAAAAAAATGTCGTTTCTCAATTCATTGAAAAGCAGATGAATGAAAATATAGGGCGCACCGTACTCTTGTCATTTGCGCCCATGTTGTTGTGTTTTTTCTTGATACCAAAATTAATTAAATTCAATATCTATCAAGCTTTGACTTATCCTGGGCATGTATTTGAAAGTTCATTTGTCGAATTTAGCCAGTACTTTGCCATTACCAACCTCATGTTGGCCATTTTGAGCTTGATTTTTACCATCAATAAAAATGAAGGCATTAGTCTAAAAGTAGCATTTGAAAAACCATCAATCATCGCATTGTTATGTTTTGGTTTTGTAATCGAACTATTGGCAGCATCTACTAGAGCCATGCACATAGAATTTATCATTGTTAAGGCCGTAATATTCGGAATGGTATATTTTGTGTCGTCCTTTTTAATTGCATTTTATAATAAAGGGGGCAAAATTGATAAGTATATCTTCTTCTTTGCAATACTTGGAGTTAGCTTAGAAACCATAGTAGGTATCAATGCAGATAGTCATAGAAGTAGTGGCAATCATTTTACCATTTATTTTGTCTCGGCGATGTTGATTTGCATTATAGCTGGACGATTATTGGGGGCCAAGATAAAAAGGGTAGGCTTGTTAAGGTCAACCTAGTTAATTTCTTTAACGCTATTTGTCAAGCATCAATCTGAAAAGGTTGGTGCTTTTTTGTGTTTGAACAAAATGATAAGCACATACATTTGCAAAAAACCATTTCGAGCGCTATTTTTATAACAAAGCTGATTCAATGAATTACAACACCATTCTGCCGAGTGCAGATCTCGATTCTTTTGTTAAATGTTATTGGACATTAGAAGGCCCAGCCTATCCCAACCCCGAAAAACAAAGGATAGTACCAGATGGCTGTATGGAAATGATCTTCCACTGTGGTGATTTTTATGAACAGTATTTTGAAGATGGAAGTCACATTATACAGCCCAAAGCTTTTGTATTTGGGCAGATCACGCAACCCTTAGAGATCAAACAAACGGGACGAACCGATATTTTTGCCATCCGTTTCCATCCGCATGGGTTTATCCCTTTTACCTCGGTTGCTGCAAGCACCATGGAAAATAGGGCTGTGCCTTTAACAGAGCTATTTGGTAGCAAAGGCGATCAGCTCGAAACAGAGATGCTTGACGCTTTAACAACCGAAGAGCGGATCCAGATCATTGAAGCTTTTTTGATGGACTGTTTGGTCAATGAAGAAGCGGTCGACCGTCTGATCAAATCGAGTATCGAAACCATGTTAACTTTGAACGGCCAACTTAGCGTAGCCGAACTATCAAAAGAACTGTCCGTTAATAGGCGCCAACTGGAACGTAAATTTGCCGCCCAGGTGGGTTTAAGTCCTAAACAATTGGCCAAGATATTTAGACTACAGGCTACCTTAAAAACATTGTTGCTCAAAGGACAAGCACCTAGCCTTACGGTGATTGCGTATACTGGAGATTATTTCGACCAAGCCCATTTTATCAAAGACTTTAAAGAATTTACGGGTGTAACTCCCAAAAAGTTCTACGCAGGTAACCTCACCATGTCAACCTTGTTTGCAACTTTCGAATAACTTGTCGCATTTTTACAATTTTTGGGTTTCGGGTCATCCCATCTTTGTAAAAAACATTTTAAAATTAGACATATGAAAAGTACCATCAGCCTATTGACCTTGTTATTGGTAAGCACTGTAATGCCTACCCCAAACCTAAAAGACCTTCACTTTTTAGCAGGCACCTGGAAAGTAGAGAAAAAAGAAAATTACGAAGCTTGGAAATTGAATAAAGACAATCTGTTGGAAGGTAGTTCGTATAAGATCAAGGGAGGCAACAAACAGATTGATGAACAATTGAGCATCAAAATGAATGCAGAAAAAATCATCTATACCGCAAAAGTATTGAACCAAAACAATGCACAACCCATCGATTTTGTATTGAACAAAGAAGTGAAAGGCAAATTTTCATTCGAAAATCCAAGCCATGATTTCCCCAAAAAAATACAATACACCAAATTGAACGATACCACTCTTTTTGTAGCTGTATTGGGCGATGGAGATAAAGGCTTCTCTTATAAGATGTTTAAGCAAAAATGATTGAGCTTTTAGTAACATTTTAGTATTTTTAGGTGTCTAAATATAAGGCCGACCAAGGGTTGGTTGGCCATCACCCTATTGAAAAATACAGATGAAAAACATTGCTTTGATATTTATGTTTCTGTTGGTCAGCAAATTTGTTGACGCCCAAAATGCACCTTGTAAAGGACATCCTTTATTTGCCAGTAGCTTGGCCAACCATAGTGTTGCCGAATGTCAGGAAAAGGAGTTCGACCAGATGGAAATCTACCAAAAAGATAAAGTTAAAGGCCGGATAGATTTTATAAAACGAGGGCATAAGTTCATGGCCAGCTATAAGTTTAATGGCGATTTCCAAAGCCGTCCATCGGGGGTGCAGATCTGCCAAAACTATGTAAATGCCATAGAAAAAGCAGGTGGGGAGATTTTGTATAGAGCGGATAACTATTTGTATGGCAAGCTTAAAAAAGGTACTGATATTTATTGGGTATATGTGTATACCGATGGATCTGGATACTACTCTGTAACCAGTATCAAGGAAGAAAAGATGAAACAGGAAGTGGTGGCCAGTGCAGAAGAGATCAAAAGTGATATCCAAGAAGAAGGGAAAGCCATTTTTTATGGGATCTATTTCAATACTGGCCAAGCTGCACTGTTGCCCGAGTCTGAAGCAACATTAACGGAGATGGCTAAATTCTTGAAACTCAATCCAAACATGCAGGTATATATTGTAGGGCATACCGATAATGTAGGTGATTTTAACCAGAACCTGGTCTTGTCAAAAAATAGGGCCAATGCCGTAGTTACAGAATTAGCTGCTAAATATGGCGTAAATAAAGCCCAGATCAATGCACAAGGTGTCGCCTCTTTGGCTCCAATAGCCAGTAATGCCAACGATGTAGGCAAAGCAAAGAACAGAAGGGTTGAAATGGTATTGAAATAATTGATAAAGATTCATATTGAGCATATGCTAGGTAGATACTAATTTGCCTAAGCAGAGACTTTAAAGCGCTGGGCGCAGCCGCGGCTTTTTTGGTTACTTTTTCAGCTAATGGAAAAAGTAACACCCGCGGTAGCGTCCTATAAAACTATAAGCAAGACTTATGCGAATTAATTGTTCGCTATCGCATTGTAAAAGGCCTCCCGATAAACCTCGCCCAAAGCAATGGTCTTATCGCCAATGCTGACACGGTTGCGTTCAATACTATTGATCTTATTAATTGCAACAATAAAAGACTTATGGATTCGCATAAACTGATCAGCAGGCAACTGCTCTTCGGTTTTTTTCATGGTCTGTAAGCTGGTGATCTTCTCTGTAGCCGTATAGATCATTACGTAGTTTTGTAAACCCTCTACATAGAGAATATCTGCTACATTAACCCGGATCAATTTGTATTCTGTTTTTACAAAGATATGGCTTACCTCTTTTTCCTTGGCCAAGGCTACAGTATTTGGTTTATCTGTTTCGGCCAAACCTTTCAAGATCAGTTGTACCTTTTCTACAGCTTTGTAAAAGCGTTCAAAAGAAACAGGTTTCAATAAGTAATCAACCGCATCATTCTCAAAACCTTCTAGGGCATACTCGGCATAAGCAGTGGTTAAAACCACTAAACATTTTCCCTTTACGATCTTCATAAACTGTAGTCCACTCAGCTCGGGCATCTGGATGTCCAGAAAAACAAGGTCTACCTCACCTTCGATCACTTTGTTTAAGGCCTCTAAAGGGTTAACCGTAGTAAAAGTTAGTGTTAAAGATGGAACTTTAGAGATGTAGTGTTTTAAAACATCAATAGCCAAAGGCTTATCATCTACAACTATGCATCTAATCATAAAGGTCAATTTTTAAATCCACAATAAAGGTATCAGTTTGTTGGTCAATTAAAAGCTCATGCCTGTTGGGATAGATCAATGCCAAGCGTCGTTGTACATTAACCAACCCAATTCCTCCAGTTTTATCCTTTTTGGCCGCATTGATCTGATTGCGAAGATGCAAATGAAAAGCCTGTCCGTCAATAGCAATTAAAATTTGGATGGGTGTTTCACTGTTTTTAAAAACCCCGTGTTTAAATGCATTCTCTATAAAATTGATCAAGATCAATGGCGCGATCTTTTGTTGCTCTATTTTGCCAATCACCTTAAAATTGATATGGGAATTTCCTTTTTGCCCAATTTTTTGCAAAGCGATCACATTGTTCAGGTAATCTATTTCGTTGGTCAAAGGCACATAAGGGTCGTCGCTTTCCCTTAACATGTAACGCAAAAGCTCAGAAAGTTTGAGCAACGCTTCCGGTGCTTCTTCAGATTGTTGTTGGGTAAGCGAATAGATATCGTTAATGGTATTGAACAGGTAATGCGGGTTTACCTGCGATTTTAAAAAGGCCAGTTCGGTTTTAAGCTGCTCCTTTTCTACTACCTCTTTCTCTGCACGGATGGTACGCCAATCCATTAGGTAACTTAACAATAGACCTAAGAATATATTCAGAAAATTGGCACCCAAGGCAACAATGAATGCAAAGAAGAAGTCGAGGTCCGAGTCATAACTTTTCCAACCAATCAATGGATACACAATTTGTTCCATCAGGTAATAGAGTGGGCTAAAAACAACAATGCAGCCTACCAATGAAAGTACATATTTGATGATGCTTCCTCTTTTTAAAACATAAGGAACCAGCAACAAGTAGTTGGTATAAAAAAACAAGGCCGAACAGGCCGTCTGTAAAGCTTTAACGGGCAATACAATAGAGAGGAATAAGGACCAATCGAAATGTGTGCCCAAAACCCCTGTGCCAAGGGCCACCAGCAATACCTGCATCAGTACCAATAACCAATAACCAATGTGTAGATAGCATAATAATCTTTTGTTCATGGTTTAAAAGTAGCTTAAAATAATCCTGTCGAGAAAAAGATCACACCAAAAGGTCAATTTTATTGACAAGATCGGTTAATGGACACACATGATCGGTTTTGCCCCAAATTGGCTCTTGTCAACAAAAGTTTGGTGTTGGTCAATCGCATTCTGATCAACGGTTTTGGATATGGACATTTGAGGTATTAAACAAAAAAACATGAAAACGATTAAATACAACCTTCTTTTACTTTTAGCAATGGCATTGCTATATATTCCTCAAACACAGGCGCAGCAGCTAAATGCTAAAGCTCAAAATCAAAATATCCAACAGTTTATCCAGATCTGGGGTTTGGTCAAATACAAATCGCAAAAAAGCGTTACCGGTAAATTCGATGCCGACAAAGTGTTCTTAGCCTTGATTGATTCAGTTAAAAATGCTGATGAAAAACAGTTCAATCAATTGATGATAGAAATGATTGGTCCAATAGACCCTTCGTTAACCGCCAGCGCTCAACACTACGACAGAAAAAACCAGAACAGCTACCAGCACCTGCTTAAAAATATAGATTATAGCTGGATCAAGAACAAAGGGTACTCAACTGCATTAAGACAACAACTAACAGCATTATCCAATCAGGTTAATTTAACCGGAAAGCACCAGTATATTCCAGCGGTGTGGTATGAGGGTGATTTGCCGAATGAAGCTCCTTATGCAACTTATGCTTTTAACCAAGAAGAGATGAACTTGCTGGCCTTGGCCAAAACCTGGAATGCAATTGAGTATCTATTCCCTTATAAATATATGATGGACAGCAAATGGAAAGACGTATTGGTAGAGGTGATCCCGGTCTTTAGGAAAATCAACAATAGGACCAGTTACGAGAAGAGTGTTTTGTTTTTGGCTGAAGCCATTAACGATACACATGCTGGTGGGTTTATGGCGAGCAAAAACATGAAAATGATCAATACCATCTTTAATGTGGTGTACTATCCTCCTTTTGATTACAAGGTGGAAGCAAAAAGTATCATCGTTAAAAAATTCTTGAATGATTCTTTAGCTAAACACAATGAATTGAAAGCGGGTGATCAGATTGTAGCCATTAATGGAACCAAGGTTGAACAATGGCTTAAAGAAAGAATGACCTTGATTCCCGCGTCTAACAAAAGCATCAAATATAGAGAATTGAGTCCCGTTTATGATGAAGGATATGCACTTGCTTTTGGTAATCTGGCCAGCCAGACCTTAAATGTAAAGGTAGCGAGAGGTAAAACCCACCTGAACCTAAAACTGGAAATGTTGGACCGCAGAAATAGACAAGACATCGCTGTTATTCAGAAATACATGACACAAAGAGCAACAGCAGAGCGCAGTATCAAAGGTATGGAGCACATCGGTAACGATATCACTGTGATCAGAGCAGGCCATCTTTTTGAAAAAGATTTCCCAAAAGATAAGGACCTTCCACAGCTATCAGCCGATCTGAAAAGTAAAAAAGCCATCATTTTCGACATGAGAGCATACCCGCAAGGCCCAGGTTTCTTTAGCTATTATCTGCCTTTGGTGTTGGGTAAAGCTCCATTTGCCTTTGCCCGTTATTATGCTGTTGACCTTAAAGATCCAGGTGCTTTTATCCATAGAGAAGGAGCTGAAAATTATATGGCTGTAATTAAGGATGCACCTAAACCTATGGGAGAGTTATATACGGGTAAAATAGTGATCTTAACCAATGAAGATACACAAAGTATGGGCGAGTGGTTTAGCATGATGTTACGCCAGTTGAATAAAAATACTACGGTTATTGGCAGCCAGACTGCTGGGGCCGATGGGGATCTAAAAAGATTGACCTTACCAGGTGCTTATCAATTTAATTTTACCGGCAATGGTATCTTTTACCCTGACGGTCGTGAAACCCAACGCATTGGCATTATCCCAGATATTTCTTTTAAACCATCTGTTGAAGACCTGATCGGAGAAGAAGATGCACAGCTACAAAGAGCCATCAAATACATTAGAGAAGGAAAGTAAAACAATGGTAATTGCTATCAATTAAAATAGGGCCATGCAACCATTGCATGGCCCTATTCGTCTTTATAAAAGAGATAGATTTTTGATTAAATGACCCATTTTATTAGAGTTTATTAATAGATTTAAGCACAAATTAAAACATGAAACCAAAACACTTACTTGGCCTATTGGCATTTAGCTTATTGGCTACCCCCGTACTTGCCCAAAAACTGTATAAGAACAAGCCGTTGATCCTTGCCAATAGCGAAAAAGCTGCTGTTGCCTATGATAATAAGGTATGGATCGAAAATATGTGGCGGATATCGCCAGAAATTGCAAATGATACCCTGAATGTGAAATTGTATGCCAAAAGTGAATACATTGGTTTCAGAACTGATAAAGATAGCATTGGCTTTAACATCAAGCCAGGAGAAGCAAAATCTTTTTATGTTAAAATGGGCGATGCTGCACCTGCACATACCATTATCGTTGCAAAACCTTTTGCATGGGATAAGGTAACTTATGGTCAGACTGCTAAACGCAATGACCTACAGCTACATTATGAAAAGTCTAATACAGCTTATTTTGATGAACTCCGTAAGAAATATCCAGTTGCCCAATTGATCAAGAAAGATCGTAACGATATGCAAAAGGTGTTGACCATCTTAAACTGGACACACAACCAATGGAAACATGATGGTGGTAACGCACCAAAAGCCAATGATGCTATTTCTATTTTAAATGAGGCAAAAGCAGGTGGACGTTTCCCTTGTTTTGCCTATGCCATTGTACTACGCGACCAATTGATTGCACAAGGCTATAAAGCAAGGGTACTGTATCTTAAAACCAAAGATGCCGAAACCAGAAAAGGTTCGCCTGGGCATGTGGCTACAGAAGTGTACCTAAACGACCTGAAAAAATGGGCATTTATAGATGGACAGTTTAACATCATGCCTACTTTAAATGGCAAACCATTAAACGCAGTTGAGTTTCAGCAAGCTTTAAGCAACAATTATAATCTGGTAGCTTTTACCAGTAGGGGCAAGGTCTCGAAAAGAGAGTATACCGATTTTGTGTATGACTATTTGTACTATCTTGATACGGCCTTGGATAGTCGCCAAATTCCAGCGGCAGAAAGCTACAAATTAGAAGGCAAACGTTCTTTGATGTTGGTTCCTGTTGGTGCACCAAACCTTTCTAAAATTCCTTTTTGGGACATGAAAGTTGATTATTGCGTGTATACCCATTCGTTAAAAGATTTTTACGCAGAACCTAAATAATTCTGATAAATTTGGAATACAATTTAAATCCACGTTAAAATAAGATCGACTGCATAAGTCCTTCAAATCATGACCCTATGGCCGAACAGGAAGTAATCAAGCATACTAAAAAAATCTATAAAGTCTGGAATAGCAAAGAGCATAGTTTTTGGGCAAAGGTGAAAGAGTTTGTATTAGAAATTCTGATCATTGTGTTTGCGGTTTCCCTGTCTATTTGGTTACACGGGCGAAGTGAACATGCGCACCAACAAAAAGATGTGAAGGATTTTTTGTTAGGCCTACAAGCGGATTTGAAAAATGACCTGAATGAAATGAATGCTGATAAACATAGGTTTATACTGAGTGGAAAAGCTTATCGCTACTTGAGAAGCGTTAAATTGAATGAGGCAATAAATGGAGATAGTATTAAAGTTTATCAAGATGTACTTTTTAATTCGACAGGACTGATACCAAATAATGGAAGGTTCGAGGGCTTTAAATCTGCCGGAAAGATTGGTACCATTGAGAACAAAGAACTACAAAACGAAATCACAGACCTCTATCAAGAAAACATTCTTTTTTTAATTGCCTTAACAGATTATTACAATGCCGAAAAACAAAAATTGAAAGACTATTTCAATAAAAATCTAAAAAGAACAACGGATACAACTAATAACTTCATGGTATTGCTAAAGTCCGAAGAAGTATATAATGTAGGAACTGGACTTGAGAATCCTAAGGATATTGTGAATCAATATAACACATGCATAAAGAATATTGAGAAGATCAATAAATTGATCGATAAAGAATATAAAAAATAGTTTATCATATCATGACGGCCTGTATTTTATGGGCTAGAGTATAAAAAGCATCAACTTAATGGTTGATGCTTTTTTTGTGCGCTTGTAATCTAAATGAAAGGTTTTACAAAATAGCATTTCTTGTGAATAGTTCGAATTAAAATTAAATATACTGAATATCAGTTGTTTATAAATAATACTAATCGATTAGTTGTTATACTAATGCATTAGTATTAAATTAGATTTAAAATTACTGATATGCAAAAGTTGGCAAAAAGAGAAGAACAGATCATGCAGGTGTTTTGGGCACTTGGAAAAGCTTTTATCAAAGAAGTCATTCCCGAACTTCCAGATCCCAAACCACATTACAATTCGGTGGCTACCATGGTAAAGATCTTAGAAGACAAAGGTTTCTTATCACATGAACCTATAGGCAACATTTATTGCTACTTCCCGATCATCGCTAAAGAAGATTATCAAAAACATGCGATGAAAGATATCGTAAGTCAATACTTTGATAATTCGTATCCCAATATGCTTGCCTTTTTTGCCAAAGACCAAAAGTTATCTGAACAAGAACTGAACGATATCATGCGCATTATTAAAGCAAAAAAAGATGATACCATATAGCCTACATGTAGCCCTGATCCTTGCCATTTGGTTTGTTTTTTATAAGCTGTTGCTACAGAAAGAAACCTATTATCGCTTAAACAGAGTTGTGTTGCTTTGTTGCTTGGTGTTGGCATTTATCCTGCCACTGGTTCCGGTTCCGGAGCAATTTTCTTTTAGGGCAGGTGCGGTAGCAATAACCACACCTATAGTACCAACAGCTGTAGCGGCACAGGACCTAGGCGCTATGGATCAAAAAGTAACAGACAAGCCTTTGGCCATAGCTGAGCCCATCGTGCAGGCAAAGGCTCCTGAAGTGCCTTTAACAGAACGCCTCGTTCAATGGGTATTTTGGGTCTATTGGTGTGGTGTCGCTATACTAGGAGCCAATCTGTTGGTACAGTTCTTCGTACTGTTTTATCAGGCCTATAAAAAGCCCGTGATCAAAGATGGCATCTTCAAGATCGTAGAGCTCGACAATGATAAAGCACCCTGTTCTTTTGGCAATGTCATTTTCATCAATCCAAGCAAATACGATTGGGAAACCTACAACCAGATCATCATCCACGAAAAGGTACATATCCAACAAGGGCACAGCTTTGACCTGATCTTGGCCGAGCTGGTATTGGTAGTACAGTGGTTTAATCCCTTTGCCTGGCTGTACCGTAAAGAGTTGGAAAGTAACCTTGAGTTTCTGGCCGATCATGCCGTATTGAACCACCACCAAGTAGAAATGGAATCCTATCAGCTCAACCTGCTAAAGGTAGCCGTTCCAAACTGGTCAATGAATATTACAACAAACTATAACCAATCCCTCTTACAAAAACGAATTGTTATGATGAGTGCAAAAAAATCAAATGTCCACATCATGTGGAAGTATTTTATTATCCTACCTATGTTGGTGGTATTATTGGCAGGCTTAAACAAACCTGTCGCCTTTGCGAAATTAGGTACAGAAACTACACCTGATATGGATAAGTTCCTGCTAACAAAAGAAGTAAACCAATCTAAAGGACTATGGTTCGCTACCATTAAAGATGATAAGGTGAACGTTGAATTTAAAAGTGACGACAACGACGAAAACCATCGCTGGTCTAGCAGTGCCAACTTTAACCTGAAAGAGTTTTCAACCTTGCCAAGAAACGAAAAGGCCGAATTTACCATTACCAGAGAAGCGGGAACCGTAGTTTTTAACGGAAAGTTTGACGAAGACCAGGGTTATGGCCGTTACAAGTTTACAGTGAACAAAGAATTTAAAGATTTTGCTGCTTTTAAAAACATCAAAGACATGGAAGATGAAGAATATTTTGCCTTCTTTATGATGGATGTTAAACGTGCTTACGTACAGTTTTTAAATGACAATGGCTTTAAAGACCTGACCAAGAACCAGATCCTCTCCATGTCGGCCTTTAAAATAGATGCAGACTACATCAACTATTGGAAAAAGATAGGTTACACCAATATTACACCTAATAACCTGGTTACATTAAAATCATTAAAGATTGATAGTGTATATGTAAACGACATTCGTAAGGCGGGTTATGCAGATCTTACCCTACAGCAGATCATCAGCTTTAAATCGCAACGCATTACCGGCGATTATATCAACAGCCTACGCAAAGCCAAACTTAAATTGCCAAGTAAGGATAACCTGCCCGAAGAAAAACCTACACCAACAGAGATCATCAGGAGTAAGGCCATGAAGGTAGATACCAATTATATAGCTGCGGTACGTGATACAGGTTTCCCAGATCTGAGCAGCCAGACCATTACTACGCTGAAATCGCAAGGCATTACACCAGCATTTATCAAAGGTTTTCAAGACATTGGCCTCAAAAACTTGAGCACAAGTAGTCTGATGACCTTGAAAAATCAGAACATTACGCCAGAGTTTATCAATGGATTTCAACAGATTGGTTTTAAAGATGTTCCACTAAGTACCTTCTATAGTCTAAAATCGCAAAGGATCACCCCAGAATTTGTTAAAGGTTATCAAGACCTCGGTTTCAAAGACATTACATTGAATACCTTGATTTCATTAAGGTCACAGAACATCACCCCAGAATATATCAAGAGTTTTCAGGATGCTGGTCTAAAGAATATCCCTTTTAATACCTTGTATAGTCTAAAATCGCAAGGCATTACACCAGAGTACATCAAAAGTTTTAAGGATGTTGGTTTTGACAATATCTCATACAACCAATACAATGCACTTAAAGCGCGTGGCGTAACTGCAGACTTTATCAAAGGATTTCAAAAAATGGGCTTTACCAATGTTTCCATTAACCAGATCTTGAGTTTGAGGTATTATAACGTTACCCCAGAATTTGTGGCCGATATGAAAAAGAAAGGCTTTGATCTAAAAGATTTGGATAAATACATCCAATTGAAAAACTTGAATACGGGCAGTGTACAGAATGCTCCTTCAAAAAATAGCAATTAAATAAAAGCTGAAAAATGCTGTAACAACAGAGGGCAATAGAATATTAGTTTCAAATTCTTCAAAAAACTTAAGCTAAGCTGCATGAAAATATTTCTTAAATATGGTATCGCTTTTATTTTACTATCGAGTACCCAAAGCCTATTGGCACAAACCACAATAACATTAAAAGGTAAAGTGCTAGGTAGAGACAGTAAAACCATCTTTATTGTTCCAAGTACAACTTCGCTTCGAACAGAAGACAAACCCACTATATCCATCGTAGACCATAAATTTGAATATACGTTTACAGCAAAAGAAGTAGAAGCCTATCAATTGGTATTTGAGGATGAATATGAAAAAGGAGCCTGGCGTCCGGTGATTGTTTTCCCAGATCAAAATGTAATTGAACTGACCTTGAACGATATGGAAAACCATGATAAAAACCTGATCAAGGGTGGAGCAATCAACGAAGCTTATTATGCCTTTATGCAGCTTTCAGAAAACCGATACAAGGCCATAAATGAAGTTTTAAATAAGGAAAGGGAAAAACTATACGACACCAAGGATTACTATAGTCAAACATTTGAAAACGTGTTGGTAGAGGTAAGAAAAGCCAAGGATGGGGTTGAGGCACAACCATTCTATCAAAAGATGGATGAATTAAGAAAAACAGGTGCCGATCTCTCGCCTTCTGGCCAACAATTAAAGGTAAGGTTTGATAGCCTTGCCCATGCCAAATACAAATGGAAATATGCCTATTTTAATCAGAATATAAACATTGGCAATTATTATCTCTTATTTCGGGATGTGCAGTACAATGCCAAAGAAAATAGATATCTGGCCACGCTAGCTGATGAGACTTATCAAAAATATGCGATAAAGTTTCCGAAGCACCCTTATACCAAAATAGTTGGCGATGCTATGGCTGGCATTATCAAAATATTTCCAGGCAACCAATTTGTAGATTTTACAGCACCTGATCTAAAAGGTCAAGAGGTTACCCTTTCAAAGGTGATTAAAGGAAAAATAGCTCTGATCAATCTGTGGGGTTCTTGGTGTGGCCCCTGTATTGCAAAAGCTCAACATATTGTACCGATCTACAAAAAATATAAAGACAAGGGTTTTACTGTTGTGGGCATTGCCAGAGAATTTAAAAATACCGATGCTTTGTTGAGCAGGTTAAAGAAAGAACAGTTTACCTGGTTGAATTTAGTAGAAATGGACGACAAACATGGAATTTGGAACAAATATTCGATCAATAATGGTGCTGGAATACAGGTATTGGTAGATGCGAAAGGTACGATATTAGCTGTAGATCCTACTGCAGAAGAAGTAGATCAAATTGTAGCTAAACTTATCAAGGGATAATTCGATTATCCTTTAGTTTGGTAAGCCTGTTTGATCAATTCAATAATGCCTTCGTTTTCTACAATGTACATGCCTAATCTTTCATTAGAAATGCCTTCTTGAAGTTGATAGGTGAAAACGGGCTTTTCATGTTCAAAGAATGTTTCCATATACCTGAAAGAAATATTTGGAATGTTTTTCAATTGTGCTGCCAGTTCTACAATGTGTGTAGAAATAAAGAACACTGCATTGTTGATGTTGGCCAACTCGGTAATGATCAGCAAAGAGGCATCATAGGCATCTTTTACGTTGGTACCTCTAAACAGCTCATCCAAGATCACAAACATCTTTTGTTGGTTCAGCAAAGAGGAAGCCACCTCTTTTACCCTTTTAACTTCACTGTAGTAATGGCTCAGGCCCTGATCTAGATTGTCTGGCAAGTTAATGGTGGTGATCAATCCATCAAATATGGTGGTGCGCATTGCTTTTGCAGGTACGGGAAAACCTAGGTGCGAGAGGTAAACCGCTAGACCAATAGACTTGAGCAATGAGGATTTACCAGCCATGTTTGGTCCGGTTAGGAAAATCATATTGTTATGGTCATGAATAGAGATGTTGTTCTTGATCGGTTCAGTTAAATGAGGATGAAAAAAACCATCTACTACAACGTCTAACATTGGTGATGGATTGTAATCGGCAAAACACCACTGGTTTTTGGATGCAACAGATGCTACATTTTCAAAAACGTCCAATTCGTAAACAATTTCCAATAGTTCATGTAGCTTTTCTTTCTCTTCCCCTCTAAAAGCATGGTCAAGCTTGATCAATTGATAAAAGCGAAGTTTCTTGCCATACAATTGTAGTGCTTCTTTAAAAGCACCTTCTTGTATAATAGCTATAATTTTTTGGGCTTGCACTTTTAGATACGGCCCTGTATGCTCTGTTAGGTTTTGGGCTACAAATTGGGTAAGATAGTGGGTCAATCTAATGATGTACTTTAAACCTGTAGCAATAATGTAATGCTCATTGCTCGAGTTTTTGGTTACATATCTGGCAAAAGCATCAAGTGGGTTTTTCCTCGATTTTCTTTTGTCCAACTTTAGGTAATGGAGGATCAGGTCTATTTCCTCATTCTTGACATCAAGATGAAGCCGATGCTCATAAAAATAACTGATGGCTTGCTTTCTGGCTTCCATGTTCTCCAAAACTGAAAATGGATTTAACATCATCCACCTTAGTTTGTCCCTACCTCCTAAAGTCCTTGTTCCTTTAAAGAGGTTGAAAATAGAATCAGAATCATTCGACTCTGTAAAAATATCAAGGTCTTTGTAGGTTTGCTGGTCTATTTTAAAATTGTTCATGGGTTGGTGTTCCATCAAATCGCATTTAAGGTATTGATAATTTTTGGGTAATGGAGTTCAATTAATATTTATTAACTTGTTTAAAAATTCAATATGGAAGAGGCAATATTAAAATTGAACGAACAGAACCAAGGTGCTTTTGTAATTATGGAAGGCGAAGAACAGTTAGGAGAAATGGTATTGTCCATTTCTGGGCCTGAACTTACCGTTTATCACACAGAAGTATCACCAAAAGCAGAAGGCAGGGGTTTGGCAAAGGTATTGCTCAATGCAATGGTCGCTTATGCCCGTGCCCATCAACTTAAAGTTGTTCCGCTTTGCCCTTTTGTGCATGCCCAGTTTAAAAGGCATCCACAAGAATTTGAAGACATTTGGGTAAAAGCAGAAGGGGAGCATTGATCCTCATTCTATTTCCTGATCTCTATCAAGGTGCCGTCGGCGATATAATTAAATAAGGTATCGATATCTTTGTTCTGTAAGGCAATGCAACCTGCTGTCCAATCTTTTGCATTGCTTTTGCCAGGGCTAGTGCCATGTATCGAAACCCCAAAGCCAGGATCAATACCCTTTCTTTTAGCGGCCTGCCTTTCTTTGATGCTCGGATAAGAGATCCAGTAACTTTTATAAAACTTATCGCTACGATCATATTTCCTGTCCAAGTGATAAAGACCTTCAGGTGTTTTGCCATCACCCTCTCTTTCTTTATGGCCTACAGGCGCCCAGCCCATGTTGATATTGAAAGTTTTAACTGTTTTGCCCTTGCGTTTGATCAACATTTTACGTTGTGCTTTCAATACCAATACATAGTCTGCCTGTGCAAGGATGTGCGACAGGTTATCGAGCTTTACCCGCCAATCCATAATGGTATCTGGATTTCTATAGGCTTCCCATCGCTCTGAGCTTGCTACCGCATAATCATCTTTTTTAAGTGAGTCTTGCGAACGCTCTGTTAAACGATGCAATCTCCATTCACCCCTGTCTTGGTAAACGATGGCGTCATGATTAAATACAGGTTTTACATATTGTGCAAACTTTAAAGGTGTGCCGTTAATGTCTTTAACAATAATCGAAGTATCTATCCCATTGGGTAGATGGTTCATTAAAGAATCATGCCACTTTACTCCTGTGTTCTTTCTTCTCTCTTTTGTTGCAGCAGATTTACTAGAGGTTGTAGGAAATTCAGGGTCTTTTATTTGTTGCCACACGCAGAAAAAAACAACTAGACCAAGCAATAGAAATAGACTAAAGTACCGCATAAGTTTAAATTATTTATTAAAGATAAACTTATTTTAAAAATAAACTAAATTAATAGTTATTATTTTTTTAATTCGATTCCACTAATATTTGGCACTGGTAAAGTGGCATAAATATTGGCTAATATAACGGGCTTTAAACAAAAAAGCCCTCGTTAATTGAATAACAAGGGCTTTGTAAAATATCTTGGGTCTTTTATCGACTAACTTTCTTGATTTTTTCTGATAAACTGGTAGATCTAGAAACTGCATAGATCACTCTGCCTGCAGAGATCTGGTAACCGGTAGAAATGGTATAGACCAATTTTTCAATGATAAGGCCACTTTCATTGTCAACAATATAAGTACCATTAGAATTGCTATTGATCAATTGGCTTACGATCTTGGTGCTAAATTTGATAATGGTATTTTTTGGTGTAATGTCTTCTACCCAGAATTTGGTATTTAATTTTTGCGAGTTGATCTGAACAGAATCAGTCCATGTAAAGCCTTTTTTGATACTTGGGCTATAGGTTACATCTGCAAATAGATTTAAAAGTGTACCTCTCTCAAATATTTCTGGCTCGATACCTGCAAAAGCAACAAGGGTATCGGTAGCCATTTCAGACTTGTACGTATTAGAGAAAAGGATTACGCCATTTTTATCAACCGTAACTTCAACGGGTTTGTTTACCATATGGTTTAGTGCCCTTTCAATGATAGAGCTAGAATCTTTTCTAGCCTCAGAGTTGTATTGCAAACGCTGCCCTAATGCATCAATAAGGTTATCCATCTTTTTGATTTTAACACTCATTACATTGCCATTGGGCGAAGTAGATGTTACTACATATGATTTTGTCAGTGAAGAAACAGAATTTACATTTAAGGTTTGTTTGCCTCTCTGAATAACAGATTTAGAATTGGTTAAAATCTCTCTTTGAAATTCATCTCCTTGCTTCAACGCAAATATACGGCGCTTCTCTTGCGCATTCACCGTAAAGGTAACCAAGAGCAGTAAGAGTAATAGGGTGGTTTTTAGGTTAAACTTTGTTTCGTTATTCATGCATTGTTTCGGTATAGTAAAGATATAGGGTTGCTTGTTTAGGCTATATCTAAAAGTTTATGATTGGTTAGGCCGCAGGTAGTCTTACTTCCGGAAGTGGCGGAATAGGAGGTACCGGAGGTAATATAGGTAGGTTTGGTAAAATCCCACCTATTGCTGCTGGTGGTCCACCAGCTCCAGGTCCTGCTGGTCCAGAAGTAGGTGCGCCGCCAGTTGGTCCTGCTGGTAAAGCAGGCGATGGTGGTACGGCAGGTAACAATCCTCCAGAAGGCAAAGTTGGTACTGGCGAAACTGCCGGTACGCCTGGCATTGGAGGCATTGATGGCGGCGTTGGTACAATTACCCTGATATAAGGAGCCGTTGTATTTACACTTCCCGGTACTGGTACCCTTAAATCGGAGTTGTTATTTGCCCCGCCTTGTGCGCTTGCGTATTTTACGCCGAATGCTGTACATAACAGCATGATAAAAATGAATTTTCTCATTTATAGTTATTTCTTCTTTCTAAAGATATTGGTAAACCTAATGTAGCTATGAAACCTGGTTTGTCGCCAGTATATTTGGTCAAGTTGTAAACCCCTAGTCCAACGGTAACGTTAGAGTTTTTGATTGGTCTAAAGCCTGTAGAGAAGCCTAGGTTTAAGCCAGACCACTCTGCATTGATGTTTACTTGTTTAAATACTTCGTAAGAAATGCTGGCAAAAACCCCAGTACCATATTTTCCTTTTCCTCGGTCTATATCATAAGGGCTTTTGTACAAGAACCTGCCCGTACCAAAACCAATGGTATAGCCCAAAGCGGCAAAACCAGGCCTTTTAGAAGGTACGGTTTGTACAGCATGGCTAAATGCGACGTAATAGGTATGATATGGCGCATCAGAAATGTTTTTATCAGCAAAAAGCTGTAAGGCACCAACAGATATACTGCTGCTTTTAAATATCTCTTTACTCAATACCAGATTGTATGAAAAGTCCTTAAGCTCGCTTACCCTGGTTACATTGACACTTGCCGATACGTTGACAAATTTTGATGGATTGCCAAATGTAATTCCTGCAGAACCAATTAGATCGGGGTCATTGGTATAACCAGCTGGGTAAATACCCCCCAACACTGCAAAAACAAATGTGCCATAACTGCCCCAACCAGATGGGGTCATGATGCTGGCCACACTATTGTTGGGCAACATGGTTTGACTAATGATAATGAGTCCTTTTTCAGAAATCAAAGAGTCCATTTTCTTTTTAAGGTCTCTTTCAAAAGTGTTTTGAGAAAGTGCTTGCTTGGGATAGAATGTAGCAACAATCAGAAAAAAAGCAAAACCAATTTTTAATAACCGATTTATTCTAACTGCCATACGCTTTGAATTGAGATGTTCGTTTAGTTAACATTAAAGTAGAAGTACCAAAGTAAATGCCTAGATCATAATACAATATAGATAAAAGTTACAACAAATATTATTTTTTTTAAAATTTAATCAAGAATTAACTTGCAAATAACCATTGTTTTAGCCCTAAATTATTGTAGATGTAAAAGTAGAAAATAAAAATTCTATTTAAGAAACTTAATTGATTTTAAAGCATTATACTCATGTTATTTAACTAGTAGGAAAAAATATTAACCATTTGTATCTTTAAATTGTTATTAAATCACGAAAGGCATTAATCTTTCTTGTTTTTCTATTGTCATAACGTTGATTATCCACTAAGCTCAAATCCAATGAAAATTAAGATCCATAGTTTTTATTTTACAGTTGTTGCATTTAGCTGTGCGATTGTTTTTTCTTCATTTGCAAGAAACGCATTCGAAAAAGAAAAAATCGTATTGCCTTACAAACAAGCAGGTTTGACCGAAAAACAGGCTGCAGCACATTTGTTAAGCCGCTTTACGTATGGCGCAAAAGAAGGAGACATTGATGTTGTTTTAAAAACTGGCCTCGGAAAATGGTTGGAGCAACAGTTAGATGGTAATTTGGAAGATGCGGCACTAAACCAACAATTGAGCAAATACGATGCGATCAATCTTAGCAATACCGAAGTAGAAAACATCTTTCCTAGAAATGCACAGGTTGTCCGTTTCGCCGTTAAGGATGGTTATATCCATAAAGATTCTGTAAATAAAGCCAATACAAAAGAATACAGGGCCACATTGACCAGCTACATGAAAGATAAAGGCTACAAGCCACAACAAGAATTATATAGACAGTTTATCAACCAGAAAATATTAAGAGCGATCTATACCAATAACCAGCTCAAAGAACTGATGACAGATTTCTGGTTCAACCATTTTAATGTGTCCTTAAGTAAAAACCAGTGTGCTTCTTATGTGCCAGCCTACGAGCGTGATGTGATCAGGCCAAATGTGTTTGGTAAATTCGAAAATCTGGTACTAAGTACAGCTAAATCGCCTGCAATGCTGATGTACCTTGATAATTTTAGCAGTTCAGGAACCAATGTAGTTACGCCTGCTCCTGCCGATGATATGGTGATGGCCACACCTGCACAGCGACAAAAGAGACAAGCTCAATTGGCATTGCAAAGAGCCAAATTGCAAAACCAACAGAACAACAAAAAATCTGGGTTAAACGAAAACTATGCACGTGAGGTAATGGAACTACATACCTTAGGTGTGGACGGTGGTTACACACAAAGTGATGTTACCCAAGCCGCTCGTATTTTAACAGGTTGGACAATAGCACCCATGAGCGATAATGGCTATGGGGCACCTATGAAAAAAGTATTAGAACGTATTGGTGATGATAACCTGAGCAAAAGGGGTTTTGTACATGAGGGCGACTTTCTTTTTGCGATGAATAGACATGACAATGGCGAAAAAGTAGTGTTGGGTAAAAAATTCGCAGCGGGTGGAGGTTATGAAGAAGGAGTTGAACTGTTAAAGATGTTGGCCCATCATAAATCTACAGCGAAGTTTATTTCTAAAAAATTAGCCATCCGATTTGTAAGTGATAATCCACCGCAAAGTTTGATCGACAAAATGGCCAAAACATTTTTAAACAGCGATGGCAATATCAAAAGTGTGATGATCACCATGGCCAGCGCGCCAGAATTTTGGTCGAAAGATGCCTTAAGGGAGAAAACAAAATCGCCATTTGAGTTGGCGATCAGTGCGGTAAGAAGTTTAGATGCCAAAGTTGGCCAACCTTATCAACTGTATACCTGGATCAATAAAATGGGACAGCAGATGTATTATTACCAAGCACCTACAGGTTTTCCAGATAGAGGTCAATATTGGATCAACACAGGTTCGCTGTTGAACAGGATGAATTTCGGCTTGGCCTTGGCCTCGAAACGGATACCGGGCGTTACTTTTGATCTAGGCGCAATGAACGACAACCATGAACCAGAAAGCGCAGAGGCTGCTTTGGTGATCTATAGTCAGTTGTTTATGCCCGAAAGAAAATTGGACGAAACCATTGCCAGGTTGAAACCAATGCTCAACGATCCTAATTTAGAGAACAATGTGGCCAAAGCTGCAGCGAAAACAGCTCCGCCACAACAAATGAATACCATGGCGAATGAAGATGCCAATATGATGCAAGAAGGAGCCAATAAACCAAAGGGCAACATTACACCAACTCAAAAAGTGGGTACAAATACGATGCTTGCCCAAGTAGTAGGTGTAATTATCGGTTCACCAGAGTTTCAACGTAAATAATATTTATCATGACTTCAAGAAGAGGATTTATCAAGGCAGGTGGTTTGGCGTTGTTTGGAATCAGTTTAGGTGGTATACCTGGCTTTTTGGCCGATGCTGTTGCCGGAACGATTACACCTGGCCTATATCAGAAACGGAAAGTAATGGTCTGCATTTTCCAAAGGGGAGCAATGGATGGGTTGATGGCCGTAACACCTTTCACGGACGAATACCTAAAAGCAGCACGCCCGAATTTGTTTATGTCGGCCACACAAGGTGGGAAAACCAAACCTTTGATTGATCTGGATGGGAAGTTTGGTCTGCACCCAGCAATGAGTGCTTTCGAGCCAATGTTCCGCGAAAAACGGATGGCAATTGTACATGGCATAGGTTCACCCAACAATACGCGTTCGCACTTTGATGCCCAAGACTTTATGGAATCGGGTACGCCGTTTAACAAGGGCACAGAAAGCGGTTGGTTGAACCGTGCGGTGGGTTTGCTTGGCCATGATGCTGCAACACCTTTTCAGGGTGTAAGTTTAACTTCTTCATTGCCAAGGTCTTTTTATGGCAATAATCCAGCTGTTGCGATCAGTAACCTGGCAGATTTTAATATCCAGTTAAAAGGTAACCAAGCAGGTGCCAATATGGCTTCAAAAAGCTTCGAAGACCTTTATGACCAAACTTCTTCTGGTTTGCTCAAAAATACAGGCAAAGAAAGTTTTGATGCCATCAAGATGCTCAAAAAAACAGACCCAAAAAATTACACACCAGAAAATGGGGCTGTTTATCCAAATACAGCCTTGGGCAATTCGTTAAAACAGATTGCCCAGTTGATCAAAATGGATGTTGGAATGGAGGTTGCCTTTACCGAATCGGGTGGTTGGGATACCCACTTTAACCAAGGGGCAGACACTGGTATATTTGCACGTAATGTGAACGATCTAAGCAATTGCATCATGGCATTTTGGACAGATATGGGTCGCTATCAGGATGAAGTAACCGTAATGACCATGACCGAGTTTGGACGTACGGTAGCACAGAATGGTACAGGCGGAACCGATCATGGACGTGGTTCTTGCAACTTTATTTTAGGAAATGGTGTAAATGGAGGCTTGGTACATGGTGTGGTCAATCCTTTAAGTAAAGAAAACTTAGAAGATGGAAGAGACTTACCGGTAACTACCGATTTTAGAAGTGTATTTAGCGAAGTTGCAGATAAGCATCTTGGGATCAACAACGATAAAGTTCTTTTCCCAGACTGGACAGGAAAGCAGATTGGCGTGATGCGAGGAGCTTAAGCAACTTGTAACTTATTTGATAAGTAAACCCCTACAGGCGTTAAAAGGCCTCTAGGGGTTTTGTTTTATTGTTAAAACAAGCACAAAGTCTTATCTTTCGGGCTAAACTATTTAACAGATAAATAATGAAAACTAATCAAACTTCCCTAAAACTTTCTGTGATTGGGCAGGCTACAAAGCTCTTTTTTGTAGCGGCAATGCTGAGCAGTAGCATTACTTTTGCACAAACCCAGAGCAAAGACCCGATTATTGAAAAGATCGTAAAAGAAGCAACCGAAAACTCTCAACTAGAAAAGTTGGCGCACGAACTTTTAGATCAGATCGGACCACGTTTAGTAGGCACACCACAAATGAAACAGGCAAATGACTGGGCAGTGGCTAAATACGCAGCTTGGGGCATCCCGGCAAAAAATGAGCAATGGGGCGAGTGGAAAGGATGGGAGAGAGGTATTTCTCATATCGATATGGTTTATCCAAGGGTAAAGTCTCTAGAAGGCATGCAGTTGGGTTGGAGCCCAAGTACCAATGGTAAAACCTTAACAGGCGAAATGATCATCTATCCTGATCTACCAGATTCGGTTGCTTTTACCAGTTGGATCAAAAATGTAAAAGGAAAATTTGTAATGTTCTCGATGAACCAGCCAACTGGTCGTCCAGATTATAACTGGCAAGAATTTGCTACGCCAGAATCATTTGAAAAAATGAAGAAAGACAGAACTGCGCAAACCAATGCATGGCGCTCACGCATCAGCAAAACAGGTTTAAACCTAAAAGCCCTAGCTTTGGCTTTTGAGCAGAACGGTGCTTTAGGTGTGGTAACCAGCAATTGGTCGTCTGGTTTTGGTGTAAACAAGATCTTTGGTGCAAATACAACCAAGATTCCTTCAATTGATATTTCGTTAGAAGATTATGGTCTGCTTTACCGTTTAACAGAATCGGGCATTAAACCAAAGATCAGCGTACGTACAGATTCAAAAGAATTGGGTATGGTACCTACTTTCAATACCCTTGCAGAAATCAAAGGAACAGAAAAACCAAATGAATATGTGATGTTGTCTGCCCACTTCGATTCGTGGGATGGTGGTACAGGAGCAACCGATAATGGTACAGGCTCTATTACCATGATGGAAGCGATGCGTATCCTTAAAAAAATCTATCCTAACCCAAAAAGAACAATCTTGGTTGGCCATTGGGGTAGTGAAGAGCAGGGGCTGAATGGTTCAAGAGCATTTGTAGAAGACCACCCAGAAATTGTACAGAACATCCAAGCGTTGTTTAACCAAGATAATGGAACAGGTAGGGTGGTTAATCTTTCAGGTCAAGGGTTTTTAAATGCCTACGATTATTTAACACGTTGGTTGGCCAAAGTTCCAGCAGAGATCAGAAATGAAATCAAAACTTCTTTCCCAGGTTCTCCTAGTGGTGGTGGTTCAGATAATGCTTCATTTGTAGCAGCGGGTGCGCCTGCCTTCTCTTTAAGTTCTAACAGCTGGTCGTATGGCAATTATACTTGGCATACCAACAGAGATACGTATGATAAGATTGTTTTTGATGATGTAAGAAGCAATGCGATCCTAACTGCAATATTGGTGTACATGGCTTGCGAAGATCCTGCAACTACATCGAAAGTAAAAAGCGTATTGCCGCCTAACCCTAGAAACGGTGAGCCAGGTAAATGGCCTGCACCAACAAAAGCTACTCGTAAGGGTGGTGTAAACTAAAATATTTTAAACAAGCATTAAAAGCATCCCAGTTGATCGGGGTGCTTTTTTTATAGACTTATCCTTATGTTAAAAAAATCAACTTTAGTTATTGTACTCTTAAGCTTGGTGTACTGTCAATTTACAAAAGCTCAAAAGGCGGATGAATTAAATAGCCAGCCTCCAAAGGCCATGCAAGAGTTTAGGGCAGCTTGGATTGCAACCGTAGCAAATATCAACTGGCCAAGTAAACCCGGCTTGAGCACGGCCCAGCAACAGCAAGAAGCAATTGATCTGCTCAATCTTTTACAACGCTTAAACTTTAATGCCGCTATTTTACAGATCAGGCCACAGGCAGATGCTTTATACAAAAGTAGTTTAGAACCTTGGTCGTACTTTTTAACAGGTGCACAAGGCAAGGCTCCAGACCCTTATTACGATCCCTTAGAATTTTGGGTAGAAGCCGCACACGACCGTGGAATGGAATTGCATGTCTGGTTAAACCCTTATCGTGCGCACCATACTTCAGGTGGCGAAGAAAGTGCGACCTCTATCGTTAAAGCAAAACCAGAACTGGTGGTTAAACTAAAAGATGGCCAATATTGGATGGATCCTTCAAAAAAAGAAGTCCAAGACCACTCTGCTGCGGTAGTTAGGGATATTGTAAAACGTTATGATATTGATGGGGTGCATTTTGATGACTATTTCTATCCTTACGAATCCTATAACGGTGGTGCGGATTTCCCAGATGGGGAAAGTTGGAATGCCTATTTAAAAGGTGGTGGTAAATTGAACAGAGGCGATTGGAGAAGAGCAAGTGTAAATACGTTTATAGAAAGGGTATACAAAGAAATCAAGGCTGAAAAGAAATATGTGAAGTTTGGACTGAGCCCATTTGGAATATGGCGCCCCGGATATCCAGAATCTATTGAAGGTATGGATCAATACGATAAGTTGTATGCCGATGCCAAACTTTGGCTCAACAAAGGCTGGATAGATTATTTCAGTCCGCAATTGTATTGGACAGTGAATGCCCAAAAATTAAGTTTCCCTGTGCTGTTAGGCTGGTGGCAATCTGAAAATACCAAAGGCAGACATTTATGGCCAGGAATGAATGTGGGGCTTGGTGGTGATGATAAAAACGTGGATGAAGTGATCAACCAGATCATGATCACCAGAGGGATGATGCCCAATAGCAAAGGCGCGCTGCATTGGAGCATTGCGGCTTTGGTTAAACACGAAAAGCTACGACAAGGATTATTGGATGGACCTTATCAAAAGCAGGCACTAGTACCTACAAGTGCATGGCTGGACAATAAAGCACCACAGAAACCAATCGTAACGGTGGCACCAAAAGACTCTTTGTGGCAGATCAGATGGAATCATCCAGAAATTAAGGATGTATTTAAATGGGTAGTCTATTTTAAATATGGAGAGAAATGGAGTTACAAGATCATGAACCGTAAAGATGCAATGTTGGATATTTTGGTTGCCATCAACAGAGGTACAACAGGAAAGGATAAGATTCCTTTAGCTGCATTTGGGGTAACGGCGGTAGATAGAACAGGCAATGAGAGTGAGTTTGTTGAACATAAAATTGGACAATACAGAGACTGAGAATGAAAACACACTCAAAAGAACAGATCGAAGCTACTGCTAATGCAATAAAGCAGCATTTTATTCCTAAAAACGCTGAAGAAAATACATTTAGCTTTCATTTTACCATTCCCCCATCTTCAAATTATAAAGTTTGTTACGAAAAAGATGCAAAAGGAAATTGGAGCTTAACCAGCTATGACACTGATGATAAGCTGTAGATGTGATAAATAATGTTGTAATTGCTTAATGGATCAGTAGTATTTGGAATGAAAGTTGCTAAACGCTTTTAATATTATGATAATATAATATATTTGTCCAATACTTAAAAAAAACAATGCTATGAAGAAAATTTTTATTTTAACAACATTATGTTTAGCTACAGTTGTAGCTTTTGCGCAAAATCCAATCAAAAAGGGCGACAAGGTATTAAATGCTGGTTTAGGCTTTAGTTCTTTTGCAACGCCAGTTTATGTAGGATTAGAATTCGGTGTACATGAGGATATCTCGGTTGCCGGTGAAGTTTCTTACCAATCTAAATCTTATGGTTGGGGTAAGATATCTGCATTTGGAGTTTCTGCAAAAGGAAATTATCATTTCAACAGAATTTTAGAAATTGATGAAAAATGGGATTTATATGGAGGAATAGGCTTAAACTACTATAACTTCAGTAATAAATACGATGTTTCTGGATATACCTACAGTGGAAAATATGATTCGGGTATTGGTTTTGATGCCCAAGTTGGCGGTAGATATTTCTTTTCTGAGAAATTCGGTGTGAACTTAGAATTTGGTGGTGGTAGCAACCTAAGCGGTGGCAGATTTGGTATCAGCTACAAATTATAATTCACAACAATTATAGAAAAAGCCCATCCTTGTTTTAAGGATGGGCTTTTTTATGCACCAATATCGTTGGGTAGTGATGTTTAACTTATTTGATCAACGATACCTTTCTGTTGTAGACTTTGTTGCCCACCTTTACCTTTAACACATATACTCCTGCAGCAAAGGAATTGAGATTGATTTTATTGGTATAGATCCCCGTATAATTTAGCTTTTCTTCTTTAAAGGCAACTTGTCCGAGTAGGCTGGTCAGCAAAATAGATATATTGTTGGTTTGTGCCACCTCAAAATAGATGTTCAATTCGCCATTTGTAGGGACAGGATAAGTCTTTAGGTTGATCTCGTTAGTAGTAGATGGCGAGTTGATGTCATAGATGCTGATTTCTTGAGATTTTACCGTACAACCCGTAGCAAGTGTCACTTCAACATAATAGGTGCCATTTTGAACAGCCGTATACTGTGGGCTGGTCGCACCAGCAATTATTTTTCCATTCAGATACCATTGATTGTTTGTTGTAGCATTGGAAGACAATTGTGCCCCACTTCTTGTAGCTGTAACTGTACTTAAGGGCACCTGCACCCTTGTGCCACCTAAACATCCTGCAGATTTTACCTTTATATCGTATAAATAATAATAGAAGGTTTTAAAATAATTGGCATTGCCATCTAATGAAGTCGTGTTTCCAGTAATACTGAAAATATTCAATGCAGTATTGTAAGGATAGTTGGTATTGGATACGTTGTTTCTAAAGAGTGTTGCCCCGCCTAGGTATTCTACATTAATGGTATAAGCACCTGCATTAGGAAAATTAAGGTTCAGTGGATAGGTCTGTCCTTGGTCGGTGAGGTCGTTAGGTGTGGCATCAGGGCCTGGCACAGCTTTGGTTGCCGTTACGGTTAGCAATGTAGAAGAAACGGCAATCCCTGATGAATTGACTACGGTAAACCGCACCTGCCCTGAGTTGCCCACATAGATTTTGGCACTTTCCATCGTCATTGGTGCGAGTACATTGACAGATATTCCTGGAGTGAACTGGTTATATCCACCATCACCAATGTCGTTTTTGTTTTTAGGACCGATGTCTGCCTTAAAATCATTTACCCCAACCGAATAGGTATTGTTCTCTGGTGCAGTTGTTGTCTTAGCTGAATTGCCAAATGCAACAGGTGTCAGATCAGTGTTGTTCTTGTACCAAAATGCTGTACCACTGGTATTCGATTTTAAACCATAAGTATTCAAGGCACTACAGAGATAGGCACTGCTTTCAGTTGCTACAGGAGGTATACTGGTTTGTACGGTACTGCTCAATTGGTCATTGGCCGATATTTGGTCGGTACTTAAGCTTGTTTTAGCGGCCAAAGTATAGGTTTTCCCTGCTTGGGCATTAAAACTACCAGACAATGTTACGTCTGCTTCACTTAGCGGAGTAAGTGTGCCAGTATAAAGAGCGGTTAAAGTCGCTACAACAGTTGCGTTTTCGGTAATGGTAACAGTAATGGGTACATTGGTAACGTTCTGTGTACCTAGGTTTTTAATGGTTACCTTAACGCTTTGCGCAGGGTTGGCACAGCCTACGGCAGTTGGATCGATGATGGCCTTCATCGCCACATCAATTGCGGGGTTTAAAAATTTAACCCGATAATCCTGTGTCTCGCCCTTTGCATAAGCTCCACAAGGCAATACATTGGCCGCTAAATTTGTTTCAGTTAATACTACTCTCAATAAAGAGAAATTGTTAATGGTAACCGTTTGGGGTATAGTAATGTTTGTGGTATAGTTGCCCGTGCCATTGATCACGTTAGTTGTAGCAACCAATTCGTCGGTTTCATTGAAATTGCCATCATTGTTCCAGTCTATAAATACTTTGGCAATCTTATCGGCATTGGCACCACAGGTACCCAAGGTAAGGTTGAGTGGGTAGGTTTTTCCTTTTTCTAATTCAATGGTCTGTGCAGTAAAATCAGAATAACTGGTACAGGTTGTATTTGGTGTGGTGTTGTCTACATTGGCCAGTTTGAAGTTGTTGATTTTTGAATCAGCGGTGCTTGTTGGGGCAGATGCACAATAAGCCGAACCTCCTGTTCCTGTAATTACTATCGAAAAAGCCTGCGGACCTCGTTGCAGTGTGCCTTTATGCGTTACCGTAAACGTATAACTTTTGCCCGGTGTGGCATTGGCAATGTAGATCTGTTCTACATTGTCTCTAAAATTATCACCTGTGGTTGCTGCTGCCGAGGGGTTGGCAGGGTCGAGCACCCAAGGTCTATATGTGGTAGCACCCTGAGTTGCCCTTAAGTCTAGGTCGTTGACCAAACGGAGTGAACCATTATTTAAAGAGGTCAAAGTTGGAACAGGCGTAGCCTCAGGATCTGTCCAGCAAATGGTGGCCACCAATGGACCACTGCCAGAAGCTAATACACTGATCGTTTGGCTGGTTCCTTGTGCAATGGTATTTTCGTTGATGATACTTTTACTGCCTTTATTCAAGATGGCCTTGGCGGCATCTTCCATGTTGAGTAGACCCCATCCGTAGATATAGTCTGGACCAGGATTGCTTCCAGCTTCAGTAGCTGTGCCAATAACCAAGGCTTTTAAAGTGGACGATCTCATATAAGCACCACTATTTTTTTGGTTGTATAATTCCTGTAGCAATACTAAAGAACCACTCACATTTGGAGCAGACATTGATGTCCCGGATAATGTAGTATAAGCGGTATTGCTAGCGTCACTGGTAGAAGTTACACTTACGCCATCTCCAACGAGGTCTGGTTTGATCCTGCCATCGTCTGTTGGCCCCCAACTGCTAAAAGAAGAGATCTGTATACTAGCAGGATTAGTTGACCCATAAGGTAATGGATTAACAGCACCAACAGTTAAGATGTTTTTGGCTGTACCTGTGGTTGCAATAATATCATAGCCATTGTTAGAACTTATGCCTGCTGGTCTGTTTCCGGCATCAGCCATTATTCCAGAAGTGTTGTAACGATAATAAGGTGCACCCACTGCAGGGCCAGTCTGGTTCCTGTTGTTTCCAGCAGATTTTACGGGTAGATAATATGGTGCATTGTAACAGATCAAGTCCCAGTCTTTGGCTGAGCTGTTGTAATATCCAAATTTATAATCTTCATTCGCATCAGCAGCTCCCCAAAACTCCCAACGGGCAGGGGTAACATCGTCGTTGTAGTTCCAGCCCGAAATTGCACCATAAGAATGGTTGGATATCAACAAGGTAGCGGCATTGGCCGACATTTCTGCAGCATCGTTATTGAATTCAAAAGAATAAAGCTGAGGAAGCGCAAAGGCCATTCCTTTAGCTGCGGCATAAAGCCCAGTAGCCATCATGGTACCTGCAACATGTGTAGAGTGCGTAGAAGTGGTTGAGGCATTGTCTTTGGTCACTACGCGGTTGATCAACTCAACATGGGTCAATAACACGGCTCCGCCATCCCAAACGGCTACCTTGCCGTTTCCGATGGTGCTGCCACTTAAGTTTAAACCTAAGGTGCCACCTGCATATAATTTATTGGTGCCAGTGGTAGCTGCGGCAATACTGTTGTTATAGGTAATGAAGTAAATCGGCAGACCTAATTCATCAATGCCTTGCAGGGCTATGATATCACCTTTTTTGGTCACCTTTAAAGTTTCCCATCCTTTATCTTTTGCAACAGCAAATGCCATTTGCCTATTGTCGTCTAATTTCTGCTGTAGATCAAGCGCATTCTGACTTAAAAAGCTTAGATTGGTTCCTTTGTTGACAATTTGGGCATAAGAATTGGTAGACACTATCAAAAATAGTGCGGCAAGTGTAAGAAAATATAGTTTTAGGTAAAAGTTTTTTACCATAGGATGCGTTTAGAATGAATAGATGACATTAGAATTTGATATGAAATATACAATAATATTTTTATTTGCATTAGGTAGTTTGTCTTTAGCCTCTTGCTTAATGATCAAAGATGGAAAACCAAGCATTCAACAAGGTGTTTTTGGTCGGGTTTTATGGTTGCAGGGCAATGTAATGCCTTCGCCAGATGCCCCTAGCAGAGGTACAGGGAAAGCAGCAGAACGTAGGCTACACATCTATGAAGTAACAAAACTAGATCAGGTAGAAAGGCAAGCCCCTTTGTTTACCAAGGTGAACACAAGATTGATTGCTACTACAAAGACAAATAAAGATGGCTATTTCCAGTGCAAATTGAAACCCGGAAGATATTCGATCTTTACGGTTGAAGAAGAGGGGAAATTGTTTGCGAATCTATTCGAAGGAAATGGAGAGATCGCTCCCTTTGAGGTAAAAGCAAATGGGGTGGTTACTTATCATATTACCATTAACCATAAAGCTTTTTATTAACCTCTTTAAAAACAGTTACAGAGTTTTTTCTGGCTTCTAATGGTATTCAGGTAATAGCCTATGGAAATCTCATGAGAACCATTATCATAATTGGCCAATTTGCTTAAACTGTAATCATAACCGTACCCGATCCTGAAGTTTCTTTTCACAAAAAACTCGGTGATAAAACCGATGGCGCTTTGGCTCGATAGGTCATTTTGGAGGTTCTTTTTTGGGTAGAGTTTAACAGAGGTACGGTACAAGGCACCTACCCATATCTTTTCCTTGAACAATAAAAAGGCATTGAGGTCCATAGATGTAGGCCCATGCAGATCATCCTTGATCAAAAAAGCAGGTTTAAAAATCAGGTCTTGGTTTACTTTAAAAAAAGTAGAAGAAGTGAGGTAAAAATGAGGTTGGATCTTCATGTTCAAGATATTGAAGTCTTTGGCAGCATTTAAGTATTGTGACACCAGATTATTTGCAGAAAAGCCTAAAAAGAACCGATCTGATGTGTATTGGATGCCTACTCTTACATCGGGGGCCGTTCTTTTTTCATATCCAACCGGGATGCGTAGGTCGCCGATATCTGTTGGGTCTAGTAAGGCACCGTTTAAACCGATCTGTGTTACGCCAACACCTAAGCCAAAGGCAAGCGTTTTGGTTTCTTCGCGGTCTAGTTTGATGCGGTATACAAAATTGCCCACAGCATTGAGCGAACTTTGTGCCCCTATCTTGTCTTTGGTAACAATCGCTCCTAAACCAATTTTTCCTTTGTAGGCTGGCGCGTCAATAGAAATAGATAAACTTTGTGGGCCACCTTTTATACCAGTCCATTGCGACCTGAAAAAAGCCTGCATGTAAATTTCATCCTTATAGCCAGCATAAGCAGGATTAATGTATAACCCATTAAAAATATATTGGCCATATTGTGCATTCTGTTGTGCGAACAAGGGCAACAGCAGCATATAAAATAAACAAGTTAGAACAGTCCTTTTCATAATTCCCAAATTAAGCTCGGCTGATGATTAATGGATTACAGTAACGTAACCTTTAAATTCTTGCCAGGTGTTAGTAGGTGTTTTTATTCTGAGTACATAGAAATAGGTTCCATCGCTCAACCCATCGGCCCTCCAATCGTTTTGATAACCTTTTTTCTCGTATACAGTACTTTGCCAACGATTGATGATCTTAATTTCGTTGGTTTCGTAAAGGTTTAGTCCAACAATTTCAAACGTGTCGTTTTTGCCATCGCCATTTGGTGTAAAAACATTAGGAATGGTAATACCTAGAATAGGCTTCACATCAGTAGAACTATTGTTGGTTAGATTAGGGTCGGTTTCATTGGCTGTAACCGTTGCGGTATTTCTATAGATGCCGTATTTATCGGTCTTGACTTTGATCTTGAGATCGGCTGTAGCACTGCTGTCCATCTGTAAAATATTCCAGGTAACGGTTCGACTATCCAAGTTGTAAGTTGCCGTTCCAATCAGTGGGTTGATCAGACTTTCAAATGTCAGCCCTACGGGTAATATGTCTTTTACCTTAACCATGTTTGCGGTTTTTGGCCCGTGGTTTTTAACGCTTAGTGTATATTCAAATGGATCATTTGTACTTACGGCCCTGAGTTCTGATGTTTTGCTGATGGCCATGTCTGCAGTTATTGATGTACTAGGCTGATCTACAATTACAATTACGGGGTCTGAAGGTACAGAAGCACAACCCTCATTGTTATAGGTGATCACCGTGTATTTGCCCGCTGTTGAAACCACATAAGTTGAAGATTTACCATCGGCCTGTATTACACCATCTTTTAACCACTGATAAGTACTGGCATTGGCAGAATTAGCTGTGAATTTGATGGAAGAACCAGGGACAATCGTTACTGTTTGCGAAGAACCAGATTGCGCAAAGCCTACCGTCGCAAAAAGCGACAGCAGACCTGCTACAATACTTATTCTTAGACTAAACATGGACCAAACTATTTAATTAACTAGCGCTGATGGTAATTACTGGTGCCGCTGGTGCGCCGGTTACGGTAACGGTTTGCGAAGTAGAAGTTGTTGGACAGCCTGTAGTGCCCAATAATGTTCCAGTAAAACCTGTTTTTTGTTTATATTTTACAGTGCCTGTAATTACATACGTTCCTGCTGCAGTAGCGGTAAGGGTAAATGCACCAGTAGTGGCATTAATGGTACCCACGGTTGTTCCATTTACGGCTGTACCACCATCTTTTACTACACTGTAACTATATTCGGCTTCTAAATCTGTAGTATAAGGTGCACCAGTTGGGAATGCCCCTAGAGTTGGTGTAATTACCGAAGTGTTGACTGTAGCTGATGAACCGCAATAACTTGGGTTGGTTGGTGTGGCAATGGTAAGGGTTAATGCTGGAAGTACGATGAAATCATTGACCACATTATTAGGCGCACAAAGCAATGGATCGGCCAATGTAGTCAATAAAATAATCTGATATGTACCTGTAGATGGCAAACTGGTTGGCGCTGTAGCGCTTGGGTAACCAGAAATAGAGGTGCCTCCCTGCTTAACATCCCACATGTAACTTGTACCTGCTACAACAGGTGCACTTAGATTTAAGGTGGCTCCAGCACACACATAATAGGTGGCAGAGAAGGCTGTACTTGAAATGAATAAAAGCAGAGCTAACAAGCTTGATTTTAAAAGAGTAGATTTTGTTTCCATGTTGTTTGTTTTTTAAGTTTTTAGATATTAAGAGATTAATTAGTTCGAAGTAATGGTTAAAACTGGTGGTGGTTGTAAAGGATTAACCGTTATGGTTACCTGTTTTGCCGTATTGGGGGCATTTTCACATTTGCCCGTTCCTTGCACGGTAACCCAATATGAAGTGGTTACTGTGGGGCTAACGCTCAATTGATTGGTTAAAGACAGCGGACTACCCGTCAGTGCAGCATTGGTATACCATTTAAATGATGGACTGGTTATGGTTGCGGTACTTGCTGTTAAATTAACCGCAACACCTGGGCAAACCGTAGCGCCTGTAGAAGTAATGTCGCTGGCAATCGCTCTCGGGTTTACCGTCAGTTTAACTTCATTAGAGTAGATGTCTTGCGGACAGGAAGCATTACCACCAGAAATCTTGGCCCTGTACCATCTATTGTTCATGGCGTTGGTTACCGCAGCAATGTTTAACGTATTGGTGGTGCCAGATGGGGCATTTGTCCAAGTGCTGTCGGCTGTGTTAAAATATTGCCATTGGTAACCTGTAATGACACCACCAGCCGAGGCCGTTGCAGTGACATTGAAACTTGCAGCATTTCCTTCGCAAACATTGGTAGAGTTGGCTGTAGTAGGCTGAACCGTAATGTTGGGGATTGAAGGAGACAGGTTGACCTCGTAGATCCTCAAGGCATCGCCCAATACCCCAACAGCGGCAACGCCTTGGTCAAATACCACCTCAAGTCTGTCAAACTGTACACCGGGTTTAAAAGTGAAATCTAATTTTTTATGACTTGGACTACCATTAATCAGCACTAGGTTCAATAAATTCAGCTCCAGTAATGTAGCTAGGCTACTAAGGTTGCTTTGGTAAACAGGGGTTGTTGAAGTACCATTATAGGCATTGAACTTAATGGTAGTCAATTTGAGCAGGTCTAAGTCAATCAAACTGCCCTGAATGCCCAATTGTAGTCTTACCCCATCATTAGCTGTAGCTTTATGGTCAAAGTAGAAACTTTGGGCCACCGAGTTGGCTACACCTACACTTGCCAGTCCAGAAGAAAATGAAGAGTAATCGCTTGCATTTCCATTTATGGCCTGTTGCGGATTGGCTACCAATTGGCTCAATGTTAAGCCGCCTACTCCAGCGGTATTTAAGGTGATGCCACCAAGGGCCTCCCCTGGACTGGTAAATTGCGGGCTGGTATTACAAACACCTCCATCTGTTTCGGTAAAGGCGTTATAAACGTTCACATTTATTTCTGCCGCAACATTGGCAAGACTTAGATCTGGCGGAAAGGCTACATTTAGTCTTACTGAGTTATAGGCTGCATCTGGAGTTACCCTTGCATACCAATCTCCAGCAGCATCCAACAATAATTTTGTAGTAGAAGTACCGGCTACCGAACCATTATTTTCAAGACCATTATAGGGATTGGTACAAAGCGTATTGAGGGTTGCGGTATTCAATTTATAATTGGCAGCACCAGAATATGCTGTACCCGTAATGCTATTTAACTCGATTATTCCAAGTAATCCGCCAACTGCTAAAGTTATTCCTGTATTTGTAGGACGCCCGCCTAATTTAAAATAGGTGGGGGTGTTGGCTGCTATTGAGGCATTTGAAGTATTTCTGAATTGCAGATAAGTGTCTGCACCTGACCCTAGAGCACCTAATAGTCCAAAATTACGAGAAGCGGTAATTGTAGTCGAATTTGAGGTTGAACCTGTTAAAATGGTTTGGTCTCCATAATAAAATTGAAATTTATTAGTTTGAGCACCAAGTAAACATCCCCAGGCTTCAGTTAGCATTGGGCTAGAAAGACCAGCAGTTCCTGTGCCTAGACCAATTAAACTACCAGCTTGTACTTTATTCCCTGTTTTTTGCCCGGTAAGATAGGTCTTTGTTTGCCCCTTCGCCTCCTTGTTCAACATGGACATCAATACTGTAGAGAGTATCAAAATGAACAGGCGATATGGAGCTTTAATCGTGAACAAGGGAGAGAGATAATTTAGTCTAAAAACAACGCTAGCGTGTTTAAATCGCTATTGTTAACAGTAAAACTAATTATTGTTTGAGCCCTTATGCCTATTCATTTTATTCAATGCAAATGCTGTTCAGCTGCAAAATGAATAAAATGGTCAAGAAAAAATCGCTTTTATTACTTATATATTATAGGCTATTGCAATGTCTTTTTTTGAAACAAAAAAGATCAGTTTAGGCATACCTTGTTAGGGTTGAAAAAGATTGATTTTCAGCCGTTTTTAATGACAAAGATTGACAGGTTTTTTGATGGTAGACTAGGCGGTGATGCCTTCTCTTTTTAGGATATATTCGTAAATACCTTCAATCGGTTTTTGTAAGATCTTACCTACTTTAATGCCATTTTCGGCAAATACGGCTCTTAGTTCATCACGGTAATAATAGGCAATTGAACCTACAAAATTACATTCTAAGGTTTTGTAGGCCTTATAGTCTTTTACGTTGGTATCTATAAACTCCTGAAAACCATCCTTCAGCATTTGTTGGATAAAAGGATGTTCCTTATGGCCAATCATGAAACGGCTAAAGGTAGCCAGATAAGAGTTAGGGAAAGGCTTTTGATAGATGTTGTTGATTACGATGTCTTTGGTTACTTCAAAAGTCTTGGCAAATATTTCACTCAGTTCGGCTGGCATGGTGTGGTACAGATACGAAGTCAGCACCTTTCGTCCAAAAAAAGTACCAGAACCTTCATCGCCCAAAACATAACCTAAGCCATGTTTACCGCTATGTACATTTACCCCATCAAAATAAGAGATGTTAGATCCTGTACCCAAAATACAGGTCAGGCCTTTTTTATCACCACAAGTGGCATAGGCCGAACCAATCAAATCGTGATCTACACTGATAAAGGCATTGGTGAAAAAAGCAGAGAGCCCATTAGAAATGATTTCGTGTTTGTCTGGAGTAGAACAGCCAGATCCAAAAAAATACACTTCTTTGATCGCAGTAGCATAAGCAGATAAATCTCGGTTCTTACTCAGGATCCTCACCACATCGTGTGCGTTTACAAAATATGGATTAATGCCTTGTGTACTAAAAGAAAGAGTGTGGGTTGGGCTATATGCCATCCAATCTGTTTTGGACGAACCGCTATCTGCAACTAAAATCATGGACTAAAAATAGGAATTTATTGAATATTTAGCGTTCCGCTAAGCTCTTTTAATGCAATTTCTGCCAATTTAGATTGATATTGTACTTCTAAATACCTGTTATTGGCATTGATCGCGTTTCTTTGGGCCTCTCTTAACTCTAATGGAGCAATACTGCCCAAACGGTATTTTTCTAAAGTAATGTCCAAATTCTGCTTGGCAATATCTACATTACCTCTTTCCAACTTAACCAGTTCTAGGTAAGTACTGTAATTTTGATAAGCACTGGCCAATTGCGCACTAATGTCCTGTTTTACTTTATCGTAGGTAAGCTCAGAAGAATTGATGGCAATCTTGGCATTTCGTTCGTTCTGGCGCTGTAAAAAACCATTAAAGATATTGATGCTTGCCGTTACTCCATAGGTTAAGCCATTGGCCCTAAATTTGGTATTAAAGCCAGTAGGGCTGGTACTCCTGTTAAAGTCGTATCCACTGTTCAAGCTAATTTGCGGGTAACGTCCGGCCTTTACTTGTTTCAGGTTGAGGTCTGCAATCTTTTTGTTGATGAAGGCACTCTGAAGATCAGGGTTTAAGGAAGCCGTCTGTTCTGTTAAAGCAGCATAGTTGAGATTTTGGTCTACATCAATCTGATCATCTACCACAAACTTGATATTTACATCTCTGGCCAATAGTTGGTTTAAGGTAACGATATAGGTAGCCAACAGGTTTTTCTGTTGAAGATAAGTAGATGTATCCGTATTGTAATCTACCTTCGCCGAAAGTACATCCAGTTTAGAGCCACGACCAATGTCTAATTTGTTATTGGCAATCCTCAATCTCAGGTTAGAAATATCGATGGCACTATCTGCCGCCGCTACCAATTGTTGTTGTTTGGCCAAGTTGTAATAGGCCGTAACCACATCAGATATGGTAGTCAAAATCTGCCCTTTTGCTATCACCTTACCTTGTTGTTCCAAGGCTTTTAAACGGTCGTAATTGGCAAACATCCTGAAACCATCAAAAATGGTCCAGTCTAATCCTACGCCATAAGCCATATTGGTACTTCTGGCTCCATCTGTTACCCGTTCTGTGCCTGTAGACTGGGTCTGTACCGTGTTTTGTCTACTTCCGCCTGTACTAAAAGTACCAACCGCTACTGGCAATATGCCCGCATTGCCTAAATTTACATTGTTTTTGGCAATGGCTACTTCATTGTTGACCAGTTTGATATCGTAGTTGTTTTTTAAAGCAATACCAATGGCATCTTGCAAGCTCAATCTTTCTTGTGCAAAGGCAGGCTGATCTGCGCTTGCCAGCCATAGGGCGATAAAGCATATAATGTACTTGGTCTTCATCTTAATCATTTAATTTTTTTGACTGTGCCTCATCAGCTTCTGCCGCTGCCAACGATTCTTTTAAATCTTTATTCTCTTTGTGTTCCTTGCTCCAATACGAATAGATTGCAGGGATTACAAACAAGGTCAATATCAAGGAGAATAAGGTGCCCCCGATAATAACGGTACCCATACTCATACGGCTTTTTGCTGCGGCACCTAAGGCCATGGCAATAGGCAGGGCACCAATAGCAATGGCCATACTCGTCATCAGGATAGGGCGTAACCTAGAAACAGCCGCTTCTCTAATGGCTTCTTGTACAGGTTTGCCTTGTTCTTTCAATTGGTTGGCAAACTCTACGATCAAGATTCCGTTCTTGGTTACCAGACCGATTAGCATGATCGTTCCGATCTGGCTAAAGATATTCCAGCTTTGGCCACATAGCCACAGTGATAAAAAGGCTCCTGCTACAGCCATCGGTACGGTTAAGATGATAATGATTGGGTCTTTAAAACTTTCAAATTGTGCCGATAAGATCAGGTACACCAATAATAAAGCTAAACCAAAAGCGAACATGGTATTGGATGAGCTTTCCTGAAAATCCCTCGATTCACCACTTAGATCGGTAGAGAAACTTTCGTCCAAAACTTTGGCCGCAATGTTATCCATGGCTTTGATCCCATCACCAATACTTTTGCCCGGTGCCAAACCTGCAGAAACGGTAGCAGAGATGAAACGGTTATTCCTGTACAATTGCGGTGGACTACTTTCTTCTTTGGCAGAAACCAAGTTATCCAATTGGATCAATTGGTTTTTGTTGTTCCTTACATAGACCGAACTCAAGTCTAATGGATCTTTACGGTCGCTCACATCATATTGTCCGATTACCTGATATTGCTTACCGTTCATAAAGAAATAAGAGAAACGCTGTCCACTGAGGCCCAGTTGTAAGGTTTGGGCAATGTCTACAATAGAAACACCCAAGTTTTTGGCCTTATCTCTATCAATGGTCAGATTGATTTCTGGTTTGTTAAATTTGAGGTTTACATCAGAGGTGGTGAATGTAGGGTCCTTCGATACCTCATCCATAAACAAAGGCACTTTTTCTCTTAGCTTTTCAAAATTTTGTGCTTGTAGGATATAACTGATCGGCAGTCCGCCACGTCTACCTACAGAAATGGTAGGTTGCTGGGTAACGGTTACTTTTCCTTCCGAATATTTTTTGGTGATCTTGGTCAGTTTATCGGCAATCTGTTTTTGGCTACGCTCACGGTCGCTAGGATCGGTCAAGCCCATCCGTAAAAAGCCAGAGTTGGTCGCACCAGCACCGCCAAAACCTGGAGAAGTAATGGTGATCAATACATTTTTTTCTGGTACCGAATCGATGATCATTTTGTTCAATGTAGAAATAAACCCATCCGTGTAGGTAAATGAAGAGCCTTCTGGTGTGCTCACATTTAGGTTAATGGCACTTCTATCATCGTAAGGAGCTGTTTCTTTTGGTAAGAGCTGCCAGAACAGTACAATCAAGCCCACACACACCAGGATAATTGGTGCGGCCAGCCATCTTCTGCCTAAAAACTTATTGAGGTTCTCTTTGTACGATTCGTTCAGTTTTACAAAATAAGGTTCTGTAAAATTATAGAACCTAGAAGGGGTATGCCCACCTTTTTTCATCAGATAGGCATTCAACATTGGGGTCAAGGTCAACGAAACAAATGCCGAGATCAGTACCGCGGCTCCGATCACTACCCCAAACTCTCGAAAGAGCCGCCCAACAAATCCCTGTAAGAAAATTACGGGTAAAAATACAGCCGCCAGTGTAATGGAAATAGAGATTACCGCAAAAAAGATCTCGTTCGAGCCTTTGATTGCCGCTTCAATAGGCGAATAGCCTTCTTCAACTTTTTTAAAGATGTTTTCTGTTACTACAATCCCGTCATCTACCACCAATCCCGTAGCCAATACAATGGCCAATAAGGTTAATACATTGATCGAAAATCCAAAAATGTACATGATAAAGAAAGTGGCGATCAACGATACCGGAATATCAATCAATGGCCTAAAGGCAATGGCCCAATCTCTAAAGAAAAGATAGATGATCAAAATCACCAGTACCAAAGAAAGTAGAATGGTTTCGGCTACTTCCGTTACCGATTTTTTAATAAATAAAGTACTGTCTAGCGAAACATTCAGTTTGATGTCTTGTGGCATATCGGCCACCAGTTTATCATAACGTTTGTAAAATTCCTTGCTGATGTCGAGGTAATTGGCGCCAGGCTGTGGAATGATACCTACAGCCACCATGGGTTTACCCGATTCTCTTAATACTGTTTCTTCGTTCTCAGAACCAATCTCTGTAAGGGCAACGTCCTGTAGCTTCACCACATTGTTGCTGTCACTTTTAATGATCAGGTTGTTGAACTGCTCTGCGGTAGTCAATTTACCCAAGGTTTTAACGGTCAATTCTGTTGCTGCACCAGTAAGCTTGCCCGAAGGAAGCTCGACGTTCTCGGTGTTCAATGCAGCCACAATATCTTGTGAAGTTAATCCATAAGCCGCCAGTTTATTAGGGTCGATACGGATACGCATGGCATATTTCCTTTGCCCTTGGATTTGCACACTACTTACACCTGGAATGGTCTGGATCCTATCGGCAATTACGTTCTCGGCAAAATCACTCAGGTCGGTTACGCCTCTTTTGTCGCTCTGGATCGTCATAGAGATGATCGCATCCGAGTTGGCATCGGCCTTGCTTACCGTTGGTAGTCCATCAATATCTTTTGGAAGGTTACGTGCAGCTTGCGATACTTTATCACGGACATCGTTCGCAGCTTCGTCAATGTTTTTGTCCAAGTTAAACTCAATGGTGATGTTACTCGTTCCTTGGTTACTTGAAGATGAGATATTTCTGATCCCATCAATAGAGTTGATCGATTTTTCTAGGGGTTCGGTAATCTGCGATTCGATGATATCTGAGTTTGCTCCAGGATAGGAAGTCCGCACGGATACCACGGTCGGGTCAATGGAAGGATATTCCCTAATCCCTAAAAAGTTATAGCCAATTACCCCAAAGAGGATAATTACAAGGTTCATTACAATGGCAAGAACCGGGCGTTTGATACTGGTGGTCGAAATGCTCATTCCTTAGTTTTTGGCAGTTTTACTTTTACAGGAGCATCAGGTTTTAGCGACATGGCACCGGTGGTCAACACCGTATCGCCTACATTCAATCCTGAGGTAATCACAATTCGGTCGGCCGTTCTTGTTCCAGCTTCCACTTTAACTTGTTTGGCTTTTCCATCCTTGCTAATGTAAACCATCTTTCCTTTAAGTACGGGGATGATCGCTTGCGTAGGGATAAGTATTGCATTAGGTAAAGTACTCAGGGCCAATTTGATCTTGGCAAAAGAACCCGGGATCAATTCGCCACTTGCGTTTTGGGCCAGTGCTTTGATCTGTAAGGTTCTGGTCTGTTGGTTGATACCAGGCTCGATGGCAAAAACTTTTCCTTTAAAAACTTTTCCAGAAGCATCGGTAGTAAAAGAGATTTCAGAGTTCAATTTGATCTGTCCAACATATTTCTCTGGAACTGAGAAGTTGATCTTCACAGGGTTGGTGCTCAATAGATTTGCAATCACCGTAGAAGAGGTCAGGTAATCACCAGTAGAAATAGACCTTAAACCTATCTTACCACTAAATGGTGCAACGATTGATGTTTTTGCCAATTGTGCCCTGATCAGTGCGGCTTGTGCCTGTAAAGATTTGAGTCCCGCCAATGCGGTATCGTATTCTTCTTGGCTAATGGCGCCTTTTTGTAAAAGTTGTTTAGCCCTATTTTCGTTGGTAGCTGATAATTCTTGTTTGGTCAATGCATCGCGTAATTGGGCCTGGATGTCTCTATCGTTTATTTTAACCAATACAGCACCTTTATTTACATTGCTGCCTTCTTTGAAAAAGATGCCTGTAACCAGACCAGAGACTTCGCTCCTTAAAACTACAGCTTCGTTGGCCTCTATACTGCCAGAAATTTCAAGGTCGCTATCAAATGCACTTGTTTGTACCACAATGCCTTCAACAGTCATGCCTGGTGCACCGCCTTTGCCGTCTTTACCACCCTTTGCACCTTTAGCACCAGGGCCACCTTTACCGCCACCGGCGCCTTCGGCTTCGATTTTTTTATTTTCAGAAATTCTATAATAGACTAGATAGGCGATCCCTATAACAAGTAGGATGTAAACAATATACCTGATTTTCATTAGTGCGAATATGATAAGGTTAACGTACAAAATTATTTATTTGTTTCTCTTATCTTTTGATGTACTAAGTATGTTACAGCATATTTGGGAAATAACAGCTAAAGAAAAGTTAGAAATTATAAATTTGCCTCAAAACATTTATGGTTATGTTTGTAAAATCAACTACAATATAATCATATACAGGGCTTTGACCAGCTTTGGATAACCAAAAAAATAATTATACGAATGAAAAAATCAATTTTAGGATTAGTAATTCTACTTTCAGTTACTATGGCAGCAAAATCTCAGGTGAAGATAGATTTCGAAATCAGCTTTAAAGAACCACAAGCGCATTACGCAGAAGTAGAAATGAACATGGCTGGTATTGCCACCAAAAACTACGTAGACCTGAAAATGCCAGTTTGGACACCAGGTTCTTATTTGGTACGCGAGTTTGCCAAAAGTGTAGAAAGTTTTAGTGCCACTGCAGGTGGAAAGCAAGTGAAGGTAGAAAAAGTAACCAAAAATACTTGGAGAGTATACAATGCAAAAGCAAATGCCATTAAGGTGAACTATAGGGTATATGCCTTTGAGATTTCGGTACGTACCGCATTTATTGATGCTTCTCATGCATTCTTGTCATCAGCCAATATCTTTATGTATCCTGCTGGCATGATCAAAACACCAAGTACGGTAAAGATTGTGCCTTTTGGTACATGGAACCAAGTAAGCACAGGTTTAGAGCCAGTTGCTGGACAAAAGTTTACCTATAGAGCTGCTGATTTTGATATCCTATTTGATAGCCCAATTGAAGTAGGTACCCAAGATGTGTTTGACTTTATGGCGGCAGGTGTAAAACACGAAGTAGCCATGTATGGTGGTGGTAACTACGATAAAGAACGTTTAAAGGTTGATATGGCCAAAATTGTAGAACAAGCAACTGCAGTATATGGCGAAAACCCTAACAAACATTATACTTTTATTGTACACAACTATGCACAAGGTGGTGGCGGTTTAGAACACTTAAACTCTACTGTTTTGGGTGCTTCGCGTAATGCTTATGGAACTGAAAGAGGTTATAAAGGCTTTTTGGGCTTGGTAGCGCATGAGTATCACCATTTGTGGAATGTAAAAAGATTGCGTCCGGTTGCCTTAGGTCCATTCGATTACGACAATGAGAATTATACGACCAACTTGTGGATCGCCGAAGGTTTTACTTCGTACTATGAGAACAAGTTTATGTTAAGGGCTGGTTTTGTAACCCCAGAAGGTTTTGTAACAAATCTTACAGGTGCTGTAGGTACTATTGTGAATTCGCAAGGTGCAAAGATCAACTCGGCAGCAGCTTCAAGTTTCGATGCCTGGATCAACGGTGCTTACCGTCCTAACGAAAACTCTAAAAATACATTCATCTCTTATTATAGCAAAGGCGAAGTTGTAGGTTTATTGATGGACCTAGAAATTGCCAATGCAACCAAAGGTGCAAAAAGCCTTGACGATGTAATGAAAGCGATGTATCTGCAATGCAAAACCTTAAAACGTGGGTATACCGATGCAGAATTTAAAGCCATGGTAGAAAAGATCAGTGGCATCAGCTTTACCAATTTCTGGGCTAAATATGTTACCGGTACTGTTGATGTAGAATATGCCAAATATTTCGATTATGCAGGCATCAACATCGCCACAGAAAATGCAACACCAAACAAACCATCGGTAGGTGCAGCATTGGCATTTGCCAAAGCTTTAACCGTAAGCTCGGTAACCAGAAATTCTGCTGCCTGGATTGGTGGATTGAACGTAAACGACGAAATCTTAAGTATCGATGGCCTAAGCATTGCCGATGTTTTAAAAGATGTAAGAACAAGTCCAGGTTTATCTTTTGAAAGCTTGCCAGTAGTATCTAAAAAACAGATCGGCGACGTATTGGTAGTTAAAGTAAAACGTGATGGTTTAGAAAAAGAACTTTCATTAACCTTAAAAGAAAATCCAAATGTTCGCTTAAAAGCTACCCTAAAAGATGATGCAACCCCATTGCAATTGGCGGTTCGCAAAAAATGGATGGGTGTTAATTAATTGAGCGTATAAGTTCAACCTATAAAAAAAGGTCCCAACAGTTTGCTGTTGGGACCTTTTTTGTGAATAGTAAATAAATTTCCGGCTTTTGGCTTAAAAAGTATATCTAAAGCCTAAGCCAAATCTGCCTGCATTGAAATCGCTGTTGTTATCGCCAAGATATAATCTAGGTCTCCAATCAAATGAGGCAGCCAAAGGCGCGGATTTAAATTTAAGGTCCAAACCTGCCATAGGTACCAAGTAAAAACTAGATCCACCATCGTATAATTGGATCGATGGTCCACCACCAATGTACCATTTTAGGCCACTTGCACCTTTAACCTGACCATGGTATTGATACATGGCCTGTAAAAAGGTAGAGTGTTTGCCAAAAAGTACCTCTCCATTGATAGCGCCATTCGCATTAAAAAAATGCTTGATATGTGGCCCTACCAAAGTTTGGCCATCGCCAAAATCAATGGCCAGACCTAAACCTGTTTTATAAGATTGTGCTTTTGCCGTTGTAGCACTGAACGTAAAAAGAATAGTGCATGCCAATAATGTAAAAAGTAACTTTTTCATAGTTTTAGTTTAAGTAATCATTCTATTATCTCAAACAAAACAAGAATAAGGATAGAGTGTTTGAGAAATTTTAAATTACTTTTCTTTACTGTGGTCTTCCCAATTTTCTGCTTTTTCATGTTCTTCCTGAGCATAGGCAGCCGCATCTTGATGTATATTGTCTATCTTTTGATCGGTGTCTTGCTCTTTTTTACCTTTGGCACTGACACTATTTGGTGCTGCATCCAGGTTCTCTGTAGCTGGTTTTGCCTCACTTTGTTTTTTTGCAATGTCATGAGGTCTAGCCTCCTTATCGTGGTTCTTGCCTAATCCGGCAATATTCTCTTTGATTTCCATAACCATATTTTAAATGTCAAGTTATAACAACGCAGCAGGATAAATGGTTTGATGAATATTGTCATTCAGAACAACAAAAATCTTCTATGTGTCCTATGTTTCTATGTGGCGTATTTTTCAATATGTTTTAAACCAATGTCAGCATCAGTCTGTCTAATTATAATAGTAGATTCTTCACTGCATTCACATCACAAAATCCTTATAGTATGACCGCAATAAGCCAGCTAAATAATGACAATAGGTAATCATTTAAATCAAAAAAACTCTTTTCAAGATGAAGCTTTGTTGATACCTTAGCCTTATGCTTAAACTATTAAGACCTTATGCCGGTCTCATTGTATTATTGCTCTTATTGGCCCTGGTTGGCAATGGCCTAAGTTTGCTGCTACCCAAAATTATTGGAGGGGTAATCGATGGGCTATCACACCAGCAGTATACTATGGAAAAAGCCCTATGGCAGTTTTCGGGTATTACCGCATTGGTATTTATATTGGGCTATTTTCAGAGTATCATACAGGTCTATGCATCAGAAAAAGTGGCCCGTGATCTACGTACTACACTTGCCACCAAAATATCCAAGCAAAGTACTGGCTTTATTGCAGGACAAGATCCAGCTAAACTATTGACCAACCTCACTTCGGATGTAGACGCCATTAAAACCTTTGTGGCACAGGCCATTGTTTCTATCGTTTCATCTCTGGTGATTATCATAGGTGCGGCTATCCTATTGTTTAGTATCGATTGGCAATTGGGCCTCATCGTTATCTGCATTACCGCTACCATTGGCGTTACATTTTATCTGGTATTAAAACAGGTAAAGGCCCTCTACAAAAAAAGCAGGGAAGTGATTGACCGATTAAATAAAGTAATCAGCGAAAGCATTTTGGCAGCCTTTTTAATCAGGGTAGTCAACTCGCAAAGTTTGGAATATGATAAGTTTCTAGAATCAAGTATCAAAGGAAGAGACCTTGGTCTATCGATCCTGAGGCTTTTTGCCTGGCTGATCCCCATCATCACTTTTACCGCAAGTATAGCCGCATTGGTGATTTTGGCTTATGGTGGTCATTTGGTGATTTCTGGTCGGATGAGTATTGGCGACCTCGCTGCATTTAATAGTTATCTTGCCATGTTGATCTTCCCCATTTTGGTGATCGGCTTCATGAGCAATGTCATTGTGCAGGCAACCGTCTCTTATGGTAGGATTGCCAAGGTATTAGATGCACCAGATAGTTTGGATTTAGGAACTGTAGACGTAACATTGAGCGGTAGGATCACCGTAAGTGAGGTGAGTTTAAGTTATGGTGGCAAAAATGTACTTAAAAATATCAGTTTCGAGGTAAAGCCTGGATCCAAAGTGGCTATTGTAGGTCCAACTGTGGCAGGTAAAACCACTTTATTGAGTCTTTTGGCAGGCATGGCCATAGCCGATAGCGGAGAAATCAGGTTTGATGGACATTTGATCCAAGACCTTAAACAAGATGTTTTTTATAGACAATTGGCCTTTGTATTTCAAGATAGTGTGATGTTTAACATGAGCTTGAAAGAAAACATCGCCTTTTCTACCTTGGTCACAGACGAGTCATTGCAAAAGGCAATCGCCAGCGCAGCATTAACAGAATTTGTCGCTACTTTACCCGATGGATTAACTACTGATGTTTCTGAGCGTGGCCTGAACTTATCTGGCGGACAACAACAACGGATTATGCTGGCAAGAGCATTGGCTATTGATCCAAAAATCTTGTTGTTAGACGATTTTACGGCTAGGGTAGACCAACAAACAGAAAAGAAGATTCTCGAAAATATACAAACCAACTACCCGTCATTGACATTGATTTCGGTTACCCAAAAGATAGCTGCGGTTGAAGATTACGATCAGATCATTCTGATGATGCAGGGCGAGTTGTTGGATAAGGGAACACATCAGGAACTGATGGGCCGAAGTCCAGAATATATTCAATTATACCAATCACAATTGAGCACCAGCAGTTATGAACTATAACCTCAATACCACAAGTAAGCCCGCAGAAAAAAAGCCGATTTGGCAAGAGCTGAAAACCTTGTTGGCGGTAGCTGGAGCCGAAAAACAAAACCTGTTATTTGCGCTGTTGATCATGTTGGTAAATACAGGTATCAACCTCTCTGGGCCACTATTGATTGGTTATACCATTGATCATTACATTGTAACCAAGCAATTTGATGGGGTACTTTTATTTTCGGGCATATTGTTGGCCATGTATGCTGTGGTTTTTGTAGGTGGTTATAGCCAGACCCGTTTAATGGGCGGTGTAGCTCAACGCATCGTGTTTGGGTTGCGTAATGCAGTATTCCACAAAGTACAACAATTACCGGTAGCCTTTTTTAACCAGAACAAGGCCGGTGATCTGATTTCAAGAATCAACTCCGATACCGATCGTTTGAACCAGTTTTTCTCACAAGCCTTGTTGCAGTTCTTGAGTAGTATTTTTATGTTGCTCGCCGCAGGTACTTTCATGCTGATCATCAATTTTAAGTTGGGCGTAGTTACAATTTTACCCGCCTTGGTGATCTGGTTGTTTGTGAATAGGATTTCGCCATGGGTGCGTAAAAAAAATGCCGCCAGTTTGAAAAGTGTAGGCTTGCTAAGTGCCGAGATTCAAGAGAGCTTGAACAACTTTAAAGTAGTAGTGGCCTTTAACCGCCGCGATTATTTTAGAAGACGTTTTGATACTGCAAACCAGCAGAACTACAAAACGGCCGTTGGTGCCGGCATCGCAGGTACGGTGTTTATGCCAGTATTCAGTTTGTTCTCTAACATTGCCCAATTATTGGTATTGGCTTATGGTATTCATTTGATCAGACAAGGAGATTTAACCGTAGGGCTTTTGATCAGTTACATTGCCTATGCCACCAATTTTTATAATCCAATTCGGCAGCTGGCCACCTTGTGGACAAGTTTACAGACCGCCTTGGCTTCGTGGGACAGAATTTCGCAGATGTTGGCACAAGAAAACAACCTCACCATTTTAGAATCGAAAGAAGAAAGTAAGCTTTCGGCCCCTTTAATGGAGTTTCGCGATGTTCATTTCGGCTATCCCAATGGCAAAGAGATTTTACATCATATCAGTTTTTCTTTACAGCAAGGCAAAGTGTATGCTTTTGTAGGTCCAACAGGTGGAGGTAAGACCACCACAGCCTCTTTAATGGCCCGGTTGTATGATCCCTTACAAGGAGAAGTGTTTTTAAATGGAAGGGATATCAGAACATATAGTGCTGCAGAACGAAGTCAACAGATTGGGTTTATTTTACAAGAACCATTGCTCTTTACAGGCACGGTAAAAGAAAATATACTATACGGCAACGACTTGTATCAAGGCTTAGGGAAGGATGAATTTTTAGAAGTAATCGATCAAGCTGGTCTGGCAGAACTGTTACAAGTATTTGACGAGGGTTTGGATACCGAAGTAAAAGCTGGTGGGGCACAACTGAGCTTAGGCCAGAAACAATTGATTGCCTTTATGCGTGCCTTTTTACGCAAACCTGCCTTATTGATTTTGGATGAGGCCACTGCAAATATAGATACGGTAACCGAACAGTTGTTGGAGAAAATATTAGAAAAACTACCCCAAGAAACAACCTTGGTTATTATTGCACATCGCTTAAATACCATAGAGAACGCCGATGAAATCTTTTTTGTCAATGCAGGTGAAGTAATCCGGGCTGGTTCATTTAAAGATGCTTTAAACTTGTTGATGCAAACCAAACGGGTAAGTTAGTGTAAAAGGGAATTGAAATAAAAAATGAAAATATATACAATTAGTGATGAGGGTGCTGAATATTTTACTGAAATAATAAAAAAAAGTAAATCGGGGGTTTTAATGGCAATGTTATTAAGTGTCTTTTGGCCTTTTCTCATTATCTTACTAAAAAGTAATTTTTTCAGAAGTTTTGATAGTGGCATATCTGTTTTGGCAATGATGGTCTTTTTGTTTTTAATAGCCACTATCGTTAGAATAGCATTAAAAAGATTAAATACATTGAATGGGGTAATTAAAAGTGTAGAGATTGATTCGAACCATGTGGTAAGTATCTATACTTTTAAAGGTCTACAAATAACCAGTTCAATAAAAGACATAGACCTGATCAAAGGATTTAATCGCACAAATAAATACAATAGCATTTTTGAAGCCGATATTACCTATAGAATTGAAAACTTAAGTAATAAAGGAAAATCATACTACTTCATCAGTACATATTGGGGGCCTTGGGAAGATTTAAAGAGTGACTTGACAAGAAAAGATGAAATTGATAATTAAGTCAGCATCGTTTGAAAGTTAAACCAGATTGTTGTTCTCCCTAGAAATAAAAGAAAGCCCTAAACATCGCGATTCTTGGATTTAACTGATAGCTATTGTTTACGAAAGCCGTATTATTTATGGAATAAGTAGTTAGCCGTCTATCATTCATAATATTAGTGACTTCCAGCTCTAAGTCTGCTTTCCATTTGGGAACTTTTAACCTAAAACCTGCATCTAGAAAATAGACATTGATATTGGAAAGGTTTTTTTGAAAAACATGAATAGATTGGTTTTCAATATTGATAATGAAATTTTGGGTAGGCGAATATTTAAGATTTAAGGATTGTCTATAGTTATAGTTACTTTGATTTTGGGCCAAATAGCTCAATCCCGATGTGCTCAAATGATTGGTTAAATACCTGATATTGGATTTCTGGGTAAGACTGATTTTCTGGAACAATTGGAAATCGATATTTAGGGCAAGCTCATAAGTATTATATTCAACGGCATAGATTTGATTGTTGATCAATTCTTCTAGTTGTACATTGCTCCATACGGGTTTTAAAGTAAATGTTGTGCCCAACGCGAAGATGTATTTACTTACTGTAGCATTAAGGCCATAAGATCTGATCTGGTTGTCATAAGGCAGATTAGACTGTTGTAATATATTATTTTCTGTCAGGATTGTTGAAGTAAGTACATTTCTCTTCACTATGGAATAGTTAGCCGCGATGTTTGCAAAGAACATGTCTATGGGCCTCTTGATGTTATAATCTATATTGATGTTGTGACTTCTTTGTTCGGCCAGACTATTGTTCTGGTTGTTATGCAATGTTCTATAGTTTGTAAATATGGAGCCTCGATACAAAGAGGTAATATCAGCTATATAATTATCCAAACTATATTTAAGAATAACACGGTCTTGCGCATTGATCAAATAATTCAGCCTAACAGTTGGATTGAACAACAAATAGTTTTTTGTGTCCTTCATATCAAAAGAAGGGTCGCTATAATTAATGTTCAATAGTTTGATGGGCAAAGCTATGGATGCTTCTATCTTGTTTTCTTTATATTCAAAAAGACCATTGCCAACAACTGCATAATCGCGCCATTTAAGTGCGTTGTCGTTTATTTTTCCTTGTGGTTTATACCTTTTGTAGCTGCCCACAAGATCAATGATGTCGATAGTTGATTCTAAATCCTGATGATTGTTCTCTAACTCTATTCCATAAGATTGGCTGATCTTGCCTCCATTGATCCGATAGGTTGCAGAAATGTTGTTGGATAATACTGAGATGTTTGAGTGCTGATCTAATAGTTGATAGTCAATGCCTTGATTGATAATGTTAGGATGTATACCTGGTGTGATCATAAGTCTCTGAGGACCCTTGTTAGAAGTAAGTCGCCAGTTGATGAACAACGTATTGTGATTTTTAAAGACAGGGATATAGGTTAGGTTGTTAGAAAAGATTGATACTCTGTCTTTGAGGTGCTGGCCAAAAATATCCTGTTGGTCAAATATATCCGAATTGACATTTTTCTGGTTATACCTGAATTTGAACTCGTCCTGAAAATAATAGTTGGACATGTTTTTTTCCGCAGTGAGGGTAACGCTATTTAAGTTGGAGGTTTGATAGCCAGACTGGTCCTCTACAAAATGCACTATATCATTTTGTGTATAAATATCTGTAACACCATTGAACTCTATTTTGTTCTTATCGCGCAGAAAACTGAAATTGGTTTTCAATTGTAGTTCGTTCTTGAACTTAAAGAAATTGTTCGCATTGAGTATGCCCGAATTATTATTGAAATATCTTTTTTTTGGAAGATAAGGTGTGGCAATTGTGCTCGAGCCAACAAGTGTTTTTGCGCTTTCTACTTCAGCTCTCGAAAACAGGTCTAATGCATCTACGGTAAGGTCTTCTCCTATGTTATTCCCTTTTACAACATTGAGCATTTTGTAATTCTTGTTTAACAATATGCCGTTTAGTTCAGGATCATATTTTTTCGGTAATCCTATTCCGATTTTGGCATTTCCTATCAACTTCAATTTGGCTTCCTCATTTATTTCTAGGTTAAGTGCAACTTTGTCGGTGCTTTTTTTATTTTTTAATGCTTTTACATGCTCATGATTGCTGTAAACCTGTATGTTTTTGACCATGTTATGGGGGATGGTTTTGGTGCCTATTCCATACTTTCCACCCAATATGTCATCTCCATCAACATAAAAATTTGAAATGGGTTGGTTGTTGAACCTGATCTCACCATCCTCGCGTACTTCAATTCCAGGAATCCTTTTCAGTACATCGCCAATGCTTCGGTCCTCATTTTTTGCAAAAGCCTTAACATTATAGCTGATCGTATCTTTGTTTTGAGTAACCTTTGGTCTACTTTTCACCTCAACTTCATCCAATAGGGTACTGGTTTCTTCTAAAATCGCTTCATATCTAAAGAGATTGTCGACCAATGCTATGTTTTTTTTCCTATAACCAAGATGATTGAATTCTAACGATAGCTCAGTTAGCGGGTGTGTTGTCTTTGCTTTGATCACAAACTTTCCATCATTACCCGTAGTTGCATAGCCTAATGCCAGATTGGAACTTTTGAGCTTTAAGGTAACGGTGACATAACCAATGGGGTTCCCACTCGTCGATTTTACTGTTCCAAGTAAGTTGTATTCTTGGGCCAGTGAAAGTTTAGGAGAGAAAAGAATAATTAATATCAGTAAATTATAAACTCGTAAAAGTCTACTCATTTTTTTGATATCTCTAACGGGTTGTTTATTTCTTTGCTTTTATAGTTTTCTTTTTTATGTTTTCCAGAACTGAAACCTGTTACATACATATTTGTTAGCATGAGTTGCCCAGTAGGGCTGGCTGCTTTAGCTGCTTTAAATGCTGCTTCTGGATTTTTTTTAAGTGCATCGTACAATTTATTGAATTTAGCTTCACTTGTTTTAACAGCATTTTTTGGATAGCTGATCAATTCTGCCTGATCCCCGCTTAAGGTCTCGAATCCAGCATAGGTCCAGCCGACTTCTTTTTTCTCATCTTCGGCCTCAAGGATAAGCCCAGGTAATCCCTGCAGTTTCCATGGGCCAAAAGACATTGGGATCTCTAAAGTAAACCAAGCATTATAGATACGTCCTCCCCATTTGCCTTTAGCTTTTTGACAATTATACCCACCTATCTGCTTTTGTTCATCCAGCAGCTCCCAATCTATTTTAGGATAATCTTGGTCCATGACATAAAAGGTGTCATAGATATTATTGAATATCGAAAATGTCTTTTTTCTTCTATCATTGAAATATTCGTAAGAAGATGCATCCTTATCTGTGGTTGGAACTCCAAAAACAACCATCCCTTTTTCATTTCGTTTAGGATTGTATACCATATCGTTGATAGACTTGACAATGCCCAAAACAGTTTGGCTTTTTTGGATGCTGACATTTGGCGATAACAAAACAAAAACATCTTCAACATAGGGGTTGTCTGGCTGTCTGGTATCGTCTATATGCTTAAATTCATAATGTATCTTAGCCACGGCCTTTACGCTGTCTTGTGCTAAGAGTACCTGACAAAATAGACATAGGGTAAGGAGCATGATGTACTTTTTCATACACTTATAATTTCTGATTTAAGAATTGAACAAATTTTCCCTGACCAATGATATCCCCATAGTTTGAATGCGTAGCAGAAAGCAAAATGCCCTCTCTGTTTATAAAAAGACTGATTGGGGTATATGAATTAGGTATCTTTTCTAAAACGGGAAATAAGGTGTTGTTTTTGTCTACCAAAACAGGAATATGTATGCCATTGCTGGTTATAAAATCTTGCATATATTTTTCGTGCTCGCCTTTGATCACGGCAAAGACTTTTAGGGAGTCTGAAATGTTTTGTAGCCTGTTCCAAAATGAAACATCCTTATAACAATCGTAACAATCACCCTTGGTCAGTAATATAAATATATGATTTTTTTTAAGGTTATTCTTTATTTGGATATCAACATTTCCACCCTTTTTTATTTCCTTAAGAGAGAGAGAACTAGGTAAAAGGAGAGGTGCAGGTAATAAGTTTTTGATGCCATCTGCTTGGAGTAATGGAGTTGGCGCTTGTGTTTTTGTGAGTTCAGGCTCAGCTTTCGACTTTCTGATGCTATAGATTACATAGCTTAACCCGATCGAAAGCAGTAAAATACTTAGATACTTGAAATATTCTTGTTTTTTCATTTTACTAAAATCTAAAGTTCTATTTGGTATTGTTTAAGGATAATTTTTCCGAATTGATCAGCAGTTGTTTTTTGTGCTTCATTTCGAAGCGTAGTCATTGTTTTACCTTCTATCTTTAGAATCAGGTCATCCATTGTTATGCCTGAAAAAACAGCGTCACCATCGGAGTTGAAAATATCCAGTACATATTTGGTACCCTTAGGTTTAGAATTTTCGTATTGGACGAAGAAATAATTCTTATAACAATTGATGTTTTTGATGGAAGTGTAAGATTTGTCCTTTAAATAACTTACTACTTCTGTCGCCGTTTTATCATCCAACTCTTTACCATCTAGTAAGGTTTCCAATGTTGGAGAGTTAAGTTCTATTTTTTTCAGGTACTTGCCATCTTTCGAATAGGCATTTATTTTTTTCTCGATGGTATTGATGCAATAAACATTATTTGCACTATCCAAACAGCTTTTCCATGAGAAGATTTTTGTTTCTTTTGAAGAAGCCCCAAAAGCCGCCACTTCTTTATTGCTACTGTCGAATTTTTTAAACAGCACAATTTCCATCTGGTCTTGTTGAACACCTTGGGCTATGATATTGATGTCGTCATTTTTATCTTGGATGAGGAAGAATTGATCGACCTGACCTTGTATCTTAATCGTGGATAGCTCTTTATAATTAAGATCAGTTATTTTGAGCTGATGGTTCCCTCGGTCGTTGATGTAGATTTTGTCTTTATAAACATCAATCTGATAAGGCATTCTCAACATCAGGTCATCATCTTTGTTGATCATATTTTTCAAATTCCCTTTGATGTCGCATACGTAGATGTTATTGGTGGCGTATGAGGGGATGTAGATACTGTCTTTTAAGATGCGGGGGTCTCGTATGCCACTTAAGCTTAGGTTCTTGGTCTCATTGATCGTGATCTCATTTTTGAGCAGGAAATGTTTTTTGAAATCTATTTTTTGAGGAGCCTGCTTACAAGAAGCCATTATCAAAAGGGTAATATACAATAGGGTATTTTTTTTAATCATGATGTGTTATTTAACAAACCATGCCTAATCTTGATTAGATATTCAATCAACATTAGGCATGGGTTCGATTTTTCCGATGAAAGATTTTTAAGACTAAGGCGCGATCTCAGGAGTTGGTTTGATAGGCTCAAATGCTCCACAAGGAGAACAATTCATGCTTGAAGTTCCAACAAGGCAACAGATTCCAACTCCGCCTGCTGTTTCACAAGCTTGAGGCGAACATTTTGGTGCTTCTGTTTTTAATTTAGCATTTGTTGGTACCATAAATGCTACACTAAGAAATCCTACAGACATCAGTAGTGTTAATGACTTAATTAAATTTTTCATGTTTTTAGTTGTTTAAGTTAATAACACTTAAATCTTTAGAATGAAACCCTATTTGGCAATTTTTTTATAGCAAGTACTCAGAATATTATATGAACTCCTGTATTTATAGGATAACACGAAGCTTACTGGTCAAGACTTCAGTTTTTTACCGAATTGATATGACGGTTGGTCTAAAAATTAATTCGCAAGAGCAGGTTGTCATTTTATTGCTAAATTAGAGCTGAAAAATTAGCTCGATTATGGAAATTTCTTGCATAGTGATTGATGATGAACCACATGCGGTTGCCGAATTGGCTCATTTAATTAAGCTCATACCTGGAATTCGAATGGTAGACAGCTTTGATAGCGTTCAAGGTGCTCTTAGCTACTTGAGCGAACATGAGGCTGTAGATGTTATCTTTTCGGATATAGAGATGCCTACACTCAATGGGATTTCTGCTGCAAAAATTCTTCGTGGATATTGTAATTATCTGATTTATGTAACGGCTTATCGGAACTTCGCATTTGAGGCCTTTGGGGTAAATGCAAATGGTTATCTACTTAAACCAGTTAGTGAAAATGCACTGATCGATCAGGTGACAGCAATAAGAGAAGGCCTTAAAAACAAAAGGAATCATCAGGCCAAAAACATTGCTTTTATAAAAGGTGGAAGCAAAAATGCCTTTATAAAATTGGATTGGGACAATGTGATCTATGTACAGGCACTTTTAAACTATGTAAACATCTATACGGTAAAAGGAAATGAAGTTACCTATGCCGGCCTGAAATTTCTAGAAGAGTTTTTAAAGGAACAAGACCATTTTATGCGGATTTCTAAATCAATTATCGTTAACATGAATTACCTGGATAAAGTAGATGGCAATGTTGTTAAATTAGCCAACAATAGTGTTTTTACGATAGGTGACAAATACCGGAATGCATTTCATGAATTTTTACGTAAGCATACCCTAAATCTTTAACGCGGTTTGGCAAACTGGAAAATATCGGTAATTGTCGAAGTTGTAATTGTGGAGGTGGTTGGATCTGTTAAAGTGCCAGTTTTACCATCAGAATTTTTGGCATAGTAGAACAGTGTTTTCTTTTTGATCTTGTAGTTTTTATTTTTAGTATTCATAATGAAGGTTTTTAGTGAATACAAAGAATATTTTAACAGACCCTCTTTTTCATTTTTATTATATCAACCATGTTAAATATTATATGAAAGCCATAAAAGATCAATATAAGACTATCCAGATTCATGTATTGTGTTGGGCTGTATATGTGATTTATGAAGTGCTTTTGACGAGGGCAATCAAAGGTGAGTTTAGCCATTTTTATTACTATTTTTTCTTTTACCTGCTCAATATATCCTTGTTTTATGCCCATGCATTGTATGTAATGCGCAGCTCCTTTAAAAATGTGCCCAATACTTTATGGCGTTTGCCTTTACTGTTGGTGCTCGAAATGGCAATCTATATCGGTTTGTCTATCCTCCTCAGCAAATTATTGATGGTGCTCCACGTCCGTAAAACAGCATTGGTTTTGGATTGGCGTTTTCATATCTCCATTATTTGGCGTGGTTTGCTTTTTATCTTGTTTTCAACAGGTTATTACTTTTTGGATACATATATCATCAGAAGAAAGAACGAGATGCAGAAAGCACTAGAGATTGAAAGATTACAAGTAGCTCTTGCCAGAGCAGAACATGATTTTCTACGTTCACAGATCAATTCGCATTTGCTTTTTAATACGTTAAGTTTTGTGAAATATGCAGCCAAACATAAGCCAGAGCAATCAGATGAAGCGATTATAAGACTATCAGAAATTATGAGTTTTGCAATAGAAAAGAGTGCCAATGAATTGATTCCTATAGTTGATGAATTGAAACAGATTGAAAATGTTATTCAGCTTAACCAGCTTCGGTTTGCTTATCAATTGAACTTACAGTTCAGCACAACTATTGGTGATGAAAAGATAAGGATACTACCCATTATCTTATTGACATTGGTAGAAAATGTTTTCAAACACGGCAACCTTCACCAAGGATCTGCTCCTGCAAGTATTGTATTGGTAAGTACAACTAAAAAGATTGAATTCTGGACAAAGAACCTATGTAAGGAAAGTGAGCTATTGACCCATGCCTCATCGGGATTTGGTATTCCAAATACCATTTTCAGGCTCAAGAATACTTATGTAGATCGGTTTATCTTTAACTATGGTATGGATGGCGAGTTTTACCAAACCTATTTGTGCATTGACTTATTGGTAAATTAAACTGCTAACCTTCCTTTTATCCCAAATTTCATCATAAAGCAATAAATTACTATGCATGCAGAATAAATTTAAATTTGGTTTGAGTAGAAAAGATAATTTGTTAGATTTGAGAAACAACAAAATGGTAAAACCAAATCGTTTCGTTGGATCATTGCCTAGCCAAATTAAATAGTTCAGCCATGTCTACAACCATCAGCAGAGTATTCGATCTTCTAAAATACAATCTCGAGAAATTTCCGAAGCCAGAGTTTATCAGTGGCAAGGTGAATGGTGAATGGAAAAAATATAGCACACAAGAATTTTGTGAGGTAACTGATCATTTGAGCAAGGGTTTAACCACTTTAGGTATAGGCAAAGGCTCTCGGATTGCTGTGATGTCGCACAATAGGCCAGAATGGAATATCTGCGATTATGCGATCATGCAATTGGGCGCTTATCAAATTCCCTTATACCCAACCTTGGCAGAACATGATGTAAAGTTCATTATCGAAAATGCCGAGATCACCATTGTTTTTGTTAGCGATGAAGCCATTTACAATAAGGTAAAAACAGTAGCCAAAGATTTAAATCATCCTATTAAGATTTATACCTTCAACAAAATTGAAGGCGCCGATCATTGGGAAGATCTGGTAAGCATTGGACAAAGCACCAATGTTGACCTAGAAACTTATAGAAGTGCCGTAACTGGCGAAGATATCTTAACTTTGATCTATACTTCGGGTACCACTGGTACGCCGAAAGGAGTAATGTTGACCCATGATAATTTGGTACAGAACTTCGAAAAATCTTCGGTGTTGATTCCGCCGGGTTTAGAAAAGGCCTTGAGCTTTTTACCCTTGTCGCATATCTTTGAGCGGATGATTTCTTACCTCTACGCCTATTGTGGCGTAGCTGTATACTATGCCGAAAGTACCGATACCATTGTAGCCGATATCCAATATGTAAAACCGAACGCTTTTTCTACCGTACCCCGCCTATTAGAAAAAGTATATGATAAGATCATCGAAAAGGGGAAAGATTTAACAGGGATCAAAAGAGGAATCTTTTTCTGGTCACTGGCCTTGGCCGAAAAATTTGACCACAACAAAGGCTGGTGGTACAATTTTAAATTGGGTATAGCCCGCAAGCTGGTATTTAAAAAATGGCAGGAGGCCCTGGGCGGAAACATTATCGTAATCGTTTCGGGTGGTGCAGCGCTAAATCCACGTTTAAACCGTATTTTTTGGGCTGCAGGTATGCCCATATTTGAAGGTTATGGCCTCACAGAAACCTCACCCGTAATCACCGTTAACCATTTTGGCGCTACCATGTTTGGTACCGTGGGTTCGGTAATAGAGGGGGTAGAGATCAAGATCGCCCAAGATGGAGAGATCTTGGTACGTGGGCATAATGTAATGAAAGGGTATTACCAACGTGAAGACCTTACCGCAGAGAGCATAGACCAAGAAGGTTGGTTCCATACCGGAGATATTGGTGAGATTTTGGAAGATAAATTTTTAAAGATCACCGATCGCAAAAAAGAGATATTCAAAACTGCTGGGGGCAAATATGTGGCTCCGCAGATGTTAGAGAACAGGTATAAAGAATCGCCATTGATTGAGCAGATCATGGTATTGGGCGAAAACAGGAAATTCCCGGCAGCTTTGATCGTACCTACATTCCCGGCGCTAAAAACTTGGTGCCAGAAAAAAGGCATCCCATATACCACCAATGAAGAGATGATTACCAATGCACAGGTATTGGATAAATATAACCGTATCATTGCGCAACTGGGTGCCGAATTTGGTAAATGGGAGCAGGTGAAACGTTTTGCCTTATTGGCCAAAGAGTTTAGTATTGACGGGGGCGAATTGACCCCTAAATTGAGTTTTAAACGTAAAGTGGTATTAGAAAAAAATGCAGCCATCATTGACCAGATCTATAAAGATGCAGAAAATTATAAAGCCTAAATCATTATTCGCACTATTAGCAGGGGCCTTATTGGTAACCAACCTGTTTTCGGGTTGTGCAGGTGGCCAGTTGGGTAAAAACAATAGCGGCGAATACCGCAACGGAATGGTAGTCTCTGCAAGCGAGTTGGCCTCGCAGGTAGGTGTCGACATTCTTAAAAAAGGGGGCAATGCCGTAGATGCTGCAGTTGCCGTGCAGTTTGCCTTGGCAGTGGTTTATCCAAATGCAGGAAACATTGGCGGTGGTGGCTTTATGGTGTATCGTTCTGCCAAAGGCGAAAGCAACACCTTAGATTTTAGGGAAAAAGCAGCAGCAGGTGCAGGAAGAGACATGTATCTTGATGCTGCGGGTAATCCCATCGTTGACAAAAGTCTGTATGGACAATTGGCGGCAGGCGTACCGGGTTCTGTGGCGGGCATGGCAGAAGCACATCAAAAATATGGTCGTTTAAAGTGGGAAGACCTGATTGCCCCGGCGGTTCGTTTGGCTGGAAGTGGGTTTAAACTGACTGCCAGACAAGCCAGAGAATTAAATGGACTAAAGAGCAGGTTTCAAAAGTTAAACCCTTTGGGTACTGCCCTAGTTAAGGAAACGGCGTGGGCAGAAGGAGATGTGTTGGTACAGTCCGAACTGTCAAATACACTGAAGTTAATCAAAGAAAAAGGTAGGAATGGATTTTATGAGGGGGCAGTTGCCGATTCGATCGTGGCAGAAATGCAACGTGGTGGCGGTATCATCAGCAAACAAGACCTGGCCAATTATAAAGCCGTTTGGCGTAAACCAGTAACAGGAACTTATAGAGGTTACGAGGTAATTACCATGCCACCTCCATCAAGTGGTGGCATTGCATTGGTGCAATTGCTAAAATCTGTAGAACCCTACCCATTGCAACGATGGGGTTTTAATGCTGATTCTACCGTACAGTTAATGGTAGAGGCCGAACGTAGGGTATATGCCGATCGTGCCGCACATTTGGGCGATCCAGATTTTTACCCTGTACCACAAAGTAAACTAATTGAAGATTCCTATATCAAACAACGCATGAGCACCTTTAATTGGCAAAAGGCCAGTACAAGTGCCGAAATCAGTGCGGGCGAGATTGCGCCAGTTGAGCATGAAGAAACCACCCATTTTTCTATTGTAGATCGCGAGGGCAATGCGGTTTCCATTACCACAACTTTAAATGGCTCTTATGGCGCAGCAGTGGTGGTAAAAGGAGCAGGCTTTTTGCTCAATAATGAAATGGACGACTTTTCGGTTAAACCGGGTGCTCCCAACATGTATGGACTGGTAGGTGGCGAAGCCAATGCCATTGCCCCTGGCAAAAGAATGTTAAGTTCGATGACGCCAGCCATTTTAGCCAAGGATGGGCAATTGTTTATGGTAGTAGGTACCCCTGGTGGATCAACGATCATTACCTCTGTTTTTCAGACAATCTTAAATGTGGTCGATTTTAATCAATCCATGCAGTCGGCGGTAAATGCCAAAAAGATACATCACCAATGGTTGCCAGACGAAGTAAGTGTTGAAGAAAAGGCATTGGATAGTTTAACTACAGTTAAGTTAAAGGCAAAAGGTTATAAGATTGTGCAACGTGGTCCAATAGGTAGGGTAGATGCCATCCTGAAAACCAAATGGGGTTATTACCAAGGTGGAGCAGACCCAAGGGGAGATGATAAGGCCATAGGCTGGTAAGCATAAGTTATTTGCCCCATTTTTAAACCTGTTCATCACATTTGTAGATGGAATTGCTTTGTTTTTGTTTGCTTTGAAACGTTGAATAAAAGGCTAGCTTTTCATTATATTTGATGTAACCGAAAACAAACCTTTATCCTCAAATGAAGAAATTATCACTCACCCTATTGCTATTGGTGTGTTATGCATTGACTTTTGCACAACAGGCCAACGTAAAAATCAAATTTATTGGACTAACCGACCAAAAAGTATTTGTACAATTACCCGTTGATGGAACTACATTTTATCCAGCTAGGGTAGAAAGACAATTGCCATCCGACCATACCTTAAAACTCGATTTTAAAGCGGGCCAGATCGCGAATGTTTTCGTGACTACCACAAATAGAAAATTTAGGTTCTTAATTGAGCCTGGTCAAACCAACATCACTTTAGACCTTGGCAAAAAAGATACGGCTAGTATCCATTACCAAGGCTCAAGTGCAAAAGGGCAATTGTTGATCAATGCCAGAAAAAATGCATTCTATCAACTGAGGGCAAGCAATTACCTTAAACTAGACAGTACTGCAAAAGGGGTAATGGCTCTAATTGCGGCTGATCAACAAAAAGAACTGCAACCATATGACATATTGTTTCAGCAGAAGCAGATCAGCAAGGTCTTTTACGAAGCCATCAAAACAGATATCACTTTCGATTATACAGCCATTGCTGGGGCCATTCCCATCCAACTTTATTTTGCTTCCATTCGTCCTAACAGCAAGGTTGTTTTTAAGCAGGAATTTAAAGACCTCTGGAAAAAAGTATATGAAGACCGTCCTTTCAACAACTTAAAAGACCTTAATGCTGCAGAATTCTACTATCATGCACAATATTATTCAAACGATTATATAGGGATGTACTTGCCGCAACTTAAGGGTACATGGGTACAACCAGATTGGAATGATGGCAACAAACGACTTAAAACTTCATATGCCGGTTTCGCTGCCAACTTTCAAGGTAAAATCAAAGAATATCTCTTGGCCAGCTTTCTTTTCAATGAAATGCTGCAAAAAGACTATCAGGAGGTATTGGTTACTTTATTTAATGATTTCAAACAGGAATATCCAAAAAGTAGTTATGCACCGCTATTGCAACCCATGGCCAATGAAATTGTAAAATACCATGAGCAGATCAAAAAAGATTTTGCCGCAGACCAAAAGTTTGTAGCCAATTACGGCCAGGTAAATACTTTGGATGAGCTAATGGACAAGTTTAAGGGTAAGACCGTTTTTGTAGATATCTGGGCAACTTGGTGTGGTCCTTGTAAAGCAGAATTTGAATATGGTGAAGGATTAGAGAAATTCCTGAAAAGCAAAGGCGCAGAGATGATGTACATTTCTATGGATAAGGATGCTGTAGATCAGCAATGGAAAGATATGATTAAATATTATCAGCTGTCTGGCAGCCATATCCGTACCAACGCCGCTTTGCAACAAGACCTGATCAATAAACTTTGGGATGGAAAAGGTTATGCAATTCCACGTTACCTCATTTTAAAAGATGGGAAACTGGTGGTGCCTAATGCACTCAGGCCAAGTGATAAGGATAAATTATACGAACAGATCAGCAAATACCTGTAGCTAAGGTAGGTGTATCTGTCTGTCAATTTCGATTAGCAAAGTTTAAACAGTTTCTTAGCTTTGTTTAAATTTCAAAATGATCCCTTGATGAAAGTATTGGTCCTCCTTGTTTTTTCTTTGTTTTCGTTTGCAGCCTTCTCACAAGAAGACAGCGTTCGTTTAATTCCGAGATATCAGCAGAAAGGATTTTTACAGGGAGATTTTCTGTCGATCAAAATGCCCAATGGCGAAAAGAATATCGGCCTTACCGGAATACACTATAACCTGAACATTAACAAGACCTTTTATGCAGGAATAGGTTATTATGGTTCCATTACAGGTTTGCGTGGTGGCTTTTTTACACTTGGCGTAAATGCAGGCTTACAACAAAAGCTCACTAAAAATCTGTTTGTTGATGCCAGCGCCTACTTTGGTGGCGGTGGCGGTGCCGATGCGCCAGATGGTGGTGGGGCAGTAGTAATGTCGCGCCTAAATCTTGGCTATAAATTTCCGAAGTTTGAGCTAGCAGCAGGTTATAGTTATGTGAATTTCTTTGATGGAGGATTGATCAAAAGCAGTCAGCTGAATTATGCTGTCCGCATTCCGTTCCAGCTAAAGTACGCACCTTTTGCAGAAACAGAAAAAAGGATTGCCTATAAAGATTACGAACAAACGGCATGGAATACCGAAAGTAAACGGGTAGATTTCTCACTGAATTTTAACACCATGTTCCCTAAAAAGAAATCGAAGACGATAACAGGGGGTTCTTTGGTAGGTAAAACCATTCAATTGGTAGGTTTTGAGCTGAGTACTTACATCGGCAAAAACAACTTTCTGTTTGCCAAGGCCGATGGCGCTTATAAAGGAATACAAGGCGGATACCTCAATGTATTATTGGGATATGGGCATAAGTTTACGTTGTTTAACGACCAAACAAGTCTAGCACTTAAGTTTGGTATGGGACCTGGTGGTGGTGGTACGGTAGATACAGAAGGAGGCCTTTTGATCTACCCAGATATTTCCATTACCCAAAAGATCTGGAAGAACTTTAACATCAATTTGAACAAAGGCTACCTGATGACACCCAATCAGCATTTTTTAGGTTCAACCTTTGGACTTGGCCTTCAATATAACCTAAGGCAAAATGGTTTGGGTTATGGTAAAGATCAGCATTTCGATTCAGGGGTTTTTAAAGGCCTGGAGATCATTGCTGCACAAGAGCTTTATTTCAATGTTGAAAGAGACGATTTCCCGACCGAAAACATGCAACAGGTATTTGCCCAGATCAATTTCTATCTCAAAAAACAATGGTATCTGGCTACCCATGTATCTTTTGCAAATTTTGGCAATGCTGGGGCCTATGGCGAAGGAGCCTTTGGTTTTGGAGTAACCACTGCCGATAAAATGCATACCAAGCTAAAGGCATTTGCACAGGTGCTGGCTGGTGGTTCTGGTGGGGGTAACGTAAACGTGGGACAAGGACTGATCATTAAACCAAGTGTAGGGCTACAATATCATCTGTTTCCAGTTTTAGATTTAAGGGGTTCTTTTGGCCACGTTAAGGCATTGGATGGAGCTTTAAATAGCAGTACACTCAACTTGGGGCTTACCTATAAGATCTCTTTATTGCAAGGTAAAGAATAATAATAACTGTCTCACTAAGCTGTTACTTTAAATCTATTGTGTTTTAATTATATTGCAGCAATTACCGAAGCAAATTACCTGATGTTTAGACAGCTGGTATGCTACCAATGGCGCGTTTGGCAATAGATAAGGTGAGGTAGTTGCAGGTAAATATTAACCCCAAACCAATAGAACCACCATGCGCAAACTGTTTTTTTCGCTTCTCGCCTTAACCCTTTCAATCCAGGTTTCTTTTGCACAAAGCAATGAGGCCAGCTTATTAAGCCCTTTCATTAACCAATACCAATCTGATGAAACGATGCTTAACCGCAAGTATAGCTTAAAACGTTCTGAAGAATATTTGCAAAGGATGGACCGCTTTTATGCCAGCTGGTTGGCCAAGTTAAAAGCATTGCCTTTTGCAAAACTAAGTGTAAACGAACGTGTAGATTACACCTTGCTTAAACGCGATATCAGGGTTGATGCTGCGGCATCGCAAGCTGCACATGCAGAATTCAAGGCCTCAAACTTTACTGTACCCTTTGCCAAAACCATTATCGATTTTGAACAGAAAAGACGCGTGGGCAAACAACAGGATGGACCAACAACGGCCTCAAACTTTAAACAGTTGATTACTGCTATAGACAATACTACCAAAGCTGTACGCAACGGACAGCTAACCGTAACACCAATGCAGGCCAATTGGGCACAGCAAACGGTTAACCAATATATCACCGTATTTACAGAAGCCTATAAGTTTTACGATGGCTATGACCCCCAATTTACCAAAGCTACCAAAGAGGTTTACCCAGATGTGTTAAAGGCATTAAGAGAATATGCAACCGAATTGGGTAAAACTGCAAAGCTCTCTAATGCAAAAGACGATGGTAGTGGCATTTTAGGAAATCCCATTGGAAGGACCGCCTTATTGGCTGGTTTAAAAGATGAAATGATTGCCTATACACCAGAACAGATCGAAGCCATTGCCATGCGGGAGTTTGCTTGGTGCGATGCAGAAATGCTAAAGGCATCAAACCAGATGGGTTTTGGCAACGATTGGAAAAAAGCACTGGAAAAAGTAAAAACAGATTACCCTGCTTTGGGCAAACAACCCGAACTGGTATACGAACTGGCAAATGAAGCCATTGATTTTGTAGAGCAGAATAAACTGATCACTGTACCTGCCTTGGCCAAAGAGGGTTGGCGCATGCGCATGTTGAGCCCACAAGAACAATTATTTGCTCCTTTCTTTTTAGGCGGAGAATCGGTGTTGATCGCTTACCCAACAGAAGACATGAGTGAGGATGCCAAAATGATGACCTTACGCGGAAACAACCGCCATTTTTCTAGAGCGGTAGTTTTTCACGAATTGATCCCTGGGCACAACCTGCAATACTTTATGCAGAGCAGATACAAACCTTACCGCAGAAGTTTCAGTACCCCATTTTGGACAGAAGGTTGGTCGTTGTACTGGGAAATGTTGTTATGGGATAAGAACTTTGCCAAAACACCAGAAGATAAGATCGGAATGTTGTTCTGGCGCATGCATCGTTGTGCAAGGATCATCTTCTCCTTAAATTACCACTTGGGCAAATGGACCCCAAAACAATGTATAGATTTTCTGGTAGAACGGGTGGGCTTTGAAAGGGCAAATGCAGAAGCAGAGGTACGTCGTTCTTTTACAGGCGGCTACGGACCGCTTTACCAGATCGGATACATGTTGGGTGGGTTAGAGTTTAGAGCCCTGCACAAAGAATTGGTAAGCAGTGGTAAAATGACCAATATCCAGTTTCATGATCGGATCCTAAAAGAGAACAATATGCCGGTAGAAATGGTGCGTGCCATTTTAACCAACCAATTGTTGCCAGAAAACTTTAGTACCCAATGGAAATTTGCAGGTAATATTCCTTAATTGTTTGTCGTTTTAATTAATAATTTCTTTATAATTAAATAGTTATGGAATCTGTAGGTGATGCCATTGGAGGTTTATGCTTACAATAAACTTCGATACGTATAGTAAAGCACACACTTTTTTAACACTTTTTAACATACTGTAAAATTGATGGAATGGACGCAATGACTTGTCTATAAGATGAATATAGCGGTATAATTCTGTTTTGTATCGATTTTGGTACATTGATTGCCAATGGATATTGTAAATAACAATAGCTTATTATAATATCTCTCTTATGAAACAGAAATTATTTAAAACGTTACCGGTAGCTTTAGCTGCCCTATTTATTGGAACTGCTGCCCAAGCACAAGAACCAATGACATCTCCATCAACCTCTTTTAGAACATGGTCTATTGGTGTTAACGGTGGGGCATTGATGCCTTTCTCTCCACTGGGTGGAAAAGAAGATTTTTCGAACTGGAAAACCAATATCGGTTATGGTTTGTACATCAAAAAACAAATCACACCTTATTTTGCGTTACGTGCAGACGCTTTGAGAGGTAAATTAAAAGGAAATAATGCAGAGCCTTATAGAGATGGTACTGTAAACGTTAGTCCTTTTAGTTCTTTCTCTACTGATCTTAGGTACTCGGCAAGTTTAAGTGCCGTGGTAAATATGTTCAACTGGAGCATGTTTAAACAAGAGAATGCCGCACAACTTTATGCATCTGCGGGTGGTGGTTTTGTAAACTACGAAACAACTACAACTACGACAGGCAATGTAACTACAACTGCCAAAGATGTAGACAAATTGGTAATCCCAGTTGGTGTAGGTGCTAAATTCCGTTTATCGCCAGGTGTTAACCTTGATTTAGGTTATACCGTAAACTTTGTTGATGGTGACAACTTGGATGGTTACGAAAGAAATGGAAATGACAAATACAGCTATGGTTATGCTGGTTTAGAATTTGCATTGGGTAAAGGTAAACAAATGGCTTTTTATAGCCCAACGGCAGCAACTTACGATGAGGCTTTAGCGGCTAGAAGAGAAGCAAGTGCCTTGAAATCTGATCTTGATGCGCAAAAAGCAGAAAATGCAAGATTACGTGCCGACATGGGTAACCTATTGCAAGATAGCGATGGTGACGGTGTAGCTGATAAACTGGATAAATGTCCTAACACTCCTGCTGGTACAGTAGTAGATGGTGCGGGTTGTCCATTGGTTACGCCAAAACCTCAGATCATTAAAGAAACACAAGTAGTAGTTACAGAAGCAGACCGTAAAGTGGTTAAAGATGCAATTGCCAACTTGGAGTTTGATTTGGGTAAATCAACCATCCGTTCTAAATCTTACCCTACCTTAAATAGAGTTGCGGCTTTATTGGTAGAGAAAAACTTTAGCTTAAAATTGGCTGGTCATACAGATAATACTGGTTCAGCAGAATTGAACATGCGTTTGTCTAAAGACAGAGCAGAAGCGATCAAAAACTACTTGGTAGCACAAGGTGCCAATGCAAGTAGGATCGAAGCAACAGGTTACGGTAAAGAGCAACCCATTGCAACCAATGCTACTGCAGCTGGTCGTCAACAGAACAGAAGGGTAGAATTTACTTTATACTAGTAGAAACAATACCATATCAAAAAAGCGCCCCAATTATTGGGGCGCTTTTTTTGTTTTATACATTTAATAACTAATAACGTTCTAAACAGAGGTTGAAAATTAAGGAAACGAAAGCTACTGGCCATTGGCAAGATCAGCCCTGCCTGCGGTAGGCAGCCTTTTCGCTTTACTTCGGCTTCGTGCTCGCTACAATCGGGTTTAGCTAACTAATTGTAGTGCTGCTAGGAAACTGAATGGCCTCAAAGCCGCTGTCCCTTATTGGCTAAACCCGATGGCAGCGGACACGCAGTAAAGCGTACAGCGGGACTATCGCAACCGAAGCGCTCATGGTTTTGATTTCTAATAAGAAGAATAACAAATATCTATTTTACATTTCATAACGTTCTAAACAGAGGTTAAGGTTAAGAAAATTAAAGGTGATCACCGTTGACAAGATCAACCTTTGTGCCCGCTATAATCAGGCTTATGTCACAAACTACTGTGCTGTTATACAATTGAATGAATCATCAAAAATATTTTGATTTTCTATTTGCATTCTAATTATTAATCATTAAATTTGTTATGCAAGCATAGTAATTAATGAAGCAGAAAGAAACAGTAGATTATTTTTTAAAGGTGGTTTGGCAGAATGTTTCCAACACCTATAACCAGATCGCATCGGGCTTTGGTATTACGCAGGCCATTGGTTATGTGTTGATCAATATAGAGGCCGAAGGCACGGCGGTTTCGGCATTGGCCGCGCTGCTTGGCGTAAAGGCCACCAGCTTGTCGAGGATGTTGAACAACATGGAAGAACTTGGCCTGATCTACAGAGAAACCGCTGCTGGCGACAAACGTTCTGTTAAAGTTTTTTTAACACCATTTGGTATCGAGAAAAGAAAATTGGCCAGTAGTGTAGTGATCAAGTTTAATGAGTATTTAAACGAAAAACTAAGTGCCAAAGAAAAAGAGCAACTGATTTTAACCTTAGATAAAGTTAACCAATTAACATTGGCTTATTCGCCTACAAAAGATCATGATGAACAAAAAAATAAATAAAGTAGTTGTATTGGGCTCGGGCATTATGGGTTCTCGTATTGCCTGCCACTTCGCCAATATTGGTGTAGAGGTGCTGCTTTTGGATATTGCCCCAAAAGAGCTGAATGCCGAAGAGCAGGCAAAAGGTTTGGCTTTGACACATCCTGCAGTAAAAAACCGCATTGTGAATACCGCCTTGCAAACAGCTGTGAAAACCAATCCATCGCCAATTTATAGCCAAAGGGTGTTAGGCAACATCACTACGGGCAATTTTGAAGATGATATGGCCAAGATTGCCAACTACGACTGGGTCATTGAGGTTGTGGTAGAAAACCTCGACATTAAGAAAAAGGTATTTGAGCAGGTAGAGCAATTCCGTAAGCCAGGTACTTTGGTTACTTCGAATACTTCGGGTATTCCGATCCATATGATGGCCGAGGGCAGAAGTGATGATTTTAAGGCAAACTTCTGTGGTACACACTTTTTCAATCCACCACGTTATTTAAGGTTGTTGGAAATTATCCCAACGCCATTTACCAAACCCGAAATCGTAGATTTCTTGATGCATTATGGCGATAAGTTTTTAGGTAAGACCACGGTTTTATGTAAAGACACGCCTGCATTTATTGCCAACAGGGTAGGTGTGTATTCGATCATGGCCTTATTGCACTTGGTAGAAAAGATGGATCTTACGGTAGAGGAAGTAGATAAGTTTACCGGACCAGCTTTGGGCAGACCAAAATCTGCTACTTTCCGTACTACAGATGTGGTAGGCTTGGATACGATGATCAAAGTATCGAAAGGTTTGTACGACAACTGCCCAGATGATAAGGCGCACGATTTGTTCAAACTTCCGGCCTATGTGCAAAAAATGGAAGCCAACAATTGGTTGGGCGATAAGACCAAACAGGGTTTTTATAAAAAGACAAAAACTGCCGAAGGCAAAACAGAGATATTAGCACTTGATCTTAAAACGCTCGAGTACCGTCCGCAGGAGAAAGTAAAATCGGCTACGTTAGAGCTGACCAAGACCATCGAAAATGTAAAAGACCGCATGAAGGTTTTTGCTACAGGAAAGGACAAGGCAGCCGAATTGTTCAGAGCTTCTTTCTTTGGGTTGTTCGAATATGTGTCAGACCGTATTCCGGAAATCTCAGACGAACTGTATCGCATTGACGATGCCATGCGTGCCGGCTTTGGCTGGGACCTAGGCCCGTTTGAAGTATGGGATGCCGTAGGTATTCAGGCTTCATTGGATGGAATGAAACAATATGGCCATACGCCTGCAGCTTGGGTAACCGAAATGTTGGCCGCTGGACATACCTCGTTCTATAAAGTAGAAGATGGACTGAAAAAATATTATGATATCCCATCTAAAAGCTACAAAGCCATTCCGGGTGCGGATAACTTTATCATCCTTGATAACCTAAGGGCAAATAAAGTGCTTTGGAAAAACTCAGGTGCTTCAATCATCGATTTGGGTGATGGAATTATCAATGTAGAGTTCCACTCTAAGATGAATACCATTGGTGGCGATACTTTGGCTGCCATTAACAAAGCGATTGATATGGCCGAAAAAGATTACCGCGGTGTGGTGATCGGAAATGATGGCGCCAACTTCTCTGCCGGGGCCAATGTAGGCATGATCTTTATGATGGCGGTAGAACAAGAATGGGAAGAATTGAACATGGCCGTTAGGCTGTTCCAGAATACCTCGATGCGTATCCGTTACTCATCAATTCCGGTGGTGGTAGCACCGCACAACCTTACCTTGGGTGGCGGTTGTGAGTTTAGCCTGCATGCCGATTTTGTACAGCTGAATGCAGAAACCTATATGGGTTTGGTTGAGTTTGGTGTGGGTGTGATCCCAGGTGGTGGTGGAACGAAAGAGTTTGCCCTACGCGCATCTGACGAATATCGGGCAGACCAGATTGTACAGAACACGATGAAAGACCGCTTCTTGACCATTGGTATGGCGAAGGTTTCTACTTCTGCTGTTGAGGCGTTTGAGTTGGGCTATCTGCAAAAAGATAAGTTTGCGATCAGCATGAACAGGAGCCGTTTGATTGCCGATGCAAAGGCCAAAGCCATTGAACTGGCTGATGCAGGTTATACCAAACCAATCCCACGTAAAGATATCAGAGTGTTGGGCAAGCAAGGTTTGGGTATTGTGTACGCAGGTGCCAATACGATGTACTCCGGTAATTATATCTCAGAACATGATAAAAAAATATCGGAAAAACTAGGTTGGGTAATGTGTGGGGGAGACCTGTCTTCGCCAACAGAAGTAACAGAACAATACCTTTTGGATCTGGAACGAGAGGCGTTTTTATCACTTTGTGGCGAACGTAAAACCTTGGAAAGAATCCAATCGATTGTGACAAAAGGTAAGCCGCTTAGAAACTAGAAAATAGAGGTGAGAAGTTAGATTGGAGATATAAGAATATAAAACAATATCACCTTTCTGACCATAAAAAAGTAAACACGATTTGTATTTGAAATTGGGCAAGTCTCAAATCTCAGATCTCAGATCTCAAATCTTATAAAAATGCAAGAAGCATATATAATAGCAGGACTTAGAACAGCTGTAGGAAAGGCCCCAAGGGGTGTATTCCGTTTTACAAGAGCAGATGAATTGGCTGCCAATGTAATTAGAGATTTGGTGGCTTCGGTTCCTAACTTGGATAAGGAGCAGATCGACGACGTAATTGTCGGCAATGCTACACCAGAAGCAGAACAAGGGCTGAATATTGCACGCATGATCAGTTTAATGGGCTTGGATACCGATAAAGTTCCGGGCGTAACCATTAACCGTTATTGCGCATCTGGTTTAGATACCATTGCTACCGCCGTAGCGAAGATCAAAGCAGGCATGGCCGATTGTATTGTGGCAGGTGGTGTAGAAGTGATGTCGGGAATGCCATTTGGAGGTTGGAAACTGGTGCCAAACCCAGAGGTGGCCAAAACAAATCCAGATTGGTATTGGGGCATGGGCTTAACTGCCGAGGCTGTTGCCAAAGAATATAAGGTAAGCAGGGAAGACCAGGATGAGTTTTCTTATCGCTCGCACCTTAAAGCAGTAGAAGCCATTAAAAACGGTCATTTAAAAGCAGGTGTATTACCGATAACGGTAAACGAAAACTATTTGGATGCCAATATGAAAAAACAGACCCGTTCTTATGTTGTAGACACAGATGAAGGACCAAGAGCTGATACGACCATAGAACGTTTGGCCAAACTGAAACCAGTTTTTGCAGCGAATGGTTGCATTACAGCCGGTAACTCTTCACAAACGTCTGATGGTGCTGCCTTTGTATTGGTGGTATCGGAGAAAAAGATGAAAGAACTGGGTGCAACACCTATTGCCCGTTTGGTGAGTTATGGTGTGGCTGGTGTGCCTCCACGCATTATGGGTATTGGTCCAATAGAGGCCATTCCAAAAGCATTGAAACAAGCAGGATTAAAACAAGACGATATCGACCTGATTGAGCTGAATGAAGCCTTTGCCTCACAATCGTTGGCAGTAATCAGGACTTTAGGCCTAGACCAAGAAAAGATCAACGTAAACGGAGGTGCTATTGCCTTGGGCCACCCCCTAGGCTGTACAGGTGCCAAATTATCCGTACAACTATTTAACGAACTAAAAAGAAGAGACCAAAAATATGGCATGGTAACCATGTGCGTAGGTACTGGGCAAGGTGCAGCCGGGATTTTTGAAATGCTCTAGCATAGATGTTGGATCTCCATGCCGTCTCTTAGATAAAAAATTAATATAAAATTAAATTTAGCGATTGCTAAGTGTCTCGATACTTGATACTCGCTACTTGATACTTTACAAAATGGAAAAGAAAACAATTAAAGGTGGTGAGTTCTTGATTACAGAAACCACTTATCAGGATGTATTTATTCCTGAAGAATTTGATGAAGAACAGCAGATGATTGCACAGACATGTCGTGATTTTCTAGCAACAGAGGTTAATCCGATTTTAGATAGAATTGACAGTCAGGAAGAAGGGTTGATGCCTACGTTGATGGATAAGGCCGGTGAATTGGGTATTTTAGGTGTTTCCATTCCTGAAGAATTTGGCGGTTTTGGCAAAAATTTCAATACCTCTATGTTGGTGGCCGATGTTTGTGGTGCAGGACATTCTTTTGCGGTTGCCCTATCGGCGCATACCGGTATCGGTACCTTGCCTATTTTGTATTATGGTAACGAAGTACAGAAAGCCAAGTACATCCCTAAACTAGGGACTGGTGAATGGAAAGCCTCTTATTGCTTAACTGAGCCTAACTCTGGCTCTGATGCCAACTCTGGTAAAACCAAGGCCAAATTAAGTGCCGATGGCAAACATTATATCATCAACGGTCAAAAAATGTGGATCACCAATGGTGGTTTTGCAGATATCTTTATCGTTTTTGCAAAAATTGATGACGATAAAAACCTAACTGCTTTTATTGTAGAAAAAGAATTTGGTGGCATTACCATGAACCCAGAAGAACACAAAATGGGGATCAAAGGTTCATCAACACGTCAGGTATTTTTTAACGATTGTCCAGTGCCTGTAGAAAACATGCTTTCTGAAAGAGAGAATGGCTTTAAGATTGCCGTAAATATTTTAAATATTGGTAGGATCAAATTAGCTGCTGCAGCAATCGGTGGGTCAAAAGGAGTGTTGAATTTAGCGGTAAACTATTCAAATGAACGTATCCAGTTTGATAGACCAATCTCTAAATATGGCGCCATCCGTTATAAGATTGCTGAGATGGCAGCTAAGGTTTACGCTGTAGAATCGGCAAATTATAGAGCTGGACAGAACATTGATGATGCGTATGATGAGTTGGTGGCGAAAGGAATGGATGCAAGCAAGGCCAAACTGAAATCGACAGAACAATTTGCGGTAGAATGTGCGATCTTGAAGGTATGGGGTTCAGAGGTGTTGGATTATGTAACGGATGAAGGTGTACAGATCTATGGTGGCATGGGCTTCTCGGCTGATGCGCCAATGGACCGCTCTTACCGTGATGCCCGTATCAACCGTATTTTTGAAGGGACGAACGAGATCAACAGGTTGTTAACGGTTGACATGATGTTGAAACGTGCCATGAAGGGCGAATTGGATCTGATGACCCCTGCAACTGCAGTAGCGGCAGAATTGATGTCTATCCCAGATTTTGGAGAAGAAGACACAACCTTGTTCGCCGCAGAAAAGAAAATCATCCAAAACCTGAAAAAAGCTACCTTAATGGTGGCAGGTGCTGCGGTTCAGAAATTGATGATGAGCTTATCTAAAGAACAAGAGATCTTGATGAACATCGCCGATATGGCCAGTTATGTGTATGTAGCTGAATCAGCGATGCTAAGAACAGAAAAATTGGTTGCATTGCGCGGTGAAGAAGCTTGTAAAGGGCAATTAGACATGATGCGCATCTATTTTGTGGAAGCGGTTGATGGGCTAGCAAAAGCAGGTAAAGAAGCTTTATGGGCATTTGCCGAAGGCGATGAGCAGCGCATGATGTTGGTGGGTTTACGTAGGTTTACCAAAATGGAACCTTTTAACGTAAAACAGGCCCGTCAAAATGTTGCCCAACAGATTATTGAGGCCAACAAATATATTTTTTAGCGGTAGAAAGTGTAAAGGTTGAAGGTTTAGGATTTGAATTGAAAAGATGCAAATCCTAAACCTTTTTGTTTTTAGCTGCATTTCTTGTCCATGGTTCATGTCGACACGAACCATGGGCTTACTTCCCTCAACCTCCTTTATTTGTTAAAATTGGTTAAAAATTGCGGCATCCGTATTAAAAGCTTATTTTTGTCCAATTATGTTAAAAACCAAGTTTTTTTTAATGCTCTTTTTATGTGTTGGTGTACTCTCTTCATGTAAAAAGGATTATGATGCCGATAAACAATCTAGAATAGACGATGCAGCAATTGTTGATTTTATAGCCAAAAACAGTATTGTAGCGGTTAAAGATCCATCAGGATTATACTATCAAGTTCTTGCACAAGGCAGTGGCAATGATATTACAGTATCAAACACAGTGTCTGTTAATTATGAAGGTAGGTTATTGTCTGGTTCAGTATTTGATAAATCGACCAGTACAGTATCTTTTCCATTGAGCAATCTGATCTTAGGTTGGCAAAAGGGAATTCCCCATATTAAAAAGGGAGGCAAGATCAGGTTATTGATCCCTTCTGGTTTAGGTTACAAAAATGAAGCGCGTACAGGTATACCTGCCAACTCGGTTCTAGATTTTACAGTAGAAGTGGTTAATGTTCAATAACATGCAAATGCACAAAAATATAACAAAATATATATACGCCTTATTAGGTGTTATTTTGATTTTCAATTCTTGTAAAAAGGAATACGAGTCTATCGAAGACATCGATGATGCTAAAATACAGGCTTACATCAAAAGCAATAATCTCCCTGCGGTTAAAGATCCAAGCGGATTTTATTATCAGGTTTTAGATCCAGGAACCGGTGGTGCAATGCTGAATAAGGATTCTGTTTTCTACAATGTAACGGTAAAATCTTTAAGTGGTAACGTTTATTTTAGTCCAACGGTATTCTCTAACACCGGTAATTATTTAGGATATGTAACTCCAGATGCTTACAGAGAAGCACTTTATGCCATTAACAGAGGGGGTAAAGTAAGGGTAATTGTTCCTTCGTACATGGCCTACGGTAAAAATGGAAGTGGACCTGTACCATCAAACGAAGTGATTGTTTCTGAAATCACCACTTATCTAGAAACCAAACAATGGCAGATCGATGATCGTTTGATCAATGAGTTTATCACAGCAAAAAACCTAACCATGACCAAAGACCCATCGAGGGTTTATTATAACATTAGCCAAGTAGGTACTGGAACGCAAGTCAGTAAGTTTTCGACGGTTACAGTTAAATATACAGGTAGATTTTTAACAGGAACCATCTTTGACCAAACAACGGGTGATGCAACTTTGGTTGCTGCAATCAATGCCTTGGTACCAGGTTGGGGCAAAGTATTGGTAGGCTTGAAAAAAGGAACAAAAGTTCGTCTGATTATTCCTTCTGATCTAGGTTATGGATCACAAGATAGAAAAGACTCGACTACTGGAGCGGTAACAATACCAAGAAACTCTATTCTGGATTTCGATATAGAAATTGTTGATGTAACAGATTAAGATAAAAAAATATAGAAAGCCCCTGCTGAACAATTCAACAGGGGCTTTTTTATCTCAATGCTTTTTTAAAAGCTTTTAGTACCCTATCTCTGGCAAAGGTATGTTCAACAATAGGAACAGGGGCAAGGGCCGATTGATATTCAGGAGCCCATTTGAAAACGTAGGCCAACTTTGGGTCGAATTTCTGTAATTGCAGTTCAGGATTAAAGACCCTAAAATAAGGAGCTGCATCGTTGCCCGAACCACAGGCCCACTGCCAGCCACCTACATTACTGGCTTGTTCATAGTCTAACAACTTTTCTGCAAAATAGGCCTCTCCCCAACGCCAATCGATCAACAGGTGCTTGCATAAAAAACTGGCCACCACCATGCGTACACGGTTGTGCATAAAACCCGTTTTGTTCAATTGACGCATGCCTGCATCAACCAATGGGTAACCTGTCTTGCCTTCGCACCAAGCGGCAAACTCTGTTTCGTTGTTCCGCCATTCAATGTTATCGTAGGCAGGTTTAAACGCACGGTCTATGATATGTGGAAAATGCCATAAAATCATCATGTAAAATTCTCGCCAAGCCAATTCCGAAAGCCATTTGTTGGCCCTTTGTGTTTGTGCAGCTCTTACTGCAGCCCTAATGCTCACGGTTCCAAAACGGAGGTGTAGGCCCAGATGTGTAGTGGCATCTTTTGCAGGATAGTCTCTATCTGCGTGATACTGGTCTAGCTTGGCCTCAAAGTTTGTTGATGGAAATTGATCATTGGTTTCTTCAAAACCGATATCCTGTAAGGTGGGGAATGGAAGTGCTGGGCTTTGGAACAGATTTTTAAAATAGCGCTCGGTAGGATAGGCTTTGACATAAAATGCATTCAGCTTTTGTAGCCATTGTTTATAGTAGGGTGTAAACACGGTATAGGGTTTGCCATCGGCCTTTACCACTTCGGCCTGCTCAAAAATAACCTGGTCTTTGTAGGTATAAAATGGAATTTCTTCGCTTCTTAAGTATTCGGCCAAACCATCGTCTCTTTTGATGGCATAAGGCTCATAATCGTGATTGGCATACACAGCTTTTACCTGATATGTTTTTATGAGCTCTGGCCATACCTTTTCTGGACTACCCAATTTCACTAACAATGAAGAACCATATTGTTGTAGCTCTTCTCGTAGGGTTTTTAAAGTTTGATGGATAAAAGTTAACCTCGCATCCTTTTTGTTGTCGAGTTTGTTGAGGATATTTTGATCAAAAATGAACAAGGGGAGTACGGGATATCCGCTTTTGAGCGCATGGTAGAGTGCAGCATGGTCTGCTAAACGTAGATCGCGACGTAACCAACAAATACTGATGTCCATAGGTAAGTGTAAACTGTTTAAATCTTGGCTAAAGATGCATTTTTAGTTCATCATTTTCACCATTGGGTATTAAAGTAAACAGTTCATTTGCTTTTTGGTTTTCGCCATTCCCATGGAGGGCTAGGATTGGGCTCTTGCCATAGCCCTATTTTATTTTTTCTGGCCGCTATCTCCAAGTTCGCATAGGTAGAGTCATGAGAATATTTCTTGAAATGCCAGGCCATGCCTTGTTTGATCATCTCTTGATTAACAGTCTGATTTTGATCATTAACAACAAGTGCAATCAATCTACCATAACGATCTGATTTCACTCCATGAACGGTTACCATCTGTCCGAAACACAAATTGGATAAAGCTTTTTTGGCTTGATTGCCAAAAGGTTGTGCCCCTTTATTTTCCGGACAATCGATATGTGCCAAACGTATTTTTCTGGGCGTATTCTTATACAGCACTTCCATGGTATCGCCATCCATAATGCGAATCACTTTAGCGGTAAAAGTTAAGTTTGATATGTTGCCATGATCTAACTGTTCTACCTGATGCTGGCAAAAAAATGGAATGAGCGATAGACATAAAACAAAGGAAATTATTTTTCCCATCCACATTTTGTTTTCTTGTCTTTTTTGGCTTTTTCTAAGGTGGTTTTTATGGTTTTATAACTGCAATTGCTCAAGCCACGACAATCGGCTTTGTAATGGTATTTTTTAGCATTTGGGCTATCACAGAGGTATACTGTTGGCGACTCTTTTTTCTCTTGGCAAGTTGCGTTAGTTAAGAAAAAGAACAGCATTAATAAGGGTTTCATGTTTGTTGTTATTTTGCTAAAATGATTTTTTGAATAACTTGGTCTAGATTCGAAGGAAGATCCGCTGGCTTTATGATTGCATTTTTTACTTTCATTTCTTTCAACCAAATGTTCCAATATTCGTTGATTACATCACTTTCGAATGGATTTCCTTTGGCAGGATTAATGCCAAGCACTACTACTTCAAGATGATCTAAATTGTCATTAGCTTTAATAAAGGCATAGTCGTTCTCTTGCATCAAATCTCTATAGTCTGATGTAGTTAGTTTTAGAGATTTAACCAGTTCTGGTGTAAGATATGAACTCCTATTCCCTTCTCTGAATTTAGAATCTTGATGAAACATATAGCCATCTGTTAAGATAAAGAGAATGTTCCTATGGTTAGGTTTGATACAGTAATCACCTACTTTGTTTTTGAAAAACCCCCATATATCAGAACCTATATATCTTTTGTCTTTAATGGCCAGATTGTATATTTCATTAGATGCTGAATGGTATTGTGAAGATATTTTTAGAATACCCTCTTTTGTCGTATTATCCCTTGTGAAGGATAATTTTAGCTTTTTAGCTAGGTCGTTTATCTCTGAGTTTAAAGGCTCAGGCTCGAAATAGATCTGGATTTGATCATCATCATTTCTAATAGGCTTGGATCTTAAGTGTTTTTCGAAGCCTTTGCTAATAGATTCAATATATCCTAAGTCTCGTGTGTAAAACTCCATTGATGGATTAGCATTTTTTATTGGATCAATTCTGTCTGATAAATCTAATAGAATACTAATATTTAAATTCTCTTTTTTGTTGGTTGCTTCATGAGCAACAGGATTCTTTTGAGTGTTTTCTTTTTTGGTTTCGTTTGCACATCCAGCAAGAATAATTGTAATTATAGCTAATGCTAGAAGACTGATTTTAGTATTCATAAGTTATGAAATTTTAGAATAAACAATGTTTTGAAAATCTGGGTCTATTAAATTGAGCTTTCTGAGATGCTCATTTGCTATATTTTCACACTGTTCTAGCATTTCAGTTTGTTTTTGCTGTGGCAATGCTATTTCCGAAGTCACAGCTTGAAACCAACCTTCTTTGTATTGATGATGATAGAGGAGATATTGTTTTAGATTTAATACAAAGCCATCTATCACTGATTGTAATTCTGCAATCTTTCCAGTTATTTCAACCGTTTTTTTCTTTAGGTTATTGATTTCCTCTATAATTTCATTTTTAGTGGTTTCTAATAACTTAATTTCTTCAAATTTGGTCTTAATATGTCCCTTGATTTTATCAATGTTCTCATGCTCTTTCATCGTGATATCAAAAACTAAACCCCAAATAATATAGACTACAAAGCCAGCGAAAATAATCATCCAAAATTCTGATTCGCCAAGGGCTATTTTAAGGTTGTAGGGTAATGAATCTGGAGTTTTATTAAAGTCATATATCTTCTTCTCAATCTGATAAGCCAGTAGGCCATCAAACAAAAATGTAACGATAAATAAAGCAATCATCCTGAAAATGTTCTTGATCCCTTTCCCTTTTTGAACCATATGAATGACATAACCTAAACCCAAGAAAACAGAAGGGATAGTAAAAATTAAGATTGCTTCTAGCCAACCAGCGTTTAAAGCATTGTTAAAAGCTTGAGCATCAAAAATGGCTGCGGTTAGACTATCGTTAGAGAAATCTTTAAAGAATGCTGAGTAAGTAGCTGAGATATAGAAAACAAAAAGATATAATGTAATAGGGACCAATAACAAAAGTCCGATATAAAATTGTGCTTTTGGACGCTTTGATGTTTCTACACCATATCTGTCGGGATGATTTTTTACATCTTCTACTTCATTTTTTGCAGCATTTATTTTCTCAACAATCTGTTGTTTCTTTTCTTCAAAAATAGAGATAGCAGCTTCTGTGTTTTTCAGTTCACTTTGTTTTCTAGTTTTATCATCGATATATGGTTGCTTTAATTTTCCCTGCTGAATTTCTTGTTCTCTGCATTGTTGTTCGAAACTACCATAAACGTTTTCCAAACAAGCTTTAAAATTTATAGGACTACCCATTGCTTTTTGGGCTGCCCCATAGCCACTTTGATAATACGTAATCCTAATTTTCTGTTCGTCTTGCTCTTCGTTTTCTTGAACAATAGTTTTAGGTTCTTCACTATTTTTGGTGATAAATAACTTTCTAATTTCCATAATATTTAATTGATAGAGTCCAATACTTCCTGAAGCTGTTTTTCTTGTTTTGCACAGTCAATCAGATAATCGCATATGTTGATAATGTTTTCAGGTAAAAAGTCGAATGTTTCGCAGTACTTTTTAAGTAGGTTGTATTCATCATCTGTTACTTCTTTATCTACCCAGATCATGATGGCTAAATCGTACAAATACTCTATTTTCTTTTCTATAGCTATTGGTACTTCCATTTTATCTACTGGATTGGTTAAGATATTATTGAGATGTTCAGTTCCTACACCACGTTGTTCAGCAAATTTGTATAACTGTTTCATTTCAAGTACATCAAAATTTTTATCAGCGCAAGCTATTTGATAAAGCCTCAAAAAATGACTTTGTAGTTCGATATTAATTGTAGTCTCCATATAATTTATTGTAGTTTTTTAGGGGAAATAATTCGGTCTCTCGTATAGGTTTTCGCAACTGGTAAAACCTCCATGGTTTTTGTTTTTTCATGTGCTTTTTTCTTCACAAAGGCAAGGAGTAAAAACAATATTCCGGCTAGGACATCAAGTGGAACCCAGGCACTTTTTCTGTATAGATAAATCGGAAATACAGGGTTAAAAAGAATAAGAAGGATTACAAAAACTATCAACCATGTATGGTCTTTATGTTTTAGAAAGTTGTAGATGGCTAAAATTGCACCTAAGGAAATTATAATCCGGAGAAAAGTATAATAGGTTATGGGCAATTTCAATATGGCAATGAAACAACAGAGCGCGCAAAGAATGAAGAATATTTTCATATTTATAAACGTGAAAGAATTTCATTTTTCTTGCTTTCAAATTCCTCTGGCGAGAGAATTCCATTTTCTAACAAGGCTTTTAACTTTTGTAAAACCGCAAAAGGATCTTCTTTTTGAGAAGTTTCATTTTGTAATGGTGAAGCATTATTCACAGTAATTCCACCACCTGCAGCCGCTCTTTTATCTTCCAGTTCTTTTTGTCTTCTATAATCTCTCATTTCCTCTTCTTTTTCTTGAGCAAATTGATAGAGTTTTCTAGCTTGGTTTTTAGGAAGATAGTCCATCATAATTCTATAGCTCATTATAGTCCTTACCGTAAATGTTGAACCCATTATTCCCTCTTTGATATGGCAATCAACAATATCTTTCCAGTTGTAGTCTTGAAAATCCATTGATAAACCAAATGCTTTAGGCCTACAAAAAATAACTCTTCTGTTGGTAAGGGCAACACAGTCTGGAGATAATGTAATGGCAGGTTTTCTTTGAACTGCAACATATTCTACCTGTTCATTAGAAGTAAGCAAACTATTTACCCTCTCCAGAATTTTTGAGACTGCCTTAGGGTCTTGTTCTTCGTTTAAAAACCTTTTTAAATCGTTTATCATAATCAACCAATACATTTAGTTTTTGTATTAATAATTTTCAATTGTTTGGTGTAACTGATCTCTATGGTTATAGATCTCGTCTAGGTTATTTAAGAGTATTCTTTCTCCGGCATCTTTACCCTTATGAAAAAGCTCCAAATATTTATTGGCACTATTGAAATGAAAGCGACAGATCGGTTTTCTGTTATTGTCGTCGAGTAATACACCAAAATAAGATTGGGTATCTCTATGTGCAATTCTTTCTGCCGTAATCTTTTCTCTTAAAATGGCTTTTACGATCTGGAAAGCTTCAATCTCTTCTGTCGTGGTGATTACTTTCGGTGCGCCATTGTTTTCATCGATCAGGTTAACCTTTTCATCCACTTTGGTTTCAATCTTTTCGTTAATGTTCAATGCAGATTTTAGGCGATAACTAATGGATTCGTTAATTGAAATGGCCAACGCTTTTTTAGTATATTCTTTAAAAGAAATCATCCGATTGGCCGTTAATGGCTTGTCGAAAAAGCGGTTGACCAATAGTTTCACCAATTCATCGGATGGATTTTCGATTTCGTTTTCAAATTCCTTTCTGATGGCTTTGATGTATTTGAAAGCCTCGGCCGAATCAAGGATGTTTTCCAGGTTGTATTCGTTTTTGGTAAAACTCTCCAGAATTTTGATAGCGCTGTCTTTCAGGTCTTCGATATTAATGGTCAAGAAAGGTTTCTCATCCATGATATTTGGCTTCTCGAGGTCGGTGTAAAAATTGTAGATGATCCCATTGGTCAACACACCAAACCTTGCTTTAGAGACATGGTAATAGCGATGAAGCTGAGAGTTATGTGCATCGGCATTTTCTTTCCAATGTTTACACTCGATAATGAGGATAGGTTCCTCATTTTTTCTGATAACATAATCAACCTTTTCACCTTTTTTGGTGCCGATGTCGCAGATGTGTTCTGGTACAACTTCGGTGGGGTTAAAGATGTCGTAACCCAAGATTTGGATAAAAGGAAGCACAAATGCATTTTTGGTGGCTTCTTCGGTTTGTATCTGGTCTTTTAAACCGCTTACCCTCTGGTGTAATTGCTCCAACTTTAATTTAAGTTCCATGGTCTTTAATTAGATGGTTTCGTCTATGGTGACTGCCGTAGGCGCATTTGTTTTTACAGATTCGATCCCGTTGTCGCGAGCTGAGTTTGTAGAATACATCTGGCTTGTGCCAATAATTTCGCCGTTCCCTGCTTTGAGGTTAAAATAAAAGGAGCCATTTTTAGCAATTCTTCTGTCGTATCTTGTAGCTGTAGGTGCATTCGTTTTTACAGACTCGATACCTGTTTTACAAGATGCTTTGGCCGCATAACCTTCACTGGTTAAAATGACCTGGCCATTTGTGGCTTTTAAGTTAAATTGGTATTCACTGTTTGTTCTTTTGGTGATGATGAAGTTTCCCATGATTGTTAGGTTGTTTTAGCGTTATTAAATGGATTTTTGAAAGACTTTATTCGATGGTTTTATCCTCTATGGATGATAGCATTATTAAGCGCATCTACAATTTTTTGAACATAGGTTTTGTCCTTTGAAACGATGCTGTTAACCTCTCCTGAATTGGTACTTATTCTTACTGCAAATTCATTTTCAATGAGAAATAAAGTTATAAAGCCAATTGCGAGAAGGATAAAACCAATTATTCTGGCTTCATCAATTAAGGCAAACAATAATCCGACAACTATTAGTATAAATGGAAGAGTTTTGCTTTTTACGATTTCAAAAGTATGTACTGATGAAATATTTCTCATGGCATAAGTTTTAGAGTTGGTTACATATCTTGACTGAGTAACCGTTACATTAACATCTTGATAAAAGTTAATTTCGTTTTGTAGAGGTGTTTCCATATAATGACAATTTAATTTTAATAAATGTCATAGCTTATAAATCATAAGCTATGACATTCTGTGTTGTTTTAAGCGTAGCTGATTAGTTCCCAAGTAACGGCTTTGCCATCATATGGAGGTATCTTATTACCCACAGCAATTGGCGCTGTTGTTGAGGGGGTGCCTACTACTTTCCAAACCCCTGATTCCGGACAATTTTCTCCGGTTTTTGCTTTTGTTCCTAACGGTTTTCTTGTCATGATAAAATTTTTAATTATAATTGTTTAACGCTTCAAAAGTATATAGATACCAAACCCTTTATTTACGGGAATCCGTAAAGCGGTAAAGTATTTTTAAAAAGTTTGATTGGTTTGGTTTTTTAGAATTAACCGCTGATAAACAGGATGTTAATGAAAGTCTGATTTCTTTGTGTACTGCGCTTTGGTTACATAAAAATCAATATTGCGGTAGGGAATTTTACGGGAAAAATAAAGGGCTGAGGAAACATAACATTCACCTAAATGGCAAAAGCTGTGGATAGTCAAAACCCCAAATCAATCTCCCTTCGACAGGCTCAGGATGACAGATTGATTTAGGGTTTAATTTGTTGTGCAGATGATGTTAAAGATCAGATTACTTTTATGTCTTTACAGTAAGCGATCAATTGTTCGTTGTTCGAAAATTCCAATATTTCTTTGATCAGGTTGAGCCGTTTTTCAACACTGCTTAAACCAGATGGTTTGATGTTCTTTTGTTGTAAATGAAAGGGGATGTCCTTTTGGAGTATTCCCTTAGAAAGCAATTGAAGAATGATTTTATCGAAATCGGTAAAATGATAATCCTTCCTTTCTTCACCACTGCGTTTAAGGTGAGAGGAAAGATATTTTTTGTCTTGATAAATCGTTTCTATAGCCATTTTAAGATCTTGTGCATCTTTGCGACCTTTGGGTACAAAAGCATCAATGTTCAACTCCTTAATCAATGAATTTGCTATTTCTGCCCTATGTTCCATAGAGAATACTAAAATTTTGAGATCTGGCTGTAATTGTTTAGCCACTTTGATCAGTTCACTTCCTTTAGATATTTTTTGTTGGGTACCATCGTCTATAAAGGAAAGGTCGGTGATCAATAATTCGTAGGGAGCATTTTCTTGCAATCCTTTTTGGATACGCATTAAGGCATGGTCACAATAGTAGACGTAGTTTCGGGTGTCGTTGGCAATGCCCAACTCGGTGAGGGTTCTTTGTACCGAAAAGTTGGTCATTTCGTGGTCTTCGGCAATCAATACTTTTTTAAACATACTTTAGGCAGTTAGGAAATCGGAAATGAAAGCTTGATGTTCAATCCTTTTTCGGTTTCAGTATCAAAAGTAAGGCTGCCATGGATATGGGCGATACGGTTTCCCGTATTGGTCAATCCATTTTTAAAAACGATGTCTTTGGATAGGCCAATGCCATTGTCTGTATAATAGATATTGATATGGTTATCGATCTGCTCAAATTGTAAAGTTACCTCAGTTGCCTGGCTGTGTTTGTCCATGTTTACCAACAGTTCTTGAAGGATATGTTCTACTTCATAGCTAACCGCTGTAGTCACTTTTTCCCAGAGTTGAGCAGTATTGCCTAAAACTACAACCTTGAGGGTCGCTGTTTCAAAAGTTTGAAGGAGTTTTGTTAGTTTATCATTAAAATGCAGATTGGGTGTTTGGGGTTGGTCGTACGAGATGTCACGAGATTTCTGATACATGTCGTCAATCTTGTCCAAGATATGTTCTTTGTCGATGTCTTCTCGATTTTCGATTTCTGTCATTACCCGATACAAACCATTGGCGACCACATCGTGTACTTTTTTGGAATATTTGAGAGCAGTATTTTTGACTTCTAGCTCTTTTTCTTGTTTTAATGTTTTTTGTCTTCTCCGATACCATAAATAACTAAATACCAATACTAAAAACAAGAAGCCCAAAACCAAATATTGTAGAAATATTTTACTTTGCTTTTTGATGTTCTCGCTTTCTGCTTTTAGGAAATCTTTTTTGTGCTTTTCGGTTCGGTAACGGGCTACAGCAAATTGATTTTTTGCAGCACGTCGAGCTGTTTGTATGCTATCATTAAGTTGCTGATAGCGTAAAAAGTAGCATTTTGTTTCATTAGGAGGGCTTAATTTCACTAATTTTTGCAGGGCGTCTAGTTGATCATCCGAATCTTTATTGCTAATTGAATTACGATACATATTATCCGCAAAAAGAAGGGCTGAATCTGGGTCTTTCTTTTCGTAATAATCAGCTAAATGGGAAAAGCTTGCATTTAAACCACGACGATCGTTTTCTTTCAAACGAATAGAAAGTGCTTTCAATAAATCTGCTTGTGCATTATAGTTAGGATTGTTTAACCATTTGGTATAGGTTAGGTTGGATAATATTCTGGCATATTCTATAGAATCGATTTTTTGATCCAACATTTCTTGTTGTATTTTTATCGACGTTTTGTAGTCTTTTTGATCCCGATATGCATTGGCAAGGGCATTTTTAGTTTCTGTAGCACTATTGTTGTTTTTGGAGTACGACAATGATTCTGTGAAAAAATCAATAGCTTGATCATATTCTTTCAGGTCGGATGATATAAGACCTAATTCGTGTAAGCAGGATTGGACTACGGAGCTTTGTGCAGTATCTTTTTTGTCTAGGTATGAAAGTGCCTCCAGGGCAGATTCTTGAGCGCCAAAGTGATCACCGTTATCGCCGGCAAGTATGCTCATTTGAATAAGACAAATACTCGCTATCAAACTATCCTTTTGTTGTAAAGCAATTTCTTTAGCGTTGTTAAAATAGACATAAGCGCTGTCTGTTTTTTCATTGTCGTAATATTGATAAGCTTTAGTCAGTAAGGGATTCTCCTTCTTTTGTGGTTTAATCTTGTTTTTAGAACAAGAAAGTATAACTAATAGTAGTGAACAGTAAAGGAATATAAATCGTTTCAAGAGGTTATTTTTAACCTAAATTATAAAAAATTAACTGCTATACACTCTTTTTTAATGAATAGATTATAGATGTAAAAAATAAGGCGGTTGCCCGCCTTATTCCTTACTATTACGGTTTTGGTCTAGGAGGTGGCAAGTGGCCATTTTCTCCACCTGTACCGTCACCTGGAGGTAGTCCACCTGGGTTGGTTCCGTCATCTCCGCCAGAGCCATCATCGCCTCCGCTTCCTGAGCCGTCGTCGCCTGAGTTTGAACCGTCGGAGTTTACGTAGACGGTACCTCCGCCATTACAGTTTGTGTTGTGGTTTGCTGGGTTTACTAAGCCTAATAAAATGGCTATAATTAATGGTAAAAACATTTTTTCAAAAATTTAAGAATGATAAACTTTGTAGGTCCCCGCGACCGTTCGCGGGGCTTGCTACGTTTGTAAATCAGAAGGCCTTCTGAAATTTTTGGGAAGTGTTTTTGAGTTTCAATTGCGGGAGCTTATAACTGCTTCCCAAACCGGCTACGAACTATCGCAACATCCGCTCATTGTGAAATCTGTTTCGTACATTTACTATGAGTTGAGCAAACGCTTGTACTGATTTCTGAAGCAAAGATGTGGGCTGTAATCGGCTAGTTTTTAAGTAATTCCGATGATTCCTAATAATTCCAGTTAATTCCTGCTGGATTCCGGAAAACCGTAAAAATTCCGGAAATTCCGGTTTATTTTTACCGTAAATTTTTTGAAAAATGCCTGAAAATTATCAAGATTTAGTATTCGCTTCTTTTAAAGAGAAGCAGGAGAAAGGAGAACTTTATCCATCTTTATTAAAACCAACTACTGCAAAATTAAAAAGAGAGTGTTTGAGGGTTTACGATAAAAGATATACTGTGCAAGATGAAGATATACTCTCGATGTTTTTTGATATTGATAAAATTGGAGCAGACTTTCGTCAAATTATATCAAAAGCAGACCCAGATGATTTCAGACCTTTGCTAAACCATTTAAAGGAAAAAACGGGTAAAACGGATGATAAAAATAGTGAGCTCTTAGCCTGGTTAATAGATTTTCAGCCAAGGCCAAGTACAGTCTATTATAGAAGTTTTTATACCCCACCAAATAAAGGGGAAGGTCATATTGTAGAAGAAGTTGATAATAACACAGCCACTTCATACACTTTGACTTTAGGCGAAGTAAATCCTCAAGAAAATAAAAAGCCAACTGATGAAATTAAGGTTGAAGATATAACCTGTATCGAGATTGAGGAATCCCCTAGGGAAGAAGAGAAAGAAACAAAAGATGAACCTGTGTCACTGTCTCAGCCTTTCATTAGTACGCCAGTTGAAACAGCAGAACCAAAGGTTAAATCAAAGTTCAAAAATGCTATCGTTTTATCTGTAGTTATAGCTATGGCAGGAGGTGGGTCATACGCTTTCTTAGATAATATAAATGCGCAATGTATGTACTGGACAGGTGACCAATACCAATCAGTAGGTTGTAGTGTAAAGGTTGATCATGCTGCCGTAATTGCTTTGGATAAAGAGAAATTAGTAGGCTTAAAGAAAATCAACCGTTTAGACACCATTACGGAGAAGGATTTAGGCAAAGTTTGGTATGTAAAGATCAGACAAGACAGCGCTGAATTTTATACCGATAGCGGTACTTATCCCCTGAATAACAAGAAAAAATTAATGCCGATGACTTCCTATATCTTGAATAAATACATTTTACATAAATGAAGAGGGTCTTTGATAAGTTCGACCAACTAAAAGGCTAAGCTTTGTAGATGTCTTCCAAAGCCTTGTCCAGATCAACATAGTCAAATCGATAACCTGCATCCAATAGTTTTTGGGAAGAGGTATTGCTGCTCATCAGTGGTAAGATCCCCATTTCGCCCATGATCGTTTTTAATACAAATGCAGGAACGGTAATCGGCCAAACAGGTCTGTGCAGTTTTTTGGCCATACTTTGGGTCAATAACTTATTGGTAACCGGATAGGGGGCACAAGCATTATAAGGCCCTGCCATATTCGGGTCTTCAACAGCGGTTACAAAGATCTTTACAATATCATTTAAGTGGATCCAAGGCATCCATTGTTTGCCCGTACCCAATGGGGCACCTACAAAAAAGCGTATCGGTTTTTCCATCGCGGCCAAAGCCCCATCTTCTTTGCTTAAAACAATACCCACTCTAATTTTAACTACGCGGATGCCTAGTTCAAGACCTGCGGTTGCAGCATTTTCCCATTCCATACAACAGTCGGCCAAAAAGCCATCACCTGGTGCACTGGTTTCGGTCAATACTTCTTCACCTCTATCGCCATAAAACCCAACAGCAGATGCAGAAACAAAAGTGCTAACTGGTGCTTTGGTAGCCGCAATGGTGCGGTATAGAAGTTCACAAGATTTAACCCTACTGTCCACAATTTCTTTTTTACGTTTAGCCGTCCATTTTTGATCAGCAATGCCTTCGCCAGCCAAATGGATAATGGTATCTATTCCTGTTAAGGCATTTTCGTCTATGGTCTGTTGGTACACATCCCACAGGTATACTTTCACATCTTTGATGTTGGTGTGTTTTCTAGACAAAATAGAGACCTGATGCCCCTTTGCCTGTAAAGCGGAAATCAATTTTCGGCCTACCAGCCCTGTAGCTCCTGTAATTAAAATGTTTTTCGACATATAGCATAAACCGCTAACACTAGGTTTTGGTTTTAATGAGCGAAATATAGGATTTTAGTTTGAACGTATACACAAGGTAGATTGGATAGTTGACTTTGAAATGGAACCGTTTTTTTGTTTTTGACAATTTTGTCAATCAAATGCCAAGGATGTGTTATCCCTATGTAAAAAATGAGCGATTAAAAAGGCTAATTGCTAGAATTTGTGCAAATTGCAGGTCAATATAAATGGCTACGGATATGAGCAAAAAGATTTTGGTTTGGTTTAGGAATGATTTACGCTTGCATGATAATGAAATGCTGGTTGAAGCCATTGCCAAATCTGATGAAATTTTGCCCGTCTATTGTTTCGATCCCCGTCATTTTGAGCTCACCAATTACCATAGCATCAAAACCGGTGCAAAAAGAACGCAATTCTTGGTCGAAAGTGTAGCTGCACTTCGTCAGTCGTTACAAGGTTATGGTGGAGACCTTTTGATCTTAAAAGGGAAACCCGAAGAACTTTTACCCGCATTGGTTAGCGAACATGAAATTGCAGAAGTTTACCACCATAGGGAAGTTGCAAGTGAAGAGACAGCCGTTTCTACCCATGTAGAAGACCTCTTGTGGAAACAGAAAGTAAACCTGAAACATTTCATCGGTCATACGCTCTACAATAAAGAAGACCTACCCTTTCCAATCAAGGATATTCCTGATGTTTTTACACAGTTTAAGAAAAAGACTGAACGTGATGCCATTGTAAAGCCTTGTTTTTTAACGCCAGGTGCCATCAGTTTTGTCGCTGTGCAAGATTGGGGCATTTTACCTGAGCTCAATGAGTTGGTGGTTAACGAAGAGTTGGATGGATTAACGCAGGACTCTGAATTTAAAGGGGGAGAAGAAGCAGCCTTAACCCACCTTCACGATTTCTTGCATACTGGCGAAGGGATGGCTTTGGCCAATGCCTCGTTAAAAAAGAACGAAATCGTTTCCAAGCTCTCGCCTTGGTTGGCCTTGGGCTGTTTGTCACCGAGAGAAGTGTATTGGAAAATGAAGGAGGCTGAAGCCAATTATGGACTGAAACCTTATTTCAATCAGATTGTATTGGGACTTTTATGGCGTGATTATTACCGCTTCATGTTCAAGAAGTACCGCAATACCTTTTTTAAACCTGAAGGTTTTAAGCAGGAACTTACCCTAGTGCCATTGGCCGATAGCGACCTGTTGCACTTATGGAAAACAGGAAATACCGGACATTTATTGGTTGATGCGATGATGCAGGAGCTGAATACCATAGGCTACATCAACAATGCGGCAAGACAATTGGTTGCAACTTACTTGGTGTACGAACTGAAAGTGAATTGGGTAATGGGTGCCGCTTATTTTGAGGAAAAACTGATTGATTATTGTCCGGCGAGCAATTGGGGCAATTGGGCAACTGTTGCAGGCGTGGGTAACGACCAACGTTTAACTTCGAGCTTCGATTTTCAAAAGCAGCTCAAAGTGGTAGATCCAAAGGGTAACTACGCACAAGCTGCAAGAGCCTGATCCTAGCGTAATCATCACCTAAAGTAGTTGACTACATAGAAATATAGTACATATAGAATATTTTTGTCATGCTGAGTGTAACGAAGAATCTGATTGGCAAAATCTTTCTAATATGATCCTTCGATAGGCTTGAGATAGCATTAGTTAAAAGTGTATTAAGAAGTTAACCACATAGGAACATAGTACACATAGTGTACATTTGTCATTCTAAATACAACGAAGACTGCAAAGCAGTAAATCTTATTGATGAAATCATCCTTTTACAGCCCTTCAACAAGCATACGAAATACAACTGTTCTACTTGGATTTTGATCATGAATTTGGCCAATCAACTGGTACGGTTTATGCTGTAACCATGGCTAAATTACACTACCCGATTTGCCCTGTTAGAAAAAGCACTTTTTATTTAATTAATTGTTAAGTTTATTGCCATTTCTTAAGGTAAAATCCTAATTTTGCAATACTTATCGTAATAAATACACAATGGATAACTTATCTTATCTCAATGGCGCCAACGCCGAATATATCGAATCCTTATACCAAAGCTATAAAGAAGACCGGAATTCGGTAGAATTTGGCTGGCAGAAGTTTTTTGAAGGCTTTGATTTCGGTAGAGGTTCTGATGCAACGCATGTTAGTACTGAAGCTCCCGAACATTTTTTAAAAGAGATCAACGTTTTAAACCTGATCAATGGATACCGTCAACGCGGACACTTGTTTACCAAAACAAATCCGGTAAGAGAGAGACGTAAACACTTACCAACCTTGGCAATCGAAAACTTTGGTCTGGCACAAGCCGACCTTGATACAGTTTTTAACTCTGCCATTGAAACCGGTATTGGATCACCAGCTAAATTAAGCGACATTGTTGCTTTCTTAGAGCAGACCTATTGCAGGTCTATCGGTGCAGAGTACTTGTATGTACGTACACCAGAGGTTTTAAAGTGGATCGAATCCAAAATGGAAAGCGAGCGCAACACGCCTAAGTTTTCTATCGAAGAGAAAAAACGCATCCTGACCAAATTGAATGAAGCGGTAAGTTTTGAGAACTTTTTGGGTACCAAATTTTTGGGACAAAAACGTTTCTCGTTAGAAGGTGCTGAGTCGTTGATTCCTGCATTGGATTCGGTGATTGAAAAAGGTGCAGAGTTGGGCATTGAGGAGTTTGTAATTGGTATGGCCCACCGTGGTCGTTTAAACGTATTGGCCAACATCATGCAAAAAACTTATAAAGATATTTTTGCAGAGTTTGAAGGCAAAGGTTATAGCGCTGAATCTCCTTTTGGGGGTGATGTGAAATACCACTTGGGTTACTCAACTGATGTAACTACCATTGATGGTAAAAGTGTACACTTGAGCTTATGTCCAAACCCATCGCACTTAGAAACAGTGAATGGTGTGGTTGAAGGGATGTCGCGTTCTAAGATCGATTTCAAATATGCAGGCGATAACAGCCGCTTGGCTCCGATCTTGATCCATGGCGATGCTTCTGTAGCTGGTCAAGGGATTGTGTACGAAGTGATACAGATGGCCGGATTGGAAGGTTATAAAACAGGTGGAACCATCCACTTGGTGATCAACAACCAGATCGGTTTTACTACAAATTATAAAGATGCCCGTTCTAGTACTTATTGTACAGATATTGCCAAAGTAACGTTATCTCCGGTTTTCCACGTAAACGGTGATGATGTTGAAGCTTTGGTTTATGCCATCAACTTGGCCATGGAGTATCGTCAAAAATATAAAAACGATGTGTTCATCGATATTTTATGCTACCGCAGATTTGGACATAACGAAGCGGATGAGCCTAAATTTACGCAACCTTTGTTGTATAAAGCGATTGAGCAACATGCCAATCCAAGAGATATCTATATCGAAAAATTGACCAAAACCGGCGAGTTGGAAGCAGGTTTGGCCAAAGAGATGGAGAAACAGTTTAAAGGCATCTTACAAGAGCGTTTAAATGAAGCCAAAGAATTGACCTCTACGTATCACGATGTGAAGTTTGGAGGGGCATGGGCCGATATGCGTATCGCTACCGCCAAAGATTTTGATGTCTCACCAGATACTTCGGTTAAAAAAACAACTTTGTTAGAAGTTGCCAAAAGGATCTCTACTTTACCAAAAGATAAAAAGTTCTTCAAAAAAATCGAAAAGTTATTTGATGAGCGTTATAAAATGGCCACCACAACCCATGTATTTGATTGGGCAATGGGCGAGCAATTGGCCTACGGTACTTTATTGGCCGAAGGTAAAAGGGTTCGTTTAAGCGGTCAGGATGTAAAGAGAGGAACTTTCTCTCACCGTCATGCCGTATTGACTTTAGAAGATAGTGAAGAGGAATATACACCACTAGCTAATATTTCTGATCAACAAGCACAATTTGACATCTACAACTCGCACTTATCAGAGTATGGGGTTTTAGGTTTTGAGTATGGTTATGCGATGGCCAACCCTAATGCCCTAACCATTTGGGAAGCACAGTTTGGTGATTTCTTTAATGGGGCACAGATCGTGGTTGACCAATATGTAGCCAGTGCCGAAACCAAATGGCAAAGAGAAAATGGTTTGGTAATGTTGTTGCCACATGGTTACGAAGGTCAGGGTCCTGAGCACTCATCTGCAAGGATTGAGCGTTTTATGGAGCTTTGCGCAGATTACAACATGCAGGTAACCAATTGCACTACACCAGCTAACTTCTTCCATGCCTTACGTCGTCAGTTTAAACGCGATTTCCGTAAGCCATTGGTGGTATTTAGCCCGAAAAGCTTGTTGCGCCATCCACTTTGTGTAAGTCCATTAACAGATTTTACTGAAGGTAAATTTAAAGAGGTAATAGACGATGCAAACGTAAAACCAGCAAACGTAAAACGTGTGGTTTTCTGTAGTGGCAAGATCTATTATGATCTATTGGAAACACAAAAAGCAAACGAAAAAGGTGATGTAGCCTTGGTACGTGTAGAGCAATTGTATCCAACACCTGTTGATCAAATGGAAGCAGTTTATAAACGCTATAAAAATGCAAAGGATGCAGTTTGGGTACAAGAAGAACCAGAAAATATGGGTGCTTGGCCTTACCTATTGCGCCGATTGAGAAAAACCTCATTTGGCCAAATGGATGTAATCTCTAGAAAAGAAAGCAGCAGTACGGCAACAGGTTTTGCAAAACAACATGCCAACCAACAAGCTTATATTGTAGCTACAGCTTTTGATGTTCCGGTAACAGAAAAAGTAAAAGAGATCGTAAGCAAAGCGACAAAAAAATTAGTTAACATAGATTAAAACGAGGTTTAGGGTGTAAGGTTTAAGGTAAAGGGCGGTGCCCATCAACATTTCAACTTTACAACATTTTAACCTTTAACAATACAAAACATAACGTTACAAATATGGGTTTAGAAATAAAAGTTCCGCCAGTTGGCGAATCGATTACAGAAGTAGTTTTATCTCGTTGGATTAAAAACGATGGAGATTTTGTTGAAATGGACGAAATCATTGCAGAGTTAGAATCTGATAAAGCAACGTTTGAACTAACTGCCGAAAAAGCGGGAACTTTAAAAATTGTAGCTAGCGAAGGTGATACTTTGCCAATTGGTGCAGTAGTTTGTTCTATTGAAGAGGGCGGCGCAGCAGCTAGCCCTAAAGCAGAAAGTCCAAAAGCCGAAACAGCGGCAGCTCCTGTTGCTGATAAAGTAAGTGCCCCTGTTGCAGAAAAATCTGGCGACAGCTATGCCACAGGAACACCATCGCCATCTGCAGCTAAGATCTTGGCCGAAAAAGGTGTAGATGCAGGTAGCGTAAAAGGTACCGGTGTTGATGGACGTATCACTAAAGATGATGCAAACAAAGCTGAAAAAGCAGCAAGTCCGAAAGTTGAGGCCCCAAAAGCGGCAAGTACTCCAGTTGTAGCAGGTTCGAGAAATGAGCGCAGAGAAAAAATGTCGCCATTGCGTAAAACAGTTGCTAAACGTTTGGTAACAGTTAAAAACGAAACAGCCATGTTGACCACTTTTAATGAGGTGAACATGAAACCGATCATGGACTTGAGAGCTAAATATAAAGACCAGTTTAAAGAGAAGTTTGGTGTAGGTTTAGGTTTCATGAGCTTCTTTACCAAAGCAGTTTGCGAGGCAGCTAAAGATTTTCCTGCGGTAAATGCACGTATTGAAGGCGAAGAGATTGTTTACAATGATTTTGTAGATGTATCTATCGCAGTTTCTGCACCAAAAGGATTGGTGGTACCGATCATCAGAAATGCAGAGAGCATGAGCTTGGCGCAGATCGAAAAAACGGTAATCGAATTGGCTACCAAGGCGAGAGATAGCAAATTGACCATTGAGGAAATGACAGGTGGAACATTTACCATTACCAACGGTGGTGTGTTTGGTTCGATGATGTCTACACCAATCATCAATGCGCCACAATCGGCAATTTTAGGGATGCACAACATTATTGAGCGTCCTATTGCAGAGAACAAAGAAGTGGTGATCCGTCCGATGATGTACATTGCCTTGTCTTATGACCACAGGATCATCGATGGTCGTGAGTCGGTAGGTTTCTTGGTACGTGTGAAACAGCTGTTAGAAGACCCAGCTAGATTGTTATTAGGGGTATAAGCACCTGATCAATTATATTTTAAAAGTCCTGCTATAATTATGGCAGGACTTTTTATTTGCGACAAAATTGCATTACAATTGGGAGTAATTATATTTTTCTTCTATTTTAGCGGGTATACACCCAGATCCGTTTTTATGAGAAGAATTGCAGTAACCCTGATTTTATTTTTAGCCGTAAGCAAATTAAGCGCACAGACCATTCAACAGAATTCGGGTTGGTTGGCCTTTTTCAATTCAACTAAATTCAACAAAAAATGGGGACTGGCACTCGATGTGCAAGTACGTACCGCAGATGATTGGGCTTATGTAAGGAATACCTTGTTCAGACCCGGGCTTACCTATTACCTCAATGATAAAAGCAATGTAACGACGGGTTATATGTTGGCTACCACTAACAACCAATTTTCGCCAATCCCTAATAAACAGACTTTGTTAGAACACCGGATCTGGGAACAATACATCATTAACCATAAGATCAGTTCTGTTTTTGCCATGCACCGATTTAGATTAGAACAACGTTTTATTGAAACCAATGGGGATGATATCTTTTCGCAACGCCTCCGTTATTTCTTTAGGTTGATCCAACCGCTTCAAAAAAAGCAAGATACTTTTACCGAAGGTGCTTTTTTAGCTTTACAGAATGAAACGTTCTTCAATATCCAGAACAAAGATTTATTGAACAAGAGCTTTTTCGATCAAAATAGAGCTTATCTGGCTGCAGGCTACCGTTTCTCGAAAAAGATGGATATCGAGGCTGGCTATCTCAACCAGGCGAGTAAAGGAATCAATGGTACTACACTCAATAATGTGGTACAGTTGGCCATCTATACAAGGTTTTAATGATCTAAAGTCATATTTAACATTTTAGATGCTTTGAAATGTTAAATAAATAAAAAAATGGTGCTTTTTGCTCATTTTTGGGCATGAGACGTTTCCCTGTGCTAATTTTCGCCTTGCTTTTTGGTAAAAAGGTAAGTGCCCAAGATATCATCCCGAAATCTGTTAATCAACCTAAAATTGGTAGAAGTCTTTTCTCCAGAGAACCCAAAAGAAATTTTTCTCGTAAAGGAGAGTGGTTTGTACATTGGGGCTGGAACTTTTCTTGGTACGATACCAGCGACATCAATTTTAAAGGACCTGGTTACGATTTTACCTTAAAGAATGTAAAGGCAAAAGACAGACCCTCAAAATTATCTTTAGATTACATCAATCCGATGGAGTTGACTACTCCCCAATTCAATATGCGCTTTGGTTATTTCATTAAAGATAATTACAGCATCTCTTTGGGTTGGGACCACATGAAATACGTAATGGAAATTCCGCAAACGGTTAAGGTTGATGGTTATATTAATTCTACCATTTCTAGTCCGGGTATTCCAACTGGGCCTTACGCAGGTACCTATAACAATACGCCACTGCAGGTAAATGCAGATATGTTGACCTTTGAGCATACCGATGGTTTTAACTATGTAAGTACGGAGTTAGAGCGTTACGATGACATTTGGGTTGCCCGTTCGCAAAAACAGATGCTGACCTTAGAAACCGGTGTGGGTGTTGGGGCAATGATCCCACGTACAGATGTAAGGTTGTTTGGGGTTGGTGAAAACAATTTCTGGAATTTTGCAGGTTATGGGGTTTCTGTAAAAGCAGGATTGAAGTTTAATTTCACCAAGAAATTCTATTTACAGAGTTCTGCTAAGGTAGGTTTTACAGATTTATCTAAAATCCATACCACTGGAAGGAACAGCATTGATGGAGCCAGTCAAACCATTAGATACCTGGAAAGTTTAACCGTTTTAGGTTTACAGTTTTAAATAAAATTTGAAAGCCAATCTGATAAGGATTGGCTTTTTTCTTTTTTGTCATTCTGAGTGCAACGAAGAATCTCTATAGATTGATCCTTTATTTGTTGATTAATATCCAACACATAGAAACATAGGCATTTTTGTCATTCATATTGGTCGAGAAATGTTTTCTTGATTATTGTAAACTATATCGAGATTAGAAATCTCGATGATAAATAGGTCTGGATTACAAATCCAGACCAGCACAATAGGGACAGTAAATAAAAAAGCTTCCCAATGTTGTTGGAAAGCTTAGCTTTTTTGTGTGTGTTAAAAGCGTTTATATTTTTCTTACTCTTCCAGAGCCTGATACTCTTTGTTCTACTCTAGGGTTACCACTGTAGTTGATGCTGCCCGATCCGCTGATTACGGCATCAATCTTGTCTTGGGCCACTATCGTAACACTTCCAGAGCCACTTACTACTGTGGTTAAATGGCTTACCGAAAATCCTTTTCTGGTAAATGCACCTGAGCCGCTAATGGTAATGGTAGCATCGTCTGCTCCACCGCTGATATTCAGGTTGCCTGAACCACTGATCACGCCAGTATAATTAGCGATATCTGCGTTTGCCGTAATGCTGCCCGATCCGCTCAAAGTAGTGGTTAGCGTATTTTCTTTGATCTTGCCATTAACCGATAGATTACCTGATCCGCTCATGGTTAAGCTTTTAATGGTTTTGGCCGAAACGTAGGCAGTGATTTTTTTGTTCTCGTATTTTCTAGACCAGCTTTTCCAGCTGTTTTCAGGTCTAATTATCAGTATATTGCCTTTTACTTCGGTAATTAAAGTGGCAATTGCGTCTGCATCACCTTCAAACCTTAAACCTTCGGTACTGCCCAAAGTAACAACAACATTGATTGGTCCACCTGCAGCTACACCATTAAAATTCTTTACGTCTCTTTCTTCTTTTTTAAATTTAGAAAATGAAATTACGATTGGGTAGGCTGCCAAAACTGGTTGAAGGCTTAGGCTCAACAATACAAAGCTTATGCCTAAAGAGATAAATAACTTTTTCATCGATTTTAGTTTATTTTTTATGGGTTCTCCAAAGTCCTAACACTCCGGGTTTAATTGTCTTTTCTTATTAGACGCCGTTTGTTGTGGAAACGTTGCACGCAGGTAAGAAATTTGTTCACTGGTAAAAAAAGTTCATTAGTCATTGGTTCATTAGTCATTAGTTCATTTGTTCATTGCCAACTGATAACCGTCAACTGTTTAACTGGTTAATCGTCCTCAAAAGTCTCGGAGATAAAATTGTCACACTGAGCCTGTCGAAGTGTAGGTTAAAAGGTCTTCGACAAGCTCAGACTGACATTCGTTACATTCAGTTCATTTGTTCAATGGTCATTAGTTCATTTGTTGTGAGTTGCTCGTTATTCTTTGTTCTATCACTATTCTCTGTTTCGTATTCTCTAAACTTTCAACTCTATTCCCTGACAAAAAAATGCCCAACTGCTAAAAATTAACAATTGGGCATTGGTCTATTTTAATCGAACAGTTTTACTATTCTACTTTTTTAACATTGATATAAAAGTTTGGATCTGCCTTAAAATTGTCTGCATTGATACTGGCATCTACCTTAATGGTCTTCCAGTCGTTGGTAGGTTTGATGAGGGTATATTGATCTGCCTTTAGTGTAACCTTAACTGGCATGTCAAATCCGGCAACATCGGTTACCCAACGGTAGGATAGGGTTCCATTGGCTATCTTATATTCCAATACAGGAATTTTGCTGTAGCGTAAATATTGATCAAATACTTTGTCGAGCTTTAATCCACTTTGTTTGGCTATATAGGCTTCTATTTCTTGGGTAGTGGTGGTTTTGTGGTAAAAGGTTTTGTTGATGCCTCTTAAAATCGACCTGAATTTCTCATCGTTGTTGATCAACTGACGGATGTTATGGATCAGGCTGGCTCCTTTGGGATACATGTCTGGACTGCCTTCTTCATTGACATTGTATGGACCAATAATTGGCGATCTATTGCTAATGCCCTTTCTCAAACCAATCAAATATTCTTCTCCTGCCTTTTTACCTTGGGTAGATTCGGTAAACAAGGCTTCAGAATAGGTAGTAAAGCCTTCGTGCACCCACATATCGGCAATGTCTTTGGTGGTTACATTGTTGGCAAACCACTCGTGCCCACTTTCGTGTACCGTGATGTAGTCCCATTTTAAACCATGGCCTGTGCCAGACATATCGCTACCTAGGTAACCCTTTCTAAATTGATTGCCATAAGCTACTGCACTTTGATGTTCCATGCCCAGGTGTGGCGCCTGTACCAGTTTATAACCATCTTTATACCATGGGTATGGACCAAACCAGTACTCGAACGATTTTAACATTGGTTTCACATCGGCATCCCAATGTGGGCGGGCTTTGGCACTGTCTTCTTTTAGCGACCAGTAATCGATGGTCAAAGGACCGTTTTCGCCATTGTAGGTGTCTGTCCAGTGGGCATATTTACCAATATAGAATGATACGGTGTAGTTGTTGATTGGATTGGCTACAAACCAGTTGTGTTGTCTGTATCCATCTGGCTTGTCTATAATGCTACGTAATCGACCATTAGAAACCTCATCAAGGTCTTTGGGTACAGAGATACTGATCAACATGCTATCTACCTCATCACTTTGGTGGTCTTTGGTTGGCCACCAAACGCTGGCACCCAAGCCTTGGCAGGCTACAGATACAAACGGATTGCCGCCTTTGTCTTTTCTAAAGATAAAACCACCATCCCAAGGTGGGTTACGGGCCACTTTAGGATTGCCGCCATAAAACACGGTAAAACTATCTTTGCTGCCTTTTTTAATGGTCTTTGGGAAGGTCACAAATACGGCCCCAAACTCTCTGGTAAAGGGAAGGTCAGCTCCTTTGTAAACTACTTTTTCAATTTTTAGATTTTCGAAAAGATCAAACTGTAGTTTGGTAAAATCTTGTGTAGCGGTAAAGGCAAACTCATTGCTGCCACTTACCGATTTATTGTCGATGTCTATCTTCACATCCAAGTGGTAGTAATTGATATCATAACAAGTACGTAAAGGGGTTAACATCCCTCTTAGGCTATCAGCTCTGCTGTTGCCTTTTTTAGCACCCAACAATTGGGCTTGTGTACCGTAGCTCAATAATACTAAAGCGAGTACGGTGTAGATCAGTTTTTTCATTTTGTTATTATGGTTTTAACACATTTACAGTAATAAATGAACTGTTAAAGGTGTCGTGGTATATTTTATGGGTAGCTTTTTGAAAATCTTTCGGCTCTGCCTGATAGATGTCCATAAATTTTTGTGGGTTTCTGTCGGCCAATGGAAACCAGGTATTTTGAATTTGGATCATGATCCGATGACCTTTTTTAAAGGTATGGGCCACGTCTGGTAGGGCATAGTTCACTTTGGTAATGGCATTGGGTACAAAAGGTTCGGGTTTTTCGAAACTGTTGCGGTACTTGCCTCGCATGATCTCTCCACGTACCAACATCTGGTAACCGCCCATGATCAGGTTCTTAGGGTTGGGGCTTGGGTTTGGTGTATCCTCTGGATATACATCTATCAGTTTCACCACATAATCTGCATCGGTACCAGTGGTTGCTACCACCAAGTTGGCCAAAACAGGCCCTGTTAAAGTAATGTCTTCTGTTAAAACATCAGTTTGATAGGTTTTTACATCTGGCCTGCGGGCGGCAAAACGTTGATCGTCTATCATATATTCGCGGGTTCTCCTGGCCTGTACACCATCTTGGTAAGGTACTGGGTTTGCAGGGTCGCTTACATATTCGTCCCAACTATCGGTGCGGCCAACCTTGGTAAAAGCCAATTTGCCATTGGGCTGTAGGTACAGGTTTCTGCTCTCTGTTTCTGCAGGTGGCCAAGCATTAAAGCGTTTCCATTGGTTGCTACCCGTTACAAAGATATTGGCTTCGGCAGGGTTAAAATCGCCTTCGCCTTTGAGGTAAAACTTAAAGAAAGGCAGTTCTAGGTTTTGTTGGTAATAGGTGCTGGTAGGCTGTCCGAACTGGATGTCGCCAAAGCTACTGCCAGTACTGCGTACCCATCCTCCATGAAACCATGGTCCTGCCACCAAGATATTATTGGCACCAGGGTTCTGTTTTTCGATCGCTTTATAAGTGGCAAAAGTTCCGTAGGCGTCTTCTGCATCAAAAAAACCACCAACCACCATTACAGCAGGTTTAACATTGGTAAGGTGGGGGGTAATCAGCCTTGCTCTCCAAAAAGTATCCAGATTGGGATGTTTAAAGAGATTGTTCCAGAACTTGATGCTGTCTGCAAAATATTTGTCTTTGAGGTTTTTAACGGATCCAGCTTCTAAATAGAAACGGTAATTGTCTTGAATAGGAAAGACAAAACCTTTAGGGCCTTTGTCTGGCGTAATGGGTTTTGGGCGGGGTACGCCAAAATTGCTCATGAAACTAAAGGCGTCCATTAAAAACAGGGTGCCATTATGGTGGAAGTCATCGCCCAAAAACCAATCGGTTACAGGGGCCTGTGGTGAAACTGCTTTTAGCGCAGGGTGTGCATTAGGTAAAGATGTGGTAGAATAAAAACCCGGGTAAGAAATACCCGAGATACCCGCTTTACCATTGTTGTTCTGGATGTTTTTAACCAACCAATCGATCGTATCGTAGGTATCAGTACTTTCGTCGATGTCTTTTTTACCTTTTTTGCTAGTCTGTGGCCTGATGTCTTCAAAGTTGCCTTCACTCATCCATCTTCCACGTACGTCTTGATACACGAAGATAAATCCTTCTCTCATCAAAGCGGGGAAACTGCCTAGACTGAGCTTGTATTTGTCTTCACCATATGGCGCAACGGTATAAGGGGTGCGGTTGATCAAAAAAGGATATTTTTTGCTCTGGTCTTTGGGCATGTAAATGGCCGTAAATAGTTTTATGCCATCGCGCATGGTGATCTGCCTTTCTATTTTGGTATAGTTGTTTCTAACATAGGCCGAATCTGTTTCTTGTGCACTTATGGCCAAAGAAAACGTAAAAAGAGCAGAAAATAAGGTGAGTTTAAGGATGTTCATTATTTGATGATGTCTACTTCAATAAAACTATCGTTAAATATGGTTTGTGTGGCTTTGATATAATCGGCCGCTTTGGCTTTGTATGGGTTAGGTACAAACTTTTGTGGATTGCGGGCAAACAATGGGAAGGCCGTACTTTGTACTTGGATCATAATGCGATGACCTTTTTTAAAGGTATGTAACACATCTTGTAAACGGAAGTTGACTTCTGTTTTTTTACCAGCTGTTAAAGCTTCTGGTTTTTCGAAACTGTTACGGAAACGGGCAGGCATGATCTCTGAACGTACCATTTGCCAATAATTGCTCAACGTAATGTTCTTGTTTGGCATGTAGGCATTGTTCGGCTCGTCTGCTGGATAAACGTCAATCAGTTTCACAAAGAAATCTGCATCGCTACCCGTTGTGGCTATCTTTAAGTGCGACATGATTTCGCCACCTAAGGTAATGTCTTCTGTTAAAACATCGGTCTGGAACACCAATACATCTGGCCTGCGACCTGCAAAACGTTGGTCTTCGCTCATGTAGTTGTGCGGAGTAAAACCTGTAGTGGTGGTAATGTCTTCGGTATAAGGTACAGGTTTTAAAGGGTCGCTAAGGTAAGAAGTAGAGCCGGCTGTGCTTGGCTTGGTCATGCTCAGTTTGCCATTTGTAGCCAGATAGAGTTTCTGTTTGGTTACATTGGCTGCGGGCCATTTGGTAAAGGTATCCCATTTTTTTAGGCCTGTATCAAACATGTAAGCTTCTGGTAAGCCTGTGTTTTTATCTCCATTGCCTTTTAAAAAGTGGTTAAAGAATTTCGATTCGATCTCTTTTTGATAAAAAGTGGCGATGCTATCGCCAAAGTAAACATTGCTGTGCATGGTATGGCCTGCTTCGCTCGACCAACGGCCGTGGCCAAATGGACCCATTACAATGGTGTTGTAGGCATTTGGATTTTTCTTTTCGATGGTTTTATAGATGTTTAATGGTCCCGATAGATCTTCGGCATCAAACCAGCCACCAACCGTCATGATCGCAGGTTTTACACCCTCGGTATAATGTTTCAATAAGCCGCGTTTTTGCCAAAACTCATCGTAGCTTGGGTGGTTTACGGTTTCTTGCCAAAAGAAATTGTCTTTATAGTATTTATCGGCATTACTTAATGGACCGAGGTCTAACCCAAATTGGTAACCATCTCTGGTACCTGTTTTAATGTTCTGGCTGTTGTACCAAGCCGTGGTGGTGGTGTCTTTTTTCTGTACACCAAATACAGGAAAGGTAAAGAAATAGCTTTGTAAGAATGCGCCATTGTGGTGAAAGTCGTCGAAAAAGAAATCTGATATCGGGGCTTGTGGCGATGATGCTTTTAGCGCAGGGTGGTTGCTCAAGATACCTGCTGCGGTATAAAAGCCAGGATAAGAAATACCCCACTGGCCTACATTACCATTGTTGTTTGCTGCATTTTTGATCAGCCAGTCTATGGTATCATAAGTATCTGAACCTTCATCCACATCAGTTTTGCTTTTTTTGTTGGCTATCACTGGTGTCATGTTGGTAAAAGTGCCTTCGCTTTTGTACCTGCCGCGTACATCTTGATAAACGAAGATGTATCCTTCTTTCATCATGGTAGTTGATGGACCTAATCTACCGGGATATTTATCAATACCATAAGGTGCAACGCTGTAGCAGGTACGCTGCATCATGATCGGATATTTCTTTTGTGCCGATGCATCTTTTGGAGTGTAGATCGAAGTAAAGAGTTTTACACCATCGCGCATGGTAATATAGGTGTCGGTTTTGGTGTAATTGTCTTTGATATAGGTGTTTTGTGCCTTCAGGTTGCTAACAAAAAACACGAAACTGAGGAGTAGAATGGCTGATTTTAAGCGGTTCATATTGAATAGGATAGGTTTATTGTATAAATATATGTAAAATGGTTTTGTTGTATAAATTATTTGCGGATAGGTATCAAGATTGTGATAGGGAGTTGAAAGTTAAAGGTTGAAAGTTTAAAGTGAAAAGTAGATAGTGTTCACAAAAATGGATGTTTTGCTAAATCTTTGGTAGAACACCTCGACAAGCTCAGTGTGACAATTCTTAATGACAGTTAACCATTTAAACAATTGTACAATTAAACAGTTGACGGTTATCAGTTTGCAATGAACTAATGAACTATTGAACCAATGAACGTTTACTGATGAACTAATGACCATTTGAACTTTACCAGAATAAAACTAATGTGTAACTTAGCCACATAAAATTTTTTAGGTTATGCAATACGATGTAGTTGTTATAGGCTCGGGCCCGGGCGGTTATGTAGGTGCCATTCGCTGTGCACAGTTAGGTTTGAAAACAGCAGTAGTTGAAAAATATAAAACTTTTGGAGGTACTTGTCTAAATGTAGGCTGTATTCCTTCTAAGGCTTTGTTAGATTCTTCTGAGCATTTTCACAATGCTGCCCACACTTTTACTACACATGGTATTAACCTAAAAGATTTAAAGGTTGATATGAAGCAGATGATTGCCCGCAAGGATGATGTTGTGGCGCAGAATACTGCCGGTATTACTTATTTATTCAAGAAAAACAAAATCGATTCTTTTGAAGGCGTTGGTTCTTTTGTGGATAAAAACACCATTTTGGTAACCAAGGCTGATGGTTCAACAGAAACACTTTCTACAAAGAACGTGATCATTGCTACAGGTTCTAAACCTACGGCATTGCCTTTTTTACCTATTGATAAAAAACGTATCATTACTTCTACCGAAGCTTTAAACATCAAAGAAGTTCCAAAAACGATGGTTGTGATTGGTGGTGGTGTAATTGGTCTGGAGTTGGGTTCGGTATATGCCCGTTTGGGTACCAAAGTATCTGTGGTTGAGTTTATGCCTTCTATCATTGCGACGATGGATGCTGGCTTAGGTAAAGAACTACAACGTGTGTTAAAGAAATCTTTAGGCATGGAGTTTTTAATGGGCCATAAAGTTACTGGCGCTAGTGTTAAAGGTAAAACCGTTACAGTTACTGCCGATAATGCAAAAGGCGAAGCAGTGAAGTTAGAAGCTGATTACTGTATTGTTGCGGTAGGAAGAACGGCTTATAGTGAAGGTTTAGGTCTAGATAAAATAGGCATCACCTTAGAAGAAAGAGGTAAAAAAATCCCTGTAGATGCGCACTTGGAAACTCCTGTGAAAGGTGTTTATGCCATTGGCGATGTCATTACCGGAGCCATGTTGGCGCACAAGGCTGAAGATGAAGGTATTTTTGTGGCTGAAACCATTGCCGGACAGAAACCTCATATCAATTACAACTTAATTCCTGGTGTGGTTTACACTTGGCCTGAGGTAGCTTCTGTGGGTTATACCGAAGAGCAGTTGAAAGAAAAAGGCACCAAATATAAAACAGGTTCTTTCCCTTTTAAAGCAAGTGGAAGAGCAAAAGCAAGTATGGATACCGATGGTTTTGTAAAGGTATTGGCTGATGAGGCTACCGACGAGATCTTAGGTGTACACATGATTGGCCCTCGTGCTGCTGATATGATTGCTGAGGCAGTTGTGGCAATGGAATTCCGTGCTTCGGCTGAGGATATTGCAAGGATTTGCCACGCACACCCAACCTATACTGAGGCATTGAAGGAAGCAGCTTTGGCGGCAACCGAAAATAGAGCGATACATATTTAAGTTGAAAGTTAAAGGTTGAAAGTCTGAAAACCTTTTAAGTAATCAGCTGAATACAGCTAAACAAAATAGAGATCCCGCGGTACTACCGTGGGATTTTTTTTGTATAAATAGGATGTAAATATTTTGCTCAACTGCTTGGGGCTATGCTGATTTTTGTATTTTAGCATTAATGAGAATAAGCTTTTCCCTAGTCGCCATTTTACTCTTTTTAGCTGCCTGCGTACCATTACGTTCTGTGAAGTACCTCATCCCGGATCTGGCCGATAGTGCCAAGTTCGAAAATGTAACCATCCAACAATCGGCTACACCATTTTATTTCAAGAACAATTTCCCTAACAATACTTATACAGCTTTAAAAACACAGCTAGATACTTCGTTAAAAGATACGAAGACCAATGTTTTTTTGGTGATCAAAAACGATAGCATCATTTATCAATATTTATCTGAGGGTACAACATTGAAGGCCAGACAGCCTAGTTTTTCGATGGCCAAATCATTTGTAGGTACTTTGGTAGGCATTGCCGTGGATCGAGGTCAGATTAAATCGACCGATGAACTGGTGATCAAATACTTGCCAGAATTGGCAAAGAATGATGAGCGTTTTAACCGATTAACCATACAGCAAGTGTTAGACATGCGTAGCGGTTTCCGTTTTTCGGAACGTTCTTTCAATCCTTTTTCTAAAATTACGCGCAGTTATTATGGAGCAGACCTGAAAAAAATAGTCGGAAAATTGAAGATGAAAAATGAACCCGGAAAGGTTTTCGAATACCAGAGTATCAACACCCAAGTACTGGCCTTTATATTGGAGCGGGCAACTGGAAAACCTTTACAATGGTTAATGCAAGAATGGCTTTGGAAGCCTTTAGGTGCAGAAAGTGATGCGCTTTGGAGCTTGGATGACCAAGACCACATTAAAGCCTTTTGCTGTTTGAATGCTACTGCGCTCGATTTTGCCAAAATTGGTAGACTTTATTTAAACAATGGCAATTGGGAAGGTAAACAGCTCGTGTCCAAAAAATGGGTATCGGCTACTTCCAATCCCGATTCGCTAACCAAATACAGGTACAAAAACCAGTTTTGGGCTACAAGGGATTTTAAATACTTCAAAGATTCGTTAAGCGCCGTTAGCCAATTGGACAAAGAAGGCTTAGCTTATCCCGTAGAAAGAAATACAGACGGGCGATATTTCTACGCCAATAAGGTTTATGATTATAAGGCACAAGGAATGTTCCATCAATCGGTTTATATCAATCCGCAAAACAAGGTCATCATCGTTCGTTTAGGTGATCGACAAAAGAAACTGAACTTTCATGGTTTTATACAGCAGGTAGGAAGAGCGATCCATTAATTATCCTCAATTTGGTGAGAACCGAATAAATAGCTTTTAATAGTGGTTACTAATTGCTCATTATCAGTTAAAGATGAGGTATTGTTAAGTGAAGATGAACCGTGTGGTCTGAAAAGACACTGCAATTAAAATTGCTAAGTCTTGATGGATAGTTAAATGGTTAAAAATTAATGGAATGATAATGTTGTGTAAACATTGTTGAGGAGAGCGGCCAATAATTTTGCGGGAAGATAAACAGATAACAAGATGACCGTAAAAACAAAATTATTGACGGGTTTGGTGATTTTTTCACTTGCCCTGAGTGCCTGTACAAAAAATAGGCCTATTGAACCAGAGGTTGAAACCATTCTTCCAGAAGATCCTGCTAGCTTTAAACAAGTTGCCATGATTGACCTTGGTGGACTTCAAGCTGCAGAAATCTCTGCCTATGATCCTTTGACCAAAAAGTTATTTGTGGTCAACAACGAAGCTACTACTAAGGTTGATGTGATCGACCTGAGCAATTTCCCAACGGTTACCAAAGTAAAAAGTATCGAATTTCCGGGCCAAGGATGGGCAAATAGTGTGGCTGTATCAAACGGTTTGTTGGCTGTTGGGGTAGAGGCTGCTGTAAAGCAAGACAATGGCACTGTATATGTATTTAAAACATCTACTTACGAAGAGCTTAAAAAGATCACCGTGGGTGCTTTACCAGATATGGTAACCTTTAGTCCTGATGGGAATTATATCGTTTCTGCCAACGAGGGTGAGCCTAATGCAACTTATACTGTTGATCCTGTAGGTTCTATTTCTATTGTCGACATCAAGAATAACTATGCGGTTAAAACATTAGATTTTGCTGGTTTCGAATCTGCTAAATCAGAATTGATGACTGCAGGTCTTCGCATCTTTGGCTTAAATGCCAATTTTGCACAGGATATTGAGCCTGAATATGTTACGATTACTCCAGATTCTAAAAAGGCTTTTGTAACGTTACAAGAAAACAATGCTGTTGCAGAAGTTGATCTGGTAGCGGGTGCCATTACCAAAATCAGACCTTTGGGTACCAGAGATATCAGTTTGGCAGAAAATGCTTTTGATGTAACGGACGATAATAAATACGAAGCAAAGACATGGCCAATTAAAGCGTATTACCTGCCAGATGCCATTTCTTATTTTACAGCTAACGGAACGGGTTATTATGCCTTGGCCAATGAGGGCGATACGCGTGAGTACGATGCCTTTAAAGAAGAAACTACGGTAAAAAAGGCAAAATTAGATCCTACTAAATTTCCTAATGCAGCTACCTTACAGTTGGATGCCAACATGGGTAAACTGGTAATTACCGAAGCTTCGGGCAAAAACAAGGATGGTTTTTTTGAAGAGTTATATGCGGTAGGTGGTAGAAGCATGAGCATACACAATGCAGCTACCGGTGCTGTGGTTGCACATATTGGAAAAGACCTAGAGCAGCATGTAGCAACTGATCTTAACAATAAATACGATGACAAACGTTCGCCTAAAAAAGGGGTAGAGGTTGAAAGCGTGACCGTAGCAGAGGTTAATGGAAAAACCATGGCCTTTATTGGTATGGAACGCGCCGATGCCATTGCTGTGTACGATATCAGTATACCAACTGCACCAAAATTTGTGCAGGTTTTTGAAACAGGCGATGCACCTGAGGGGCTGTTATTCGTGAAACCTAAAGATAGCCCAAATGGTAGAAGTTTACTGATTGTTGCAAGTGAAGAGGATGGTACGATAAGATTTTATCAACCGAATAAATTGTAAGCATATAACATTTTAAAAGGATAGAAAACCAGTAATTTATTACTGGTTTTTTTGTTTTAAGGGCAAGAGTGAGGCACTTCGCTTCGTTCAGCATGACAGTTCCAATACAATAATTATATCCAGATGATAATTTGGGCTTTCTTTTGCCAATAGATTTAAGGACCTTTGTGCTTCCGCATTTTTCATCCTCCTTACCCCGCGTTATGTCCGAAATTATTGAAGCTCCGGCTATAGAAAATCCGTTTTTAAACCATCCTTATAGTAGAAAAAGAGTAAGGTTGGCGGTTTCTTTGTTTTATTTTGGACAGGGTGTATGTTTTGCATCGTGGGCAAGTAGGATCCCAGACCTAAAAGCCAGTATGGCACTTTCTGATGCCGCACTTGGTAGTATCTTATTGGCCTTACCACTTGGACAGTTGTTAACCATGCCCATCTCTGGTAGATTGACCACCATTTTTGGCAGTAGAAGAATGTTGACCATCGGCGCACCACTTTATGCTTTGGCCTTAACTGTTTTAGGCTTGGCCACTGCAGGATGGCAATTGGCATTTTTTCTGTTTTTGTTTGGCGTGGCTGGTAACATCTGTAATATTGCCCTGAATACACAGGGGGTAGCTGGCGAAAGTTATTATGGTAAACCCATCATGACTTCTTTTCATGGGGCTTGGAGCGTAGGTGGGTTTTCTGGAGCATTGATCGGTTTGCTAATGATCAACCTCCATCTTTCGCCCTATGTGCATTTTTGTATCATTGCGGTTCTGGCTTGGTTACATATCGGAATCAACTATCGCTATTTATTGGGCTGGCAAAAGCCGAAGGAAACAGAAAAACCAAAGCTGTTTACCAAGCCTCAAGGGGTATTGGTACAATTGGGTATCATTGGTTTTTGTAGCATGGCAACCGAAGGGGCCATGTTCGATTGGAGCGGGGTATATTTTAAGGAAATTGTAAAGGCGCCACATGCCTTGGTGATCTTGGGTTATACTTCTTTTATGATCATGATGGCTACAGGCAGGTTTTTAGGCGATAAGGTAATTGCCCGTTATGGTCGGAAAAAATCTTTACAGGTAAGTGGGGTAATCATTTCTAGTGGCATGTTCATTTCTGTCGTTTTTCCATATCTGGTGCCTGCAACCCTAGGCTTTATGTTGGTGGGCGTTGGAGTTTCGGGCATTGTACCCATGGTTTATAGCATTGCGGGTAGCAATACCAAAGTTTCGCCAGGTATTGCTTTGGCCATGGTTTCGGGGGTTAGTTATTTTGGTTTTTTAATGGGTCCACCTTTGATCGGTTATATTTCTGCACTCTCTAGCCTGCGCTATTCTTATGCGGTTATTGGTTGCTTTGGTCTATTAATTTCGGTGATCGTGGCCAAGATCAGTGCCATTAAATAGGTTATGTGGTAGTTAAGGCATTGATGTTGGTTTTTAACCGATCTATTCTACTCTTCCAGATCTTATAGAGAAAAAATAGTTGTAGGCTAAATATAACGAGTATGCCACAGCTGGCAAAAAGCAGTTTTTGTGGGCCAAGGTTTAATCCGTTGGTAAAAAAGAACATCAGACCGGCCGCAAAGATGAGGCGAGTAGCAATAGCCTGTGTTGCATAATTGTTTATTCTTTTTAAATAAGCATTTAGACTGTCTTTAAGATTGGCTGCATCCTTTATGTATTGGTGTAGCCAATAGCCTTTGAGGTTATGGACGATAGGTGTAACAATAGCTAAGATCAGGATCAGATTGCTCGATAGGGGCTTGTAGGCACCATCGAACATGGTATAATAACAGGCCAAAAAGGCTAAAAAGCCAACGAGTTCTAGTGTCAATTGTCTTCTGATTCCTTTTAATATAGGGTGGTTGCTTTCTTTCAGCATTGCTACCAATTGTTCAGTATTCTTTTTGGGGTTTGGAATGGTCTTCCAAAGCTCCTTTAGGTCAGTTGTTTCCATTTTTGAGTAGGTTTTGAAGTTTTGATTTGATCCGGTTTATCTTTACGCCTACATTGGTTTCGCTAATGCCCATAATGTCGGCAATTTCCTGATAACTGAGTTCTTCTAGATATAGGGTAATCACAGCCTTGTCGGTTTCATTCAATTGTTTAATGGCATCTAGCAAAAGTGTTTGCCTGGCTTGGGCCACAGTGCTTTCTTCGTCTGTAATGAAATCTGGCAGTTCTGGAAGATAATTGATGATTGGTCTTTTTTTACGGAAAGAAGTTAAAGCGGTGTTCAATGCAATTCGATAGAGCCAGGTACTGAATTTAGACCTGGCCTTAAAATGTGGATAACCTTTCCAGGCCTGAAAGGTTATTTCCTGAAACAGGTCATCTTTATCTTCTTTACTATTGCCATATACATTGCATATTTTATGGATAATGCCCTGATTGAGGGAAAGTAGTTGAAGAAATTCGATTTCGCTCATTACTTTTTGGCTTGCTTAAGCGCTTTAAGTTGTTTGTCCAAAGATCTGATACTATCCAATATAGTGTTTTGTTGGGTTTTTAAGGCTTCTATTTCTTTATGGATCTCTGCGTCTCTTAATTGTGAGCGGCCATCAGGCGAAGAAGATTGGCCACAGGCGGATAAGCATAAGAAACCGATTAGGATTAAATTTTTCATGGTTATATTGTTTTAACCCTATTAGTAACACAAATGGTCGAATACTTACACTGGGAAAAAAATAGATGCGGTTTTGCCATACGGTCGAAAACAAAAAATCCCTCTGGTTTTTATGCCAAAGGGATTTTTTGAGGTTAAGCTATAAGGTTTAATGCCCAGTTGCTTCGTCATTAGCAGCCTCAACTGCTGGTGTTGCTGGTTTTTTCTTGAACCATCCTTTGATCGCTCTTGAGTTTTTGTCCATTACGATATACATACATGGCACCAAGATCAAGGTCAGGAAGGTGGCAAAACTTAAACCGAAGATCATTGTCCAAGACAATGGACCCCAGAAGGCCACGTTGTCTCCACCAAAATACAAGTGTGGATTGAGTTCAGTAAACAGCTTCACAAAATCGATGTTCAGACCCACAGCCAATGGAATTAGACCCAACATGGTTGCAGTTGCGGTTAACAATACAGGTGTCATACGGGTACGGCCCGCTTCGATCACGGCATCCTTAACGGTATAACCTTGACTGATCAAGAGTTCGGTAAACTCCACCAACAAGATTCCGTTACGTACCACAATACCTACCAAGGCTACAATACCCAACATCGACATCATTACAGAGAATGGCATGTTGAATAAGATACAGCCACCCAATACCCCAATTAAACTGAACAATACCTCTACCAAGATAATGATCGGTTTACTGATCGAGTTGAATTGGGTTACCAAAATGATCAAGATCAACCCAATTGCGGTTAAGAATGCGGTACCTAAAAAGCCCATGGTTTCTGCCTGCTCTTCTTGGTCTCCTGCCATTCTGATATCTACCCCTGTTGGCGTTTTAAATTGGCTCACCTCTTGGGCAACATTGGCCACTACCTGATTAGGGTTGGCATCGCTCAATACGTTTGAAGACAAGATGATGATCCTTTTTTGTTGCTTACGTTTAATACCTCCATAAGTGTTTACATATTGGATGTTCACAAAAGAAGAAATAGGCACCTGTCTGATTTCGCCACCCATGGCCATGTCACGATAGGTCATTTTTAGGTTGCGCAACACCTCTAGGTTGTTCTTCTGCTCGTCTTTTGCACGAACATTGATTTCGTAATCTTCTTTTTCATCTCTGAATTTAGAGATCTCGCGACCGTAAAGTGCAGCACGAAGATCATTGGCAATCTGTCCAGAAGAGATCCCTTCTCTATTTGCTCTTTCCCTATCAATGTCAAAAACAACTTCAGGCTTATTGTTCTGGAAATCTGATTTCAACTCCTCAACGCCAGCAATCTGTTTGTCGACCAAGTATTTTTTCAACCTTTCTGAAGTATGTACAATCGAATCGAGGTTGTCGCCTGTAATTTCGATACTGATTGGTTTAGCTGTTGGCGGTCCGCCTTGTTCTTGTGCTACAGAAATCTCTGCACCCGGAATTCCTTTTACGGCATCTCTGATCTTATCTAGGTATTGGGCAGTGTTTACACCATTTCTTTTGCCAAATTCAACAAAAGCTACGGTTACTTTCCCCTTGTTAGGGTATTCTCCCTGGTCCTCGTCTTGTGGATCGGTAACACCTTTGGTAACGTTAGAGATGATAGAGGTAACTACTGGGTCTACCTTGCCATTTTTAGAAAGTACATTGGTTACTTTCTGCTCTACGTTTCTAACTACTTCGTTGGTATAAGCTTGATCTGTACCCACTGGTAAACCTACATATACATATACAAAGTTAGGGTCTGCAGAAGGGAAGAAGATTACTTTTTGTCTGCCAGACATTACCAATGCAAAAAAGATAAAAAGGGTGGCAAAGAATAGACCGAAAGTACCCCATATCAATTTTTTTGGATGCTCTACCGCCCAATGTAAAACCTTAACATATCTATTTTGGAAACCTGGCCAGATTTTGTTCTGGAACGTTTTAACGGCATTGGTTAAAAAGAAATGGTTGATCAGGTAAAGGATAGCAATAAATACAACGAAATTACCTAAGCCAAAATTAACCAGGTAAGCCAATAAGGCTAAAACTGCAAAAATCATCAGTTTTTTTCTTACCGCTTTATCAAAGTGTGGTTTTTTATTGGCCGAGTGGTCATCGTGGGTCATAAAATCTACCGCAAAAACAGGGTTGATGATGTAGGCCACAATTAAAGATGCAAACAAAGTTACGATCAAGGTTAACGGTAAGAAGTACATGAACTTACCGATGATACCAGGCCAGAACAACAATGGGAAGAAGGGAGCCAAAGTAGTTAAGGTACCCGAAAATACAGGTACAAATACTTCGCCTGCCGCCATTTTAGCTGCTTTTACAATTGGCACTTTTCCATTGTCGAAAATACGGTGGGTGTTTTCAATTACCACAATGGCATCATCTACCACAATTCCCAGTCCCAAAAGGAAAGAGAAGAGCACGATCATGTTCATGGTAAAACTGAAGCCCATGATGCCTCCAAGTAAAGGCATCATTAAGAAAGCGATAAACATTGACAGTGGAACCGAAAGCGCTACGAATAATGCATTGGTTACTCCCATAAAGAACATCAGGATAATGGTTACCAAAATAAAACCAATGATGATGGTATTGATCAGATCGTGTAGTGTTACACGGGTCTGGTCTGATTGGTCGCCTGTAATTTTAATGTCCAGTGCTTTTGGCAACGACCGCTCTTTCATTTCTGTAATGATCTGGTTGATCTTGTCTGAAGCCTCGATCAGGTTTTGACCAGAACGTTTTTTAACGTTTAGCGTAATTACGTTTTTACCATATAAACGGGCATAACTGGTCTGTTCTTTAAATGCATCTTTAACTTCAGCAATGTCTCTGAGATAAACAGCTGCGCCTGTTGGGGTTTTGATCACCAAGTTGGCAATTTCTTCTGCATTCTTGAATTCTTTTTTAACGTTCAACGTACGGCGCAAGCCATCCATTTTAACGGTACCACCAGATCCATTTACGTTTTCGTAACCTACCGCATTCTGGATATCGGTAAAAGAGATCTTTGCTGCAGCCATTTTGTTCATATCTACCGTGATCTGCATTTCTGGATCTAAGGCACCTACAATATCTACTCCCGAAATCTCAGGCAATGCTTCGATTCGGTCTTGGATATCATCAGCATATTCTTTCAGTTTTTTCAGGTCGAAATCTCCAGAGATGTTCAGATACATGATCGGTAAATCAGACAAATTGATGTCCTGTACTGTTGGGTCATCTGGAAGATCGTTAGGCAGATCTTGCTTGGCCTTGTCAACCGCATCTTTTACACGTTGTTTCGCATCTTTGATATCTACATCTGTACCAAATTCGGCTGTAATGACAGAGAAATCTTGATAAGAGTTAGAAGTAACTTTCTTTAGTCCTTGTGTGCCTTTGATCTGCTTTTCCAATTGTTTGGTTACCAAGGTTTCCATGTTTTCTGGAGAGGTACCTGGGTATACCGTTTGTATGAAAATTTTTGGGATGATGACCTCCGGAAAATTTTCTTTTGGAGTAGAATTATAGGCAAACAAACCAGCTACCGTAATCATGATGGTGATGATGTAGATTGCTGTTTTATTATCTATGGCCCAACTAGAGGGCTTAAATTCTTTGTTAACGTCTTTCATTTTAATTGGGATATGAGTATGAAGAAGTAAGATTTTGGAGGTGAGATTAGAGTAACATACTCTTTAAAGGCACATCCAATTGCTCGCTCTTTTTTACCTTGATTAATATTTAACTGTATCACCCTCATTCAGATCTTCGATGCCAGAAACAACAATTTTGTCGCCAGCAGTTAAGCCTGATAAAATCTCAGATCTACCATCAATGGTCCTTCCAACTTTGATCTGGTTGCGTTTTGCTTTTCCATTTACAACCGTAATTACATATTGACCATTTTCTGCATTTTGGATCGCACTTACTGGAACGGTAATGGCTTTTGGATTTTTATAGTCTACCACTTTTAAAACCACGATCATATTTGCACGGTATTTGGCATTTGAAGGCAATTTGATCTCGATATCGAAACTACGTGAAGATTGGTCGATTACTCTAGAAGCGAAAGAAACCTTGGTTCTTAAACTATCTGGAATATCTGGGAAGATCACTTCAACATCATCTCCCTGACCAACCCTACCTAAATAAGATTCGGCAACCTGAGCTTTTGCTTTTAGGCTATTGGCATTTACGATCCTGATCGAAGACATACCTGGAGATACCGCCTGACCTACTTTCAAATCCATTTGCTCAATGGTACCACTGATCGGTGCTTTGATCTTGTACATGGCCAGTTGAGAGTTCAAAACAGCCATTTGGCGTTCTAAGCCTTCTTTCTGCGATTTGGCGTTTACAAACTGTACTTCGGTTCCGATTTTTTGGTCCCAAAGGTTTTTCTGGCGGTTGTATAGATTAACGGCCAGGTCTATCTGTGTCTGTAACTGGGCCATGCTCTGACGCAATACCTTGTCGTCTATCTGGGCCAATACTTGTCCTTTGCTTACATTTTGGCCAATGGCAGCAGAAACCGAGGTTACTACACCTTGTGCTTCTGGGTTAACCTGTACATTTTGTTCTGCATCAACTCTACCTTGAATTTCCACATAGTTGTTAAATGGAGCTGTTTTTACATCGTAAACAGTGACGTCTTTGGTAGCTGCAGAGTCTTTGGTGCCAACTTCTGCTTCTAGTTTCGCAATTTTGCCATCGAGTTCGGCACGTTGTTTTTTTAGATCGGCTAATTCAGTCTTTTTATCTTTTGGCTGCGAACATGCTGCTAAAAATGCAATTGCTGAAATGAATAATAATTTCTTCATTGTATTGTGTTTTTGTAAGGTTTAATAAATTATGTTTCCTAGTGCTTTGTCTAGATTTACTTTGTTGATCAGCATATCATATAAAGCATTGATGTAGTTGTTCTGCGATTCCTTAAGCGAAGTTTCAGCAGTAGTTACTTCTAAACTAGAGCCTACACCTTGCTCGTATTTGATCTTGCTTACTCTTAAGATCTCTTTGGCCAGCTCCATGTTTCTCTTTTGGTTGTCTAAAGAGCGTTGACCATTTAAATAAGTGGTCTGAGCCTGAGAAATCTCAAGGTTAATGGCATTTTGCAGATCGTACAATTGGTTCTGGGTCTTTAACGATGTAAGTTTTGCATTGCGCAGCTGATAGATCTTTTGTCCGCCAGAAATTAAAGGAATGGATAATCTCAATCCGATAACGGTGGTAGGAAAACGGGTGTCGTACAAGTCGCCGAACTTATCATTCTGGAAATTAGCTGATGTACTTCCAAAAGCTGATAAAGATGGCAAAAACAAACTTTTGTAGCGTTTCACATCTAAATCGTTTAGTTTCTTTTGGGTCTGCATTAACGAATACTCGATCCTTTTTGCATACGCACTAGAATCGCTGATGAGTACTGTTTTATCCAAGTTGACACTACCAATTTTATCAGTTAGGGTAAGCATACTGTTTACGCTCATGCCCATCTGAAATTTGAGTACATTTACGTTTAAAGCCAAAAGCCTGATCACATTCTCTTTTTCGGTAAGGAGGTTGTTTTTGAGTACACTTAAGCGGTCTACATCAATTTTTTCTGCAAAACCGTTTTTAAATAGGGCATCCGCATCATTTAGCGATTTGGTAAGGCTTGCCAAGTTGGCATCGATCAATGAGAGTTGCTCTGTGCTTACCAATACCGAATAATAGGCCTTACTTACGGCTACAGCAGTTTCGATACGGGTACGATTGGTGCTTTTAACAGAAAGCTCTTTGTAGGTTTTGGATGCCTGTAGGCCTACCAGGTAAGAGCCATCAAATAAAAGCTGATTAACGTCTAAACCAATAGAAGAGTTGTATTTAACGCCAAACTTAACGGGTACAAAAGTACCTGGAGCATTAAAAAACTCACCCGGTAATAAACTGGTTGCTACTTTAAGGTAGTCTTGAAAGTTGGCACTGGCGCTTACCTGTGGTAATCCGATACCGATGGTCTGTTTAACCGTGTTTTTAGCAATCTGCTCGTCTATTTGGGCATTAATGATGCTAACCTGATGTTTTTGGGCATAAGAGATCGCCTCTTGTAAGCTAAAACTTGCCACGGTGTCTTTGTTCTGCGCCATGGTGGGTATTGCCCAGCTCAAACAAAAGAGGAAGATGTAAAGTTGATGTTTCATAAAGATTGTTGTGCTTGCGTAGATTTTTGTTTGTATTGATTAATTTGTTCTATCCCTTTTTGGTTACAGATACCTTGAAGGAAATGCTCCGTTAATTCTATCATAACTTGAGCGATGGTATATTTATTGGTGGTATAGTGATCGTGCTGGTTAAAAATAATGTCAACTTGCGCCAAACGCATTTGGGCAAGGATATCTATCTTAATTTCTTTTCTGTAGAACCCCTCTTTAACACCACGTTCTAAGTTTTCGGAAATCACTTTGCCTAATTTCTTTTCCCTGAAATTTTTGAAATACAGCCAAGCTTTTGGATGATATTTCTGGAGGTCGTAAAAAAGCTTAGGATTCATCCCTGTTAATAATTCGTGCATATTATCTATGGCGAAAAATATTTCTTCAACAGCATCTCTTGCATTTTTTGCACTGAGGCCCATGTTACAGTCTTGAACACTTAGTTTGTCTTTGATCAAAATGTTTACCAGCTCATCTTTGTCCTTGAAATGCTGGTAGATTGTTTTTTTTGACATGCCCAAATGTTTGGCGATATCATCCATTGTAACACTTTTAAAGCCATATTGACAAAAAAGCTTATCTGATTCCTGTATTATATAGTCTTTTACTTCCAATCTAAGTTCCCCTTAAAAATTTACCTATCAAAACTATGGAAACTTTTTTTAATCTAAAAGTTTCCATTACATTTCTATGAAAATTTTTTATTTACAAAAGAAAATATTAATTAATAATTAAGAATTAGTTTGTCGGTAAACAGCGGTTTTAGGTAGGTGAATGGAGCAAATTAAATCAATCGGGTAAGAGAAGACCAAAATGATCTTGACATAAAAAAAGGAGCCCATTTGGGCTCCTTTAAAAAAAACTAAAAATTGTAATTGGAAAATGTATTAATGTTCTAAGTCGTACTCATGAACGTCTTTATGGTCGTATGGTTCTACCATCAACTCATCTATTGTTTTGGTCTGTTTGTTGAAACCTAGTTTATCCAACATGATATCGAAGATCAGGTACACTACAGGTACAACGATCAATGTAAGGAAGAGCGAACTGGTTAGTCCACCTACAATAACCCAGGCCAAACCGTTTTTCCACTCGGCACCAGCACCACTGGCCAATGCAATTGGAAGCATACCAAAGATCATGGCGATGGTTGTCATTAAGATCGGTCTTAAACGGGCATGGTTAGCCAAGATCAAGGCTTCTATTGTAGATTTTCCTTCGGCTTTCATGTGGTTGGTAAAATCGACCAGGATGATCGCATTCTTCGCTACCAGACCCATCAACATAATTAATCCTAAAATGGTAAAGATACCGATGGAGTTGTTGGTTAAGGCCAATGCCAATAAAGCTCCGATCAATGCCAATGGTAATGAGAACATAACTACCAATGGATAGATGAAACTATCATATAAGGCCACCATGATCAGGTAAACTAAAATTATCGAAGCTAACAGGGCGATACCCAAAGTACCAAAACCTTCAGCTTGGTTTTCTTCGTCTCCAGCCCAAGTATAACTTACCCCAACAGGTGCTTTAAGCTTCCCATTTTTCTGCATATCAATGAGTTTCTGCTTAAAATCAGTAACGATTGTACCTGTTGGTCTACCGATTGATTGCGCTTGAACAGATACTGAAGTAGATTTATTTAAACGCTCTAACTGACTTGGTCCAGAACCTTCGGTAATGGTAGCAAATTGCGAAAGTTTAATTTGTTGTCCTGCAGCATTGATAAAGATCAGGTTACGTACATCGTCCACATTTTTGCGGTCAAAATCCTGATATTGGATATTGATATCATATTCGTATTCGCCTTTTCTGTATTTACCATCAGTGTTACCACTAAATGCGGTCTGCATGGTCGATCCTACAGTTTGTAAGGTCAGGCCTAAGGCCGACATCTTATCACGGTCAACTTTAATATTGATCTCTGGTGTTCCTTTTTCTACAGATAATTTGATCTCTGTAGCACCCGGAATAGTTGCCAATAACTTTTGGGCACCTTCTGCGTATTTTAACACGCTATCTAAATCAGAACCCATTACCACCAATTGGATAGGTGCGTTTTCTGCAATACCCAAAATACTGATCGGCACGGTTTTAACTTTTGCACCTACCAGTTCTTTAGCCAAAGCACGGCTCATTTTGGTTGCAAAAATATCAGAAGAAACACCTTTACGCTCATTGCGTTCAACCAGTTTTACGTTGATCTCTGATTTGTAGGCTGTGGCTTGTGTTCCACCCATATCCCCACTGGACTGACCAACGGTGGTGATCAATTGTGCGATTTCTGGTTGTTTTTGCAAGAAAGCTTCTGCTCTTTGTGTATAGAAATTGGTCTGCTCTAATGGAGCATCTTTAGGTAACTCTATCTGTACCAAAAACTCGCCTTTATCTGATTTAGGGAAAAACTCACTACCAATAAATCCAGCTACTGCCAAATAAAGAGAGGCTACGAATAAAATAACTACCATTATAATGGTACGTCTTTTATGGTTTAATGACCAAGTTAAGATCGAAGTGATCCAGTTTGTGAATTTTTTAAGTTGTTTTTCGAACCATAAAATGAAACGGCCAAACATGTTTTTGCCTTCAATGCGCTCTAGTTTGCCATATCTTGAGAACAATAATGGTACAATGGTAAATGAGGCCACCAACGAAAGGAGCGTTGCAATAATTACCACGATACAGAACTGGCGCAAAATGTTAGATACCAAACCTGTACTTACGGCAATTGGAAAGAATACTACCACAATTACAAACGTAATGGAAACTACGGTAAAACCAATTTCTCTTGTCGCATCTGAAGCTGCTCTTACCTTGTTTTTACCCATCTCCATGTGGCGCTGGATATTCTCCAATACCACGATCGCATCATCCACCAAGATACCTACCACGAGGGAAAGACCTAATAATGACATCAAATTGAGGGTAAAACCAAATAAACTGATTCCGATAAACGTAGCAACTAGGGATGCAGGGATGGATACCATTACGATGACTGCATTTCTTAAGCTATGCAAGAAGAAAAGCATTACAAATGCCACTAAAATTACCGCTAGAATCAAATCGTGAATTACAGCATTAGCGGATTCAAGTGTAAAGATTGAACTATCGTTTACAATCTTGATGTCTAATTTATCACCTGCGTATTCTGTTTTTAACTTCTCGATGATGGTTTTTACACCTTTACTCACCTCTACAGCATTGGCATCACTTTGTTTAATGATCTGGATGGCAATAGCTCCTTTACGGTCGATACGTGCCAGTTTTTCTGTTTCTTTTTGCGCATCCTGCACATCGGCAACATCACTTAAACGGATTTGCGCACCATCTTTTCCGGTGGTCAATACCAGGTTACGCAATTCTTCGATGTTTTGGTATTTTCCAGATAAACGGATCAAAACATCTTGGTTTTGTGTTTTAACACTACCGGTAGGGAAATCTAAGTTAGACGACAAGATCATCTGTTGTACCTGAGGTACAGAAAGATTATAACCTTGTAGTTTCTTGGCATCCATGGCTACTTGGATCTCGCGCTCGGAACCACCAATCAGGTTAACCTGCGCAATACCATTTACCCTCGAAATTACCGGGGCAATTCGTTTGTCGATCAGATCGTAAAAGGTCACATCATCCATATTTGCAGAAGCAGACATGGTGATTACCGGAAGGTCATCCAAAGAGAACTTACTTAATGATGGTGTTTTTACATCTTCGGGTAGATCTGCAAGAATAGCGTTTACCTTACGTTGTGCATCATTTAGTGCATTGTCAATATTAGCTGCATCAGTTAAAGTAATGGTTACAGTAGATAAACTCTCGAACGATACGGCGTTGATCTTTTTAATGTTTTCCATTGATGATACCGCATCCTCAATTTTCTTGGTTACGGTATTTTCTACCTCATTTGGCGATGCCCCAGGGTAGATGGTCGAAATAGATACTACGTTGTTTGAGAATTTTGGTAACAACTCATAACCCAACGAAAAGTAACTTAATAGCCCAAGTAGGGTAAGTGCGGTAAAAACCACAATTACCAACGAAGGCCTTTTTATAGATATATCTGTTATCTTCATTTTAATTCGTATTATGCAATTAGCATTTTATATTGCGATTGGTGTATCGCGACTATAGGCTACTGACTACAGCTTTTATTTATTTAACTATACTCACAGCAGTACCTTCTGCCAAGTTGATCTGTCCGCTTGTAATTACGCTTTCACCTTCTTTTAAGCCGTCAAGAATTTCTACATTCTCTCCGATGATACGACCAGTTACTACTTTACGCAGTTTTGAAGTATTGTTTGTTTTATCCAATACAAAAACCTGGTTGCTACTTACACTACCCACAAATGAAGTACGAGGAATCAATATGCTTGGTGCTTGTTGAGGGAAGTTGAATACTGCTGTACCATACATCCCTGCCTTTAAGCTATTTTTGATATTGTTGGTTACCTCAATTTCTATAGGGAAGTTTAAGGTAGCATCTGCTTTTGGAGCGATGAATGTGATTTTACCATTAAACTTTTCATTCGGAAATACAGAAGATCTGATGGCTATCTGATCGCCCAACTTTAAGTTTGCAACTTGTGATTCGTTTACATTCGCTTTAAGCTTTAGTTTAGAAACATCTACCAATTCAAACAACTGTGTACCTTGAGCGGTAACAAAGGCACCTACCTCAATGTATTTTTTGTTTACGATACCGTTGATCGGTGATTTGATGCTTGCATCACTTAGTTTTCTTTGAGAAGCCTGTAAGCGTAGTTTTGCATTTTGGGTTGCTAATTTAGCCTGGTCTAACTGTTGTTGCGTTACACCCCCAGTTTGATAAGAACTTTGGTACCTGGCTTCGTCTCTTAATGCATTTTGATAATTGGCTTCTGCTGTTTCTCTATCGGTATTGATGATTTCGGCATCAACACGGGCCAAAACCTGTCCTTTACTTACACGGTCTCCTTCTTTCACATAAATCGCAGTAACGCGACCAGCATTTTCTGATAAGAAATTTAGTTCTTGATTGGCCGCAAAGTTTCCGTTTGCATTGAAATCCAAGTCAACAACTTTTTTCTCTACATCTGCTACACGAACAGCAACAGCTCCGCCTCCTTTTGCAATGAATGCGGTTTTTTCTTCGTTCTTCTTTTTATTGTTGCTTAAAACGTAAGCTATTGCGCCAAGGGCAACAACAATTACGATGATGATGGTGATTACTCTTTTCATTTCTATTGTACTAGCGATTTAATGTTTCCGTTTGATTTTATTAATTGTATTTCGGCAATCTTGTAATTTAACAAGGCCTCTGTATAGCTGTTTTGAGCTTGTGTTAACGAGTTTTCTGTATCTAACAGGTCTGTTAAAGAAGCCAAGCCATTATTGTAGTTGTTCTGGGTGCTTTTGTAGATCTCTTGCGCCAGCTCTACATTTTTGCGTTGTGCAGTAATGGTGTTCAAGTTGTTGCGCAATTGGATTTTTGCATTTTCGTAGGCCATGTTCAACGAGTTTTTGGTATTTAACCTGTCTTCTTGTGCCTTTCTGATGTTCACATCAGCCTGACGTACTTTAGCACGGGTTAAAAAACCATTAAAAATGGGCACCTTAAGTGTTAAGCCTATCGCAGAAGATCCATAACCAATAGCGGTGCTGTTGGTGCTTAAAAAGTCAAATCCGTTGGCCTGACTAGAATACGTATAGTTTCCGGTTAAGGCTAATGTAGGATAATATTCTGCCACGTATGCCTTTCTTTGCAATGCCAAAAGCTTGTCTTGGTTATCTAAAAGTTTGATTTCTGTTCTGTTAGACAGGTCAATGCTCGCAGCAAGTTGAGGTAAGGTGCTTACCTCGGTCAACTCGGTAGACGGCAAGATGACCGGTGTAGAAATCTGCATCCCCATAGAGAATTTCAATTGGTTTTCTAACATGGTAATCGCATTAACAGCTTGTTCACGTTGTGTGTTCAAGTTGGTTAGGTTTACTTTGATGCGATCTACATCAATTTTTTTGGCCAAACCGTTTTCATATTGGTTAGACACAATTTTCTCTACCACCTTAATGTTCTTGATATTGTTGTCTAACACACCTAATTGTTGTCTGTTTACCAACACCTGATAATAATTGTTGGCTACCAACTCGATGATCTGCTCTTCTGTTAATTGGGCAGTAAGGTTATAATACTCTTCACTAGATCTTGCAGCTTGTAAACCTGTAAACACTTGTTGGTTGAACAATTGTTGCGAAAGTTGGACACCAGCGGATGAATTCCACTTCTGGCCAAACTTAAGGGTCTGTAATTGTCCGCCAAAATCAACAACCTGTTGTCCGATGATGGCATTGTACGTTAAACCAGCTGTACCTGTAAGTTGTGGTAAGGCTTGGGCCCTTACTTCTTCTACTTTGTACCTTCCGCCGTCAATATCTAATCTGGCTTTGCGGGTATTGGTATTGTTCTGTAGCGCAAAAATTAGGGCATCTTTTAAGGTAAGCTGCTGTTGCGCAGTTACAATTTGTGGCAAAACCATGCCTGCAAGCAGGAACAATACAAGTTTTGCCGTTTTTATTCTAAGCATGTTTGTTGTTTTTTGGGTTAAATGAATTAATTGTTTATCTCGGTAGGTGTATTCTGTGTTTGTAGCTTCATCTTGTTGGCATAGATATGGCCCAGTCCGGTTAAAGAACATACACCATATAAGAAATGCTCGGTAAGCTCTACCATAACCTGTGCAATATTGTACTTGTTCATGGTATATTGTTCGTGCTGGTGAAAGATCAAGTCTGATTGGTCTAAGCGAAGCTGTGTCAGGATATCGATATTGATGTCTGCACGGTAGAGTCCTTCTTTTACGCCACGCTTTAAATTGTTGTTGATGGTTTCATAAATAGCCTTGTCCCTAAATTCCTTAAAAAACAACCAGGCTTGCGTATGGTACTTTTGCAGGTCGTAGAATAATTTAGGGTTGATATTGTTTAATACTTCGTGGATGCTGCCAATCATCAGGAAGATTTCTTCTATCGCATCTTCTGCATTATTGTAAGCCTCGTTCATTAAACACTTTTGAGCAGCCAATTTTTCTTTGATCAGAATGGTGACCAATTCGTCCTTATCACTAAAGTTCTGATAAATTGTTTTTTTCGACATGCCCAAGTGTTTGGCAATGTCATCCATCGTTACACTTTTAAAACCATATTGGCAAAAAAGTTTATCCGCCTCTTCTATAATATATTCCCTTACTTCCAATTTTTTATTTCTAAATGACGGGACAAAACTATGGAAACTTTTTTTAACTCCAAAGTTTCCTTATTAAAATTCTGATCTCTTCAGCAATCGTTGTGCTGGTTTGTGTTGTTTCCATGCTACAAAGGAAAGTACAAAAAAGGGGTGGAAATAGGTTCTTTCGGTGAAATGAGGATTTTTACAGGTGAAAATATATGAATCTAATTTTAATGTAATTTTTCTATATTCGGCTAAATGATTAGGATCAAATTATGAAAAAGGGAAGAATAGAAGCTTTTAGCGATGGCGTAATCGCCATTATCATTACCATTATGGTATTAGAGTTAAAGGTTCCTCACGAAAAGAGCAGACTTGTAGATCTATTGGCTTTGTGGCCAGTTTTTTTAAGTTACGTATTGAGTTTTATCTATGTGGGTATTTACTGGAACAACCACCACCATATGTTTACCGTGGTAAATAAAGTAAATGGTGCGGTGTTGTGGGCCAATATGCACCTGCTTTTTTGGTTGTCGATGATCCCCTTTGCTACTGCTTGGATGGGAGAGAACCATTTTGCACCAGCACCCATGGCGGTGTATGGCTTTGTGTTGTTGATGAACGGAATAGCTTATGCCATTTTAACTTCCATCCTGATCAAACATCATGGAGACGAATCGATTTTATCAAAAGCAGTTGGAAGTGGCATAAAAGGTAAAATTTCCTGCGTTTGTTACGCCGTCGCCATTCCATGTGCCTTTGTGCATGTATGGATTTCTGGTGCATTGTATATCTTGGTGGCCTTGATCTGGTTGGTGCCTGATAAAAGGATTGAAAATGTTTTGCATGAAGAGGGCTAGTGGTCAGTTGTTGGTTGTCAGTTGATAGTTGTTCGTTATCAGTTGACAGTTTTTAGTTCGCAATTAACCAGTTCAACAATTGGACAGTTAACCAATGAACAATTGAACCAATGAACGAATGAACCACTAATACAATGCTTTGTCAGTCTGAGCTTGTCGAAGATGGTTTTCAGTTGATCGTTATCCGTTATTAGTTTGTACGTTGCCAATGAACAATTAACCGATTAAACAATTAGACAGTTAACCAATGAACCAATGAACAATTGAACTAATGAACCAATGAACCCATCAACAAGTGATCAACATTTTAATACCTTTGTGCTTTAATTTAAATTTATGCCCATTTTGCAAGAAAACGTATCTCTTCAGTCATTTAATACTTTTGGTATAGACGTAAATGCCAACTACTTTGCGGAAGTAAAAAGTGAAGCAGACTTAAAAGAAGTTTTTGACCATCCAATTGCAAAAACGCAAAACCTATTGGTTTTAGGCGGGGGCAGCAATATGCTTTTTACCAAAAACTTTGAAGGTTTGGTGGTAAAGGTCAGTATCCCTGGTATTAGTTATCAGATACAAGGTGATGAAGTGAGTGTAGTTGCGGGTGGGGGCGTAGTATGGAACGACTTGGTCAACTATTGTGTGGCACAAGGTTTCGCTGGTATAGAAAATTTAAGCTTAATTCCGGGTACTGTTGGTGCTTCACCCATCCAGAACATTGGTGCTTATGGAGTTGAGTTAAAAGATGTTTTCACTTCTTGCATGGCCTTTGAGATTGCAACGGGCAAAATCAAAACGTTTGATCATGCTGATTGTAAATTTGGATATCGTGACAGTGTTTTTAAAAATGAACTGAAAGGATTATATATCATTACCAGTGTACAATTTCATTTAAGTAAACAAGCAAAACTACAAACACATTACGGGGCCATCACCACAGAACTGGCTAATAGACACATCACCGAACCGACCATAGCAGATGTCTCTGCAGTAGTTGCAGCGATCAGGGTAAGCAAATTACCTGATCCAAAAACGATTGGTAATGCGGGTAGTTTTTTTAAAAATCCAGTGATCAGTGTAGAAGAATTTGAGAGGCTTGTCCAAAAATTCCCTGATGTTGTCCATTATCCCGCACCCAATGGAAAAGTAAAATTGGCCGCTGGATGGTTGATCGAACAATGTGGTTTTAAGGGGGTTGTTGTTGGTGAGACCGGGACTTGGAAAAACCAGGCTTTAGTATTAGTTAATCATGGCGGGGCCAGTGGACAAGAGGTGTATGATTTTTCAGAACAAATAATAAATACGGTCTATGCCAAATTTCTTGTTGGTTTAGAACGCGAGGTAAACATCTTGTGACAAGTGGATTTATCCTTGCTTAAAGGTGATTTTTAACTTAAAGTTAAATGCTCTGCCTTTTTTGGTATCATAGTTGTATAGGCTTAAATAATTATAGACAGTTCGCTAGAACCACTAAGCTTCTGTTTCTTTTTAAAACTTAAAACTAAAAAACTATGACACAGCTTCAATTTAACCACCAATTGCATGATTATTCTGGCTCATTACAGTCATTCGCTTTAAATTTTACAAAAGATATTGAAGATGCAAATGATTTGGTGCAAGACACCTTGCTTAAGGCGGTTACTTATTACAGCAAATTTAAAGAGGGAACAAATTTAAAAGGCTGGTTGTTTACCATTATGCGCAATACGTTTATCAATAACTATAGACGCATGGTTAAAACAAATACCTTGATCACACAAAGTGAAGATATTTCATCAGCCAATCTACATTATAGCGCTACACGTAATGCCGTAGAAAGCAAATTTGTAATGGGTGATATCCATAAAGCTTTGGCGACCTTACAGCCTGAATATTATGTCCCGTTTATCAAATATTTTGAAGGTTATAAATACCACGAAATTGCTGATGAATTGGAAATTCCGATCGGAACTGTTAAAACACGTATCCACGTAGCACGTGGTATACTTAAAAAATACTTGAAAACCTATGCGAAGGACCTTGCATCTACAGAGGTGTAATATTTGAATGAAAAACATAGAAAAAGGCTCCAATTTGGAGCCTTTTTGTTTTATATTGATTTGTAGTTAAGGATGGTTAAGTATAAAATCATACTTTTGAAATCTGAAACCAAATCAAATTTTAAATGACCTATAGCTTTCTACTGCTCGATTTATTTCTAATCCTTATTCCCATTTTTTTATCCTTTGATAAAAATGTACTTGATAAAGCACACTTGAGGTTTGCTGTGCCTGCTATATTGGTTGCTGGAATTATCTTTTCTGCAATTACAGTAGTCTTTACCATTTTTGGGGTTTGGGGCTTTAATCCCTTGTTTCTGATCGGTAGTTCTTATAGGTCGGTTCCAATAGAGCAATACCTGTTCTTGTTTGCCTTCAGCTTTGCTGGTTTAGGGGTTTACAATTACCTTAACCTTAAGTTTCCCAATAATAGCCTACAGAAATTCAGCTTGTCGGTCAGTAACCTGATGTTAGGAGTCTGTGTAGCCTTTATCTTTTTTGCCTATGCCAAATGGTATACGGTTGTCACTTTTTCTGTACTGTTCCTGCTATTGTTATATATAGAATACCTTAACAAACTGAGATTCATGTATCGCTTTTATAGGGCCTATGTAGTTTGTTTGATTCCTTTTTATATCTGCTATGGTGTGCTTTGCTACCTACCTACCTTAACTTATGATACCGCCGAAACCATCAAGCTCAAACTAGGTGATATTCCCCTAGAAAACCATTTTTATATCATGGGCATGTTGTTGTTGACGGTTTATGTATTTGAGTTCTTTAAGTACAAAAAGGTCAAGTAATGGAACTGCCCGAATACAGTAAGCAGCAGCTTGCCCTACGCAATGGACAGGATAAACCGCAGATATGGGTAGCCTATAAAGGCAAGATCTATGATGTGGGAAGTAGCCGTTTATGGCGAAATGGTAAACATTACGAACATTGGGCAGGACAAGATCTTACAGCCGAACTACCAGATGCACCGCATACGGAAACTGTTTTTGAGAAGTTTGAAGTGATTGGAGTGTTGAAGTAGTTTTTAAGTCCGGAGTCTAGAGCTCCGAGTAGAGAGTTGGAAAGTCCGAAAGTTGAATAATTTAAGCTAAAAAGTTTAAAGCTAGCCTGGCTATACTTTAAACTTTTTACTTTATACTCCTATTTAGTCTTGTATAATTTCGAAGCTGCTCAGGTTTACAAATTCTTGTAACCTTTCTGCTATTGCACTTTTTTCTAATTCCAACAAGCGTTCTGTTCCAAATTTCTCTACGCAGAACGATGCCAATGCCGAGCCATAGATTAAGGCATTTTTCATATTGTTGAAGTTTACGGTACCTACTTGTGCCAAATAACCGATAAATCCACCCGCAAAAGTATCACCTGCGCCTGTTGGATCAAATACATCTGCCAATGGTAGGGCAGGTGCAGAGAAGATTTTGTCTTCGTGGAACAACAAAGCGCCATGCTCACCTTTTTTAATGATCAGGTATTTAGGGCCCATGGTCAGGATTTTGTTGGCCGCCTTCACCAAAGAATACTCGCCAGATAGTTGACGGGCTTCTGCATCGTTGATGGTCAATACGTCGATCATTTTAATGGTATCCAATAGGTCGTCCATCATAATGTCCATCCAGAAGTTCATGGTATCCAAAACAATCAACTTAGGGCGGTTTTTTAACCTCTTGATTACCGTTTGTTGAATTTGAGGTGTAAGGTTGCCCAACATCAGGTATTCGCAGTCTTGGTAGCTTTCTGGGATAATAGGGTCAAAATTTTCTAATACATTGAGTTCAGTAGCCAAAGTATCGCGACTATTCATGTCATTGTGGTATTTTCCACTCCAAAAAAATGACTTTTCACCTTCTTTGATCTGCAGACCTTCGGTATCGATACCATGTTGATTTAAGGTTTCGATGTCTTCTTTTTTGAAATCATCGCCCACTACAGCAACGATTTTTGTTTTGTTATAGAAGTAAGATGCGGCTAAACTAGCGTATGTTGCAGCGCCACCAACGATTTTATCCGTTTTTCCGAAAGGTGTTTCGATGGCGTCAAAAGCCACAGTACCTATGATTATCAGGCTCATATGTATTAGATTAAATTTTTTTTATTTTTTTTCACTGCAAATATTGCATAAATAATTTAAAAGCCCTAATATTGCATTCCCAAAACGAACAAGGGTTTATGTTCTTAATATATTATCTAAAGCCGTTTTAGGAATAACCAGTACTCCTTCTTAGCTCAGCTGGTTAGAGCATCTGACTGTTAATCAGAGGGTCGCTGGTTCGAGCCCAGCAGAGGGAGCCAATGCCCTTCACGATATCGTGAAGGGCATTTCTGTTTTTAGCTGATTTTCAAGTCGTTGCATACAGCAAGTCAAGCTATATTTTCGTTTCGAGCCCAGGATCTTTGACCAGACTGAAAAAATAGATAAAACCCAGAATTATCATCTTGCTAAAACATTCTTAGCGAGAATGTTATGGTTTATATTCTCTGCTTTTTTTGGTTCGATGCTGTTGAATTCTATAGGGTTGCAGGTTTTGTTAGCATTATATATTAATGCGCTTGTTCTGAAAAGAAATAAATTAAGTCAATATATTTCTCTGCTTCGTCTTCTGAAAGAATTGTGCCTTTGGCTTTGAAGTCTTCGATTACCTTTTTAACAGTGAGAGATCTTGTTACATTTTTTTCCATTATTGTTAATTATATTTGTGATTATGGCACTCTCAATAGATAACTACTTAAGAACGTTATCATCAAACTATTATTTGAAAAATAGTTCTAATGAAACTATCAAGATAAATGCGTCTGTAAATAACTTATTTAACAATCTTAACAAAGAATTAGGAATATTAATTAAGAGAAAATTTGTCTTTGGTTCGTACGATAGAGATACTATTCTGCCAAGAAAGTTTGATGCGAAATCAGATGTCGATATCATGATTGTTTTTAATCATACTGACTATGAAAGAACCCCAGATACATACAGAGCTTGGTTAAAGAATTTTGCTGATAAATACTATAAAAATAGATATGGTTCTGATGTAGTAAAATCATTTCCAACTGTGAGTATTAAGTTGGATCATATACATTATGATTTAGTCCCTGCAAAGGAGGAATTAAATTTTTTGGGATCCACAATCTCTATTCCAGGAAATTTAGGATGGAGAACTACAGATCCAAATGATATAAAGCAAAAACTTATAACAGCTAATGCTAATTACAATCAAGTTGTAAGGCCAATCATAAGGTTGCTAAAAGCATGGAATTGCGATAATGGTTATCCATTCGATTCATATATACTCGAATTATTAATAACTGGAATGAATTTTTATGGCGATAATGTGCAAACTGGTTTTTTTTACGCCATAAGTCAAATTGGTTCTTCATTTGGTGATACTCAGTTTAAAATCAATAAAATTAACAGTCTTCATTATAATGTCTCGCAAGTTAAAATCGCTTTAAATGCAGAAGATAACATAAAGGCAAAGCAATGGCTCCATAAAATATTACCACTACCCTAACTTGTAATTTATTAAAAATCAAAATATTAAGTTGAAGAATCTCTAATGAATATTATTAATGCACGACTTTACCAAAATTGAATATCTTAAGAAAGGAACTCCTAGGCAAAAGAAAGTATTTCAAATCTTAGATCATATCAATATTCTAGATATGCTTAAAGCCTATGATCCAATTTTGGTTGGTAGTGTGCCTTTGAATTTAGATTTACAAGACAGTGACTTAGATTTGATATGTCACTACAAAAATAAGCGAGATTTTATAAGAGATATCACTTCTAAGTTTGGTATGATGGATGGGTTCATTCTTGAAGAGTCGGAAATATATAACATTGAGACTGTGATTGCTACTTTTTCAAAAGGGGGGTTTATATTTGAGATATTTGGCCAAGAGATTCCTACAAAAAATCAAATGGGATACCAACATTTAATAATAGAATATAAGTTATTGAATGATCGAGGTGAGCAGTTTCGAATTAAAATTAAAGAATTAAAGAAAAAGGGTGTTAAAACAGAACAAGCATTTTGTGATTTGCTCGGAATTTTAGGGAATCCTTATTTAGGTATTTTGACATATAAACTTGACTCTCTAAAATAAATATAACTTATGGCACAATTTGCTTCTCACTACAATTTATTTAAAATTATTAATGTCCTTCGTAAATTTCTGTCAGTCATTTTTTGGTCTGTTCTAGCAATATCCATAATACCAGTAATTTTGAAGTATTTAAGAATGGATCTTAATTTAGAGGATCCTTTAAATATTATTAATATAATTTTTCTCCTAATATATTTCTTTATCGACATTGTAATTGAATATATATTAATACCTCAAGCCGATGGTAAGAGAAGAGATGACTTTTTAGATAATTCATTAGGGACAAATTTTTCTTTGCAATCTTCTATCGGATATTTTGATAATGATGAAGTTTCGTTTGGTATTTATAAAGTTTCAGTAAATCTTTTTCAGAATTGCTTTTTTACATATAGCTTGATAAAAAAAATCACTGTTGGAAAAATTGTCCTTCCATTGGTTGTTTTGGTTATCATTTCCGTTTTTGCATATATCGGATTCAAGGATTCGCCTATTGCCTTATCTATACTGCAGGCTCTCTTTTCTGCGACTTTGTTAGGGGGATTAATCAAACATTTTATAATAATGGTAAGGCTTAATATTATCGAAGCGAGTTGGGTTAACTTATTTCAAAATCCACTCTTTAAATCAAATCCTGAAAATTTTAAGCACCATATTTTTAAGAATTGGTTGAATTATGAATCTCTTCATAGTAAGATTCCTGCAGAAATTCCTACAAAAGTATATAACAAATACAATCCTCAATTGACCCAGGACTGGATAAATCTCAAAATAAGATATAATATAAATTAACAAATTGTGATCATGATTCAGGACTACTTTGAAAAATTTACTTTCGTTTAGAGCTTAGCACCTCTGACTAGACTGGAAAAAATAGATAAAACCTGGAACTATCGCCTTACTAATATCTTTTTAGCAAATATGTTATAATTTACATTCTCTGCTTTTTTTGGTTCGATGCGGCTAAGTGAGACCGGTTTACAGGTTTTACTGGCATTGTATACGCTTACTGCCTGTTCTGCAAAGAAGTATAACATATCCAGATATTGTTCAGCTTCTTCTTCTGAAAGATCTGTTCCTGTTCCTTTAAAATATTCGATTACTTTATTTGTTGTAAGTGTTCTTTTTGCTTGAGTTTCCATTATGTAGGGATTTTGTGATGATGCTATAATAGTTTGCTCGATTATTTAATTAACGTGTTTTTTATTTTAAAGGTGCAATAGATTTGCTAAAAATGGTATTAGAGGCGCTTAATCAAAATGGTACGAGTCAAAAATACACGCCTCATTATTTAATGACAAGGGCATTTTTTTTCAGTGCGTAAAATGCTTTTGATGTCCTATTAAGAATGAATAATAAATGCTATTAATCTTAATTGATATGTAACTATATAAAAATCAGTAGTATGTGTGGAAAAGTATGTAGCGCAATTACAAGGATTTTTTCTACCTATGCTTATTATTTACACTATTGTACTAAATTATGGCCTCCACAGTAAATACAGCATTTGATGAATTTATGCGAACTCAAGTTAGATTAGACCCTGATAGGAATGATATTGCCAAAAGAAGTAAAGCTAATCTTATAGGTGAGATACAAAAATTTCCTAATGACGGAAAGTTTTTAGTTCTACATCCAGATTTACCTAACATAGACTATGGCTCTTTTTCCCGTAAAACCAAAACAAGGCCTTTGGACGATATCGATTTAATGATTGTTCTTCATGCGCAGGGCAACTGGCGCAGCTCGAATTTAACAGGTGGATATACAATTCACGTTCCTCAGGATGCAGATAAGCAAAGGGCTTTGTGCAACTTTGGCACGGATACGCTCAATTCCATCAAAGTAATTAACAAATTCAAAGAATATTTGGGTAAGGTGCCTTCCTATAAAAAAGCAGAGATAAAACGAAACCAAGAGGCGGTAACTTTGGAGCTGGGTTACGAATGGGTGTATGATATCGTACCTTGTTTCATTACCAATCCAGAAAGCGGAAGCGATTTTTTTCTGATTCCCGATGGAAGTGGTAATTGGAAGCCTACTGATCCAAGGATTGATAAAGAACGTACAACTAGGATCAATGGCAAGCAGGATATTTCAGTTCTTGATGTGGTTAGGATTATGAAGTATTGGACTAAACGGCGCACGGCATCCACTATGGGGTCATATTTTCTAGAGTGCCTCATTTTGCAGTACTATGATTCCTACGGAATTACGAGTAGCAAATATATAGATATAGAACTGCCAAAAATGTTTGCTTATGTATATAACCAGATTGACAATTCACTAAATGATCCAAAAGGTTTTCAAGGCAATTTGAATACCCTTTCTTGGGATGAACGCAAATCAATAAAGGATAGAGCAGAATTAGACTATAATCGTTCAACGGAAGCCAGACGGTTAGAAAGCGATGGAAAGCAGAAGGAATCAATAGCAAAATGGCGTGAAATATTTGGTTCGGACTTTCCGTATTATACGGTTTAAAATCGAACAACATGAATGACATAAAAATAAGGCAAGAAGGTCCTGAAAATATGCGTTTGCTGAAAGCGCAACGGGTAATCTATGCCGATGCCAAAAAAATTTATAGATTGCAGCTATCTATTACGATAATCGTCGTTGTATTTTTGAACTTTATCAAACTAATAGCTAAAGACTTATTGCAAGCGGATCTAACAGCCTATGTTGGTTTGATATCAGTAGGTATAACATTATTTGATTTATTGTTTTTGTCCAGTTATCTTTCTAAGTTCAAAGCTAACGGTGCCAAGGTACAGGAACTTTTTGATTGCAGTTTGTATGGTATGGAATGGAATGAAACAAATAGTGGTGAAAAGCCGGAAAACTCAATAATAGAAGATGCTGAGGAAAAGTACATATTTAACCCTAAAGCAGCTTTGACTAATTGGTATCATATAGAATTAGAAGGACTAAGCCATGAGCAAGCTGTGCTTCGATGCCAAGAGACAAACCTTGAATACGACCGTAAACTAAGATATCATTTCAAGAACGACTGTACGGTTATCTGTTTGGCGGTCGTTATCGGTTCATTTGTAATAGCCACCCTGATTGATGCATCCTTGCAAGGTTATTTAGTCAATTTTATAACGCCTTCATTGCCTCTGATTGTAATACTTATTAAATTGATAATCGATAATCAAAAGGCGGCCAAATCTTTAGAAGATGTACGTAAAGCCGCTAGAAAACTTCATCTATCCGATGCACTACCGACAATGGCACAATTACGTCAAGTTCAGGATAAACTTTACTGTAGCAGAAAAGACAGCACATTAATTCCTGAAAATTATTATCAGTACAGAAGACCTAAACTGGAGCAATCGACAAAGAGCAATGCAGGTTCTTGACTATATATAGTGTGATTCACCTTTATTTAATATTGAAGTAAAAACTAGTTTAACCCACAACATTTCTTGTATTTAAGTCCACTTTTGCAAGGACAAGGCTCATTTCTGCCAACCTTTTGAGGATTTCCCAAGATTATTCTGTGGCCTGGATTGTTAAGGCCAAAAAAGTCTTTGCATTCTGCCTCAACAGTAGTGTCAAATTTCCAAGGTTCATCGAGATAGAGAATAAAGTCAACTAGGTTAGGACTTTTAGTATAGGAGCCTAGACCTAACCACCTGTTGCATTTTGATTTGTACTTTCTCAGTACAGCGTACACCTCGCTTACAGTTTCCAACTCATCAGAGTTGCTGGTTTCAGTGATGACGTAACTAATGCCAAAATCTGGCGCAGAATATGTTGCCAATGATTTCCGGCCTTTTTCACTGATAGCTTTTCGCTTGTATTCTATCATACTTGTAACAATATTTTCCTGCGCATCTCCTGAAAAGTCCATAAGGTGAAAAATAATATCTACAGAATTTGGATGTCCGCTATGTTTGATATTCTCTAAAAGCACCTCAAAGTTTTTAGGTTTCCAACGGTTAAGAATTGGATCATTCTTGTCAGATAGCAAATGGGACTGTCCGGTTTTATACGGATAATAATTTCTGTCAATGTTGGCGCCAAAATCAGTGGTTAACATGCCTCCATCATAGCCCTCAATTTTCCATAATTTTTGTTTGAGATGATAACCTAAATAAACAAGTTCTTCGGCGGCATAAAAATAGTCGATGAGATCGATACGTTGACGGACATAATAAAGAAAGTCATGTGGGTCAGGAAGGTAGTGGACAACTAGTTCTAAGTCGAAAATCGATAAAAAAAGTAATGCGGGATCATTATCCTTTTTATTGAGCATAAGGTGAACCTGATGAACCAGTGAGGGATAATTCTCGGTTGTCAGGCCCATAATATATACTTCGGTAATTTCCCTATTCAGTTGCTGGATATCCTGCCCCTCGCTATTTAAAAATCGAACGTTTCTATCCAAGATGCTCCTTCTAGAGACAATTCCTTGGTCATAAGCGTCTTGAATAGCTCCTTTAAAATCCTTTGATAGTTGATCAAAATCTCCTCGTTTGGCTACCAAGGTCATCTTTTTTGACTTGACTTGTACACATAGTGCTTTATTGCCAAGTAGACATAGAACATCTATGTCTGTCTCTATCTGACCTTTTTTTGAAGTTATGAGTACTGACTTAAATGTATTTTCCTTTCCAAATACGGTTGATAAGAATTCATAAGCCATTTCTTCGCCCGAATCTCCTCGGTGCTTTGCAAGCTGGTTCCGATATTTAACATCTTCTAACATCCAATAAAATGGTGTTTCATATACTGACTCGGATACCAAATAGTTTATTGGTACAAAGTACCGTTTCTCATCAAGTTTAATTAATGGTCGTGAATTAAGAATATTGTAGTAACCTGGGCCATTATACTCCATATTAGACCCAGGATTAAAAGAAAAATTGTGAAGAAAACTCTCAATGTTAACTCCATTTTCAAAGTCTGATGTTCTAATTACAAACAGATCGAGGAGATTCTTGTAAAATTGCTCCCAGTCTTCGGTGTTATCCTTTTTTAAATGATCTGGAACGGGAAACAACTTTTGGTATTGAAAAAAATTCATTGATATGTATTGTTCCCTTTCTATTTTTTTGAACTCAGTTTTAGAATAGAGCTTTATTAATTTCTTTTTTGCTTTTTGAATTAACTTTGGAAACGTCTCCTTAAGATTTAACAAATTCACCTGTTTTGCCTTTTCGTGAAGTATGTTTTTAATCCTTTTAACTATTTGGCAAACTTCTTTACTGTCAAAATTTTTATTGCTCGCAAGCCATTCTTTATCATATTTATATTTACCTTCAAGATATTCTAAATACTGAAAATCATAGACACCATCGCCTGCATAGAAAGTAGGTTCCACAATTGCCCCATCTTTCGCAAAAAAATCTAACTTGTCCTCGTTCGAGCTAGAAAGTACTTCTCCCTGTTCTTGCCTTTCAAGCATTTTTCGCATCTTACTTGCATGCGGTATACTGAAAGATATCTGCAATTCTCGCATCAATTCATATGTTTTCTCTTTTGTTTCAATAACTTCTTCTGGTATTTGTGGAAAGCTGTAATCAATCGACTGTTGCACTAAGAAACCTAGAATGAGAGAACATTCTTTAACACTCAACTTTGAAGCGGGGTCTACTAAATGAATCTTATCGAGATCATGATGGAAATCTTCAAATAATATCAAGCAAAGGCTATATATATAGCCGCTCTTATAAATTAACGATTTTAAATCTGTCAATATCTCATCTGTAGTTCTGGCCATGTTAATTGAGTTACGTTTTGTATAAATATAAACATCACTTAACAAACTATTTTGATGAATAAAAATTTCTTATGGTAACCTGCGGTTCGGTTATTTCAAACCTCGTTACTACCGTAAAATCCCTATAAAATTTCCAAATTGTAAATTTTGCAATGATTTGTCCTAATAGCCTGTCAATTTTTTATTTATATCGATATTTTCCAATGGCAAATCCCAAATCGTTGCCATACTGTTAAGGTCAGTAAAGAGATTTTTCGAAAAATATAGCGTCTCGGGAGCAGCTTAAAAGCCTTACAGCAATGTAAGGCTTTTCTGTTTTACACTAATTTTCAAAGATTTCTAAAAACCTCAATCCTGGTTTAATAATGAATACTTCATGTCAATCGTAATTTTGCAATTCATATTTTGTAGTCATCAATAAATATCGTAATATTGCGATATATAATTATGGGACTTACAAAGACAGAAATATTTACTGACCAACAGAACCAACTTTCAACACTGTTGAAGGCAATTGCACATCCCGCGAGAATTGCAATTCTACAGCAGATTATATCTGCCAATGCCTGTATCTGTGGGGATCTAGTTGAAGAACTCGGACTTGCTCAGGCAACGATTTCGCAGCACCTTAAAGAATTGAAAAATGCAGGAATTATTCAGGGAACTATAGATGGGGTAAAAGTCTGTTACTGTATTGAGCCAGAGACCTGGGAACTCCTTCAGTCACTACTTGGTGATTTCCTCGGCTCTTATAAAAACCCAGGAAGCTGTTGTTAGCTTTTTTTAAAATAATCAATCGTTAAATTGCAATATTATATTAGAGTACAAATTTTATGAAACTATCAGAAATCAAAAAAATCCTGGCTACTGCCGAGGTAGTAAATTTTCAAGTAGAACATGGAGCGATGGTGCCCGAACATTTCCATGTTACAGAAGTTGGAATCATTACCAAGGACTTTATAGACTGTGGTGGTAAGGTACGTCATGAGAAGGTGGCAAACTTCCAATTATGGGATGCAGATGACTACGAGCACCGCTTGAAAGCTGGAAAACTATTGAATATCATTTCCCTTTCTGAAAAGGTATTGGGTATGGAAGACCTTGAAATAGAAGTCGAATACCAATCGGGTACCATCGGAAAGTACGACCTTGGTTTTGATGGTACCAACTTTTTGTTGCTTTCGAAACAGACGGCGTGTCTTGCAAAAGAAGCCTGTGGAATTGAAGAAACACCAAAAAATACAATGGTTAATCTGGCAGCTGCAGCGAACAGCTGTACGCCCGGTGGTGGTTGCTGTTAATTGGCTTGTTATGAAAATCAGGAGCAGAACTCTTATTCGACTATAAAAAGATTTATGAAAAAAGTATTGGTGCTATGTACTGGAAACAGTTGCAGGAGCCAGATTGCAGAAGGTTATTTGAGGTATTTCGCTGGAGATAGGGCAGAAATCTACAGTGCGGGAATAGAAACGCATGGAGTAAATCCAAAAGCCATCGAAACCATGAAAGGAGATGGGATAGATATTTCAGGGCACAGCTCCAATAATATAGCCGAATATACGCACATTGATTTCGATTATGTCATCACGGTTTGCGATAACGCTAAAGAAAGCTGCCCGTATTTTCCAAGCAATGCGGTAAAGCTGCATTATAACTTTCCTGATCCTGCAAAGGCATCAGGCGTTGATGAAGAGGTGATGGAGCGGTTCCGTGAGGTAAGGGAAATGATCAAAGAGTATGTACAGAATTTTGTTAAAGAGAACTTAAAATACTAACATCTCTGTCACAAAATATATAACCATTTAGATAAACTTAATACTTCATAAGCTTTAATTTAATCTACTTCAGAAACATAGTCCTCCGTTTATATGTACATTTACGGCCTTGAATAAGCAGTTTTGTGCATCCAACAGCAAACAAAATCCTAAAACATCCCCATGAAAAAGCTACTTGTTGTATCTCTATTATTCTTTAGTGTCAATGCCATGGCACAGATCAAAAGTAGTCCTTCAAAAATGAACGACCTCAAAGCCGAAATTATCAAGATGGATAGTCTACTTTTTACCGTGGCATTTAATCAATGTGATGTAACACTTTTCAAAAAAATCATTGCAGACGATGTAGAATTTTATGATGACCGTTCTGGACTGAATAAATCGACAGAAAACGAGATCAAGGCTTTAATGGAAAAATGTGCCAGACCCGAGAAATTGACCAGACAACTAAATTCGTGTACCATCGATAAGTTGGGAGATTATGGAGCGGTACAATTGGGCGAACATACTTTTTTTGTAAATGGTGTTCCAGAAGGCACTGGGAAGTTTATCCATATCTGGGAACGCAATGGCAACGATTGGAAACTTAAACGCATTGTAAGCTACGAGCATCGACCAATCAAAAAGAAATCCTAAAGGCAAAATAGCCAGAGCCAAACATCCGAATATTTACGGATTGCTTAAACCCGAGAAAAAAATCTGTAAAAATTTGCGTAGTTGAATGGCTACATATATATTTGTAGTCAAATAGCTACATAATGAATTTAAGAAGAGATGTATTTCAGGCCATAGCCGATCCTACTAGAAGGGCCATATTGTTGTTGGTTGCTTCGCAATCGATGACTGCAGGTGCAATAGCCTCGAATTTTGATACCGCCAGACCCACCGTTTCCAAACACCTACAGATACTTACGGAGTGCGAGTTGTTGGAGCAAACGCAAAACGGCAGGGAGATCTATTATTACACCAACGCAAAAAACATGAAAGCAATAGCTGATTTTATTGAACCATTTCGCCAGATGTGGGATGAGCGATTCAATAAATTAGAAAATATCATGAAAAACTATAATCCAAAAAAATAGACCAATATGGAACTGAAAACAAAGATCAATGCCGAAGAGGGCCAGCAAGACCTGATGATCACAAGAGAATTCGATTTGCCAGTTGAATTACTTTTTAAGGCCTATGTAGAACCTGAAATTGTTGCACAATGGATGGGAACAAAAGTGTTAAAATTGGAAAGTAAAAAACATGGAGCCTATCAATTTGAAACCAGTGATGCAAAGGGGAATGTGGTGTTTGTAGCCAATGGGGTCATCCACGAATTTGTACCCAACCAGCAGATCACACGGACATTTGAAATGGAAAATACACCTTTTGCCGTGCAGCTTGAGTTCTTGAAATTTGAACCTTTGACCGAGGGTACGAGCAAACTACAAATGCACATCGTATATAAATCTATCGCACTCAGAGATCAGATGCTGAAATTGCCTTTTGCCCAAGGGATCAATATGGCGCATAACCGATTGCAGGAAATTGTAAACCAATTAAAATAAGTTTGATGACAAAGAGAAATAAAATCATCTATTGGATTGCCACGATTTGGCTAGCCTTAGGAATGGTATCAACCGGAGTAGTACAGCTATTGAAAATGAAACAAGAAGTGAGCATGATGACGCATATAGGTTATCCAGCCTATTTTCTGACGATATTGGGTGTTTGGAAAATATTAGGCACTGCAGCTGTACTGATACCAAAATTTCCTTTGCTAAAGGAATGGGCATATGCTGGTTTCTTTTTTGCGATGTCTGGTGCAGTGTTTTCACATTTAGCAGTCGGAGACGGAGCTAAGGAATTTTTCGGACCAGTTTTGTTACTGATCCTTACCATGGTGTCGTGGTATTTTAGGCCCTTGGATAGAAAGCCTATTTTTGCTAATTTTAATCAATGAACAACATGAATCCCAAAGTCGATTTTTATTTTGATCAAGCCAAAACCTGGCAGAAAGAACTCGGGCAATTGAGAAAGATCGTTCTTCAATGCGGGTTGACGGAAGAATTGAAGTGGGGTACTCCTTGTTATACTTTTCAAAAAAGTAACATCGTTCTGATCCATGTGTTTAAAGAATACTGTGCATTTTTGTTTTTTAAAGGGGCTTTGCTGCGCGATACAAACAAGATACTGATCCAACAAACAGAGAATGTGCAAGCTGCACGACAAGTGCGGTTTACCAATGTTGAGACGGTCATTACACTTGAACCAATCTTGAAAGCCTATATCTTTGAGGCCATTGAAATAGAAAAAGCAGGACTGAAAGTAGATTTAAAAAAGACAACCGATTTTGCCATGGCTGATGAATTTCAAGATAGGTTAGATAAACTACCTGCTTTGAAAACTGCTTTTGAAGCATTGACACCAGGCAGACAACGGGCATATATGCTACATTTTTCTGCACCTAAACAAGCAAAGACAAGAGCATCTAGGGTAGAAAAATGGATACCTCAAATTCTCAATGGAAAAGGACTTAATGACTAATGATATGAAGAACAACACAAAGGAGTTGTCGGTTTCGCAACGCGAAGAACTGCTCCACACTTTAAAAACTCGTTTTGAACAAAATATAAAGCGCCATCAAGGTTTGGATTGGGACAAAGTACAGGTAAGATTGGAAGCTGATGCAGTAAAACTATGGTCGCTTTACCAAATGGAAAGTACAGCGGGCGAGCCTGATGTTGTAGGTTATGACCAAAAAACTGACGAGTACATTTTTTACGATTGTTCGGCCGAAAGCCCTAAAGGTAGAAGAAGCATCTGTTACGACCGTAAGGCTTTGGACGCAAGGAAAGAACATAAACCAGCAAACAGTGCTGTGGATATGGCAGCTGAGATGGGCATAGCGCTTTTAACTGAAAAAGAATATCGCGAACTACAACAATTGGGGAATTTTGATAGCAAAACCTCAAGTTGGATTATTACACCTGCCGATATCAGGGATAAGGGTGGAAGCCTTTTTGGCGATTTCCGTTATGGTACCGTTTTCATCTACCACAATGGTGCAGATTCTTACTACGCTGCAAGGGGCTTTAGAGGTTCGCTAAGGGTATAAAGAATAGAATATTAGTTTTTTCTGTACAAAGCTATCAAGCCTAAGATTGGGCCCAAAGCAAGTATCATATAAATGTAGCTTGCATTTGTTTCTGTCCTAAAGGCACTGATCAATTGGATGCTGATGATGGTAATGGAGAACCCAATACAATTGACAATGGTGAGCGAAGAACCTTTATAGGCTGCATCTGCATTTTGGGCGATCAAGGTCGAAAACAAAGGAGAATCCGCAATTACTGCCATGCTCCATATCAACAGGAAGATGATGAGCACCATGGGTGAACCATTGGATAAGATGAGGGGAGAAACCAGACAACAGCCACAAGAGATACCCAGGGCTATAGTAGCGATTTTCTTTGTGCCAAAACGATTGGCTAGTATTCCACTCAACATACAGGCCAAACCCCCACTGGCAATGATCAAAAAAGATAAAAGAGGGATGTTAAATTGCGCATTAGGGTGGTGATGGTTATAACTTAATAATATTACCGGCACAAATACCCAAAAGGCATACAACTCCCACATGTGCCCAAAATAACCAAAGGCAACAGCTCTAAAATTTTTGTTGCCAAACCCTTTAACAAAGGCTTTCAAGCTTAATTTTTGACTAATGGTTCTGTATGGCCCATCTGGAACAAAAACAAATATGGAAAGCCCTCCAATGACCGAAAGTATTGAGGTTGAAAAGATGATGTAATGCCAAGGTATCCCATTGATGCTTTTAAGGAAGTGTGGAAACGCAGTTCCCAAAACCAAAGCGCCTACCAAAAAACCCAATGATCTGCCTAATCCTTTTTGGTAATGGTCAGCAGCGATTTTCATCCCAACTGGGTAAATGCCAGCCAGAAAAAAACCAGTAATAAATCTGATTCCGATCAATTGGTTTACAACAATAGCATCTAAACTGACACAGAGATTAGCCAATGCGGCAATAATAGCGCAGACAAAGAAAATCAACGAAGGAGAAAATCGGTCGGAAATGCTGAACACAGCAAAGACCAAAGTGCCAATGATAAAACCAGATTGTACCGCACTGGTTAAATGGGCCAGATAAGCAGGGTCGAAATGAAATTGTTGAACAAGATCGGCCATCACGGCATTACCTGCAAACCATAAAGAAGTACAAAAGAACTGTGCAATGACAATAATGGGTAAGATTCTTTGTTTGGTTTGTGCTGTTGGGCTGGTCAATGAAGTCATGGGCTTACCAAGATAGGCGTTTTGCATTTAGCTAAGAAATAATCAATATCTTTATTACGATGAAGCCATCATCCAGATAAATTGATGAATATTACAGATTAAAGTATAAACTTTGTAAATTCAATATAAAGGAGATGGCAACGATTAAACACTTTTGCAGATGAAGACTAAATATCTATTGGCATTTACAGGACTATTGATTGTATCTATGGTCTGTGTGGCTTTCAGTTTTACTGAACGTGATGATTTTGAACTAGCCAAACAGGAGGTATTGTTAAGGAAAATTGGACATGAGGTTCTGTTACAGTCTGGTGATCGTACCTCGAGGGTTTTACCGATTGAGAAAATAGCTAGAAACGAGTACCAGATCAAGTTTGAGAATGAACTTACTTTTCAGTCAGATTCATTGGTGAAGATCATTAGCCGTGCAATGGCAAAAAATAACAATAACCCAGATTATGTGGTTAATGTGTTGAACTGTTTCAGAAATGATGTGATATTTGGCTATGCCATCTCTAGTAATGAAAAAGACAATATCATTGCCTGTTCTGGAAGAATACAGCCAAAAGCCTGTTACCTGATCGATATTAAATTTCAAACGCCGGGTATTACACCAGTACAAAAGGGATATTTGGTTGGGAGCTTGCCATTTTTGGCTTTTGTAGGGTTGATTTTCTTAAGGTCTGGTAAAGAAAGAAAAAATGGAATGGAGAGAAGTCCTGTTGGAAATGAAACCTTTAAAATGGGCAATACCCATTTTGATCCCAAAACACGTTTATTGAGTACTTCAAAAGGAACAACCGAACTCACAGCAAAAGAAAATAAGCTATTGTTGATTTTTGCGCATGCTCCAAACCTTATCATCGAAAGGGCGAGGCTTCAAAAAGAGATATGGGAAGACGAAGGTGTAATTGTAGGTAGAAGTTTGGATATGTTCATTTCCAAACTGAGAAAAAAGTTGGAAAATGATCCTTCGATCCAATTGGTCAATATACACGGTAAAGGCTACAAACTAGAGGTGGACCAAAAGGTTGAAGCTTGATTAGCAAACTTGGATATAAAGTAAAATACTAGTGCCAGATGATTACGAACAGGCCCATTCATCCAGATTTTCATACTTTATTGGTATTAAAAGAGCAAAACATAATTGACCTATTTTGTGATCTAAGGGCATTTATTTTAGAACTCTATCCAAACAGTAATGAGTTGGTATATCATACCCATGCCTTAACTGCAGTTTTTGCGATTTCTGAGAAACTGGGCGATGCGTTTTGCATGATTCCCATCTATACCAACCATCTGAACTTAGGTTTTAACAAGGGAACATTACTAACAGACCCGCATAATCTGCTTATAGGGACAGGAAATCTGATCAGACATATCCCTATCAAAACAGCGAGCGATTATAGAAACGAAGAAGTGAAACAACTCCTCCAGGCAGCTATCGCTTTTGCGATCAAAGATATGGACAAGCCAACCAAAACCATAGGAAAGACCATTTCTAAGATCAATAAAAAGTAGAAAGCCTTACCGGTATGGTAAAGCTTTCTGAAATTATAGTTGTTTGGATTATGCTTAAAATAGTTTGTTTTTGCCGCCAACCTTTTCTCCAAAATTTCGGATATTGTAGGTAAATGTAAGTAGGCCATATCTTCTGATGGTACTGCCTTGCATATCTTCTATGGTGTTTTCTCGAACGGATCTTGAAGCGATGATGTTTTGGTCGAGGATATCGTTTACCGCAAGTTTTAATTGCCCTCTGCGACCTTTTAAAAAGATATAGGTTACTGCTGCATTCCACTTGTAATAATCTTTCAATAAGCCAGGTATATTGTTGGGGTTGTATCGGTAATCCAACGAAGTCTCCCAAACCAGTTTATCCGCCATGCGGAAGATGAGCTCACTTTTCGAATCGTGATAGGTAAGGGCCTGACTGGTAAATTCCTTGCTTTCGTAGTTGCTGCGGTAATGGGTAAGGCTATAAGCTTGGTTCAGCTCAAACTTGTCATTTAAGTTGATCCTGATTTCGGCAGATGGACGGATACTGAGTGTTTGAAAATCGCTCTTTACTTGGTTGAGCATTACCAACGATTGGTTAAGTGAGCTGTTGTTGGAAGCAACTAAAGAGATCTGGCGATTATTGGCCAGTTTCCAATCTTTTTGAAAGGAGAGGCTATTGCCGATGTTCCATATCCCACTGCTATTGATAGGGAATGAGGTCTGAACACCAGCACCATTTACAGTACGTGAAATGATCGTAGCATCTTTAACTTTAGAAGCATTAAAGCCAATGTTATAGGTCATGAAACGTTTGGTGTCGTATTTCCTCATGCTCAGGTTTAACGTATTGCTATAAGCTGGCTTAAGGTCTGGGTTCCCCTTTCTGATGAACAAAGGATTGGTATTATTGGCAACAGGTTGTAGGTTGGCCATTGCAGGCTCCCTAAAACTGGTCTGATAACTCAGGTTAAATATGCCATAACCAATATCAAACGAAGGGAGCACAAAAAAGAAGTTCTGCTTTACTGGGTCTGACGTACTAAAAGTATTTTTGGCTATATAAGATCCGATACCAATACCTGGTCCGATGGTAAATTTTTTGCTCTTCCAACGGATGGCTGCAGTTGCATCACTTCTGGCACCAGTTCTCGAAAAATCTTCAGAAAGTGCAGGTACACCAATGAGATATTGTTCGTTCATATCAGGATAAAAAGTGCCGATGTCATTCTGGTTGTCGAAATAATTGATGGTAAGACCTGTGCTAAAATTCAACCTTTCGTTCAACATGTCGCTGTAACGTACGTAAGAAATGCTACTGATATTTTTGGTGTCGTTTCTCCTCAACTGATCAAGCGTGGTTTGCGCAGGTGGTTGAAAAAAAACATTGTTTACCTTATTAAAGAGATTGGTCTTACTGTCGTCTATAGTAGTAGCATTGAACATGTCTAATGTTCTTCCTTTCTTGGTAAAGGTGGGCATCAGCTTTAACCACGACATGTAGGTAAAGCCATTGTTGCGGTTCTGTTGGTCGTTGTTACTGGTGTTCAGTGGGCCATTGTTATTGTTAGAGTTGATGTTGAAAAGCTGGCTGGTATTTTCTTTGGTAAAAATGAAGGTGGTCTTAAAATCCAAACGAAGTTTTGGCGATAGGGCAAACTGGACTTTGTTGCCCACCATGTGTGCATAAGTATCCGATTGCTGTTGCATGTTTTGTCTGGTGTTGAGCAGGGTGTCTTTATATAATTGCTGGGAGTTTCTCAGTTCATCATAATCAGAAGCTACAGCGCCATAAAAATAATAAAGGTTAAACTGTACCTTTTTCTTGATTACGGTATTGAAGTTTCCACCGCCCCCAGAAGAGGTCATTAGTCCGGAGCCAAAACCCCCAAAAGATACTTTATCTATCGAAAGGCCACCAGTACCATTGCCATTGGCATTGCCCCAGCCACTTCGGTTAAAACCACCTACCGAACGGATATCGGTAAAGGCAAAAGCGGCTTTGTTAAGATTGTTGCCATAGCCCAATAAGCTGATCTGCGTGGTGTCTCTAAAAAGGTTTAACATGGCACCGGCTTCTCCTTTGTCTTTGATCCCCCCGCCCGCATAGATCTTGCCAAACATCCCTTTTTTGATGCCAGGTTTTAATTTAAGGTTGATCACCTGAGGGATGTCTGCTTCGGGCATTAAAGGATTTGCACGCAAAGCTTCTGGGTCGTTCATGGCCTGTACTTTATCAATGACGTTGGCAGGAAGGTTCTTGGAAGCGATACGTACATCCCCACCAAAAAATTCTTTTCCATCTACATAAATGGTAGATACCCTTCGGCCATTGACTAAGATGTTTCCATCCTTATCTACATTAACACCCGGTAGTTTGCGCAATAAGTCTTCTACCAAAGCATCAGGGAGCGTTTTAAAAGAAGCCGCATTAAATTCTACCGTATCTTTCCTCACTGTGATGGGCGGACGTTCGGCATGTACAACGATCTCGTTTAAACTTAGTGCGGAAGTGTTCATCATTATCCTACCTAGGTCAACCTGAAGCCTATCGCTGTTGATGGTGAATTCCTTTCGATATACAGTATAACCTGTAAAGGTGATCACCACCCTTAATCGAAGTGAAACAGGCAGCAAAGGGATACGGAATTCTCCTTTTTCATCACTTAGCTTATAACTCAATAAGGTGGTGTCCATTGCTTTGTACACACTTACGGTGGCATAGGTAATGGGTTTCGAAGTGGTCGAATCAATTACGACACCTTGGATGGTTCCTTTATGGTCTTGTGCTTTCGAAAAAATAGTTAGGGTACATAATGATAAAAGTAGAAGTAGAATTCTCATGCTAGTTTAGGCTTGTTTGGTTTTTTTACAAGACGTCTAACTTTTTGAGATGTTGCTTCGACAGGTAAAAATCACAGGCATTACTTCATTCGTAAACCAAGCTAAAAAGTGATGGAAATCATTTTTTAGCCGGTTTGATGTCATAATTTTTAAGTGCTTCGCTTCCTAATTTGGTACTATAATCCCCTTAACCTAAAACAGTTATGAAAAATTTAAGAAAAAATACTCCTCAAAAAACAAAACTTTTTAGTTTGTTATTATTGATGGTTATCGTAGTATTTATCTCTTTTGTACGTGCTACAAATGAAGATACTTACTATAAAAGTTACGACCGTTCCAACATTTTGATCGAAGGTTCTTCGAACATGGGCAATTGGTCTATTAATGCTACTAGCTTTGTTTGCGATGGTCGGTTTGAGTTGGAAAAAGGAGAACTTCAAGAACTGTCTGAACTTAGTTTTGCCTTACCTGTTACTCAGTTAAAGAGTGAAAACCCATTAATGGATACAGCAATGGAGGAGCTGTTTAAACACAATCAGATCACAGAGGTAACCTTTAAACAGACCAATGCCATGGTGTTGTCTGTGATGAAGATGGCAAACGTAATTGGCGAGCTACAGATTGGGAACAAACAGAATAGAGTGGCGTTACAATTGAGCTATGTGGTAAATGAAGACCAAAGTTTGACATTTCGTGGCACACAATCAATCAAACTGAGCGATTACCAACTGAAAATGCCTGAAGCGATATTAGGGGCCATTAAAAACAGCGACGAGGTTAAAGTAACCTTATTGGTAACGTTGAGCAATGAGCAGATGACCTTGCTTAAATCTCAAGATCTGAGCAGATAACCTACTTCCTTTTTTTATAGAGATTGGCAGGGACTCTCATGATCAATGATAAGGCGAGTATCGTAAAGATGATTTGTAAGACCATCATAAAGATGCCGAGAAAATTGGTAGTAGGAAGGTCCATGATGTACCAAAGGCGATAAATACTACGGGCCAGCAAAAGAATCAATAGGTACTTGCTCCAGGTAAAGCTTCTTTTAACCAAGATAAACGAAAAATACCTTAATATAAGAATGACAATAGCCAAGATTACATCTGCCAAGTCTGCTAATCCATGGATAAAAATGTTGATTACGCCAATAATAAATGTACCCATGACAAAATAAGAGGCCAAAGTATAGCTATTAATGAACTTAACTTTCATGAGCGATAAGGGATCGATAAACAATTAAGGAAGATGACCCTAAATATCGTAATTTTTTTTACAAGCCCAATTCTAATTCTCTTTTTTAAGGATTTAGATTGGTAACAATCCTATGCTTTGACATTTGTTCTCTTGATCAGCGCTATGCAGGCACGGCCGTTATGGTAGGGGCACTTCCAAAAACCGGCCTTGTCTTCGCCCTGCATCAGTGAGTAATCTTCATTGATTCCCCAATGCCATTCTCCTTTTTCAGAATCTCTGATGTACTGTTTGATAAAGGCCCAGCTTTCCAAAGAATGGGTCAAAAACTGTTCTTCTCCACTGAGCTCCCAGGCATTAAAAAAGCCAACCATGGCCTCTGCCTGCGGCCACCAATGCCATTCTTTGGTCCAATGGGCCGTTGCAGGGTCATACTCGTACCATAATCCACCATTTTGTGCTAAACCGCTAGTGCTTGCCCTGCTGATCTGTAGGGCCAAGTTTTTGAATTTAGTGATTTCTTCTGGATCGGCTATTATTTCTGCTGCTTCTTGTAATAACCAAGCCGCTTCAATGTCGTGCCCAAACGAAACCAATGAAGATTTGACCTCCCAGTTCTCTGAAAAAAACAATTGGAGATGATGGGTGTCTTTATGGATAATGTGTGTGGCAAAGTTGGCCAATAACCTTTTGATGGCGATGGCCAATACTTCGTTCTTCCATATGGCATAAAGGTTGGTATAAGCCTCGATAACATGCAGGTGCGTATTCATCGATTTTTTTTCGTTCAGGTCCTTGTCGCTTAAACGCAGGTCTTCAATCGCTTGCCAATCTGTTTTAAAAGCTTCCAGATAACCTAGATGGATGTGGTCAAAACTATATTTTTCTAATAGCCAAAAGCTATCCTTAGCCAATGTTAGGGCTTTCTCGTTTTGGGTTGCCTTGTAATATTCGGCAAATGCATAAATGGCAAAAGCCTGCCCGTAGACTTGCTTTTTGCCATCTAACATTGCACCCTTAAAATCTACAGCCCAATAGAAACCCCCATATTCTGGATCTAAAAAATAGGTGTGGAGATAGTTAAAAGCGCTATCCGCCATGCGTAGGTGGTCGTCGTTGCCTGTGAGCAGATAGGCCGAAGAAAAGGTATAAAGTATCCTTGCGTTTAATACCAGTCCTTTTGGTGCATTAGGTGCAACAATATTGTTAGGGTCTACTTTGCCATAAAAGCCACCATTTTCATGGTCAACCGTAAAAGTCATCCACCAATTGAGGAGATTTTCTAGTTCTGTTGTTACTTCGGCCTTGTAGGTAGCTATCGTTGTTTGGTCCATATTACAAACGGGCAGATTGTCCGTTTAAATTTACGGCAACAGGCGTTTCTTCTGCAATTTTTTTATTTCTATCTATAATGTCTATAATGGTATTTACCGAAGTGGCAGAACGTAGACCGTCTGCTGGGTTGTTCATCACATAATCGGTTAATTGTGCAACAGTACTGGTAGCTACATGCATACGGGTGTCTGAAGAGGCGTAATAGATGTAAACAGTTCCATCTTCATCAACGATCCAGCCATTGCAGAAGGCCACATTAGATACATCTCCAATTCTTTCTTCCCCATCTGGGGCCAAGAAATAACCGGCAGGTTTATGGGTCACTTTAGTTAAATCGTTAAGGTCGGTCATGAACATGTACAATACGTACCTTAATCCGGCTGCGGTGTTCCTTACCCCATGGGCCAAGTGCAGCCAACCCTGTGCGGTTTTGATTGGTGCAGGACCTTGTCCATTTTTGGCTTCGTAAACTGTATGGTAAACCTTTTTATCAATCACGATCTCGGTGTTTACCACGGCATTTTCTATCGATGCAGAAAGGCCAAAACCAATACCACCACCATTGCCGGCATCAACAAAACCATCTTGCGGACGGGTGTAAAAAGCATATTTTCCATCTACAAACTCAGGATGTAATACTACATTTCGCTGCTGTGGCGAAGAAGTTTTTAGGTCGGCCAATCTATCCCAGTCTACCAGGTTTTTGGTGCGGGCAATACCGCATTGGGCAATAGCTGCAGATTGATCACCAGCACTTGCCTTCGGATCTCTGCGTTCGGTACAGAAAAGACCATAGATCCAACCATCTTCATGTGCTACCAATCTAATGTCGTAGATGTTGGTATCGGGGTCTGCTGTTTCCGGCATCACTACCGGGTACTCCCAAAAACGGAAATTATCTATTCCGTTTGGGCTTTCTGCCACGGCGAAGAAAGACTTCCTATCGTTACCTTCTACACGGGCAACAAGAACATACTTGTCTTGCCATTTGATCGCCCCTGCATTCAGTACCGCGTTGATGCCAAACCTTTCTATCAGATAAGGATTGGTTAAGGGATTAAGGTCGTATTTCCAGTTGAACGGAACATGAGCAGCTGTTAATACGGGATTTTTATATCTATTGAAAAGGCCATTTCCTTCTTCAATCTTTTGATTTGGAGTTTGGATCAACTCCTCCTGGTTTTTGGCCAATTTTGTAATGCGTTGTTCGAAATTCGTTTTCATGTGTTTTGTTAATCTTCTAATCTATTCCACCAGGTTCTTTTTAAAGTAAAGATGATGAGGGCTAAAATGGCTAGTGCTATCCATAAAGGAGAGTACATGCCCGTAATCAGGTACATTGGCGCAATGGTTAGGCAGAGCTGCGCAATAACGCCTAGCACTACATTGAACATGTCCAGTTTAAAGTTTTTGTTGGCTTTGAAAGTTGAGTCTTCTGCAACAACCAAGTCATGTATGGGTTGCCAAAAGCCCCATGGCCTTACGGTTTTATAAAATGATTTTAACACAGTAGTATCTGTTGCTGGGGCGGCATAAGTACCAATCAAACAACCGATAAAGGAAAGGACAAAAAGCAATGGCCACCAATAGAGCGGCAGACCAGTAGTTACGTAAGGCATTAATAGGGCTGCGCCCACACCAACGGCCATTCCCCAAAAAAAGCCATTGGCATTAAAGCGCCACCAATACCATTTTAAACAGTTGGCAGCCACATACCCACCATATAAACCACCAACGATCCATTGGAGTACATCGTTTACATCATTGGCCAAAAAGCCGAAAAAGATACCTACAGCAACCACCACAACACCCACGATATAGTTCATGGACATGATCTTTTTGGTTGCTGCGTTAGGATTGATGTATTTAAGGTAAATGTCGTTGACAATATAAGCTTGTGCTGCATTTAAGGTGCCACTAAAAGTGCCCATAAAGGCACCAAGCAAGCCCGTTAATACCAGTCCCAAAACGCCAACTGGTAGAAAATTGTTGATGGTTGCCGGAAGGATACGTTCAAAATCGGTTACGCCATCCGGTCCTTTTAAATAAAGCTGGTTGTAATACAAAAGTGCCAGAACGGTCAATCCTGTGATCATCGAGTAACGGATGGGCAACAGGATGATGCTTACGAAACCTGTCATTTTACTCGCCTCTTTTGGACTGCGCGTACTTAAGATTTTTTGCATATCGTAGTTTGGAGCTGGACCAGCCAAGGAGGCGAAAATCCCTTTCATCAACATCATCATAAAGAAAATTCCGAAAAGGCTAAAACCATCGTCGGCAATCTTTTTGTTGGCATCTGCAGCGATTTTGCTCCAATCGAGATCGAGTTTCCAGCTAAAGAAAGGATCGTTCCATCCCTTTGGTACGTTTAAGGTTTGTCCATGTAAATGTTGTACGGCAATTACGCCGATAGCCACACAGGCCAATGTCATGATCGAATATTTGATCGCATCGCCCAGCACAATACTGTGCATACCACCAATAATGGAGTAGAACATGGCAAATAGCGTAAATACGATACCATAAAAATGAGGTACATATTTGTCTGATACATGGAAAGGGATATAGTCTTTGATGTGGTCCCAAGGGATAAAGACCTGTACAAATTTGCCCAAGCCGACAAAACCGTAGGCCAAAAAACCCAGACAACTGATCAGTGCAAAAGCGATCACGATTACGTGCGAGCCTGTAACGCCTTTTCCACTGAGGCCAAACCTGGTTTTTAACCATTCGGCACCTGTGGTCGCATTCGATCTTCTTAGCCATTTGGATAAGAACATCATCATAAAAACCTGATTAAAAACAGGCCATAACCAAGGGATCCAAATGCTTTTAAAGCCGTATACAAAACAAAGGGCAACCATCCACATCGTACCGCTGATGTCGAACATATCGCTGGCATCGCTAAGGCCCAGCATATACCAAGGTAGTTTTTTGCCGCCCATCAGGTAGCTTTCCTTATCCTGCTTGGCCTTGTTCCTCATGTAAAAACCAATGAGCACCATGGTGGCGAGATAGGTAACCAGAATTAAAATGTCTATAAGTTGTAGTTTCATGTAAGCGTTAAGGTTATTGGTATATTTTTTTGGTGCCTAGGGCTTTTTCGAATAAGATGTAGCTGTTCTGGTAAAATTTCTTGAAATCTTTTTCAGACACTTGGCCTTTGTAAGGTGCATAATAATGCATCTTCTTCATCGTGGCCGAATAACCTGCATTGCGCCATACCAATACATAGGCCAATGGATAACCCTTAATGGCGGGCCATAAGGTCTCCGTCCACCATGTGGGATCGGGTATGGCCTCAAAACCTGTTTCTGCAAAGGCGGCTAGTTTGTTTTTTTGTTTGGCTACTTTGGTCAGGATGGTCGATTGATGGCGTACAGCATTGATAAACTTTTGTTTGTCCTTCTGTTCAAACTGATAAAGATCAAAACTTACCACGTCTACCAGATCATCGCCAGGATAGCGTTCTAAAAACTGTTGTTCGGTAGTGAAATCATTGGTATTGTAAACAATAATCAGGTTGTGCAGCTGCTTTTTGTTCCTCAGGTAGTCGATGGTAAAACGCCAAGCCTGTTTCAGTTCAGTTGGTGTAGCTGTATTTCTTCCCCACCAAAACCAATTGCCCGTCAATTCATGAAAAGGGCGGAACAAAATAGGAATAGCTTCGTTCTTACTGCCTTTTAGGCTTTGCATAAATTGTGCTGCTTTATCCAACCACGAAATGTACAATTGGTGTTTGGCCCCGCCCGGTAAAATAGCGGCCACCGAATTTTTGGTGGTATCCCACGATGAACCTCCAGTTAACGGATTGTCGAAATGCCAACTTAGGGTAATTACAGCCCCTTTTTGATAACCATCTTGGATGTATTTGCGCATCTGCTCAAAAGGAACACCATCGATGTTTTTTGCAGCCCCCAATTCTATTCTGCCCATGTCCCAGCCATAAACTGCAGGATAGTCATTGACCACGTCTTTAATGTCGCTTTTGCCAGTAACGTATTTCCAGTTTACACCATAGGCCAAATCGTCTTGATGGCCAAACAAGATGTGTTTCTTGCTCAATTGGTGTAGGTTTTTGTAAAGAGCCACTGTTTCTTTGGTGGCCTTTGGATCACTTAAAGACTGCGCATTTAAAGCGCAGCTCCCCAATAGAAGGAAGCTGCTACAGATGCTGGTTAAAATTATCCTGTTTAATTTCATGTAGGGGATACGGCTAGTTTTTGAAGGAATTTTTGAATTGATTAATAGAAACCAATATCATCAATGTAGATCTGAGAGGCTATTCCACTAAACTCTTGGAAAGTGATGTAGTCGATCACTGTAGGGCCACCTAGGTTGGTCAATGGAATTTGGTAGTCTGTCCAAACACCTTCAGTTAATACCAAATCATAGGTAGATTTTGCCGGAGTTAAAGAAATCCTCACTTTTTTACCTGCCGTACCCGGGCCACCATAGATTGAAATCTTAAGTACCGTATAGCCAGTAGTGCTAAATGTAGGGATACACCTGAACCTTGCGGCACCAAATCCGACAGAATATTTATGGCCAATGGCAATTGATCCACGCCTAACAATCACAGATTGCAACATGTCCCAAGTACTGCTATAAGAAGTGTTAGACCATCCACCACGTAGGGCATCATCAAAGATCACATGTTTTAGTCCAAAGGTTTTGGTAGCGGTAACTGTTCCGATTGGTGTAGATACGGCAACCAAGCCATAAGTTACCCCAGCAGGTACTTTTAATTTGATTTCAGTTTGGGTGCTCGACACGATATTGGCTACTACGCCATTGATCGTTACACCAGTTAAGCCCTTAAAATAATTGCCTTTAATGGTTACCTGGTCATCAGGTCCACCAGCTGCAGGGTCAAAATCGGTAATTAATGGAGCTGGCTGTAATATTTTAAAGTTCAGTGTTGCAGTGCCGTATTTTGTAGTAACCGTAATCGGGTTGTTTACAGGGTCTTTTAAGCTAGAAGGAATCTTTACCGTAATGCTATTGTCGTTGGCGTAGATCAATGAATCCGCAGCCAAAGTGCCATTGAAGTCGACCTTTGAAGTAGTGGCCAGGTTTGCCCCTTTGATGATGATCCATTCGCCATAGCCAACGGAACTTAGTGGTGCCGTTCTGGCTGTAAGGTTGGTAACCTCGGTTAGGGTAGGCGTTCCGGTATTTTCCGTGCTGTCTTTTTTACAGGCGGCGAAAAATACCAACATTAGTGCAACCATTGCATAAATGCGTATTGATGGCGTATTTTTTTTCATACTTATATGAGTTAAAGTCATGATTGAATAAATATATCAATTTTACCAGCCAGGATTATTGCCTTTGATCGCTGTGTTAGAATTGAGTTCGTTTAAGGGCAGTGGCAGCAATAAGTTCTTCAGCGACCTTACTTTAGAGATGCTGTTCTGACCAGTGCTGATCTTGTTCATTACCTGTAGGTAAACGCCCATGCGCATCAGGTCAAAACGTCTAATACCCTCTAGGTTGAATTCGCGGGCCCTTTCTGCCAAAACAAAGCTTCTAAACTGTTCTCTGTTCATCCCCGTTGGTGCAGGCGTAGCACTTGCCCTGGTACGGATGGTGTTCAAAGCATCGTAAGCTTGAGTAGAAGCCTCATTGATTTCATTTTCTGCTTCGGCATAGATCAATATTACATCGGCATAACGCACTAGTGGGAAAAAGGCATCGCTATTGGCTACCGTTGGATCTGCTACGGCGCTGTATTTGATCACATAGGCACGCTCAGCACCAGTGGTACCCGTGTTGTTGTAATTCACCCCGTTTACAACTTTGTACAAAGCAGCTTGCCACGAAGGGTAGAAGATATTGGTTCCCTGTAAAGTAGTATAATTATGTGTTACACCATCTAATACTCTTTTGTCTGCATCCTCATAATCGCTGTAATGGTTGTTGGTAGTCCATACGGCGCCTTGACCAAAGGTTGATCTGGCCGAGAAATAAGCACTTAAGTTGTTTACAAAAGCCGTACCGGCTAAAGACTGTAGCTCCCACATCTGCTCTTTAGAGTTTCTGCCGGCAATACTCCATAGGTCTTTCCAACTTGGGGTTAAGCTGTATAAATTACTGGTCATCACTTCTGCGGCTTTGTCTCTTGCCAAAGTATAATAAGCTTTGCTATCCAAGCCTTCTAGGCCAGCAACCACTGTTTTTGCATAAGTGTAATATCCGTTGTCTGTGCCACCTCTTACCGTTAAATTGCCTGTTAAAGAACCAGAGGCCATGGTTAGGTAGGCTTTGGCCAAAACTGCTTTGGCTACACCTTGGTTAACCCTACCTGCTTCGCCAACTTTTGCATGTCCTAAGGGTAGCAATTTGGTCTCTGCGGCTTTAAGGTCGCTGATTACCTGTGCATAGCTGTCTTTTACAGAGGCACGCGGTACATTGGTTTCGGGGTTTTCTGCCGATAAAGATTTTAAACGAAGTGGTACGCCACCATATAACTGCACCAATTGAAAATAGGCCCAACCTCTTAAAAAGTAGGCTTCGCCCAAGATCCTGTTCTTGATGTCGGGATCAATATCGGTTATGTTGACCACGTTTTCCAATACGGTATTGGCGCGGGCAATAATGGCATAACAACCTACCCAAGGTCTGTCCCAACCAAAATAGGCTTGTGGGTTACCAGCACCCGTAGTGCCCAAAAACCAATCTGCTCCAGAAACATGGTCATCATCCAAGATCGTCATGTTCCAGAATGGTTGCATGTAAAGGTCGTAAGTATAAAGTTCGTTGTACACACCATTGATCGCGGCCTTCGCATCGCTTTCGTTTTTATAAAAGTTTTCCGGCGAGTAAAACGAGTAGGGCTTTTCTTCTAGTGCTTTTTTGCAAGAGCTTGTCAATAGACAGCTACCCGCTACAAATGCTATAAAATATTTTGAAATCGCTTTCATATTATATTTTTAATAAGGTTAAAAATTGCAACGTAAAGACAGGTTATAGGTTCTTGAATTTGGATAACCACCAAGGTCTACACCAAACAAAGCGGGATTATCTCCATAGCTGTTGATCTCTGGGTCGTAACCAGAATAATTGGTGAAGGTGAACAGGTTGCTTACCCCAACAGAAACCTTTAATGCCGAAATGGTTTTAGAGCGCATCGGAACATTGTACCCCAGGGTAATGTTCTTGATCCTTACAAAACTGCCATCCTCAACAAATCTTCTGCTAAACAATTGGTTCCTGAAGAACTGGCGCATGATCTTTGGTCCGGTTGAATTGGTATTGTCTTTGCCTTGTGCCCAAGCACCATCAGCCATTTCTTGCGTAATGTTTTTATTGGTGCCCAAGTTGCCATTAAATCTGGTGTTCATGTTGATGATATCGTTTCCTTGTACACCATTGATGAAAATGCTCAGGTCGAAACTTTTGTATCTGAAATTGTTGATGAAGCCGAAAGTATAATCAGGATTTACATCGCCAATAAAAGTACGGTCTGTTTGCGAGATGTTGGTTGGGTCGCCATCTAGGTTTTTGTATTTGATCTCGCCAATTGTCCTTAAGATAATTGCATCTCCCTGATTGGTGTAGGCAGGGTCATTTCTAACCTCAGCCTCATTGTCGTAATAGCCGTCCTCTACATAACCATATAAAGCACCAATCGGCATGCCTACAGTTTGGATAAATGGTGCATCGCCTGTAGAGATGTTTCTGCCATATTGTTCTTTTACATCAGGACTTAAACTCAAGATCTTGTTCCTGTTAAAAGAGATGTTGAAATTAGAGTTCCACTCAAAATCTTTGTTTTTGGCAATGGTTCCATTTAACGTAAGCTCTAAACCTCTGTTCTGTATCGATCCAGAGTTTACCAATTTGGTTTGGAAGCCAGTAGAAGAAGGGATGATCAGGTTCTGTAAAAGATCATCGGTTATTTTCTTGTACATTTCTACATGCAGGCCTAACCTGTTGTTGAACATGCCTAAATCCAAGCCTAAATTGTAGGCTGTAGTGGTTTCCCATTTTAGCTTTTCGTTGGCCGGGCCCGAATAAAGGTCATTGGCCAAGCCTGTTTGAACAGCACCACCAAATGGATAGTTGTATACGCTAAGTTTGGCAAGAGAAGCATAACTTCCAATACCTTGGTTACCGGTTTGTCCATAACTTGCACGAATCTTCAGGTCGCTGATTTCTTTGATGTCCTTGATGAAATTCTCGTTAGATAATTTCCAGGCCAAAGCAGCCGAAGAAAAACCTGCCCATTTATTGTTCTTGCCAAATTTGCTTGAACCATCTTGACGGTAAGAGAGCGTCAATAGATAACGGTCGTCGAAAGTATAATTTGCGCGTCCCAAGAAAGAAATCAATGTAGATTGGTAGCGCGATGAAATAATGGGAAGAACTACCTCGCCAGCAGCTAAATTTTCATTCTGTAGCGCGTCGTTAGGGAAGGTTTTAGCTTCGGCTCTTTTGCTGTTGCCATTGGTACGTTCAAAAGTTCCAGCGCCCATCACATTTAAGCTGTGTTTGCCTATGGTCTTGTTATAGGTTAAGATACTTTCTGCAGTTCCGCTGTTCCATAGGTTGTCGGCTTTTAAGCCCCAGCCTTTTACGGCGAAACCTTCGTATACACTTCGTGGATAATATTGGTCTCTGGTGCTAGAAGCATAACTGAAACCGATGTTCTGTCTAAATTTAAAATCTTTTAAAAAGCTGGCCTCCAAATAACTTGAAGAGAAGATGTTTAAGCCTTTTACCTTGTTCAGTACATCGTTTACATAGATGTAAGGATTGGTAATAAAAGCATCGCCCACACCATCATAAACTGCTGGATCGCTTAAGGTTGAAGGGAAGGTAATGGCCGAACGGATTACACCTGCACTTGCCGCATCAGATTTGTCGGTGCCTGTTTTTACACCATTGGTGGTGGTACTCGAAAATGAAGTGCTGGTGCCTATCTTAAAGGTTTTGCTGATGTTTCTGCCCAAGTTTAAACCTAAGCCCAATTTGTTGTAGCCCGAGTTTGAAATGGTGCCTTCTTGGTCTAGGTAGTTGAAGGTAATGCTGTGGTTGCCGATGTCGCTACCACCAGAAATGTTAACCGAATAATTTTGGTAGATCCCACGACGGAAGATCTGGTCTTGCCAGTTGTTGGTATTGCCAACATAATCTTGTGGGCCTTTTGAATAATAGGTCTTTCCTGGGTTTAATGGATCTGGTACCTGTGCGCCTGGATAGGGGATGTTATAGTTTGTACCCGTGTATTTGTTAGAATTGGTATAGGCCAGGTTCTGGTAGGCCGCATATTCTGATGCATTGAGCACATCGAGTTTTTTAGAAACTTCAGCCATTCCGGTTGTAACGTTGATTTCTACTCTGTCTCTACCACTTTTCCCTTTTCTGGTGGTAATCAATACGACACCGTTTGCACCACGAGAACCATAAATGGCGGTTGCAGAAGCATCTTTTAAGATGTCGATACTTTCTATATCGCTAGGATTGATAAACGACATGGCATTTAAGGTCTGTTTCTCATCTTCACCGATAGACATTGGTGTAGAACCAGAGCTTGAGTTGTTAAAAGGGATGCCATCTATTACATAAAGTGGTTCTGTGCCACCCAAGAAAGAGTTTGATCCTCTGATTTTGATACTTAAACCTGCGCCTGGCGAACCGTCGTTCTGTGTAACGTTTACGCCTGCGATTTTTCCTTGTAAGGCTTGTAAGATGTTGATCGGACCATCTTTGATCAGGTCTTCTCGCTCAATTCTGGCAACCGATCCTGTTAGGTCTGCTTTTTTAACAGAACCATAGCCAATAATTACCACATCAGATAGCGTAGTGCTCTTAGATTTTAAGGTAATATTGAAAGAGGTTTTGTTGCCAATATTGAACTCTTGTTCTTCCATTCCGAGAAATGAAAACACAATGATTTGGCTGTTTGAGGCACTGATCATAAAATTTCCATTGACGTCGGTATTGGTGGCCGATTTGGTGTCTTTTATGCGGACTGAAACACCAGCAAGCGGAGTTCCACTCTCATCAGATACTTTGCCCGTGATCTTTTTGTCTTGGGCAAGGCAATGGGTAATGGATAACAGGCATACAAGTACTGCCAATAAATTAGTGGTTAGTTTATTAAGCATAAGCGGTTTATTTGGTTTACTCAAAAGTAGTAGTCAATGTGATGCACAAAATAATACTATTTTATCCATTTATAATATTTTTATCGCTTTAACATTCTTTATTTTTAAAATTAAGGCACTTTAACATTGTCTAAACTATTTTAATTAGCAAATCAATTGGACTTGTTATATATTTGATGACTGATATTATTTTATCCTATTTATTGATATTATTTATTCATTTACTGTGTAGGCAAATATGATAAAGGAAATAACACCACTAACCAACAGCGATTGTTTCACTATTTTCGAAAGAAAGAAACAAGATTTCGACTTTCCCTTGCACTATCATGAAGAGATGGAACTGAACTTTATCTCTAATGCTACTGGAGCCAGGAGGGTAGTTGGCGATCATATTGAAGAGATTGGAGAGATAGAACTGGTGTTGATTGGTTCTAACCTACCCCATGTGTGGGAAACGCATAAGCTGAGTGGGCAAGAGATCCATGAGGTAACCATCCAATTCCATAAAGACCTGTTTGATGAAAAATTTCTACGACGCAACCAATTGCGTGTAATCAGGGAGATGTTCGAAAAGTCGAAATGTGGCATCCTGTTTTCGAAAGAGACAGCACAGACCATTGGGCCTCGATTGGTAAAACTGAACAAGAAACATGGTTTTGATTCAGTATTGGAACTGATGTCTATCCTGCATGATCTTTCTACTTCCAGAAACATGCGCACCCTTTCTGATTCTACTTTCAGCAATGCCGAATTTTCGTATAACAGCAGGCGCGTAGAAAAGGTAATGGAATACATCAACTTCAATTTCGATAAACAGGTAAGTTTGGCCGAAGTTGCCCGAATAGCCAACATGACGGAGGTGTCTTTTAGTAGGTTTTTCAAAAGCAGAACAGGCATCAGTTTTATCGATAGCTTGATTGAAATCAGATTGGGTCACGCCTCCAGAAAGTTGATAGACACCACCGAAGCCGTGGCAGAAGTAGCCTACAATTGTGGCTTCAACAACATCTCTAATTTTAACCGCATTTTTAAAAAGAAAAAGGGCTGTACCCCGAAAGAGTTTAGAGATAATCTTTCCGGTCACCGTGTTTTTGTTTAAGTATATGAAAAGGATCTTTTATTTCGTACTGTTACTGTCTATCAGTTGTTTTGCCTTTACCAAAAAGAAGACAGAACATTTTTTTAATGCCAACCATCAATACATTCAATATACGGGTAGGGTAGATTTTTCTAATGCCGACAAGCCTAAGGTTTGGGCTTCTGGAGCTTATGTTACCATCAAGTTTAGTGGCACTTCTTTTTGGGCACAACTGAACGACCAGATGGTTTGGGGCAAGGTATTGAACTACTTGGAAATCAAAATTGATGACCGACCTGCCTACCGTATCCAGTTAAAAGAAAAAGTGAACAACTTGGTGTTGGCCAAAGACCTGCCAGCAGGAGAACATGTGATCACCATCTGCAAAAACTCGGAGGCCGAAAATGGGTATATCGAATTTGTAAAGTTCTCTTGCGATAAATTATTGCCACCACCAGCTAAACCTAAGCGTAAAATAGAGTTTATTGGCGATTCGATTACCTGTGGCGCAGGTAGCGACGAAAGTGAGATTCCCTGTGGTAAGGGCGAATGGCATGACCAGCACAATGCTTGGTTTGCCTATGGCCCTACAACGGCACGTACATTAAATGCACAATGGCATCTATCTTCAGTTTCTGGCATTGGGTTGATGCATAGTTGTTGCGATAAAAAAGTGATAATGCCAGATGTTTTTGGTCAGACAAGCTTGGCCAAAGATACCCTCAAATGGGATTTTAACCGTTATCAACCAGATGTAGTAACGGTTTGTTTAGGACAGAATGATGGCATACAGGATTCTACTGCTTTTTGTGGGGCCTATGTAAATTTTGCCAAAACGCTACGGAAGTATTATCCTAAGGCTAAATTGGTTTTTTTAACCAGTCCAATGGCGAGTAAAGAATTAAAAGTAGCTTTAACAAAATACATTACAGCAGTAAAAAGACAGCTGAACAAAGCCGGTGACCAGAATATCGGAATGTATGTCTTCTCTAAACAAGCTAACCAGGGTTGTGGCGGCCATCCCTCTTTGGCAGAACACAAAGAAATCGCTACAGAACTGACAACTTACCTTAAAAAAACAATGAAATGGTAAGGCCCATGATACATAAAAGGTCAAATCTGCGTTACAAGGCTTTACTTTACATACAAACCACTTTCACTAATTTGCAATCAAATTAATAACCCTATCAAATCAATACAATGAAGAAGTTATCCCTCATTTTACTTTTTTTAATCGCTTTTATCTCACTAAAAGCTCAGGATGCTCCATTTTACAATGAGATCCGAAATTTTAAAAAACAAGACAGCATCAAGTTTCCACCTAAAAAGGCCATCTTGTTTATTGGCAGTTCTACCTTTACCAATTGGAAAGACGTGCAGACTTATTTTCCTGGCCATGTGATCATCAATCGTGGTTTTGGAGGTTCTTCCCTGCCAAATGTGATCAATTATGTACCAGATATTGTCTTCCCTTATGATCCGAAGCAGATTGTGATTTATTGCGGCGAGAATGATTTTACGGGTGGTGCTACGCCGCAGATTGTGGTAGACCGTGTAAAACAATTGATTGAACTGATCCGAACAAAATATCCCAAAGTACCTTTGGTATATATTTCTATCAAGCCAAGCCCATCAAGAGAGAAATATATGCCACAGATGGTGGAAGCCAACGAAATGATTGCCAAAATGGTGAAGAAGATGAAAAAGGTAAAGTTTGTAAATACCTATAATGCCATGTTTAACCCAGATGGAACCATCATGACAGATATCTTTTTAAAAGACAACCTGCACATGAATGCAAAAGGTTATGCCATTTGGCAAAAAATAATGGAACCTTATCTGAAGTAAGAATTTTCTATGTACTCTATGTACCTATGTGGTTTATCAATTTGTTTTTTGACTACATAGGTACATAGAACATATAGGCTTGTTTGTTAAATCCCAAACCTTAAGCGTAAGGCTTCGCTATTGGAGCGGCTAGAAGTTACTCGGGTTTCATTGGCAGTGTTCAACACAAAGATCAATGCACCATTAAAACCTTTCCTAATTTCTTTAATGTAATCGGTATTGATCATTTCACTTCGGTGGATTCTTAAAAATTCTTCCGGTAACTTTTCTTCCAATACGGCTAAAGTATAATCCGTTAGATGTTTTTTGCCATCACTGGTATGCAGAAACACATATTTGTCTTCTGCCTGTACATGTACAATGTCTTCTAATTTGATCAACAAGATCTTATCGCCTAGTTTTACAGTTAAGGTCTTGATCGTCTTTTTACCTTGGATCTGCCGAATCAACTCTTCAATGGGCAACTGAGGTGCAGAAAGTGCAGTCTGTTTGAGTTTCTTAATGGTCTTGTCCAACCTTTCGGTCTCAATAGGCTTAAGCAGATAATCTATCGAGCCCTCTTCAAAAGCTTTGATGGCATATTGATCGTATGCGGTGGTAAAAACAACCTTTGGTGGGTTACTCAGCTTCGCTAACATTTCAAAACCATTTAAAATGGGCATTTCTATATCCAGAAAAATAAGGTCGGGTTGATGCAGTTGGATCAATTCCAAACCTTCCGCTCCATTCTCGGCTTCCGCAACTACATCTACTTCATCGTACTGTGCCAACAAACGTTTTATGCGTTGGCGTGCCAATTGCTCATCATCAATAATTATGGTCTTCCACATGGCGGTTAAGTTAAGGGGATTGAAATTTTAATGTGTTTGGTTGGGCTGTTATTGAGCTGTAGGTCGTACTCATCTTTGTACAGTAGTTTAAGTTTATCAAAAGTGCTCTGTAGCCCATAACCCGCAATTAGCTCTTCAGGAAAAGGGATGCCATTATCATAGATGGAGATTTCTATCCTCGGTCCATTTGATACAATGATTACCTTCATTTCCCCATGGTCTCGAATATCCTTTAAACCATGCTTTAACGAGTTTTCTACCAAAGGCTGTAATAAAAAACGCGGGATCAGTTGGTTTTCTAGCGCTGCAGGTACGCTGATCAAAAAACGAATTCGATTGCCAAAGCGCACCTTTTCTATATCCAGATAGGTATTTAGGATTTCTACCTCTTCCTTTATCGTACAATAGTTTTCTTGCATGGTGTTGATACTGTACCTAAAAAGCTTGGAAAGTTTCAAGGTCATCTCTTCAGCCTTGTTGGCGTCCTCATGGATCAAACTCACGATAGAATTTAAAGCATTGTATAAAAAATGCGGGTTGATCTTCGATTGTAAGGCCTGTAGTTCAGCTTGTGTCTTCAACTGGTCTAATTTAACCAGGTCCATTTCTCTGGCCCGTAAAATAGACTCGGCATTGATCTTCTGTAGATGATAAAATAAGATCAAGGTACCCACAACGGTTACAATGGCAGAGGTAGTGCCATAATATTCCCATCTAAAAAAATGGATATCGAAATTGTATAGCAAGGAAACAATAACATTTGCAGTTTCCATACCAATTACCATCCCCACTAAATTACAAGCATAATAACCCAAAATGAATTTCCAAAAGCTGATATTGCCTGGACTATAATAACATTGGTAGATGGCTACCACATTGGCAATGCCCAAGGTGATCAACAAACTATAAAGCACATTGATCAAGGCATCCTCAATAGAGATGCTGTTTCTGTTAAAGATGGCCACAAACAAGCTCATTACAGTGCCAACCGCAATACCGATTACACCATATTTGATGTTAACGTATAAAAATCCCCGCTCTTTGATGGCTATTATCTTCTTTGTCATGTTGTAGGCATTAAGGTAATTGCTTTTAGGCAATTTTACCATTAAAATATGGCAATTTAATGAGTTGGAGCAACAATATCAGCTACAGCTCCGGCAGTGGTGGCAATATCTAAAGAACTTAGAATAAATCCTTTTTTGCTATCGCCAGTTTCTAAAGTTCCTGCACTGATCGTAATCACATTCAGCTCGTTAACCGCTTGTTTAAGTTGTGCCGTCAATACAATATCCTTGCCTTCTATATTACCCATAAGCTATCAGTTTTGTAGCCCACTGCTGTAAAACGGAGCAATTGTTTGCCAGTTTCGCTGGTGTTGAACTTAAATCTGCCTACAGAATCTGTAGATGTTCCATCGTACGTATTGGCCAAAACCACATTTGCACCAGCAATGATTTCGCCATTGTTGCCTTTAAGGATGCCACTGATATGGGTCTGCGCATTTAGCACAAGGCTGCTGGTGAAGAGAAGAAGAGTAAAGATTGTTTTCATGTATACGCTATTTTAGGTTGATAGTCCAAAATTGCAGCGTAGGATAGGTATTATAAAGACAATACCGACGAGCGGTAGCAAACGAAATACGAACGGTTGAACTTTACGGATTAAATTAGAGGCAGATCTTATGCAATCGATTTATAAGGCTGTGCGCTGTGGATAAGATCTGATTTCAATAATTTCATTTTAGTTAAACATAAGGATAACCTTTAATTGGTTTTAGTTTAACAGATAATGCGTTACTTTAATGCGCTACCAATGCTTTTGTGTTTAATGACTTAAAAAACAGCTATTTATAGGTTGTTTTTTGATAAAGCTAAGTGTAACAGTGATTATACATCATTAAGCTTTCTTTAACTGATAGGTAATATTTGCTTTATCTCGCTAAGAGAACTTTGACCCCTGAAATCGTCCATGTAGGATGATGTGAAACAGAGTTCAAATATTAAAAAGCAACATGAAGAAATTATTTACTTATCTATTACTGTTGTTTTCTGCATTGGGTGTACATGCCCAGGTAACCACAGGAAGCATAACAGGAACCATTAGAGAGGGCAAAGAAATCCTGCCTGGAGTTAGCATTAAGGCTACTCATACCCCATCTGGTACTACCTACACTACAAGTAGTAACCAAGATGGCCGCTTTACACTTCCAAACCTACGTCCTGGAGGTCCATACAAGATCCAGTTTACCTATGTAGGTAAAGAACCAAAAACGGTAGAGAACATCAATATTGCCTTGGGCGATCCTTACCTGCTTAACCTTACCATGGAAGTGGCAGGTACACAGTTGAGCGAGATTGCGGTAAAAGGCAATGGTAAAAATTCGATGTTAAATGCCAGTCGTACGGGTACGTCTACCAACTTAACCAAAGCAGAGATCAATGCATTGCCTACATTAAACCGTAGCTTAAACGACCTGATCAGACTTACACCGCAAGCCAATGGTACTACTATTGGTGGGGGTAACTCTCGTCAGAACAACGTTACGGTAGATGGAGCCGATTTTAACAACAACTTTGGTATTGGTAACAACCTACCAGGTAATGGTAATCCGGTTTCTATCGATGCATTAGAAGCCATTTCGGTTAACGTTACACCTTACGATGTAAAACAATCAGGTTTTATCGGTGGATCGATCAATGCGGTAACCCGTTCGGGTAACAACGAATTTTCTGGATCTGCTTATACTTATTTCAGAAACCAGAATCAGATTGGTAAAAAAGTACAGAATTATCCAGAACTGGCCGATCCAACAGACCAATCGTACAAAACAATTGGTGCTAGAGTTGGTGGCCCGATCATCAAAAACAAATTATTCTTCTTCTTTAACGCAGAGCGAGAAGATCAAGTTAGACCGGGTCAAACCAGATTAGCGGCTACACCAAGTGCACCTTATAATTCAGGTATTCCAAACGTCGTTCGCCCAACCGTTGCAGAACTAGACGAGATCAGCAACTACTTAAAAACAACCTACGGTTACGATCCAGGTATCTATCAAGGTTATGCTTCAGAAACACAAAGAACAAACCTTTTGGCCCGTTTCGATTGGAACATCAACAGCAAAAACCGTTTCAACATCCGTGGTAGTTATGTAAAAACCAAAGCACCTTCTTTTGTAAGTACATCAAGAAGCCCGTTGGGTAACTTCCCAGGCGGTGGTTCTCGTACAGGTAACACTGCCTTGGCTTTCAAAAACTCTAACTATTACCAAGAGAGCAACCTTTACTCTATTACTGCAGAGTTGAACAGTACTTTAGGTAGAGTAGCGAATACTTTACGCTTATCTTATACCAACCAGAACGATCCAAGAAGCTCGGATAGTGATGTTTTCCCTTTGGTTGATATCTTAAAAGCAGACGGGAACTCGGCGCCAACACCATTTACCACTTTTGGTTATGAGCCGTTTACCTACGGCAACTTAAGAGATGTACAAGTATACTCTTTTAACGATTATTTGACTTGGTCTGCAGGTAAACACAATTTTACAGCAGGTTTACAAGCCGATTATAACGTTACCAAAAATGGTTTCCAACGTTTCGGAACCAGTTATTATACTTTTAACTCTTGGGATGATTTTAAAAACGGGGCCAAACCGATTGAGTTTGCACAAACCTATTCATTATCTCCAGGTTATGCACAAGCATTCCCAACCTTTAAGTTTTTACAATTCTCGGCATACGGACAGGATGAGATTTCTATCAGCGATAGATTACGTATAACTGCGGGTGTACGTTTTGATCTAGGTACTTATCCTAAGATATTAAAAGAACACCCATTGGTTTCGGCATTAACTTTCCAAAATGGAGAACACTTGAATACAGGTAACCTACCGAAATCAAGAGTAGCCATTTCACCTCGTTTCGGTTTCAACTGGGACGTAAAAGGCGACCGTTCTTTACAGTTTAGAGGTGGTGCAGGTATTTTTACAGGTAAAATCCCTAACGTATGGATCGTAGCACAAGCAGGTGATGCGGGTATGTTACAGATCACCGAAACTTATTCAGGTCAGAACAATACGCCTGGTCCATTTAACCCTAATATTGGCGCTTACCGCCCAACAACAGTACCAGTTGCAGGTACCGTATTGCCAAACCCAGTTACTGTAATGGATAAAAACCTAAAAATGCCATCGGTATTAAAGGCAAGTTTAGCAATGGATGTTAAGTTACCTTTAGGTATCGTAGCATCAATTGAAGGTATCTATAACAAAGACCTACGTACCGTATTGTTCCGCAATGCCAACTTGGTAGAGCCAGAACCATTAAATGTAGCAGGTTACCCAGATAACCGTATGATCTATCCAAGTGCGGCCACCGATAAATTCTTAAACCCGATCTATAATGGTCAAGCCGTACCAAGAGGAACAGTTTATCCAGGTGGATCAAGCGTAAAACAACCAGATGCATTTAACGTAATTGTGTTGGGCAACGCTAACAAAGGTTATTATTACTCGGTAACTGGAAGTTTGAACAAACGTTTCGACAACGGTTTTGGTGCTTCAATCTCTTACATCAGAAGTGCAGCAAAAAGTTTATACGAAGGTAGTGGAGACCAGACTTTATCTGCGTGGCAAGGAACAAGTACGGTTGATGGAGCAAACAAACCAGTGTTGGGTTACTCAGGTTTCGTTTCGCCAGACCGTATCATTGCTTCGATTTATTTCCGCAAAGAATTTATCAAACACTTAGGTACACAATTGACCTTGGTTTATGATGGTTCTAACGGACGTAGCTCTTATACCTACTCAACAGATATCAACAGAGATGGCGTAAGTGGCGATTTGATCTATGTACCTAAAGATGCTTCGGAAATTACATTTGTGCCATTAACAGTAGGTACTGGTGCCGATGCGGTAACATATACAGCTAAGCAACAGAGCGACCTGTTTTTCCGTTTCGTAGACCAAGATAAATATCTACGTGGCAGAAAAGGTAAATATGCTGAAAGAAACGGTGCAATTACACCATTCAACGGTCAGTTCGATTTCAGGTTTCAACAAGACCTTTTCACTAACATTGGTGGCAAACGTAATACCATCCAGTTCAGTGTAGACGTACAGAACTTTGGTAACTTGTTGAACAAATATTGGGGTACACAGTTAAGCGGTGGTACATCATCTATCTTGGTGCCAACCAACGTAGCTGCATTGGTGCCAGGTGGTACAACAAAACCAACATTCAGGATTGCTACAGATCGTAACTTCCCAGTTGTTAATGGTTACAGAGACAACGTAGGTTTTGCATCAACTTATAGCATGCAGTTCGGCTTCCGTTATATCTTTAACTAATTTAAAATATTGACCATTTAAAGGGGAAAGTTCGCTTTCCCTTTTTTTATTAAACCTTAAAATGATGTTTAAAAAAATAATATTTCCAATCGGAGCCATTGCAATCTGCTTATCCCTGATTTCTTGGGGTGTAGTTGGCCATCGTGCCATAGGCCAGATTGCAGAAAACCATTTGAGCAAAAAGGCAGCAGTTGCTGTAAAAGACCTTTTAGGCTCTGAATCTTTGGCTATGGTAAGCACTTACCCAGACGAGATCCGTTCTTACGAAAAATATGCCTACACCGCACCTTGGCATTATGTAAACGTAGCACACGGTTTAAGCTATGCGCAATTTAGTGCACAGTTAACTGGCATGGATAAACCAAATATCTATAAAGCTATTTTAAACTGTACCAGCGACCTAAAAGACCCAGCAAAAAGCAAGGCAGAAAAAGTTTTTGCCCTTAAGTTTTTGGTGCACTTGGTAGGCGATTTGCATCAGCCTATGCACACTGGCCGTTCTGAAGATTCGGGGGGTAATGCCATTAAGGTAAAACTGATGCGCAAAGAAACCAACCTACACGGTCTTTGGGATAGTGGTTTGATCGATTATGCAGGTATGTCTTATACCGAGTTGGCCAAAAGCTGCGATGTAATATCGAAAGAAGAAGCCGGTGCATGGCAAAAAGACGATGTGGCCAAATGGGCCTTCGAATCGTACGAGATCAGTCAGCAATTGTATGCCGAAGCTGCGCAAAATCCAGACTTCGATTACGACTATTATCCAAAACATGCAGATTTCATCAAAAAACGTCTGGCGCAGGCTGGTCTTCGCCTTGCGGGATTATTGAACGAGGTCTATAAATAACTAAGCCAAAAAGCGCTGTTTCTAAATTAACGCCCTCTTAATTATTTAAAATGGTTTAACTACCGTTAAAAAAAATAGCATGAAGAAAACAATAGCCCAATATAGCTTAATGCTTGTGCTCTTGGCCTTATCAAATCTGGTAGGCGCACAGCAAACACCTGTTGATACCACGCAACGGGTTAACAAACAGAACAAGAACAGTATTGCACAACAAAAGAAACCATATGTGATCCTGATTTCTGCCGATGGTTTTAGATACGATTATGCAGAAAAATACAAGGCCACCCACTTATTAGAATTAAGTAAAAATGGAGTGCAGGCCGCTTCTATGATTCCAAGTTATCCATCAGTTACGTTTCCGAACCACTATACCATTGCTACAGGTCTATACCCTTCGCATCATGGCTTAGTTAACAATACCTTTTATGATAAGGTAAAAAAAGACAAATACTCGATGGGTGCCAAAGACAAGGTTAGAGATGGTAGCTGGTACGGTGGTACACCACTGTGGGTACTGGCAGAACAACAGCAGCTATTGGCTGCCAACATGTTCTGGGTAGGCTCTGAGGCTGCCGTAAAAGATGTAAGATCTACCTATTATTACGATTATAGCGAGCAGATCAAAGTGGGCCAACGTATACAGACTGTAAAAGAATGGTTAAGCCTGCCTGATGATAGAAGACCACATTTTATTACCTTTTATGTGTCTGAGCCAGACCACGCAGGACATAGCTTTGGTCCAGAAGCCAAAGAAACAGAGCGTGCTGTAAAAATGGTAGACTCAATCGTGTTCGAGTTAACGGAGGCTGTAAAAACAACAGGTTTGCCAGTTAACTTTGTATTTGTTTCTGATCATGGCATGACGAGTGTAGATAGGGAAAATCCTATTCCAATGCCTGCGGCTATCGACCCAGAAAAGTTCATCATCCCATCGTCTGGTACCATGGTTGATATACAGGCAAAAGACAAGGCCGATATCATGCCCTTGTACAACGAACTGAAAAAAACCGCCAAAGATTACGATGTGTGCCTAAAGGCCGATGTGCCCGCAGAGTTGCATTACAGTGCAAAAGATGATCGTATGGATCGCATTGGCGATATCATTCTGTTACCGCACTGGCCTAAGGTGTTCTCTAACAGAAAACCAGGTGCAGGTTACCATGGCTTTGAGCCTTTAAAGGTAAAAGATATGCATGCCACCTTTATGGCATGGGGACCAGCCTTTAAAAAGAATACCAAGATACCATCTTTCGAAAACGTAAATGTTTATCCAATGATCGCCCAGATATTGGGGTTAAAGATTACTGAAGAAATTGATGGTAAAAAAGAAGTGTTACAAAACATCTTGAAATAAAAAGCTTCACCACTCCTTTTTGATTAATATACTAAAAGCCCCTGCACTGGGGCTTTTGGTTTTTATAAATAATTTGTCATGCTTGAGCATAGCCAACATCTCCTTGGTTCGTGTGACACGAACCAAAGAAAGTGGAACTGATTAGTGCTTCAGCAAGCTCAGTGTAACAAACCCTAAGCTGTTCTTAGGTATCTGAGATGGTGAAAAAAACCACCTAAGACACCTGAGTTAATCTAAGTATTTTGTCGTACTAAGGTTTCTATGTGGTTTAAACAAACTAACTACCTAAACTTAACTCCTCTTAATGCCTTAATGTTTTAAATTGAAACTGAGTAGTGCGCTTCGACAAGCTCAGCGTGACAATAAAGAGTCTGGTAAAGGGGATACTTCGCTGCGCTCAGTATGACAAAGCAAGATGCTTAGCTGTTCTTAGGTGTCTGAGATGGTGAAAAACGAACCACTATCAACAACCAAATTATTTTTTTCAAACAGGCGTAGGGGTAGAGTTGCTTTTCGTTGTCTCAATTTAAAATAGACACAATGAAGCATATTACAACACCAATCCAAAAACAATCCCTTACCTATAAAACCATTAAAGCATTGGTCTTTTTTGGCCTACTATTCTGCACCATCAACAGCCATGCACAGATCAACACCTTTAGGGTTCATGTAGGTTTAATCTACCCGATCAGCAGCAATGGCAAGCATGCCCCATTAGATACCAATGACCTATCCATTAATCTAATTGCAGGTGTTTCGGCGGTAGAAAAAGGGTTTTCCTTTGCAGGCTTATCAAACATCGTACGCTACAATACTTATGGAACCCAGATTGCAGGTTTCTCTAACCATATTCTAAAAAGGGCAAATGGTTTGTTATTGGCAGGTTTTGCCAATACCTACGGCCAGGGCAATGGAGCAGCCTTTGCAGGTTTTACCAATATTGCCCACGGTAATGTAAACGGTCTACAGTTTGCGGGTTTCGCCAACATTGCCAAAAACATAAACGGGGGCCAATTTGCAGGCTTTAGCAATACCGCCAAAAATATCACCGCATCGCAGTTTGCGGGCTTTATCAACATCGCTAAAAATGTAAAAGGATCGCAGTTTGCAGGTTTTATCAATATTGCCAAAAAAGTAAAAGGCGCGCAGATCGCAGGTTTCATCAACATTGCCGACAGTAGCGATTACCCAATTGGGATCGTCAACTTCATTAAAAAAGGAGAGAAGAGCCTTGGCGTAAGTATAGACGAGAACCAAACTACCATGTTAACCCTCAGGTCTGGTGGCAAAGTGCTGTATGGTATTTTAGGGGTGGGTTACAACCTTAAGAACAAAGATGAGGTATACGCCTACGAAGCAGGCCTTGGTGCTCACTTCTTGCAGTCTAAGGTATTTAGGGTAAATGCAGAGCTTACCGCAAGTGGACTAGAAAGTTTTGAAAGTGGCGAATACTTTAGAAGCTCGTTCAAACTGTTTCCAGCCGTAAAGCTATTTAAACAACTAGAGCTATTTGCGGGCCCAAGTTTTAACTATACCAGTACCAATAGCACCGAGGGATTGGCCTTAAATGCCAACCATAAAACACTGCGCACCTGGCAAAACAAATGGTCAAGCTACCAGCAGACCTTATCAATAGGTTACAGCGGTGGCCTGCACTTCATTTTCTAGCCTTAACATACTTTAACATTAATTAACATAAACCAAATATTGTTTCTGAAAGCTGCATTTTAAGAGCTTCAGATCAATAAATGAACAAGATAAATACCATTGATGAACCCTAAAACACACACACAAATATGAAAGCTATCCTTACCGTTGCAACCATTTTTCTCCTTTTTATATCCTGTAAAAAAGACAGGCTAACAGCAAATGGAGATATGAAAACAGAGACAAGAACACCAGGTACATTTACCGGCATCCGCGGTAGTGGATCAAATGACATCCATATCAGTTATGGTAGCGAGTACAAAGTAGAACTGAAAGGTTCTAGCAACCTTATCCCTTATTTTAAGACCAATGTGGTGAACAACAAACTGGTATTGGACTACGGAAATGCAAGTGTATGGCGCGATGACCTTGAGGTATTTGTAACCCTACCCATGCTCAAAAGCATCAACCTCAGCGGTAGCAGCGAGGTTGAAGTAAAAGGCAGCTTCCCTTTGGTCAACTTCTTTAGTGTAGACATTAGCGGATCCGGAGAAGTTAAGGTGGCCGATTTAATGGCAACCGAAGAGCTTGATGTAACCATTTCTGGTTCTGGTAATGTTGATCTACAAAAAATGGCCAGCAAACGTGCTGATGCAAGTATCTCAGGCTCTGGTGATGCACGCCTTAAGGTAGAAGAACAGTTAAAAGCAACCATTAGTGGCAGTGGTAAGGTTTATTATACAGGTAGTCCAGTAGTAGAATCGCGCATTAGCGGATCTGGTAAGTTGATCAAATTTTAAAACCCACAACCATGCAAAGCTTCGAAACCTATTGGCAATCTTTCAGCTCCCTGTTCGGGGCCAAAGAAGTTGCGTTAAGCAGTGTATATCAGTTGCAAAAAGATGCACCTAACTTGGTGGCCTATACCTTGCCATTGGTGTTTCTTTTAACCATTATAGAGTTTTTAGTTTCGCACTATGGCGAGCATAAAACCTATGAGCGTAAAGAAACATTTGGGTCTTTGTTGATTGGCATGGGCAACCTTACCGTTAACCTCTTGCTAAAAACAGCATTGGTGTGTGGGGCCATTTGGATCTACAACCAACTGCCTTGGCGTATTGAACTGAATTGGTGGACCTTGATCATCTGTTTTATCTGTTACGATTTCTGCAGCTATTGGTCGCACCGCATCTCGCACTACAACCGCTTCTTTTGGGCAACGCATGTGGTACACCATTCGGCAGAACATTACAACCTAACCGTAGCATTTAGACAAAGTTGGGTACAGCATTTTAAAACAGTGTTCTTTATTCCGGTAGCTTTAATGGGCTTCCACCCAGTGGTGTTTTTAATTGCCAGCCAACTGAGTACTTTGTACCAATTTTGGGTACATACCGAGGCCATTGGCAAGCTGCATCCTTTTATAGAAAAATACTTCGGTACGCCATCAAACCATAGGGTACACCATGGCAGTCAAGACAAATACCTAGACAAAAACTTTGGCGCTACTTTTATGATTTGGGACCATCTTTTCGGCTCTTTCCAGTACGAAGAAGAACAGCCTATCTATGGTTTAACCACGCCAGTAGAAAACAAAACAAACCCGTTTGTATTGAACTTTCACGAATATAGAGACATGTTGCACGATGTTAAACAGAGCGATGGACTAAAAGAGATGCTGTTCTTCATCTTTGCAAGTCCGGCCAAAATATATCGACACAAACTAAACAAGGCAGAGAAAGCAGTAAAAACAAAGCCAATGGGAAAATGGATCGTTAAAATAGCCGTGTTTGCAATCATGCTATTGCTTAGCCAGCTGTTGTTTGCACAAGAGCGTACCGTTACCCCATTGCCTACCCCAAAAAGTAAAGACCTACTCTTCTTTTTGCAACGTACGCCAGATGCCAATACGGTGATCTACGAACTGAACTATAAAAGTGATGGGGTGATAGACAGTCAATCGCCGATTAAAGGATCATGGATCAGGTATGAAGAAAACGGAAAGACGAAGGCCCTAACGGGGATAGAGAAAAAGTTTGCCTATGGGGTGAAATGTAAAGCCTTAGGCAACGATGTGTACGAAATCCGCTTGGCCGCCTATCAGAAAATGCCGATGTATCTGCTAAAATCGGAAACCGACCAACAGTATAGGATGTACATTAAGGACGAAGGAAAAAACCTATTGCTAAAAAGGGTTTTTGTAAAGATAAATGGAGGCTCGTTCTGGTTCCCCAAAGTACAGTACATTGATCTTTTTACCACAAATAGTGACACAGGAAAAGAGATCTTAAAAAGGATCAATATAGATGGATGAAGAGCAATAAATTGATGGGCAAGTATGATCGTATTTTGTTAATTTAGCCTAAGCGCTGGACTTGTTCATCATGTCAGGCCCCAGCAAAAACCGTTAAATTAACTTAAAACCGACCTTGTCCTTTGCGGCAGTACTAAAATTGCCCTAGTACAATCTTTAAAAGCAAAGGACGCAGTCGCCTACTTTTCCTCCATTTTGGTCGTTCAAAATGGAGTGCCAATGCCCGGCATAAGGGCAGGAAAAATGGTGGATAGGACATAAAGAATTAACCTATTCAAAACTTACTTGTTTGAATAGAAAAATTTAATACTGAGGGCATATATTTGAACAACAATTAAAACTTTGAACGTAACAACTTCCATTTCTGCCAATACCAGTAACCAGGCTTTTGAGCAAATATTTAAAACTCATTACAAGGCCCTACATGCCTATGCCCATGTGATCTTAAAAGACATGGATCTGGCAGAAGAGATTGTGCAGAACATGTTCTTAAGGTTTTGGGAAAAAAGGGAACTGCTGAACGTACAGACTTCGGTAAAAGCCTACCTGTACAAATGTACCTATAACGATAGCCTCAACTACCTCAAGCATGAAAAGGTGAAGACGAAATATCAAGACTTTACCGTACATACCATGGATACAGAAAGTGAAGCAGCATCGGCAAGGGTAGAACTGAATGAACTAGAAGGCAAACTAAGGGTGGCACTGAACGAGCTGCCAGAACAATGTAGAACGATATTCCAGATGAGCAGATTTGAGGAGCTAAAATATAGAGAGATCGCAGACCAATTGGGCCTATCTATCAAAACTGTAGAAAACCAAATGGGCAAGGCCTTAAAGCTTTTGCGCATCAAGCTGGCAGATTTTCTGATTTTAATTGTATTGGGCATTATGTATTACAAAGATTTTTTTAACTAAGGCAATGGAAATGAATGATGAATTATTGATAAAGTTTCTGTTAAAGGAAACGAGTGAGGATGAAAATACCATCGTTAATGATTGGCTATTGGCAAGTCCGGCAAATGCGGCGCAATTGGCCCAGTTTGAAAAGATCTGGAACGCAAGTAAACAATTGGCAGCCACAAGCCAGGTTGATGAAGAACAAGCTTGGTTAAAATTCAAGGCAAAGGCCGATGCCTTACCTGTTGCGCATCCCATTGTTAAACCTTTAAAAAGAAACCATCTGTGGCTGAGGATTGCTGCGGTGTTGGTGGTTGCCTTTAGTGTATGGTCTCTTTATACCATCCTTGGACCATCGGCCTATATAGAAGTGGTGTCTACCAATCAGGTATTGAACAAGACCCTACCTGATGGATCCGCATTGACCATTAACAAAAATACCCAGATCAGTTATGCCAACAACTTTAAGAAACATAGAAGTGTACGCCTAAAAGAAGGCGATGTGTTTTTTGATGTAGCACACGATAAACAACATCCATTTGTGATTGATATAGACGATGTAGATGTAGAAGTGGTAGGTACATCGTTTAACATCAAACATCGAAAAGACAACACCGAAATTGTGGTAGAAACAGGCATCGTAAAAGTAAAGTTGAACGACCAAGAGATCAGATTGGTTAAGGGAGAGAAGCTGTTGATCAGCCCTGCCACCAAGCAGCTGCAAAAAGAGCAGAGCACCGATCAACTGTACAACTATTACCGTACCAAGCTCTTTATCGCCAATAATACACCGCTTCAGAAACTGGTAGAGGCCCTCAACGAAGCCTATGGAAGTAACGTCGTAGTTGATGATAAGGTGAATGTCACCTTTACCGGGCCACTAGAACTAGGCGATCTAGATCAGAATCTGTCAGTAATCTGCGATGCCCTTAAACTTAAAATAACCCGTAACCAAAAAGAGATTTTATTGTCTTACCCATAAGAATGCGCAATCAATTCATCATTATATTTATACTCTTAACAGGACTTTGTAAGGCACAGACATCGGTAGCAACCTATCCGCATAATCTTTCTAAAAGGGTAACCTTCGATTTTAAGCAACAACGCGTCGGCGATGTACTGCAACAGATCAGCAATGCCGGAAATTTTTATTTCGCCTACAATGGCGCATTGATCGCACAAGACAGTATCGTTAACCTTAACGTAAAAAGCATGCCTGTTAGAGATGTGCTAGACCGATTGTTTGACGGCAAGGTGGATTACAAGGAGAATGAGAAATACATTATCCTCCGTTATGCCGTCAACCAGTTTACCATAGAGCCAGACAATATTACCACAGCTGATAACCTCTATTTGATCAGCGGTTATGTGGTTGATATCAAAACAGGTAAAAAGGTTAAGCAGGCCAGTGTTTATGAAAAACGTTTATTGCAGTCTACCCTAACAGATGACGAAGGTTATTTCAGTTTAAGATTCAAGGGAGAACATGCCTCCATCGTTTTAACCGCAAGTAAAGAAACCTATCGTGATACTGCTTTGGTGTTTCTATCTAGTATCAATATCAAACCCGCTGGTTACAACGACCCTGACAAAGAAAAGGGTACATTGTTTGAGAACACCATCGAAGAGCTGGGGATTGGTAAGTTTTTCCTTTCGTCAAAACAGCGGATTCAAAATATCAATATCCCCAACTTTTTGGCCAACACCCCTTTTCAGGCTTCCCTTACACCAGGTCTCAGTTCGCATGGCATGATGAGTGGGCGGGTGGTAAACAAAGTATCATTAAATATTATTGGAGGGTATACCGCCGGTGTTGATGGGGTAGAAGTAGGAGGGGTATTTAACCTGAGCAAAGGCAATGTAAAAACACTACAACTTGCAGGTGCATTTAATGTAGTGGGTGGCAATGTAGATGGAGTACAGATTGCCGGACTGATCAATAGTGTACAGGGCAGTTCAAAAGGAGTGCAGATTGCAGGACTAACCAGTCTAATCAAAGGAAACGTAAGTGGATTTCAGATTTCTGGTGTGGGCAATGTGGCAAGTCAACACCTCAACGGGATGCAGATTGCAGGCTTGGCCAACATTACCAGCCGTAGCAGTAAGGGTATGCAGATCGCTGGTGTGGCTAATATCACGTCCAGAACATTGAGGGGCATGCAGATTTCTGGTCTTTTAAACTATGCCAAAAACAACCAAGGTTTTCAGTTGGGTCTGATCAATCTGGCCGACAGTTCTTCTGGCGTAAGTTTGGGCCTGATCAATATTGTTAAACATGGCTACCATAAGGTAAGCTTTTTTACCAACGAACTGGTTAATGCCAACGTGAGTCTAAAAACAGGTAATGCCAACTTATATACCATCTTTTTAGCGGGTAAAAACTTTTCAGATACAGCAAAGATCCTTACCGGAGGCTTGGGGCTTGGGCACGACTTTATCCTGAACAGAACCTTCTCTGTAGCTGCAGAGCTCACTACACAAGGATTGTATCTGGGTAGTTGGGACGAGACCAAGATGTTGACCAAGTTCCAGACCAATCTACACCTGAAGCTATTCAATGGCCTTACCATTTTTGGCGGCCCTAGTTATAACCTTTACTCAAGTAGTAAATTAATAGAGAACAGTGCTGTAGGTTACAAACAGCAGATTGTACCCAATAAACATCAAGACATTAATGGCAACAAAGGTTGGCTAGGCTGGAGTGCAGGTATTACCATCTTTTAATTTAATTATAAATTAATTTATAAATGAATGAATATTCATTTATATTTGTGCCATGAGGGTCAGAGATGAAGATAAAGTAAAGCTGGTAAAGCAAAAAGCACTAGAGAGTATCGTTAAAGAAGGTTTTGAAGGCTTTAGCATGAATAAATTGGCCAAGGCCTGTGGCATATCTGTTGCTACACTTTACATCTACTATAAAGATAAAGACGATCTGATTATCAGTATTGCAAAAGAAGAAGGCGATAGGATGGCCAATACACTGATTCAGAATTTTGATCCATCTTTCTCTTTTGAAGAAGGAATGCGCATACAATGGAAAAACCGTTACACCTACATGGTAGAAAATCCATTGGCCAACTCATTTTTTGAACAACTAAGAACCTCTACGTATCAAAGTCGGTTCTTAGAAGATTTCATGAAAAAGTTTAAAACCGTGATCAGCGAATTTATGCATGGTGTGGTAGCAAGGGGTGAAATGAAGCCCATGCCCTTAGAAGTTTTCTGGTCGGTGGCCTATGCCCCACTTTATTCTTTGGTACGCTTTGATAGAGAAGGCCAAAGCATTGGAGGCAAGCCATTTAAAATGACAGACCAGGTCTTATGGCAAACTTTCGACTTGGTTATCAAAGGACTAAAAAATTAACGATCTACAGCTAATGGAAAACCTAGACCACATCTTACTATTTAAAACAGACATCAAAAGTGAAGCCTGTAGAGCAAAGCTAGAAGACATACTGAACAACCACGAAGGAATCAGCAAATGGAACGTAGCTTTAGATGATTCTGACTGCGTGCTAAGAGTAATCTCTTACACCTTAAGCCATCAACAAATTATCGAATTGATCAATCATCACGGCCATTCTTGCTGTGAGTTAACTTAACATTTAATGAAACCAGAACAAACAGTTATACCCTTTACGGGGTATCAAAAGATGGTTATTTTCCTATTAGCCGTTACCCAATTTACGGTGATCTTAGACTTTATGGTCATGTCGCCACTAGGTGATATCCTAATGAAATCTTTGACCCTAACACCAGCCGCTTTTGGCGTGGCTGTTTCTGCCTATGCCTTTAGCGCAGGTATATCTGGCCTGCTTACCGCAGGCTTTGCCGATCGTTTTGATCGCAAAAAACTCTTATTATTTTTCTATGTCGGATTTATTGTAGGTACCATATTCTGTGGCATGGCCCATACCTATGTAGAACTGGTTGCCGCCAGGATCATTACTGGCCTGTTTGGTGGGGTAATTGGTTCTATTTCTATGGCCATCATTACAGACGTATTTAACCTGCAACAACGTGGTAGGGTAATGGGCTTTGTACAGATGGGCTTTGGCGCCAGTCAGGTTTTAGGTGTGCCTATCGGACTTTACCTAGCCAATATCTGGGATTGGGAAGCACCTTTTCTAATGGTAGCAGGTTTAGCAGTGATCATTGCCGTATTGATCTTAATGCAACTCAAACCATTAACAGCACATTTGGCCTTTCAACGAGATAAATCGGCCTTTATGCACCTCTGGCATACCTTTGCCAAGAAAAAACATCGCATTGGTTTTACCTCAACTGCCCTGTTATCTATCGGTGGTTTTATGATGATGCCTTTTGGGAGTGCTTTTGCCGTAAACAACCTAAACGTAACCAATGCCCAATTGCCGATGTTGTTTATGATTTCTGGTCTGAGCTCGCTGTTGATCATGCCGATCATTGGCCGTTTAAGCGATAGTGTAAGTAAGTTTAAGATATTTATGGTGGCTTCCATCTGGATGATGGTCATGTGTGTGGTGTATACCAATTTATCGGGTACCACATTTTGGTTGGTTGTGGTGTTGAATATCTTGATGATGATGGGGGTAATGAGCAGGATGATCCCTTCATCAGCCTTAACCAGTGCCATTCCAGATTTAGAAGATCGCGGTGCTTTTATGAGCATCAATGCTTCTTTACAGCAAATTGCTGGTGGTATAGCTGCAGCAGTTGCAGGGAAGATAGTGATACAAAGAACAAAATTCAGCCCTTTAGAAAACTATGATATTGTAGGCTATGTGATCGTGGTCATTTCAATCCTCAGTATATTTTTAATGTACAGGGTAAGCAAGCTGGCTGCCGGTAAAGGAAGCCAAGCCTTAACCGATATTAAAGAAGAAGTGGTAATGAGCGAAGGAGTTTAATCGTACCGCCCCTAATAAAAAGTCCCTACGGCCAATTGACCTTAGGGACTTTTTTTTGTTAATCTGGATTTGCAGTCTTTGTTAGTCGAGATTTGCAATCTCGACTACGCTAATTGTGGATTTTAAATCCACCCAACAATGAAGTCTGGATTTAAATCCAGATCAACAGTAAGAATAGTTTTGTTATCCCAAACTCAAGTGATTTAAAATATTTTAACAATTCAATAAAATATTTTTCTCTACTTTTACAACGTGAAAAACTTAGGCATCTTTTATCTGATCTTGGTGGTACTGCTTTCGGCATTGCCATGCAGCGATGAATTGAGCGCTCGTGATTTTACACAAAACATCATTGCCAAAGTAGAACATGGCAAACAAGAGGGCAGCACTGAAGCCTGTTCGCCAATTTGTTTATGCACTTGCTGCGGCCAAAGTGTGGTAGCTACTTCCTTTATCAATTTCAGTATCGAGGTTCCAATTGCAGAACTTACAACTCCAATTGCCAGCTATGAGTTTGCCTTACAACAAAGACCAGTAAATATCTGGCAACCACCCAAACTTGCGGTTAATTCTTAGTGATTAACTAAAAATCCATTTCATCCCACCCTTATCCATTACAATCCGTGTTATGCGTATTGTAGGTTAATCATTCTGTTTTTTTATGCGATGTCAATTGCACAAGGCACTGTTATGTTTCTTGTCAATTGATGATTTATCAATTATTAATCATTAACGTGTGTTAGATCAAATTATAAAATTTAGCATAAGGAACAAACTTACCATAGGTTTGTTGACCTTATTATTGATCATTTGGGGTGTTTGGAGTGCATCTAAACTACCCATTGATGCCTTGCCCGATATTACAGACAATCAGGTACAGATCATTACCCAATCGCCAACATTGGCCGCTCAAGAAGTAGAACAATATGTTACCTATCCCATTGAAAAATCGTTGGCCAATCTGCCAGATATTGTAGAGATGCGTTCTTTCTCAAGGTTTGGCCTGAGCGTAATTACAGTGGTATTTAAAGATGAGGTAAACATCTATTTTGCCCGACAGCTGATCAGCGAAAAACTAAAACAAGCTGAAAAAGAAATACCCGAAAGATTGGGCAAACCAGAATTGGCACCCGTAACTACGGGGTTGGGCGAGATTTATCAATATGTGATTCACCCTAAAAAAGGAAGTGAGAGCAAGTATTCGGCAATGGATCTACGTACCATGCAAGATTGGATCGTAGGTCGTCAATTATATGGTATACCAGGTGTTGCAGAAGTTACCGGTTTTGGTGGCATTACCAAGCAATATGAAGTAGCCGTAAACCCCGACCGTTTAAAATCCTTAGAAGTAACTATTCCAGAACTGTTTTCGGCCATAGAAAAAAACAACGAGAATACAGGTGGTGCCTATATCGACAAGAAACCAAATGCCTACTTTATTAGAGGGATTGGGGTGGTAAAAACCTTCGAAGATATTGAGAATACCGTAGTCAAAAGTTCAAAAAATGGCACGCCCATCTTGGTAAGGGATGTAGCCAAAGTACAATTCGGTACCCCACCTCGTTATGGCGCCATGACCTATAATGGCGAAAAGGAAGTAGTAGGAGGTATAGTACTGATGCTAAAAGGAGCAAACAGTTCTGAAGTAGTGAATTTGGTAAAGGAACGGATGAAGACCGTACAAAGTTCTCTCCCTGATGATGTTGTGATCGAACCTTTTTTAGATCGGACCAATTTGGTAAACAGGGCCATCAGTACTGTAGAAAAAAACCTGATTGAAGGTGCATTGATCGTGATCTTTGTGCTCATCGTTTTTCTTGGAAATTTTAGGGCGGGACTTATTGTGGCATCTGCCATTCCATTGGCCTTGCTTTTTGCCATGGGCTTAATGAACCTTTTTGGAGTAAGTGCCAACCTGATGAGCTTAGGCGCCATAGATTTTGGCCTGATCGTAGATGGAGCCGTAATTATTGTGGAAGCTACACTGCATCATCTCGGCCTCAGGAAATCGATCAACAAGCTTACCCAAAAAGAAATGGACGAAGAGGTGTTTGTTTCTGCCTCCAAAATACGGAGCAGTGCCGCCTTTGGCGAGATCATCATTTTGATAGTCTATATTCCAATCCTTACCCTGGTTGGTATTGAAGGGAAAATGTTCAGGCCAATGGCGCAAACCGTAGGTTTCTCTATTTTGGGTGCTTTGATTCTATCATTAACTTATATCCCAATGATGTGTGCTTTGTTCTTGTCTAAAAAACCTCAGCATAAAGAGAATTTTTCTGACCGGATGATGAAGTTTTTCCAAGGGATCTATCAACCACTTTTAGTCAAAGTAATCAAGATCAAATATATCGTTACCGGAATTACCATTGGCATTTTGGCCATCACTGTTTTTGTATTTAGTAGAATGGGAGGCGAGTTTATCCCTACCCTGGAAGAAGGTGATTATGCCATTGAATTTGTACTGCCACAAGGGGCATCGCTTAGTCAAACGGTAGAAACTGTAATGCAGGCCGAACGGATCATCAAAAAGTTTCCAGAAGTAAAGATGGTGGTTGGTAAAACTGGCGCTGCTGATGTGGCCACAGACCCAATGCCCATGCAGGCTACAGATATCATTGTGGTTTTAAAGGATAAAAAGGAATGGAAAACCAGCACAAATTTTTATGAGCTGGCTGACCTAATGAAAGAAAAACTCGAAAATATCCCTGGTGTAATTGCAGAACCTAGCCAACCCATACAAATGCGGTTTAACGAGCTGATGACAGGGATTCGGCAAGATGTGGCCGTCAAGATTTTTGGCGAAAATTTGGATACCTTGGCCAATTATGCCAATAAGGTAAGCAAAGCGATCAGCAACATCAAAGGTATAACCCAACCGCAGATCGAAAGGATTTCGGGTTTGCCACAGATCAGTATCGAATATGACCGCAGCAGGATGGCCGGTTATGGTTTAAATGTGGTCGACATCAACCATGTAATCAGTACTGCCTTTGCGGGCGAAACTGCAGGGCAGGTTTATGAAAACGAACGTAAGTTTGATTTGGTGATCCGTTTAGATAGTGCCCATCGTACCAATATAGCCGATGTAAACAATCTGTTTATACCAACCAACAGTGGCAATCAGATTCCCTTATCGCAAGTGGCCAATGTAAGCTACAAATTGGGTCCGGCACAGATCAGTAGAGAAGATGGAAAACGTAGGGTATATGTATCTTTTAATGTGGATGGAAGAGATGTGCAAAGTGTGGTAGAGGATATACAATCGAAATTGGCCAAAGAGGTGAAACTGCCACCAGGTTATTATTTTACCTATGGTGGTACGTTCGAAAACCTTCAAAAAGCATCCAAAAGATTGATGATCGCCGTTCCATTATCGCTGGTCCTGATTTTTATCTTACTGTACTTTACCTTCCGTTCCTTTAAACAAGCTGGATTGATTTTTACCGCCATCCCGATGAGTGCCATTGGTGGGGTATTTGCCCTATTGCTTCGGGGTATGCCTTTCAGTATCTCGGCAGGGATTGGTTTTATCGCTTTATTTGGCGTAGCCGTACTGAATGGGATTGTATTGATCGGCACTTTTAACCAATTGGAAAAGGAGGGCTGGACCGATGTGGTGAAAAGGGTGATAGAAGGAACCAAGATCCGCTTAAGACCAGTATTGATGACGGCAACAGTTGCCAGTTTAGGCTTTTTACCAATGGCCTTAAGCAGTAGTTCGGGAGCAGAAGTACAAAAACCTTTGGCTACAGTAGTAATCGGTGGTTTACTGACCGCTACCTTCTTAACCTTGTTTGTATTGCCATTGCTCTACATCATTTTTAGTTCAAAAATAACCTTAAAAACAAGTCCGAAAATGAAAACGGCCATAGCCACCCTAATGGTATTATGCTTTGGGCTTTTGCCAAGTGCAAAGGCGCAAGACAAAAACCTGTCTGTTGAAGATGCCATTCACATCGCGCTTAAAAACAATACCGAAGTGAGGGCCAAAGGTCTAGAAGTATTGGCCATGCAGAGCAAGAAAAGAACTGCAGGCGAATTGCCCAAATTAGACCTCAACGCACAACTCGGTCAATACAACAGTACCAATTTCGATAATGCTTTTGAACTTTCTCAAAGTATCCCTTCCCCAACGTTGTTCGGTGCAAAAAGAGCATTGGTCAACGCAGAAGTAAAAAGCAAGGAATGGCAGCAACAGATTACCGAAAACGAGTTGAAAAACCAGGTAAGAAGTTATTATTACCAATTGGTCTACCTGCAATACAATAAGACCAAGCTACAATACTTGGATACTTTATATATAGATTTTGTAAAAGCAGCAGCCCTACGTTTCAAAACTGGAGAATCGAAAAAACTGGAATTGAGCACTGCTGAAACCAAAAGGGGAGAGATCAACCTGTTGTTGCAGCAGAATGAGACCTATATCAGCAATGCTTACCAAAACTTAAAAACATTGATGAATACTAAGACCAATTTCAGCATTACAAATTCCCCAAGGTACGAACCATTAATGGTCAGCGCCCTATTGGATAGTACGGCAATTGCCAATCACCCAATTGTAAGGTCATTGTATCAAAACGCATTGATTGCCGAGCAGAACATTAAAGTAGAGAAAGCATTGGCCCTACCCGATTTTAAGGTGGGATATAACAATCAATCGTTGATTGGTTTTCAGAACATCAATGGTGAAGAAAGATATTTTGGTGCAGGTAAAAGGTTTAGTGCGGTAAGTTTAGGGATAGCCATTCCCCTAACCTTTGGGGCCAACAAAGCACGTGTACAATCATTGAACTATCAAAAACAAGCTGCAGAAGCTACGGCCCAATATCAGCAGCAGCAATTGGAAACCCAGTTGAAGAATGCCTTGCAACAATATCACCAATATAGGGAGCAGTACAATTATTATTTGCAAAAAGCACTGCCTAATGCTGCAGAAATTGTACAAGGTGCAAAATTGGGCTACCGTACAGGTGATATCAATTATGTGGAGTATTTATATGCTCTACAAACGGCAACTGATATAGAACTGAAATATTTGGAAGCCATCCAACAGGTTAACCAAGCAGTGGTCTCCATTAATTATTTGATGAATAAATAAAATCTAGCACAATGAATTTCAAGATAAAAAACCCGAAAATACTTACCACTGGCCTTTTACTCACGCTATTTGTAAGTTTGATAACAGCCTGCAATAGCGAAAAGACAAAGGAAGCAGCCGTTGATCCCAAAACTAAAAGCGAAAGTGCGACAGCAGAAGCCCCACATGAGGAAGAAGAGCCAAGCATAGCTACTTTAAGCCAAGAACAGATCAAAACCGTAGGTATTCAATATGGCACTGTAGAACAGAAACAATTGACGGCCACCATTAAAGCCAATGGTAATTTGAGGGTGCCCAATAACAACAAGGCCAATGCCACATCTTTGTACGGAGGGGTCATCAAATCTATCAATGTACAAGTTGGAAGTTATGTAAAAAAAGGTCAGGTAATCGCTACCATTACCAATCCACAGTTTATCCAATTGCAAGAAGAGTATCTGACCCTTGGCAGCAAGATCACTTTTGCAGAGCAAGAAGTACAACGTCAAAAAGACCTGAACGCAGGCAATGCTGGTGCATTGAAAAACCTGCAAAGTGCCAATGCTGAACTGGGCAGTTTGCGTACCAGAAAAGCATCTTTGCAACAGCAATTACAATTAATGGGCATCAATCCCAATACTTTGGCCAATGGCAATCTCAAATCATTGTTGATGGTAAGCAGCCCCATCAGTGGTACAGTGAGCGAGCTATTCTCTAAAATTGGAAGTTACGTAGATGTATCTTCACCATTGGCAGAAATCGTAGACAATAGCCAACTACATTTAGACCTCAATGTGTTTGAGAAGGACCTACCCATGCTTAAAGTTGGCCAGACCATCCATTTTACATTGACCAACAACCCTACGGTTGAATACGATGCCCAGGTATTTAGCATAGGCAGTGCTTTTGAAAATGAAAGCAAGACCATTCCGGTGCATTGTACCGTAAAGGGCAATAAAGCTGGGCTGATTGATGGAATGAACATTACAGGTTTTGTAAGCATCAACAATGTAACCACTTCTGCGGTGCCAAACGATGCCATTGTTGAAGCAGATGGCAAAACTTATATTTTTATCATCACTGATAAAAAACCAGAAGAAAAGCATGAAGAAGGAGAGGAACACAAAGAAGCCAAAACTGATGTAAACTTCGAAAAGATAGAGGTAATCAGAGGAGTATCTAATCTAGGTTTTACGGCTGTAAATTTTGTGACAGAGATACCAAAGGGAGCAAAGATTGTAACCAAAGGTGCATTTTTTATCAATGCCAAACTGACCAATACCGAAGGGCATGGGCATTAAAAAACAAATTTGATTGCCTAAACTGTCATTCTGGGCAAGAATGGAACCTTAAATGTAAGAGGTTCTGCTGCGTTCAGGATGACAGTTATTTGTCTCCTCAAAATCATCTTGTAAAAAAGAGTTTGCAAAATAATACCATTCGGTATATATTTGTGCTGTCAAATTTAAACAGACATGTCTAAAGCAGAACGAACCAGAGCATTTATTATAGAAAGAACGGCACCTATCTTTAACAAGAAAGGATTTGCTGGTACATCTTTAAATGACATCACTGCTGCAACAGGTTTAACAAAAGGCAGTATCTATGGTAATTTTGCCAACAAGGATGAAGTAGCCTTGGCGGTTTTTGATTACAACCTCAACAAACTAAATACTGCCGTCGCGATTGAGTTTGCTAAGCAGGCTACTGCCAAAGACAAATTATTGGTATATGCCGATAAGTATGAACAGATATTCGATCTTCCATTTTCAGAAGGGGGGTGCCCAATTCTAAATACGGCCATTGAAGCTGATGATACCCACCCCGACCTCAAAAAACGGGCAGCAGCAGCTGTACTTTCTTGGAAGAACAAATTGGTACAGATCATAGAAGAGGGAATAACAAACAAAGAATTTAAGACGGATGTTGATGCCGAACAATTGGCGTTGACCATGATTGCCACCATTGAGGGTGGAATAATGATTGCCAAATTATTAGGCAAAGCCAAACATTTTGCAGTGATCATGCAGTCGATGAAAAAGATGATAATAATGAGTTAAATTTTTTTAGTTAAAAATATACCGATTGGTATAAAAAATATATTTTAAAAACAAATCATAACATGAAAACAACAAACAATACCATATTGATTACTGGCGGAAGTGCCGGTATTGGTTTCGAAACAGCAAAATTATTAAGCGAACAAGGCAACAAAGTGATCATTACCGGTAGAGATCAGGCCAGGCTAGACGAAGCAAAAGCAAAGTTAGGTGATGTGGCCGCCATCAAGGCTGATGTAAGCAAAGCAGAAGAGGTGCTACAATTGGTAGCTACGTTAAAACAAGATTTCCCCGAATTGAACATGGTGGTGAATAATGCAGGAAGAGCATTGCTTTACAATTTGGCAGATGAAGATCAGGATGCCTTTGCAAATGCAGCAGATGAAATGTTGACCAACTATCTATCCATTATTAGATTGAACCAACAATTGTTGCCTTTATTGAAACAACAAGCAACAGCTGCCATTGTCAATGTCTCGTCAGTCGTGGCCTATGTGCCGGGTATTACCTTGCCAACCTATGCTGCCAGTAAAGCTGCGGTACATTCTTACACTACATCGTTGAGGTTAAGCTTGGCAAATACACCTGTTAAAGTGTTCGAATTGATGCCGCCATTGGTAGATACCGAGTTCTCTGCAGGTATAGGTGGCCACAATGGCATCAAACCTTCGGTAGTTGCCCAAGAATTGTTAAGGGCATTGGAAAATGATGATTTTGAAATCCGTGTAGGAGATACCGCTAAGATGTATGAATTGTTTCGTTCTTCACCCCTTGATGCGCTGAATATTATGAATGCCAAAAGAGAAGAATGGATAGAAAGCACACCAAAATGACGAAAAAGAAACTTGCATTTGCCTTTTTAATGGCTATGGTAACCACAGGTATTGTTACCTTTGTGGTTATTGTAGTTAACATTGGTTTAAACAATCAATTTTTTAAGATATGGTTAAAATCATGGCTAATTGCCTATACAGTTGCAGTTCCGGCCATTTTAACCATTGCACCACAAATTGAAAAACTGGTAAATAAGCTGATCAAAGAAAAGAATTTGCCGCAACAATAACATTATGAAAAGAGTAGTCATTACCGGCCTTGGCGCCATTACACCATTAGGTAATTCAGTAAACGAATTTTGGGAGAACATCATTGCGGGCAAGAGTGCCGCAGGCCCAATTACCAAGTTCGATTCTAGTAAATTCAAAACTCATTTTGCTTGTGAAGTAAAAGATTTTAACATCGAAGCATACTTGGACAAAAAAGAAATCAAAAAGTACGATTTATTTACACAATATGCGATTGCCGCAAGCGACCAGGCCATTAAAGACAGTGGGTTGGATTTTACGACAATGGATGAAACCGAAAGGTATAAAGTTGGGGTGATCTGGGCAACCGGAAACGGTGGTATTTCTACTTTTGAAAGCCAATTGAAAGAATTTAATGCAGGAGACGGTACGCCTAGGTTTAGTCCGTATTTTATCCCTAAAATGATTGTAGATATTGCAGCTGGCGTAATTTCCATCCGCCACCAATTGCATGGGCCAAATTATTGCACGGTATCTGCCTGTGCTTCATCTAATACAGCCATTATCAATGCTTTTGATACCATTAGGTTAGGTAAGGCAACCATCATGATTGCAGGTGGCTCAGAAGCAGCGATCACCGAAGGTTCTGTTGGTGGTTTCAACTCGGCACAGGCTTTAAGTAAGAACAATGAAAACCCACTTCAAGCTTCAAGACCATTTGACAAAGACCGTGATGGTTTTGTAATGGGCGAGGGTGCTGGAGCATTGATCTTGGAAGACCTGGAGCATGCCTTAAAAAGAGGAGCAACCATTTACGCCGAACTAGTGGGTAGTGGAATGGCGGCTGATGCCTACCATTTAACAGGTACGCATCCAGAGGGTCTTGGTGCGGTATTGGGTATGCGTTATGCCATGGAAGAAGCAGGGATTGAAGCGAGTGACGTAAGCTACATCAACGCACATGCTACTTCAACGGGTATTGGAGACATCAGCGAATTGGTGGGCATTAAAAATGTGTTTGGAGATGTACCTGTAGCCATTACCGGAACTAAATCCATGACGGGTCATTTGTTGGGTGCGGCTGGTGCGATAGAGAGTATCATTTCGGTCTTATCGGTAAAAAATGATGTGATCCCAGCTACCATCAATACCCAAAATCTGGATGAAGAAATTCCAGAAGGTTTAAAAATTGTTTTGGGCAAACCCATCTATCAGACCGTAAATTATGTACTCAACAATACTTTCGGCTTTGGTGGACATACCGCTACAAGCTTGTTTAAAAAGTATAAGCCTTAATTAAAATAAATGTCAGTCTGAGCCTGTCGAAAATGTATTGATGAAACATTTCGATAGGCTCAATTTGACTACTATCTTTTGTTTAATAATAGGTTCAGTTTGATATTTAATTTGTCAGGGCCTTTTCAATTTTGGATAACAGCATATCGATCTCAAAAGGTTTCGCTAAAAAATCATCTGCACCAGCGGTTTCTGCAGAACGTTTCAAATCATTGCTTGCAGAGATTAGAATTACTGGAATGTTCTTCGTGAGTTCCTCACTTTTTAGCTTTTTACAAAGTTCCCTGCCATCAGTGCCCGACATCCAGATGTCCAGCACATAGATATCAGGTAATTCTTGTTCAAAATTAAGTATCGTGTGCCCGTTTAAGGTCGCATTTACTTCATAACCTTCCATTTCTAACATCATGCCAACGGCATCTAAAATTCCCGGATCATCATCTGCTACTGTTATTCGTTTTTGTTTGTTCATGGTGTGGTTGGTTATAAAAATCGAGTCGCTGTAGGGCTAAATTCTTTGGTTAATAATGATGACGGTTGATCGGAATGGAGAAACAGAATTTTGAGCCCTGACCTTCTGTGCTATCTACCCATATTCTTCCACCCTCACGTTTAATGATCTCTGATGAAATATAAAGCCCCAATCCAAGGCCTGGGAAAGTGTGTTGCATGTTGCCACTAACCCTATAAAATTGTTCAAATACCCTATTCAGTTTGTCTGACGCAATGCCGATACCAAAATCTTCCACACAAACCTCTACGTTTGTACCAGAAATGCTGGTATGAACAATGATTTTTTCGGCATTAGGAGAATATTTGATGGCGTTTGTAATCAAATTGGTCAATACTTGGCTTACCCTTTCCTTGTCTGCAAAAACCAGCCCCACTTCTTCAAGGTTTTCTACAATCTGATGGTGTTCTGTGGTATGTTGCAGGTCTTCGATCACAAAATGGATCATTTCATTAAAGTCGAAATGGGTATGGTTATATTGTAGTTTCCCAGCATTTACCTTGGTTACATCAAGTAGGTCGCCAATCAAACTGGTTAACCGATTCAATTGCGCGTCCATTTTCCGCATCAACCCTGCTTCCATAACATCTCCTTTTTTTAGCAATATTTTTTCCAATACCTGTGCATAAGCCTTGATACTGGTTACTGGAGTTTTCAATTCGTGACTGGCAATGCCAATAAAATCATCTTTCTGTTGCTGCAATTGCTTCGTCTCCGTAATATCAAAGGATACGCCAATAAAGGTAATTGGGTTGCCTTGCTCATCATATTGTGCTTTTCCACTTTCTTTGATCCAGTGTATAGAATTGTCTGGCCAACGGATCGGATATTCGGCTCCGTATACCTTGCCATTTACAATAGCACTGTTGATTCCCTCAATTACCGCGGTCTTAAAAGGATCTTCAATGAAATTGAAAAGTTCGTCGTAACTGAGCTTTATGTTTGGCAATAAGCCATAGTTCAGGTTAAACTGTTCAGAAAACCTGATCTGATGTGTTTTAAGGTTAATTTCATAAGAACCTAAACTCCCAGCTTCTAAAGCGATGGCCAATCTTTGGTTGATCTGTATCAGCTCTTCTTTGGCATTGCGTTGTTGGGTAATGTCCATTACCGTACCCAGCATCCGCAAAGCTTTCCCATCGCCATCATAATATATTTTTCCTTCAACCCTGATCCAATGTATCGATTGGTCTTCCCATATTACCCGTGCTTCATAATAGATATGGCCAATGTCTAAAGCCCTTCTATGGGCATTTAAACGAATAATGTGGTCGTCTGGATGGATTGCTTTAACATACTCTGCCCTAGAGGCATGGCTTTTAAAACCAAAGATTTCGTCAAAACGTTCAGAGGTCGTCATCGTCCCTTTGCGCAGGTCGAGGTCAAAAGAACCCAAACCAGATGCAGCGGTTGCCAACCTGGCCCTTTCTTCTGCATCTTGGATCTTACGTTTGCTTTCGAGCATCTCGGTTACATCAACCGAAACCACCATGATCCTGTTGATGGTGCCATCTGCATCTTTTAGTGGCTCATATACATAATTGATAAAAAAAGTTTGTTTTTTGCCATTTCGGATCAATGTTGTGGGCTGCTCGTTACCATAATGGGCAATTCCAGTTTGTAATACCTTTTTAAGGATATGGTCGAACCCTAAAGTTTTAGATTCTGGTATGGCCTCCCAAAGTGGTCTGTTTTCGAATTCCTTTCTGGTTTTGCCTGCAATCTGCAAGTAAGCATCATTTACAAGTTCTACAAAGAAGTTTTCTCCTTTTAAGATGATCATACCCACGGGCGCCTGTAAAATCAGCTTTCGAAAGTTCTCTTCACTTTCTTTAAAGGCCTGTTGTACAGCAATTTCTTCCGTAATATCTTGTAACGTGCCATTTAGGCGATAGGCAATGCCCTGTTCGTCGTAAAGTGCTTTTCCTTTGGCTTTAACAATCCTTTCCTTACCATTTTTTGCATTAACAATGGTATATTGAACGATATAATTACCACCTGAAGAAAATTCTAAGGCTTTTAATATAGCATCGTTTACCCTTTTTCTATCCTTTTCTATAATAGAATTGAGGGCCAGGCTTAAATCGATTTCGGCCTCTGGTGGAAGCCCAAACCATCTTTTTAATCTATTGTTCGCTGTAAATTTATTGGTTAAGGGGTTAAGGTCCCAAGTGCCCAGTTCGGCAGCATTCAATGCAAACTCCAACTTATCGTTGCTGTCGTTTAAAGCTTGTAGTGTATTTACCTTTTGGGTGGTTTCTGTACAGGTTACATATACACCAGCAGGTTTTCCCGATTCGTCGTGGGCTGGGCTATAGCTAAAGGTCCAATACACATCTTCAATTTGCCCATTCCGAAAAATAGGGATCAATTGGTCTTCGCTCCAAGTAGCTTCACCTCCAGCTAAAACTTGGTCTATCAACGGTTTAATGATAGGCCATATCTCTACCCAGGCCTCTTCGGCCCGCATGCCCATAATAGATGGATGTTTCCCATTGTTACCTAGACTAGGACGATAAGCATCATTGTAAAAACAGATCAGTTCTGGTCCCCAATATAAAAACATGGGGAATTTAGAATTAAGTAAGATGCTTAATGTGGTCAGCAGGCTTTGTGGCCATTCGGCTACAGGTCCCAAGTAGTTTTTGCTCCAATCAATAGAGCGAATTAAAGCGCCACATTCGCCTCCCTTACTTAAGAAACCTCGATTCATACGTTGTTAACAAGTTGTTTGTTTAAACAAACAATTTATCCATTTGTTCATACAAAAAAAAGATATTTCTATTTTTTTTCTTTTTATAAAGGTTGACTGATATTAACGTTTGCTGTAAGTATGCAAGGAACAGGAACTATTTTTTCTTGGGTAAGATAAGCCTCTTTACCTAATTTTCGCAACATGCGGTAATGAGAACCCAATGCATTGAAAAAGGTGCGGCTTTCGATGTACGGAAGATCAAACTCTAGCGCGGTACTTTTTACGATCTTGCCAATAGCTGGGTAATGGATATGGCAGATCTTTGGAAACAGGTGATGTTCTATCTGTCTATTTAGGCCACCGCATAAAAAGCCTGCCAGTTTACTCTCTACGGCAAAATTCGCCGTAGTCATCATTTGGTGGGCAGCCCAAGCCTCTTCAATATTCCCATCTTCATTAGGATGTGGGAAACTCGTACCTTCTACCACATGGGCCAATTGGAATACCAGACCCAATACCAAACCTTGTGCAAACTGCATGGCCAAAAAGCCAATTAAAAACTGCCACCAAGGCACATCAATTACAATCAGTGGTAAAATGATGAATAAAAAGTAGTATAGGAATTTGAAAAAGAACAGATTAAAATACTCTATTTTGGGATGGTTTGCTACCTGTGATCCAATCTTGGTCTGGAAAAACTTTTTATAATCTTTTCTAAACACCCACGAGAGCATGGCCAAACTGTACAATGCAAAAGCATAAAAATGTTGGTAGCGTTGGATCTTGTTAACAGGTTCCTTTTCGCAAAAACGGATGAGGCCTGGGGCTACATCAATGTCTTCATCATGACCAGAAATATTGGTATAAGTATGGTGTACAATGTTATGGCAGATGCTCCAAACATAAGCACTGGCACCAATCAAGCTAAACAAAAAACTGAAAGACCGATTGATGACCGGCTTGTCTGAAAATGCTTTATGGATGGCATCATGGCAGATGTTAAAACCAACAAATGCACCAAAGATGCCCAGTAAAATAGCCATACCCAACATGGCCCATACGCTAAAACCTCCTAATAAAATGAGGAGGTATAAGGTGATAAAAGTTCCTAAAAAGAAAAACGCTTTGAACCACATGGCGCCATTTGCATGGACACTTAAGTTTTGGTCTTCAAAATGGTCATCAACACGTTTTCGTAAAGTAGCATAAAAGGTAGATTTGTTGAGGTTTGTAAACTTGACTTTCTTTGTCATATTTGAGTTAGAGCGGTGTAGGGATGGTTTTAATATTTTAGCTAATGTAGTTTAATTAATGAGTTATTCTGTACAATTGTCATATTAATTTCATAATAAGGAATCATACCTACGAAATTAACACAGTTAAGGATGCTGAGATTTGTTTTTAGAACGCTAGAATAATTTTTAAGGTATTAAATCACTAATAATTAGTATTTTTAAAATTCAGGACCTAACAACCTTTCAATCCACTCCATGAAAAAGATCATCTATTTGTTAGCTGTAATGGCTTTCCTTTCTTCAGCTTGTAAGAAATCGGGAACGTTCCCAGAACCCAATCCTACACCTACAATCCCTACAACGCCAACCCCTACATCTTATCCTTTACCTGCTGCAGCTAAGGATGGAGTGGTTTTTATCAATGGAGGTACTTCTGCAATCGTAACTTTATATGCGCCATCAAAAACTTCAGTTTATGTAATTGGTGATTTTAGCAATTGGCAAACTTTACCTGCCAATCAGCTGAAACTGGCACCTGATAACAATACTTGGTGGGTGCAGATAGACGGCCTAGATCCCAACACAGAATATGCCTATCAATTTATGGTTGATGGAAGTTTAAAGGTTGCCGACCCTTATTGCGAGAAGGTGTTGGATCCAATGAATGATGGTTTTATCGGTGCCTCAGTCTACCCTGGATTAAAAACATATCCTACAGGTAAAACAACAGGTATTGTAAGTGTAATGCAGGCCAACAAACCTATATATACCTGGAAGAACAACAGTTTTACCAGACCTGATAAAAACAACTTGGTAATCTACGAATTACTGATCAGAGATTTTACCAGCGAACATACTTATGCTTCTACTTTACAAAAATTGGATTATTTGGTGAGTCTAGGGATCAATGCCATCGAATTGATGCCAGTTACAGAATTTGAAGGCAACATCAGCTGGGGCTATAACATTTCTTATGCATTGGCTCCAGATAAATATTACGGAACTAAACTGGCCTTACAGAATTTTATAGACGAATGCCATGGAAAAGGCATAGCGGTGATCATGGACATGGTGCTGAACCATGCATTTGGACAGTCGCCTATGGTACAATTGTATTTTGATGGCAATAAACCAACCGCTAACAGCCCATGGTTTAATGTTGATGCCAAACACCCCTACAATGTAGGTTATGATTTTAACCACGAAAGCACAGCAACCAAAAACTATGTAAAAAATGTAGTGAAATATTGGATGCAGCAATATAAAATAGATGGTTTTAGGTTTGACCTATCGAAAGGGTTTACACAGAAGACATCATCGGATGATGGAAGCTTTGCTGCTTACGATGCCAGTAGGATTGCCATCTGGAAAGACTACAACAGTTATATCAAGAGTATTGACCCCAATAATTTCTACGTTATCTTGGAACATTTTGCAGATGCAAGCGAAGAAAAGGTGTTGGCAGATGATGGCATGATGCTTTGGGCAAATATCAATTACAACATGAACGAAGCGACAATGGGCTGGTTGGGTGCTTCAGATTTTTCGTGGGCATTTTCGAGCAAACATGGTTTTGGCAAATCAGAAAATCTGGTGAGCTACATGGAAAGTCATGACGAAGAACGTTTGAATTTTAAAAATATAACCTACGGTAATGTAGTGGCTGGTTATTCGGTTAAAGACCTCACCACAGCTTTGAAAAGAGAAGAAATGGCGGCAGCGTTCTTGTTTGCTGTTCCAGGACCTAAGATGATTTGGCAATTTGGCGAGCTAGGCTATGATTATAGCATTGATTTTAACGGGCGTTTGGGTGAAAAGCCAATCAAATGGGACTATTTTGATGACAGTAGACGTAAAGCATTGTACAATGCCTATGCTAAATTTATCAAACTGAAAAAGAACAATGCCATTTTCGCTACCACCAATACCAGTTATAATTTGGCAGGTGGAATTAAATACATCAAGTTGGTTAACGGTTCGAATACCGTAATGGTGGTAGGTAATTTTGATGTAACTCCACAAACGGCAAATATAGATTTTGGAACAAATGGCAATTGGATTGATGCAATAAGCGGAACAAATATTAATTTAGCAACTACAAACTATAACACCGTGTTGGCCCCTGGCGAATATCATATCTATAGTAAGCAGGCCCTAAATTGATTTGAACTATGTGCTTTAAAAAGTTTTCTTTACTTATCGTTTCATTTGTTCTTTTGGTTTCGATAGCCAAGGCTCAAGATACTACGCAAAAAGTAATTGCCAATAGAACAAATAGTATAGTACAACAGCAAAAGCCTTATGTTATTTTAATTTCTATCGATGCCTTTAGATGGGATTTGGCTGATAAATATCAAGCAAAAAACCTGCTCAAATTAAGGGAAAGTGGTGTGCAGGCCGATTATTTAAAACCTTCTTATCCTTCATTAACCTTCCCAAATCACTACACGATCGTAACGGGATTGTACCCTGCCCACCATGGTGTGGTAGATAATATTTTTTATGATAAGGCCAGAAATGTAACGTATAGAAAATCTGATAAAGCAATGGCTGTAGACAGCTCATGGTATGGTGGCAAGCCACTTTGGGTATTGGCAGAACAACAAAAGATGTTAAGTGCGATCTTTTATTGGCCAGGTTCAGAAATCTCCATGGATGGGATAAGGCCTACCTATCTATATAATTATAATGAAGCTATCCCCATAGATAGCAGGGTAGCTGTTGTTAAAGAATGGTTACAATTACCAGCAGAAAAGCGACCTCATTTTATGGCGCTGTATTTTCCGCAGGTAGACCAAGCTGCACATAAACGTACGGTAGATTCTGAAGAAACCAGGGCTGCGGTACAGATGGTAGATGATGCCATTGGGAAATTGGTGGCTGCGGCAGAATCAACAGGTTTGGAGGTGAACTTTATTGTGGTATCCGATCATGGTATGACAACGATTGATAGAGAGAATACAATTCCTTTGCCCAAGGCCATAGATTTGAACAAGTTTAAAGTTCCTCCTGGAAATGTATTGCTACATGTATATGCCAATAATCAGGTAGATATCAGGCCAACGTATAAAGCGTTAAAGGCCGAAGCGACCAATTATGATGTTTATTTGAGCAAGCAGGTGCCAAAAGCTTGGCATTACAACAAAAAAGAAGATAAGTACAATAGGGTTGGAGATATCCTATTGGTGCCAAAACTGCCAAATGTGTTTAATATCAATGGGGTTAAACCAGATCCTGGTCAGCATGGTTTTGATCCAGCGATAAAAGATATGCACGCCATATTTTACGCCTGGGGGCCAAATTTTAAAACAGGCCTAAAAATCCCAGCTTTCGAAAATGTAAATATCTATCCCTTGATCGCTAAGATTTTGGGTTTGAACTATACCAATAAAGTAGATGGTAAGGCAAAAGTTTTGAATCCCATCTTGGCCAATCCTTAAATAAACAGTCCTGATTTCAACGCTCAAAATTGAGTAACAATTTCGTGTTTTTGCTAAATATGGTTTTCTATTTTTGATATTTATGGCTACAACCAAACCTAAATCAAATGAAGAAAATTTTTACCTCAACTCTTATTGCATTGAGTTTGATCACCTTTGCCCAAGCTCAACAAAGAACTCAAGGTCAAAACCCTAATGGTCCACGACCAACTGCCCCTGGTACTACTGCACCTGCGGCGGCCGTAAAAGAAGAAGCCGCTCCTCGTGTTGCAAGTAGCTCATCAAGAACAATCAACCCAGAAAGTACGGTAATTACCAATCACACCGTAACCATTAGAGGCAAAGAAGTGCCCTATAAAGCAACTACTGGTACCCTTCCGGTATGGGATGAGGAAGGCAAGCCGATTGCTGGTTTGTTCTATACCTACTATGAACGTACTGATATCCAAAACAAAGATAAAAGACCATTGGTGATCTCGTTTAATGGTGGCCCAGGTTCGGCTTCCGTTTGGATGCACATTGCCTATACAGGTCCAGTAGTTTTGAATATTGACGATGAAGGTTACCCAATCCAACCTTATGGATACAAAGACAATAGCAGCTCTATTTTAGATATTGCCGATATTGTATACATTGATCCGGTAAACACAGGTTATTCTCGTGCAACCAGTAAAGATGTGCCAACAAGCAAATTCTTTGGCGTAAGAGCCGATATCCGTTATTTGGCAGAATGGTTGAACACTTTTGTAACCCGTAACAACCGTTGGGCTTCGCCTAAGTTTTTAATTGGCGAAAGTTATGGTACCACCCGTGTTTCTGGTTTGGCACTTGAGCTACAAAGTAACCAATGGATGTACCTGAATGGGGTGATCTTGGTTTCTCCAACAGAACTGGGCATGGAAAGAGGAACAGTTTTAGATGCAGCATTACGTTTGCCATATTTTGCAGCGACAGCTTGGTATCACAAAATGTTGCCAGCTGATCTACAAGGCAAAAAACTAACAGATATGTTGCCAGAAGTAGAAAATTTTACAGTAAATGAATTGATTCCTGCAATTACCAAAGGCGGATTTTTACCCATGGCCGAAAAGCAGAAGATTGCCGCAAAAATGGCCAGGTTCTCTGGTCTTTCTGAAAAGGTGATCATGCAGAACAATTTGGACGTTTCAACCAATCTATTTTGGAAAGAACTTTTACGCGATAAAGGATTTACCGTTGGAAGATTGGATTCGAGATACAAAGGTATTGATCGTTCTGATGCGGGCAATGGTCCTGATTACAATGCAGAGCTGACTTCTTGGTTGCATTCATTTACGCCTGCCATCAATATGTACCTGCGCAACGAACTGAACTACAAAACAGACTTGAAATATAACATGTTTGGTCCGGTTAACCCATGGGACAATACAGGCGACCGTACTGGCGAAAACCTACGTGCAGCAATGGCCCAAAATCCTTACCTACATGTTTTGGTTCAATCTGGTTATTATGATGGTGCCTGCGATTATTTCAACGCCAAATACAACATGTGGCAAATGGATCCAAGTGGCAAGTTAAAAGATAGAATGAGCTGGGAAGGTTATGAAAGCGGACACATGATGTACCTGCGTAAACCAGATCTGAAAATGGGTAACGACCACATCAGAGACTTCATTGAAAAAGCATTGCCAAAACCTGGTGTGCCTGCCAAGTTCTAAAAAAACTGAATAACAAATTAAATGGTTCGTAGTTGTCTACGGACCATTTTTGTATCATTTAAATTTGATGTCCAAATTTTTTGACCCGAATATCATCAAACCTTTTGCAAGCTTAAATGTATAACTTAAAAGCAGAGTGAATTTTTATTGCATTATGTTTCGGGATAATTCCCTATTTTTGTAACCCGCTTATGGAACAGATCAAAACATCCTTCGATTTCGAAAAGCCTTTAGCTGATTTAATGCAGCAGATTGAAAAGGTAAAGCAAGTTGCTGATAAAACAAAAGTAGACATGTCTGCAACCTTGGCAGAACTTGACGAAAAGGTAGCTACAACCAGCAAAAACCTTTATAACAACCTAACCGGTTGGCAAAAAGTTCAGATGTCCCGTCACGCAGAAAGGCCTCAAACCTTAGATTACATCAGTATGATCTGCGATGATTTCATCGAATTGCACGGCGATAGAACGGTAAAAGACGACAAAGCCATTATTGGTGGTTTTGCAACAATTGATGGGCAGACAGTGATGATCATCGGTCACCAAAAAGGAAAAAATACAAAAGAGCGTCAATACCGCAATTTCGGTATGGCCAATCCTGAAGGTTATAGAAAAGCATTGCGATTGATGCGTTTGGCCGAGAAATTTAACAAACCTGTAATTTCTTTTATCGATACCATGGGTGCTTATCCAGGTTTGGAAGCGGAAGAACGCGGACAGGGTGAGGCGATTGCCCGTAACTTGTTGGAAATGTCTGTGCTAAGAGTGCCGATTTTATGCTTTGTAGTAGGAGAGGGTGCATCTGGTGGTGCATTGGGTATTGGTATTGGTGATCATGTATACATGTTAGAGCATACTTGGTATTCTGTAATCTCACCAGAGTCTTGTTCTTCTATTTTATGGAGAAGTTGGGATTTCAAAGAAAAAGCCGCAGAATGTCTAAAACTGACTTCTGAAGATATGTTCAACAATAAGTTAATAGACGGAATTGTAAAAGAACCATTGGGTGGTGCACATCAAAACCCTGAATTGATGGGCGAAACGCTTAAAAAACAGATTTTAAAAGATCTAAAAGAACTTAAAAAAGTAAATACCGATAAATTGATCGCAACGCGGATTGAGAAATTCTGTTCGATGGGTGTGGTTAACGAAGGTTAATAATAGAAATTGATAACAAAAAGCCCCAAGATTTTATCTTGGGGCTTTTTGTTATTGGCTAGTTTTTGAGTTTGGCCTTGAACAGTTTCTCCAGTTTTTCCATCTTAGGGAGGATCACCAAACGGCAATAAGGTAGCTCTCCATTTTTGATGAAATAATCCTGATGGTAGTTTTCAGCCACATAAAAAGGTTCGGCCTTTGTAATCTCGGTTACAACAGGTTTGCCAAATGCATTTGCCTTGTTCAGTTCCTCTTTATATTTGGTTGCCGTTGCTTTTTGTTCATCGGTATGATAAAAAACAACCGAACGGTATTGCGTACCAACATCGGCACCTTGTCTGTTTAAGGTAGTGGGGTCGTGGCTTTTCCAAAAAACCTCTAAAAGCTCATCGTAGCTTATTTTGGCTGGATCATAAGTTACTTCGATCACTTCGGCATGATTAGTCGTCCCTGTACAAACCTCTTCATAGGTTGGATTGGGTATATCTCCGCCCTCATACCCAGATTTAACACTTGTAACGCCATTTAAGCGTTGAAAAAGGGCTTCGGTACACCAGAAACACCCCATTCCAAATGTGGCTTTCTGTAATTTTTGTTTTTGAGCATCAGCTTCTTGCATAGATAGGATGATTAAGATAAGGATTGCTATTTTTTTCATTGGGGCGCATTTTACTTTAGTAAGTATACGCAAAACAAGTTATTAAAGTTTTTGAATATAAAAAAGGGATATCATCTTGACAATCTCAATACATATCCTTAATTTGTTAATAACTTAACAATTTGTTCTTTAATTTGTTAGGTAACAAAAATTGGGGCTGTTGAGATTTATTAACATATCTTTTCTAAATTTAAATATTCATTAAAATAAAATTATATGTCTACACCGTATATCCCTTGCCTTGATTTAGGCACTTATATCAATGGTAATGAAGAACAACGTAAAAAATTTTCTGACGAATTGGGAAGAGCGTTTAATGATTCTGGTTTTGTGACCATTACCAACCATGGCGTAAGTCAGGAATTGATTGATAAACTATATGCGAACATCAAAGCTGTTTTTGCCCTACCGGTAGAAACCAAGCGTAAATATGAAAAACCAGAACTGGCTGGTCAACGTGGTTATACCAGTGCGGGTAAAGAAACTGCAAAGGGGGCTAAAACTGCCGACTTAAAAGAATTTTGGCAAATTGGCCAAGAAGTTAGTGATGGTGATCCGATCAAAAAAGAATATCCAGACAATGAGGTGTTGGAAGAAATTGCAGAATTTAATCCAGTAACCAGAGAAATCTATCAAAAGCTGGAAGAAAATGGGAAACATCTTTTGCGTGCCATTGCTACCTATTTAAGCTTGCCTGTCAATTATTTCGATGCGCATGTACATAACGGAAATTCTATTTTAAGAGGTATCCATTATTTTCCGATAGAAAATCCTGATGCTTTGCCTGATGATGCGGTACGTGCGGGTGCACATGAAGATATCAACCTGATCACTTTATTGATTGGCGCAAGTGCGGATGGTTTGGAAGTGTTGACAAGAAACAACGAATGGTTGCCAATTAAAGCCCACCATACCGACATCGTGGTAAATGTAGGCGATATGTTGCAACGTTTAACCAACAACAAGCTGAAATCGACCACCCACCGAGTAGTTAACCCACCGCGCGAACTGATGAAAACCTCACGTTTCTCTGTGCCATTTTTCTTACATCCACGTTCGGATATGGATTTGACAAGTTTGCCATCTACTATTGATGCCGAACATCCAAAAGTATACAGTGATATGACTGCGGGTGAGTACCTGGACGAACGTTTAAGAGAGATTGGGCTAAAGAAATAATTTGCTACAGTCTGAATTTTAAACAAAATATAAAGCGCTAACTAACCTTAGCGCTTTTTTTAAATAATATCTATGCATCAAAATGATTTAGCAGTTTTTGCCAAAGTAAAGGGAGTAGGGTCTGCCTCGGGCTTATTTCTTGCTCAAGATCTACTCTATATCATCGGCGACAATAGCGGTTATTTATATGCCTATCATCTTGCTGATCAAAAGTTAGAGAGGATACCGCTCTTACCCGGCAAAAGGATGTTAGAGAATATCCCTAAAAAAGATAAACCAGATTTTGAAGTGCTTTGTCATCACAATGGGGTACTTTATATATTGGGCTCTGGTTCTGAAGCAAATCGAAATTTGATGATTGAGTACCATCTTCGAACAAAAGAGATTGTTCGATATGACTTATCAGCACTTTACCACAATATCAAACAAGCAACTTTAATCGATGATGCCAACCTGAATATTGAAGGCGCAATTTTTACTGGCGAGGAATGGTTTTTGTTTAATCGTGGGAATGGAAATTCGGCAAAGAATGGAATCATCAAGATTGTTGGGAAGCACTTGCTTAAAGCTGATAAAATGGAGTTCTTCCCTATTATGCTACAAAAGACCAATCATTTGGTAGCGTCGTTTACCGATGCCATTTTGCACCAAAATCAAATTTATTTTATCGCAGCGGTTGAAGATACCAACTCTACATTTAACGATGGAGAGATTTTAGGTAGTTATATGGGAAGCATAGATGCTAAAACATTGCGCCTAAACTATACTAAGAAGATTTCCGAACATCAAAAGTTTGAAGGCATTTCATTTTTTAAACAAGATGCCAATGGGATTGAATTTTTACTTTGTGAAGATAGGGATACCGAAAGTTTGGAAACGATTATCTATAGCTTAACTATTTAATAGGTCAATCAAGAATTGTCATGCTGAGCTTGTCGAAGCATTTATTGATTTGGTCTTCGACAGGCTCAGACTGACATTGTATTGATTTTTATACCATTGGTCAAAATCTGTAATCTCAACAATATCTGATCTATTTATTCCCTTTATCTATCGCTTTGTTAATGGCATCCTGTATCCGTGGTCTGATGTTCAATTTGCCCAATTGCTCACTCACAGTAGGATGCACACGGTTGGATAAGAAGATATACACCAATCCTCTACTTGGATCTACCCAAACCCCAATACCTGTATAACCCGTATGCCCAAAGGTCTGAGAAGAGGCCAATTCTGAAGGATACTTCTTAGTCGCATCTGGATCCCAGCGGTCAAATCCTAAGCCTCTTCTGCTTACATTAGATTGCTTGCTGGTAAATGCTTCTACTGTTTGTGGCTTAAAATATTGTTCGCCACCATAAGTGCCTTTATTCAACATCAGTTGATAATAAATGGCTAAATCGTTGGCATTGGCAAATAAACCAGCATGACCTGCAACCCCGCCTTTGAGGGCAGCGCCTTGGTCATGCACATAACCCTCTAACAAAGTTTTTCTAAAAACCTTGTCATCTTCCGTAGGTACGATTCTACTTTTATCGAAACGGTTTCTGGGCAGGTAACCAGCGGTATGCATACCCAACGGCGTATAGAAATTGTCCAAAACGTATTTGTCTAGCGGTTCTTCTGTAATCTGTTCTACAATATCCTGCATTACATACATACTGATATCGCTGTACACATAACTCCCACGGGTTTTGATAGGCGAGTTTAGCATCTTAGGCCACATAAAATCACTGAAAAAACCTTTTTTAACATAGTAATTGTCTGCCACCTTTGTTGGGAAAAGCGCTGAAGAATCCCTGCTGTAATCTCCTTCCTTCACAAAGTTATGAAAGGGGATATAAGGGATAAATCCGGCTTGGTGCAACATTACCTCACGAACGTTGATCGCATTCATAGGGGTGTTGCGAGCCCTTGGGATGTAAAAACCGATATTGGTATCTAGTTTTAACTTGTTTTCTTCAACCAAGCGCATTACACTTGGTGTGGTTGCTGTAATCTTGGTTACAGAGGCCATATCGAAAATGTCTGTTACCTGATCAGCTACGGTATTGTCATAGGTATGGTAACCAAAGGCTTTGTTGTAAATTACCTTTCCATCTTTAGCTACCAAAACCACAATGCCTGGCGCTGCTTTACCTGCAATGGCCTCGGCCGCAATTTTATCAACTGCATTCAGCTCTTCGGTATTTACACCCGCATCTTCGGGCACGGTATATTTTAAACGGGTTACTGTTGTTTTGTAACCTGAGCCTACAGTATATTTTCCTGAATAGGTTTTGCTTAAGGTCTGTTGGGCAGCAATACCTCCAAACATGATTTGTGGCACTACCATCGCTGCTTCATTATTTGCCTGTGGACTCCATACGATTGGTGTACTTAAATTATCAAAGGCAGCTAAACTTTTACCCTCTCCAAAAACAGCCAAGATCACTTCCTTGTGCTTGGCTACACTGCTGATGAAATTAAGGTATTTTCCATTGTTGGCCATTTGGTCGGTAATGGGAATGATTACCGTACTGAAAAATTTGAGGTCGTCATCTAGGTCATTCAACGTAGCCGAATCTTTATACTTAGCAGCACTTAACGATTTTACATCAGCATATTTATTGAGTAAACTATCAAAAGAACTTTGATAGGTAAAGCCCAAATCAACAGAAACGAATTTTTTCTCTGCTAATTTCGTAACCGGGATAAAACCTTCTTGATTGTTGAGCAGTACTGTGCTGTTTGCAATGGCATTGATTGTTTTTAATCTGTTCTCGTTCTGTTTGTGGTCTTGTGCACAAGCACTTAAGGTGAAAATAAAGGCTAAAAACGTGGCAATTATACCTATCAGGTTGTTTTTTTTCATATTTATAAAGCCCTGTCTATCATTGATAGACAAGATGACGGTGTTTTTATTTTTTAATTGTAGTTGACTTGTCCACGATGCGCTCATATACTTTCTCTCCATTTAGGTATGTTTTTAACACTTTATTGTTTAGAATCTGCTCGCCAGTGGCTTTCATGATGTCGTTTTCTAATATCACAAAATCAGCAAATTTTCCAACTTCGAGGCTTCCTTTTTCCTTTTCCTCAAAGTTGACCTTGGCCGCCCAAATCGTCATTCCGCGTAAAGCTTCTTCAGGGCTCAGGGCATTTTCCATCTGAAACCCTCCTGCAGGGAAGTTTTTTGCATCTTTTCTGATCGTAGCGGCATAAAAGGTAAACATCGGGTTGATCTGTTCAACCGGGAAATCAGTTCCTAATGGTATCCAACCATTTTGGGCCAACAATTGTTTGTAGGCATAGGCACCTTTTACTCTGTCGCTGCCTAAACGGTCTGCCGCCCAATACATATCTGAAGTAGCATGTGTAGGTTGTACCGAAGGGATAACATTGGCTTTGCCAAATAAGTTAAAGTCTTCTGGAGCCACCACTTGGGCATGTTCAATGCGCCAACGTTTGTCATTTTTGCCGCCCAATACTTCATTGTATATTTTCAGGATACTGCGGTTGGCCGAATCGCCAATGGCATGGGTACACATCTGAAAGTTATGTGAATTTATTTTTTTTGCTACTTCCTCAAAATGTTTGATGTCGCTTAACAAGAAGCCTTTTTTAGTAGGCATATCGGTATAAGGACGTAATAAACAGGCGCCTCTAGAGCCCAAAGCACCATCACCATACACTTTAAATGATCTTACATTTAGCCTGTCTGTTTTAATGGCCCCTCTTTTAAATAAATAATCGTAATTTTTTTCGGCATCAGAAAGCATTACGTATAAACGCATCTTTAAGCTCTTGTCTTTGTGTAGTTTTTCGATAAACTCAACTGCATCGTAATCTAACCCACAATCATCTATCGTAGTTAGGCCCACCTCAAAGCAATTCTTCTGGGCATCCAGCAAAATCTTTTTGGCTTTTGTCTCATCAGCAGCTGGAACTTTGTTGGCCACCAATTCTACGGCATTGTCAATTAACAGCCCGGTTAGTTTGCCATCTTTATCTACAATATCTCCGCCAGTTAGCGCAAAAGATTTGGTAATACCAGCTGCGTTTAATGCGCTTTGGTTGGCAATGGAAGCATGTCCATCAATCCTTTCCAATAACACTGGTCTGTTTGGGAACAATTGGTCTAGTTTGTCTTTATTCGGAAATTGTTTGTCGGCCCAGTCGTTTTGGTCCCACCCACGACCAGTCAACCAGCCATCAGGATGGGTTTTTGCAAACTCGGTAACCCGTGCAATTACTTCGTCCCAGCTAGTGGTGCCTCTTAGATCGGCACTTTGTAAACTCTCACCATAGCCAAAAAAGTGGGCATGTGCATCGATAAAACCAGGATAAACCGCTTTTCCATTTGCATCTACTTCTTCCGTAGCGCTATATTGCTTACGAATATCGGCTGTAGCGCCAACGGCAAGGATCTTGCCATCTTTAACCACAATGGCTTCAGCAACATCAAATTTATCGTTAACGGTATAGATTTTTGCATTATAGATCATCAGATCTGCTTTTGGCTTATTACAGCTGCATAAGATCAAAAGCAATGCACATAGCGAGAGTATTTGTTTCATCTTTTAAAGATATAAAATCAGTTCACAGTTTTCAATTAACAGCTTAACAAATGAACAATTGGATAAGTAAATTTTCTGCTAAGTTAATAAATGTTCAAAGCTAAGTCATTTAGTATCAACAAAGTGAAATCTGCCATAGGGATAAGGCTTATTTTCGCTAAATTAGCAACCTTACAAAGAATATAAATGTCTGATATTATACAACTTTTACCCGATAGTGTTGCCAATCAAATTGCGGCAGGAGAGGTGGTGCAGCGACCTGCATCAGCGGTAAAAGAATTACTTGAAAATGCCATAGATGCAGGAGCGGATAAGATACAACTGATCGTTAAAGATGCAGGTAAAGCCCTTATCCAGGTGATAGACAATGGTTGCGGGATGAGCATTACCGATGCAAGGATGTGTTTTGAGCGCCATGCTACTTCCAAAGTGCGCAAGGCCGAAGACCTCTTTGCCATCCGTACCATGGGTTTTAGGGGCGAGGCCATGGCTTCGATTGCGGCCATTGCACAGGTAGAGATGAAAACCAAGCGCCATGAAGACGAAGTGGGTACATTGATACAGATCGAAGGTGCTTCTTTTATCAAACAAGAGCCTGTGGGTACAGCTGATGGTACCAGTATCAGCATTAAAAACCTTTTTTACAATACACCGGCCCGACGTAATTTTTTAAAAAGCAATCCGGCAGAGATGCGTCACATCATCGACGAATTTCAAAGGGTGGCCTTGGCCAAACCAAATATTGCCTTTAGTCTACATCACGATGGCGTTGAGGTATATCGTTTGCCGGCATCGGCCATGAAACAAAGGATTGTGCATTTGTTTGGTAACAACTATAACGAACGCTTGATCCCAGTTGAAGAAGAAACCACCATTATCAACCTTAAGGGTTTTATCGGTAAACCAGAGTTTGCCAAAAAAACCAGAGGTGAGCAGTTTTTCTTTGTGAATGATCGTTTTATCAAAGATGCCTATCTTAACCATGCGGTAAATAAAGCTTATCAGGAGTTATTACCTGATGACAACTTTCCGCTATATGTGTTGTTTATCGATATTGATCCTGCAAAGATCGATGTCAATGTCCATCCTACAAAAACAGAGATCAAATATTTGGATGAGAAATCGATTTATGCGATCATCCACTCGGCGGTAAAAAGATCTTTGGGTAGGTTTAACATCAGTCCAACTATAGACTTCGACCAAGAAACTGGCTTCAGCAATATGATCAGTCATAAAGCACCCGAAGATATCGTGCCACCAAGTATTTCTTTTAATCCAGATTTTAATCCTTTTACACCAACAAAGGCACCAACTCGGGAGGGGATTACATCTAGAAATCAGAACCAACACATGGCACCAAGTAAAAATTGGGGTTCATTGTACGAGATTACCAATCACCATTTACCAGAACAGGCAACGATAGATTTGGGCAGTAGTCATCAAAAAGATGATGAATTTGAGCCCGTGCAGAAACAATTTATGCAGCTACATCATCGTTATATTGTTTCGCAGATCAAGTCTGGTATGATGGTGATCGACCAGCAGGCGGCACACGAACGGATTTTATACGAAAGATTTTTGCTGCATCTGGAAGATCGGAAAGGGGCATCGCAACAGAGTCTCTTCCCACAAACGGTAACTTTAAGTCCAAATGATTACGAATTGGCGAGGAGTTTGTTGGAAGATATCAAGAGCTTAGGTTTTGAGGTGAGGGAATTTGGGAAAAACACATTGGTAATTGAAGGGATACCTGTTGATCTGGGCAGTAGCAACATCAACGAAACGCAATTGTTTGAGCATTTGATTGAAGGATTTAAAAACTCGCAACAAGAACTGAAGTTGGATAAACGTGACTCGTTGGCCAGAAGCATGGCCAGAAATAGTGCCATTAAAGCAGGAACAGCTTTGAGTCAACAAGAAATGAATACCTTGATCGAAGAACTTTTTGCCTGTAAAACACCTAACTTTAGCATTAGCGGGAGGCCAGTGATACAGACCATAGCCCTAACAGAAATAGCACAGAAATTTGATAAATAAATTGAATAAGGGAATGAATAGATAAACAATAATTACCCATCCCCATTTCCTCAATATGAACGAACAAACGAACAAAAACATATGAATAATATTACCCCAGTAGTTAAGAATTTACTCATTATCAATGTGATTTTCTTTTTTGCGACTTGGCTTTTTGAACAACAAGGAATTTATTTGGATAAATACCTCGCTGTTTTCTATTTCAACTCTCCTTATTTTAACGTTTGGCAGCCCATTACCTACATGTTTATGCATGCAAATATGGCACATATCTTTTTTAATATGTTTGCTTTGTATTCTTTTGGTAGCATATTAGAGGCGCATTGGGGCGGTAAACGTTTTATCAATTTTTACCTGATCACTGGTTTGGGTGCATTGGCACTGCAGTGGGCCGTTCAAGCTTTTGAAGTTTACCAGATTACGGGTTCGCCAGTAAATGACCTGGACACCTTGAAGGTTAGTCAAGAATATATAAAGACCTTACAAGGTATTTATTTTGGGCCAATGGTAGGTGCCTCTGGTGCCATATTTGGGATATTAGTGGCTTTTGCCATGTTGTACCCTAATCTGGAAATGTACATCATGTTTATCCCTGTTCCTGTAAAGGCGAAATACATCATTCCGGTTTATATCGTTATAGAGTTGTTCTTAGGGGTAGCTAGGTTTCAAGGAGATTCGATAGCCCACTTTGCACATTTGGGCGGAGCGTTATTAGGTTATATCTTAGTTAAGCTTTGGAAGAACAAAAACACCTATTACGATTATTATGAATAACAGTTTGTGGGCTGAGTTAAAACTAAAATTATTTAAGTCTGGCAACCCTGTGTTGTTATACATTGGGATCAATGCACTTATTTTTGTTGTTTTTTCGTTGATCAGTGTCGTTTTCTTTTTTGCCAAAATGCCCGATGCGGTAGCCGGTTTCATCAATGATTACCTGGCTTTCCCCTCATCACCAGCATTGTGGCCAACACGGTTTTATACCCTTTTAACCTATCAGTTTTTTCATCAAGGTGTCTTTCATATTTTGTTCAATCTACTTTGGTTATATTGGATGGGTCAGATCTTCTTAGACTTTGTAAAACCTCGACAGTTTCATTTCGTCTATTTAGGTGGAGGCATATTGGGCGGTATCTTTTTTGCTTTGATCTATAACTTGGTTCCTGTTTATCAACCATTGGTAAGTGAGAGTACGGTTATTGGTTCATCAGCAGCTGTAATGGCTGTTTTTGCGGCCGCCGTTACCTTGGTGCCAAATTATAGCATCCGCTTGATGTTTATTGGTGATGTGAAGATCAAATACCTATTGTTGGTTTACGTGATCTTGGATATGATTGCCATGCAATCGGCCAATGCAGGTGGTAGTCTTGCACATTTAGGTGGTGCCCTATTTGGATTTTTATATATCAAGTTCTTGCAAAAAGGAACAGACCTAAGTAGTATCTTTAAGAAGAAACCTAAACTGAAAGTCGTTAAAAACAACAACGTTAAACAACAAACAAATACCGTCAATCAAAAAGAGATCGATTTGATTTTAGATAAGATCTCTAAAACAGGATATGATAAATTAAGCAGAGCAGAAAAAGAGACTTTGTTTAAGGCTAGCAAAAATTAATGAAAAAGAAGAGGTTAACATTACTGGATAAACTGATCATGCTTATGGCTATTGTAGTGGCCATTGGTTTGATTTGTGGTATTCTGGCAGGTAAAAATGATCCTCGTCAGCACATTGTGCTTGCTTTTTTTGGCTTGGCCTATCCTTTTTTCTTATTGGCCAATTTTATCGCCTTGTTCTGGTGGGTGATCAGGAAGAAATGGATTTTTTCTTTGGTTACATTAGCCCTGATTTTTTCAGGGTGGAATACCCTAATGGCCACATTTGGTCTTTTTGGTAATATTGGCGACCAGCAGAAAACAGATGCAGATCTGGTTAGGATGATGACGTATAATGTGCATAATTTTAAACCTTTCGGAGACAAGAATACCATCGAAGTAAAGGAAAAAATGCTCAACATCGTAAAAGAGCAAAATCCTGATATCATTTGCTTCCAAGAATTTTATACGCGTTTTAAAGGGCCTTATGATACAGTTGATAGTTTAATGAAACTGCTTAATACCAATTATTATTACTTCCAACCGACCATGCGAAGCCGAACAGAAGCCATTGGACTGGCCATTTTTTCTAAACATCCAATCGAAAACCAAGGCAACATCATTTTTGAACCGGGCTCGGGTAACGAAAGTATTTATGTAGATCTTAACATCAAAGGCAATCCATTAAGGGTATATAATGTGCACCTGCAATCTATTTCTTTCGAAAAAGAAGACTATACTTATTTAGATAAGGTAAAAGAAATGGATGCACAGATGGGTTCTTCGAAAAGGATTGTGCGCATGTTGAGAGAAGCTTTCAAAAAGCGAAGTGCGCAGGTAGATTTGATGAAAACACACATGAAAACCTGTAAAACACCTTATTTGATTGCAGGGGATTTTAACGATACTCCGGCATCATATGCAGTTACAAAAATGACCGATTCGTTAAACAATGCCTTTGTAAAACAAGGTAGGGGACTAGGCCGTACCTATAATGGCAAGTTCCCGAATTTCCAGATTGATTATATTGCCACTACACCAGACATAGAGATTACCAATTACCATATTATAGAAGCCAAATTATCAGATCATTTTCCGGTACGTAGCGACTTGCGCCTAAAGTCATCGAAACCTTAAGTTTAGCCTTTCTGTTAAAAGATCAAGGGCTTTTATTTACATTTGCAGCATGAAACAAGACCTTCAATTATATAATACCATTTCTAGAAAAAAGGAATTATTCCAACCCTTAAATGCCCCACATGTGGGTATGTATGTGTGTGGACCAACTGTTTACAGCGATGTGCATTTGGGTAATTGTCGTACGTTTATTTCATTTGACCTGATTTTTAGATACCTGAAATACAGTGGTTACAAAGTTCGTTATGTAAGGAATATTACTGATGCTGGCCATTTGGAAGGCGATAGGGATGAGGGTGATGATAAATTTGCAAAAAGGGCAAAGTTGGAGCAATTGGAGCCAATGGAGATTGTCCAAAAATATACTTTGGGTTTCCACGACGTGTTAAGGATGTTCAACACTTTGCCACCTAGTATCGAACCTACGGCAACAGGGCATATTATTGAGCAGATTGAAATGATCAAAACAATCATCAAGAATGGTTATGCTTATGAGGTAGATGGAACCATCTATTTCGATGTAGAAAAATATAGTCAACAATATAATTATACCATTTTAACCAACCGCAACCTAGAAGACATGTTGGCCAATACCAGAGAACTGGGTGGACAGGATGATAAACGCGGTCGATTGGACTTTGCACTTTGGATCAAGGCAAAACCAGAAACCTTAATGCAATGGGCATCTCCATGGGGCATGGGCTTTCCGGGTTGGCATATCGAATGTTCGGCCATGAGTGCCAAGTACCTAGGTCAGGAATTTGATATCCATGGCGGAGGAATGGATCTGGCGGCTACACACCATACCAACGAAATTGCACAATCTGAAGCATGTAGCCATCATCAGCCCGCCAAATACTGGATGCATACCAATATGTTAACGGTTAATGGTACAAGGATGTCTAAATCGGCGGGTAATGGTTTTTTGCCGGGCGAATTGTTTACAGGTAACCATCCACTATTAAGAAAAGGATATAGCCCGATGACGGTGAAATTCTTTATGTTACAGGCACATTACCGCAGTACATTAGATTTCTCTAACGATGCATTAGATGCTTCTGAAAAAGGTTTTAGAAGGTTGATGAATGCAGTAGGTTTATTGCCAAAGCTGATCGCAAGTGAGCATGGTGAGGTAGAAATAGATCCGATCAGGTTGAACTGCGAGAATGCCATGAACGATGATTTCAATAGCCCTGTGGTTATTGCAGAACTGTTTGAAGCTGTGCGGATCATCAACACGGTATACGATGGTGCTTTGAAAATCTCTGCCGCGGAGTTGGACAAGTTGAAAACCCTAATGCACGATTTTATATTTGAAGTTTTTGGACTTAAGGACGAAGATTCTAGCAATACTGAACTGAATGAGGTGCTGGACATGGTCATCGCATTGCGAAAAGATGCCAAGGAAAATAAAGATTATGCCACATCAGATATGATCCGTGTTGGTCTTCAAAATATAGGTATACAGTTAAAAGATAGCAAAGACGGTACTACTTGGAGCAAGAATTAATTGCCTAGTACTAGCAAATCACATTGATCACCATGAATAAAAAACTTTTCATACTTCCATTAATTGCATTGGCAAGTTTACAGGCTTGTAGAAATGATAAGCCTACAGAAAGTACAGAAACGGCAACAAGTGAGGTGAAGTTGCTTTCACCAGAGTTTAATGCTGATAGCGCGTTTGCCTACACTAAAGCACAGGTAGATTTTGGCCCACGCATCCCATCTACAGCAGCACATGCCAAATGCGCAGCTTATCTGGTAGACAAGTTCAAATCTTTTGGGGCTGCAGTAACAGTGCAAGAAGCACCAGCAAAAACTTACGATGGAAAGAACCATACACTAAAAAATATCATTGCCTCGTTCAATCCCACCCAAAAAGATAGGGTTTTGATCACTGCCCACTGGGATGCACGTCCTTTTTCTAATGAAGACCCAAATGAGGAAATGAAAGACAAACCTTTTGATGCGGCAAATGATGGCGCAAGTGGGGTAGCGGTAATTTTAGAAATGGCCCGTCAAATACAACAAAAGCAACCAAATGTGGGTGTTGATTTTATTTTGTGGGACATTGAGGATTATGGAAAGGACGACGACCAAACCCCAAATGAAAGCACTTGGTGTTTGGGTTCGCAATATTGGGCAAAAAACCCTCATGTAAAAGGATATAAGGCAATGTATGCCATCAACCTGGATATGGTAGGAGGTGGAAATGCACGGTTTACGCAAGATGAAGTTTCTAGAAGGTATGCACCTAATGTGGTTAAAAAAGTTTGGGACATTGGAAATGAAATTGGCCATTCTGCTTATTTTGTTAATGAAACTTCTGGTAACATCATCGACGATCATTTTTGGGTAAACCAAGCTGGTATTCCATGTATTGATATCATTGATTATTCAAATCCTGATCCAAATACTGGTAAGTTTTATGTAAACTGGCACACCCAATTGGATAATCTTAACAACATTGATAAAAATACGTTAAAAGCGGTAGGACAGACCGTGTTAGAGGTCATCTATAGAGAAAAACCTGTAAGCTAGTGTGTAATTGTTAATTACTTTTTATTTCAGCTTATTATTCTAATCTTATATTCGTACCATATTACTATTAACAATGAAGAAAATTATATATACGGTTTTAGCCGCATCTTTAAGCTTAAATGCTTTTGCACAAAAAGCAGACGGAACAACCAAATCTTTGGTAAATGCAGAGAAAGCCTTTGCAGAAGCTGCAACGAAAAATGGCACTAGAGAAGCTTTTGTAAAATACGCGGCCAGTGATGCAATTGTATTTAGACCAAACCCGGTAAATGCAAAAACTTTTTATGCAACTGCACCAGATATGAAAAACCTGAACTGGACAGTGAACTATGCAAGAGTAGCAAGAAGTGGCGATTTGGGCTTTACTACAGGAAGTTATGTAGTAGAAGGCGAGCCGAAGTCTTATGGACATTATTTGTCGATCTGGAGAGCCAAAGAAGGTAAATGGGAATACATCTTAGATCTAGGTGCAGAAACCAACAGGCCTTTGGTAAACATGCCACCAGATTTTAAAGAGCCAAAAGACCACTATACCCCTAAGTTTGCAACAGATAAAGAAATCAAGGCAAGTAGAGACATTATCTATACAACTGAAAAAACCTTAAATACCATGTTAAAAACCCATGGTGCAAGTGCTTTTGCAGGTTTCTTAAACCCAGATGCACAATTGATGTTCCCTGGAACTGACCTGATCGTTGGAAAAGATAAAATCCAAGCCTTTAACAATAGGATGATTGATAAAATCAGCTTAAAAACCACTTCAGCTGATAAAGCTTTAGGAGGAGATATTGCTTATACTTATGGTATTGCTACTATTGATTATAAAGCCGACCTAAGAGAAAGTTTCCACTATGTATTTATCTGGGAACGCCAGGCAGATTTTAGCTGGAACATCACTACCCAGCTGTTTACCTTGGCCGAGCGCTAATTGAACAACTCCATATATACACAAAAGGATTTCAGCTCAGCAGAAATCCTTTTTTTATGCAAATTGCCCTAATTATGCCAATAAGCCAAACATCTTGGCGTTATTATTGAAGAAGAATTTATAATGAAAAGACACATCCTACTGATCCTACTTTCTACAATTACCATCCATGCTTTTGCACAAAAGAAATTTGACATCCAAGGTCACCGTGGCGCTAGAGGCATTATGCCCGAAAATACGATTCCAGCAATGATCAAAGGGCTACAATTAGGGGCAACTACTTTAGAGATGGATATTGTAATATCTAAAGACAAACAAGCTGTAGTATCGCAGGAGCCTTATTTTAACCACGAGTTCAGTTTAACTCCAGATGGTAAGCCCATTACCTTAAAGGATGAAAAGAAGTACAATATCTATAAAATGGATTATGCCGAAGTTAAAAAGTTTGATGTAGGCAGCAAGGTCCATCCCCGCTTTTTGGGTCAACAAAAGTTTAAAGCTTACAAACCTTTGCTGGGCGAATTGATAGATTCTGTTGAGGCGTATGTTAAACTTAACAAATTGGCCAAACCAGATTACAACATAGAAACAAAGCTGATCCGCAAAGGTGATGGCGAATTTCAACCTAGCCCGGAGGAATATGTAGAAATCATCATGGATATCGTAAAGAAAAAGAAACTGGAAAAAAGGGTAATCATCCAATCTTTTGATATCCGAACCTTACAATATGTACATCAGAAATATCCTAAAATACGGACTTCTTTAGGTATAGATGAAAAGGAAGACTTTGAGAACAATATCAAAGACCTCGGATTTAACCCTACGATCTACAGCCCTTATTCGGTATTGGTGGGTAAAACATTAGTTGATAAATGTCATGCCGCCGGAATCAAGATCATCCCATGGACGGTAAACTCTATTAAAGATATCCAATACCTAATGGGGCTTGGGGTAGATGGGATCATTACCGATTACCCTAATATCATGGGGCAGTTGAACTAATTATAATTAAGGATTAATTTTAGCTGGATTTTTGGTATTGTCTTGAAACATAATTGCAATTAGCACACAGATCAATAAGAAATTATATTCTACGCCATTTCTTCCTCCGCCTACCACAAACCATCCCTCTTTAAAATGCACCAAGATAATGCCCATGATCAGCACCAGAATGGTAAGGATGGCTGCGGGTTTAACATATCTGTTCAACAACAAAAGTGCAGCGCATAATACATGCGATAGTTTGACGGCCCAAGCAATGGGTACACCCAAAGGTGAAAATCCGATCTGGTTTAAAAATAAATTTCCAAAATCATTGATTCCACCATCGAACATTCCTGGTATGGCATGCGATAAAAGAATGATAGCCATGGCTATTCTTAAAACGAGAGCGCTGTTTTTCATGTTGTTTAACAATATATTTTAGGATAAAGCACTCACTTTATGTGGTACTTCTTCTTACTAATATAAAGATAATCTCAGAAATACATAAGTGATCACATCATCTTAAATGATGCGACTAAAAAGGGAGGTGTAAACTAAAAAGCTTAGAATAGGTCTTTGATGATCTGCTCGATGGATAGACCTTCGGCCTCTGCCCTGTAGTTTCGCACAATACGGTGGCGTAGGATCGGTTCTGCAACTGCTTGTACATCTTCAATATCTGGAGCATATTTGCCAGAAATAGCTGCATGGCATTTGGCACCCAATACCAAAAATTGAGAAGCCCTAGGCCCAGCACCCCAAGAAACGTAATCGTTTATTGCCGTTGAAGCCAAAGCCGTATTTGGTCTTGTTTTGGCCGCTAATTTAACCGCATATTCTAACACGTTATCCGTAATAGGGATATTTCTGATCAACTTCTGGAAATATTGGATTTCACTTGCACTGATGATCTTTTCAAGCTTAACTTCTTTGTTGCTGGTTGTGTTTTTAACAATGGTCAGCTCGTCTGCGAAGGCTGGGTAATTTAGCTGGATGTTAAACATAAAACGATCCAATTGTGCTTCAGGAAGTGGATAAGTCCCTTCCTGCTCAATAGGGTTCTGTGTAGCTAAAACAAAGAAAGGTTGTGGCAGGTGATGCGTGTGTCCGGCAGCGGTTACGGCCTTTTCTTGCATGGCCTCTAACAAAGCGGCTTGTGTTTTTGGTGGCGTACGATTGATCTCATCCGCCAAAATGATATTTGAAAATATTGGTCCTTTAATAAACTTAAAGTGTCTGTCTTCACCTAAAATCTCAGCTCCGATAATATCGCTAGGCATCAAATCCGGTGTAAACTGGATACGGTTAAAATTCAGGTCCAGCACATTTGAAACAGTCTGTACCAACAAGGTTTTGGCCAAACCCGGTACGCCAACTAAAAGGCAATGCCCATTGCTAAAAATTGCAATGAGTACTGATTTGATAATCTCATCTTGCCCGATAACAACTTTGCCAATTTCGGCCTTGATGTTTTTATAAGATTGGTGCAGTGCGTTTACAGCCTCTACTTCATTGTTAAACTGCATGTAAACTATTTTTTGTCGTTTTTAACCCAGAGTTTCAATTCGTCGCAAGTTGCAAATTCGTCGTCAATTCTAATATAGGTGGTTTCTTTGCGTTTTTCAAACCATTCCTTAACAATTTTGGCATCTTTTTCTTGTTGCGCTCTTTCTTTAAATTTGGTATAATCTTGCTCTAGGTTACCTTTATGAGGAGGGATTTTAGATTTCAACAAGAATATTTTATAACCTTCTTTACCATCTTGCTCGCTTTTATATGCAATAGGTTTCGAAACTTCTCCAACTTTCATGGTATCGATCACCACAAATACAGAAGGATCTAATTTCTCTACAGGAATAAAAGTTGTCCTAGATGTTACCTCATCAGCATACAACATCATCCCCCCGTTGTATTGGGTTTCTCTATTGTCCGAATATAAAGAAGCAGCTTGAGAGAAGGTTAGTTTTTTGTCTTCCAGGTCTTTATAGATACTATCAGCCTTTAGCCTTACTCTTTCTAAACTTGCAGGCGTAGTTTGCGGTTTGATCAAAATATGTCTAACGTGTGCTTGTTCACCTCTACGTTCCAATACCTGCACAATGTGATAACCAAATTCAGTCTCAAAAACCGGCGACATTTCTCCCGCTTTTAGTTTAAAGGCCCAAGCTGTAAATTCTTTCACCATGGTAGTTCTATCGATAAAACCATAATCACCACCTTCGGCAGCAGAACCCGGATCTTCAGAATATGATTTGGCTAAGAAAGCAAAATCTTCTCCACTTTTGATACGCAACCTTATTGCATCTAGTCTGTCATAATATTTTTGTTTCTCTGCCTTGGTTAATTTTGGCGAAAGTACAATCTCACCAACTTCTACCTCGGTACCGATATCTGGTAAGCTATCTTTTTGATAAGTGTTGAAATATTGTCTTACCTCTTGTGGGGTAACAGCACCATGTTCTGTGATCTTAGACTGCATTTTTTGTGCAATTAAACCCTCTTTAATGTCGGGTCTCATCTCGTCTTTGTACTGTAATATCGATTTGTGTAAGAAGTTTTCTAGTTTTTCTTGACCACCCATACGTTGGATCTGGTAACGCATACGTTTATCAAGTTCACTGTCAACCTGGGCATCATCAACCATGATCGAATCGATTTCGGCCTGTTGTTTCAATAATTTTTGCGTTAACATGCTTTGTAGGTAGTAGCATTTAACCCTATCGTCAGGTGGATTACCTTGATTAAGGTAGATTGCATATTGTTGGTTCAGATCAGACAAAAGGATGATATTGCTTCCCACTACCGCTACAACTTTATCAAGATTCTTCTTTTGAGCTTGAACATTTATAAACAGGCACATTAGACCACCTGCTATTAACAAAAATTTCTTCATTCTATTTTATTCAATTGTATTTAAGGCAAAGTTAATATTAATTAGCATAACAAATTTGACTAGGGTTTAGCTAGTTTTTTCAATTCGTCTTCATTAACCTTAACCGTATATTTTAATTTTAATGCTTTGATCCATTCGTCTTCTAAACTTTGTTGGTAATCGGCAATCACCTGACCTTTTACTTCTTCAAAGCCTTTGCCATCATATTTACTGATGTATTTGCTATAGTAATCGTGCAATTGGCTTTCATTGTCCTGCACCTTGCTCCATATCTTTTTTTCCGATGCATTAAACATTAGAACGCCCTCTCTGTACTCGTTCATAATGAAACTATACTCGATGTTTTTTGGAGATGCCTTCTTTTGGGCCTTTAGTGCTTGTTCATACCCATTGATCTCTTTTTTATAGGCCGTATCTACATCAAGGCCCATCCCTTTTGCATCAATTACTTTTAATTTAAAATTGATGTAAAGATCCAAATAAGCAGCTAGTTCCTGATAAGAAGCACTGGTTACCCCTGCGTGGTTTTTTTTATAAACCCACATAAATTCTTTACTACTTATTGATTTCCCATTAACAGAGGCCACATTTTGTGCAAATGAAGCGATATTAAGAAAGCATAAAATAGAAATGCAATAAACTTTTCTCACAAAGACAACAACTATATTTTTTTAATGGATAAAAGTAACAAATTAAGACGCTATAATAAGATATTTAACTAATTTTAACAGAAAATATTTTAATAAAATAAATTTGATGAATAGCCAACTAACAAGTAACGCCGAAGCCTTGCGTTTATTTTTTACCGATGATATTTATTTGGTAGAGGATAAAAACCAAATGTCTTCTGTAGAGCCTGTTACAGTAGCCGAAGCGCCCGCTCCCGAAATTGCGGTTATGCCCACGATCAATATCCAATATCAAAATCAACCAGAAAAGCCTACGCTGGTTGAAGAGCCAATGCCCATCATTCAAAAAGAATCTAGCTTTGAATTTTTAGGTAAAAACCAAAAAGGTATCCTCATTCTGGTACATGACAAGGAAAACAAAGTGAGTACTCCTGTAGGGACAGAGCTATTGAGAAAATTGGTAAAAGCAATAGAACTGACCAATAACGATTTCGCCTTGGTCAATTATGCCCATTATCCTGATACGGCATTCGAAGAGCTGAAAACTTTCTTTAAGTGTCAATTGGTATTGTCTTTTGGTGTGGCAACACAGCAATTGGGGCTAAATGAACAACCCTTACATCAAATTGCGAAAGTAGGCGACACCAGGTTTGTGTTTGCCAAAAACCTACACGACTTAGACAGCGACCAGTTAAGTAAAAAAACACTTTGGGGCAGTTTGCAACAATTAAAATAATCGAAAAACAATCCATACTAAATTGAACAATCAACTAGTTTTTGCTACCAATAACAACAATAAAACCCTCGAGGTACGTGCTTTATTGGCACCAACTTACGAAATATTGAACCTAACCGATATTGGTTGCGAGGTAGATATTCCGGAAACGGGAGATAGTTTTGCAGAAAATGCTACTTTGAAGAGTTCATATGTGGTGCAAAACTACAAGTTAGATTGTTTTGCCGACGACAGTGGTTTAGAGGTTGAAGCGCTAAACAATGAACCTGGAATTTACTCGGCCAGGTATAGTGGAGCTAGGGGGGATTACGAAAATATGATGTTCCTTCTACAGAAAATGGAGGGGGTTAGCAACAGAAATGCCCGTTTTAAAACGGTGATCTCTTTGATCCAAAATGGGGCCAACTATCTTTTCGAAGGTGTGGTTTATGGCAAACTCAGGACAGTACCAACAGGTGACAAAGGTTTTGGATACGATCCTATCTTCGAGCCTGATGGATACAACATCACCTTTGCAGAGATGGATATCGACCAGAAAAACCAGGTCAGCCATCGCGCCATCGCAATGAAAAAGCTGATTGATTTTCTACAACAGAACTAGTTTTTAAACTTGGCTCTTGTCGACACGAACCAAGGAGATAGAACTCATGTCAATTTAAAGACTTAACAGGTACTTTCGTAGTATCGATTTTGATGCTGTCTGCCTTCATTTTTTCTACAGTAGGTTTTACTATTGGAACAATCGTTTTCTTCGGGTCCTTGCTGTCTGTGGTAGTGTTTTTAGTAGGTGGAATCGCTTTGGTACCAGCAGGTGTTTTGCCCGTATTTTTAGGTGTGGTTTTAGGTTTTGCTGGATCTACAGGCTTATCCACTTTTTTTGCTGGTCTACCCCTGATAATGTCTGCCTTGCTTAGTGGCCGCAATTCGGGCTTCCAAATAAAACCAGTTAAATGCGATTCCTTCGGAATCTCATTGTTGCTGCTATAGGCGCCCTCATTGTCCTTTACTGACATGATGTCTTTCAGTTCCTTATCCAGAAAATTGAACTTGATCCTTCCGCTGATCATCTGGTTCATGTGGTCGCCACTATTGTCTTTGGTATAATAGATGCTTTCAGCATTTCCATCCACATATAAGGTCCTCAATTCGCCATTGCTAAAAAAGCCTGTAAATAATTTCCCCTTTACCTGGTTAAATTTGGTCGAATCCCCCTCGGTATTCACCATAAAGCCATTTTTCAATACTTGTAAAGTGTTGATCTTTTTGTTCTTGAACTGGACATAGATCGTATCGCCGGTTTGTTGCGAGTTTTCAGACCAGATCATAGGATCTTGATACCATCTTAAGGTAGAATCTGCAGCTGTATAAAATAGAGAATCAGACTTCGCCTGCAGGTTCGATTTAAATACTCTTACATTGTGAAAAGCCTTAATTGTTCTTGTTCTCACCGTATCAGCAGGGTCAAAAGGTAATGAATCTTTAGCTAAAGGTTTTTGAAGTGCACCTTTTGTTATAGGTGTTTTTACAGTAGAAACAGGTATACCATTTTTGGCAACAGCATCTTTAACGATTGTTTTGGCAATCGTTTTTACACTATCTTTTGGAATGGTTTTTTGCTGCAAAGGCGGTAAACTGTCTTTTTTTACAAGCACCTTTGTTAGGCTATCTTTCTTGACGGAATCAATTTTCAACTTGACACTATCTGGTGGTTTGGAAACCGGTGCAACTAAACCTGCCCCTTCTTTGGCCTCTTTTGCGGCTTTTTCAGCTTCCTTTCGTTCTTTTCTGCTTAATTTTTCAGGTTTTTTAACTGTTTTTGCAGTAGTAGATTTCGGTTTAGGAGCCTCTTTTGCGGCAGCAGCAGCGGCGGCCTTTGCAGCCTCCTTCTCTTTTTTCTCCTTCTCAGTTTCTGCCCCTATTTCATTGTCTTTTAAGATTACCGGTGTAGGAATTAGTTTCAATGTTTTTTGAAGCACCATTTGTGCAAAAAGTGTATCTGCTCCAATCCATAAACTATCTGGAATTTTTTTGCCACCCATCAGAATAGAATCTGCAGTTCCCACACCTACGTAAGCATTTTTGGTGACCACGATCCGTTCATCTATTTTATAATACTCACCCAATTGTCCACGTAAAACTAGGTTGTCTTCTGTATCCATAAACACAATGTTCTTAACCGCTTTTCCATAACCCTGCTTGCCAAAATAATATAGACTATCTCCCTTTAATGATCGGCTGCCCTGCGTGTATAGGTTCTTTTTACCAAACAGCGCATTTTCACTTTTGGTGTTGTAGGCACCATTTTCGGTGTATAGGTTATCATCTTTGCCTTTGATGTTGGTAGGGCCGTGAAAAAATGTCCAGTTGCTGGCAGTATTGTAAACTAAAGTATCCGATTTAATATTTACCTGTGGCGTAACTACATCTACATTGAACCTAAAATAAGCATCATTGGTATTGGCAAAATACCATCCCTTTTTACTGGTAATGGTTACTTCCTTACTGGTATTTACGATTTTACCACCATTGATATAATTACCAATCTTTAAGCCCATATCGTAATCGAGGATATTGGTGGTCAATACCGATGTAGGGTCAACCATACGCACATTATTGATCAGATGTGCCATCTTTTTATTGCCATCGTAATTGAGCAGGTCAGAAAAAATGTTTACCGTATCTGCTTGGTTGATGTGTACGTTTTTAAAAGCTTCAAAATAGTTGAGGTCAATATAAAATACGGCACTATCGCAAGACAATGTAGCATTGTCATGTTTAAACGTTGGATTTTTGATATAGCTGATATTCTTTTTATTATCAACCTGCATGGAAGTTGATTTGATCAAATTGACCTTTGATTTTTCCTGAGCAAACAATATACTCGGAAACAAGATGAGAAGGAAGAAAAAGCGTAATTTCTGCACTTTACAAAGTTAGGGTTTTATTTTAATTAGGTTATAGTGTTGTGAACTGTTAATTAGTGATAATAGCGCTGTTTTTATTTTTTTTGGAAGAAGCAAGCTTATCCTAGTTAAATTAAATATTTTTGAACCATGTTACCATTGGACCAGTTTACTACCTACATCAAAAAAAATGCCCTTTTTACCAAAGAAGATAAAATCTTGTTGGCTGTAAGTGGTGGTAAAGACTCTGTTTTAATGGTTCAGCTATTTAAACTCGCAGGATATCGATTTAGTATTGCACATTGTAACTTTAATTTAAGAGGTGATGAAGCACAGCGTGATGAAGCATTTGTAAAACTATTGGCTGCAAATCTAGCGGTTCCTTTTCATGTGGTACATTTTGATACCAAAGCCTATGCCGAAAAACACCAGGTATCTACACAAATGGCAGCCAGAGACTTGCGGTATGCCTGGTTTGAAGACATCAGACAGGCAGAAAAGTATGATTTTATTGCTTTGGCACACCACCAAAATGATTCGATTGAAACCTTATTATTGAACTTAACCCGTGGTACTGGCATTAGTGGCATGCACGGCATTTTGCCCAAACGTGGAAAACTTGTACGGCCACTACTATTTTTAACACGAGTGGATATTGACCATTTGGTTGAAGAACATGATATCAATTTTGTAGAAGACAGCTCGAACGGCAGTACCAAATATGCCCGCAATAAGATCAGACTTCAAGTGATTCCACAACTTCGAGAAATCAACCCCAACCTAGAACATACTTTTGCACAGAATATTGTCCGTTTTGCAGAAACCGAAGAAGTTTTACAACAGGTCATCGCACAAACAAGAGCAATGCTAATGGAAGAGAAAGGAGAAGATATTTATCTTTCTATCGAGAAGATCAAAGCACTTCGACCTCAAAAACTATTGTTATTTGAACTGCTCAACCCTTATCATTTTACCAGTGCAGTTGTGGATGAGATCTTAAGTTCATTAACTAAACAAAGTGGAACCTCATTTTATAGCCACAGCCATAGGGTAACGATCAATAGGGAGGATGTGATCATCTCGGTTTTGCCAAAGCAACAAGACCAATTGGTTTTGATACACCCAACCGATCTTAATATTTCAATTGGAGGACAAGTAATCTCGCTACTTTATACAGATTCGGCTGTGGTTGAAAATGATCCAAACAAGGCATTTGTAGACCTAGATAAATTGATTTTTCCTTTGGTTGTTCGTTTTAGGCAAGATGGAGATAAGTTTATGCCCTTGGGAATGAAACAGTTTAAAAAACTGAGTGATTTTTTGATCGACGAAAAAGTGCCTTTACCCAAAAAGGGAAAAGTACCCTTGCTTTTGAATGGTAACGGCGAAATGATCTGGGTGGCTGGTTTACGACAAGACAATAGATATAAAGTAAGTACAACAACAAAAAAAGTTGCTATATTCGAACTGTTAAATCAATAACCCTACTTGGTGTGTTTTAAGCCGCCAAAAGACAATTAGGCTATCAATAATGGATCAGAAACATGTCTATATCGAAAAACAGTACATCGGCCGCGATTATATCCGTATTGCGATCAGGCTGTTGATGGCTGCATTCTGTTTTGCTGCCTATGTTTACGAACGTGACCGTGACAATACGGTAGATCTTTTTTTAGTAGTGGGTTTTGGTATCATTGGCGTGTCGATCATCCTTCTTTTCTTGATACAGTATAAAATCCGTATCGAAAATAAAAGTGTAATTATAGATGGTTTATGGACGGCCAAAAAAGTGAAGATCGATCTGAACAGCATTGTAAAAGTGCGCAAGGCAACCTACAGTAATTATGTGTTCAACAATCCTGTATATAACCTTCACCGCAAAGGAAGCATCAGGTTTTATTCTTCTGGTAAAGACGCGGTGGTATTAACCGATAGGGATGGCTTGGAATATTTTATTGGTACACAACGCCCCAATGAAATGTATCTGGTGATCCAGGCCGAGATGAAAAGCTGATCATCATCTTAATTGGGATTTATTTCCCCAAAAATCTATATCTTGTTTCTTGATTTCAAAGTAATTTGGATGCTTTTGTGAACTTATACCTATACTTTTTACTGGGCATGCTTCTTGTATCCTTATCAAGTTAACACTCAAAAAATAAACAGATGAAAAACAAACACATTTTAATTTTAGGAATTGGCGCATTATTGGTTTCATTTACTGGTTTGGCCAATGCACAAGAAGCCCCTAAACCAGTTTCTATTGAGGTTTTAAAAACCAGAGATGCTTTATTGAAAGAAACAACAAAATTAAACGGATTAAAGATCAAATTGGCTAATGCCGAGGCGCAAACAAAAAAACTAGAAAAAGACATTGTTACTGCAAATGATCGTGTAACCAGATCAACGAAAGAAAGCAAAGAAATGTCGGCAAAGATGATCGCCAATGCAGGCGACCAGAAGTTGGCCAAAAAAGCAAAAAGTGCAGCGAAGACTTTATATAATGATACCAAAAAAGCCCATCAATTGGCTGACAATTTAAAATCTAACCAAAAAAGTATGGTAAGTCTGAAAGCCGATATCGAAAAATCTAAGGTTAAAATCGCGAAGATGGACCAACAGTTGAAGTTTAGTGGGGCCAAAACAGTCAAATAATTGCAGCGTAAGCGGCTTTTTTTTAGCTAATCGTAAATAGTAGGTAGCTATACCAATTAGGATGTTATTTTTGTAGGCGCAGCAGTTGATGGTTTCCAAACCGGATATCAATATTAAGCAGATAGACAAATGAACAGAATGATTACAATTTTCGTGCTTGTTTTTAGCACGAGCCTAGTTTTTGCACAAGCCAATAAAACTCAACAAAAAGATAATACTAAGTCTTTTGTGCTTGGTGTAATTGACGAGATACAGTCAAAAGAATTGGCCGAGAAAAGGGTATTGAATATTTATCTTCCTGAAGGTTATCGCGAAAGTGATACCACAAAATATCCTGTAATCTATTTGTTGGATGGTTCGGCAGATGAAGATTTTATCCATATTGTTGGGCTTGTTCAATTCAACAGTTTTGAATGGATAAATCAAGTTCCCAAATCGATCATTGTAGGTATTGCAACAGTTGATAGGAGAAGGGATTTTACATTTCCAACAAAGATTGAAGGAGACAAAAAAAAGTATCCATCAAGTGGACATTCCGATCAATTTATCTCGTTTATTGAAAAAGAGCTTCAGCCTTTTATCGAAAAAAAGTACAAAACAAATGCTTCGAAAACCATTATTGGGCAATCATTAGGCGGACTGTTGGAAACAGAAATCTTACTGAAAAAGCCAACACTTTTTAACAAATATATTATTGTAAGTCCAAGTTTATGGTGGGATAATGGAGCATTGCTTGGTCAGGATTCGAGAATTTTTCAAGATAGCTTTAACCAAAAAACAGACATTTATATTGGTGTAGGTAAAGAGGGGCTTACCCCAACCGAATTGCCAAGAGTGATGGAGGTTGATGCAAATCTTTTGGCCGAAAAGTTAAAAGGAACAAAGAGCAAAAATGTAAAAGTCTATTTCGACTATCTGCCTCAAGAAGATCATGCTACGATCCTGCATCAAGCCGTTTCAAATTCGTTTAGGTTGATCTATCCAAAAACTGATAAAAAGTAAGGTAGGTCGCAAACAACAACTATTAATTCTTTTCTTACAATAGGACAAATAAGCTGCATTGATAAAATAAAAACTCTACGTTAATTTTATTACCAATAGATAACACAAATTAAATAAGATATAGGTTAATTTGCTGTATTGAATTTGTTCTTAAATAGAAATCATATTAATGAAAATAGGAATTGTTTGTTATCCTACCTTCGGTGGTAGTGGTGTTGTAGCAACAGAATTGGGTAAGGCATTAGCCAATGAAGGTCATCAAGTTCATTTTATCACTTACAGCCAGCCAGCGCGTCTCGATTTTTTTTCTGCCAATCTATTTTATCATGAAGTTTCGGTAAGGGATTATCCTTTATTTGATTATGCTCCATACGAATCGGCCCTAGCCAGTAAATTGGTAGATGTGGTCCGCTTTGAACAGCTTGATATTTTACACGTACATTATGCAATCCCTCATGCATCTGCAGCATTTATGGCCAAGCAGATCTTAGCTACCTACGGTATTAATATTCCATTTGTAACCACTTTGCACGGTACAGATATTACCTTGGTAGGTAAAGACGCAACCTATAAACCAGTGGTAACTTTCTCTATCAACCAAAGTGATGGTGTAACTACGGTTTCAGAAGATCTGAAAGAAGATACCTATAAACATTTCGAGATCCAGAAAGACATCAAGGTAATCCCAAACTTTATAGATTTTAATCGTTTTAGCCTACAGCCAAAAGATCATTTTAAAAAGGCAATTGCCCCAAATAATGAGCGCATTTTGATTCATACCTCAAACTTTAGAAAAGTAAAACGTACAGAAGATGTAATCAAGATGTTTCAAAAGGTACAGGAAAAAATACCTTCTAAATTGTTGATGGTAGGAGATGGCCCTGAACGTACGGCCAATGAGCAGCTTTGCCGCGAACTGAATATCTGTGAAAATGTAAGGTTTTTAGGTAAGCAAGATGCGATTGAAGAGATTTTATCGGTATCAGACCTGTTTTTGATGCCATCAGAATCCGAAAGTTTTGGTTTGGCAGCATTGGAAGCCATGGCTTGTAAAGTGCCAATCATTACTACCAATGCAGGCGGCTTGCCAGAGCTGAATGTAGATGGCTATTGTGGTTATATGAGCAATGTTGGCGATGTAGAAGATATGGCCAAAAAAGCAGTCTTGATATTGGAAAATGATGAGACTTTAAAAGAATTTAAAGAACACGCTTATCTACGTGCCAAAGATTTTGATCTTAAAAAGATATTGCCAATGTATATCAATTATTATACAGAGGTACTTCAACAATCGTTGGTAACAGGATAAAAATAAAGTTTTTATAAAAGCCATAAGGAAATTACTTCTTTATGGCTTTTTTTGTGGGTTGGAATTTATTGAGGTTTGATCTGTTGGTCTGGTTTTTCCTCATCTTCCTCCTCAATTTCTGTCCTGATTTCGATGGTGTTCTCTTTTCTTCCAGAAGAGGGTGTGGGTATACCTCCGCTCAAACCTACACCAACCGTTGCCAGTAAGATTAAAAATATCAACACGATTATGCGCATTAATTTTTTGAAAAATTTCATGAAATAAATAATTGACCAATGCCATAGCGGTATCGGTTTCCTGAAAAATAAACTATTGGTAAAGCCAAATGAATTGGCGAAGAGGATGGATTATCCTAAAAGAAAAGACAAAGTAGATTCTTTAAAATCTTGAGGTATGGTTTTTAAAGGAGAAAACTGCTTGGTGTTCTGATTGACATATTGTTGTCGGAGCAGTTTAAATTTGGTCTGTAAAGCGCGATGATAGTGGACTAAAACAATGTTGCCAAAAGCAGGGGTGTTGATCAGGTCATTTTGGCCATAAGAATTAACTCGGTAATGATAATGAACAAGTCTGTTATTGTGCTTTTGTGCCGTACCAATAACAGATTCTGTTTGTACAGCCCTATATTGACCAGGTTGTACATTGCTTACTCCACCAGAAAACACAAAAAGCCCAAGACACAACAATAAGGTCAAAAGCCATTTTGATGATTGATGTGGAGGAGTTAAGCTATTGTTTTTCATTAGTGGGCTTATTTTTTGCTAAATACCAAACACACCGGAACACCAACATTAATTCTTTTGCCACTATCCTTTAATTTACCTGTAGTTTGGTCGCGGTTAAAGATAACCACATCATTTGTATATTGATGGGCAACCAGTAAGAAACGACCGCTAGGATCAATACTAAAGTTCCGTGGACCTTTCCCTAAGGTACTTTGGATATCTATCAATTTTAGCGTTCCTGTTGGAAGAATTGCAAAAGTGCTAATGGTATTGGCGTCGCCACGGTTGGTTTCGTATAGAAATTTGCCATCTGCCGAGATATGGATATCGGCACCATCAATCTTGTCTGTAAAGTCTTTGGCAATTGTTCCAATTTCTTGCACCTTGTTTAGTTTGCCATCAGCGTAGGTAAATGCAGTAATGCTGCCATTAAACTCATGGGCCAAATAGGCAAACTTACCATTAGGGCTAAAAGTCAAATGTCTGGGTCCAGAACCTGCATTGGTTTTGATCACATTTTTAACCGTCAACACCTGGTTTTTACTGTTTGGGTTATAATGGTAGATATAGGTATGGTCTTCTCCAAGGTCGTTTACCAATAGATATTTTTTGTCTGGCGTAAATTGTACCATGTGTACATGCGCACTTGTCTGTCTTTTAGGGTCGATACTTTTTCCTGTATGTTGAACAACCTGTTTGGCATCGGTTAATGAACCATCGGCATTTCGTCCGAAAACAGCAATGCTACCGCCACTATAATTCGCTATGATTACGTTTTTATCGTCAACACTGATGTAACAAGGATCTGCACCCGCAGCAGGCTTTTTGTTTAAGAAAACAAGATTTCCACTTTTTGGGTCGTAGCCAAAAGCACTCACAGCACTGTTCTTTCCATCTTCGTTTACGCTGTATACAAATTTCCTATCCTTACTTACTGCCAAATAACTGGGGTTAACCACGTTCTTGGCCACACTTTTCAATTTGGTTTCGGCAGTTTGGTTGTCATAATCATAAACATAGATGCCCTCACTATTCCCTTTGTTGGTATAAGTACCCACCAATAGGTTATAGGTTTGCGCTTGGGTATGGAATGCTAAGAATAAAATGAATGTAAAGAATAGGTATTTTTTCATGCAAAAGCTGTTGTTACAAAAAAGACAACGATTTACGTTGTCTTATCTTGTGAAATTACTTAAAATATCGATTATTTTATCAAATGTTTGATCTGAATCAATTCATGTTCTTCTAAGAAGCGCCATCTGCCACGTGGGAGGTCTTTTTTGGTCAAGTTGCCATAAACAACACGGTCAAGTTTAACCACATCGTAACCTAGGTGTTCAAATATTCTACGTACGATTCTGTTTTTTCCACTATGGATCTGGATGCCGATTTCTTTTTTACTTGCACCAGCCACATAAGAAATGTTATCTGGTTTGATCAAACCATCTTCTAATTCTAAACCAAATTGGATTTTATTGAAATCACCCTGGCTTAGATTTTTGCTCAATTCAACATGGTAGATCTTGGTAATGCCATTTCTTGGATGAGATAGCTTATCTGCCAATTCACCATCATTGGTCATTAAGATCAGACCAGTAGTGTTTCTGTCCAAACGTCCAACTGGATAAATGCGTTCACGACTGGCTTTCTCAACCAATTGCATTACGGTTTTACGTTCTTGTGGATCGTCTGTTGTAGTGATATAATCTTTTGGCTTGTTCAATAAAACGTAAACTTTCTTTTCGCGTTTCAACAATTCACCATTGTAACGTACTTCGTCTTTGTAAGGATCTATTTTATGGCCAAGCTCAGCAATGGGCACGCCATTTACCGAAATTACACCAGCCTCGATCAATTCATCTGCCTTACGACGAGAACAAATTCCAGAATTGGCGATATAACGGTTCAAACGGATTAAACCATCGTCTTTTGGCTCTGGTGCATTTTTCCTGGCCCTTGTAGCTGGAGATACACGTTCACCACGGTCATCTTTGCGTTTAAAGTCGCCATCCTCTCTTTTTCTATATGGGCGGCTATCCGTACTTCTAGAAGCACCGCTTTTTCTATCTGCAAAATTTGGCTTCTCCCCATCTTTCGCGTAATTGTCTTTTTTAATGTAACTGCGCTTGGTTTCAGCAGAGTCGTCTCTAGAGCTGCCTTCTTTATACGCTTTTGATTTATAGCCACTATTGCCACTTTCTTTCTTTTCCCAAGGTTTAAAGCCACCTTTTTCGTTGCTTTCGGTTCTTGGTTTGAAATCTTTTCCGGCCGATGGTCTTGATGATGAATAAGGTTTAGAATCTCCGTCTCTAGCGGTTCTAGGTTTGTATTCTTTGGCTGAACCATCTCTGTCAGCTCTTGGTTTGAAGTCTTTCCCTGCCGATGGTCTTGATGATGAGTATGGTTTCGAATCACCATCTCTAGCTGTTCTGGGTTTGTATTCTTTTCTGTCGCCTGCCGCAAAACCAGATTTGCGTTTGTCTTTATCCTTGTCTTCTTTTTTGTCAAATCCAGAATTGCTTTTTCCGTCTTTGTCATTAAATCTTGCTTTGGGTTTGTCGGTGCCTGCAGGTCTTCTACCTGCGTTGCTTCCGCCCGCCTTGGACTTGTCATCGCGACTGTTCCTGTTATTGTTTTTTATCATGATACGCTTTTAACCACATAAAATATGCGGGTGCAAAGATAATAAAAATGCAACAATCTATTTCGTAAAAATCAAGCTAAAATCACTTAAATAAAATCGCTGTTTAAACACATTTAAACCTTGATTTTTGTAGAAAAATACGTAACTATTTGATAATTAACTAAATGTATTGTATCTTTGCAAATCCAATTATAATTGTTCACCAAAAAAAGGAGGAAGATGATAAAGAAACACCTCACTCCATGCGTAATAATTTTAACATTATTAGTCATGGCAAAAGTGTTTGCTTATACACTACCAGAAGTAAAAACAGATCTAAAAAACCACAATCTCACCACCATAGTAAAACAAGCTGAAGAGCCAGCATTTACCTTAGCTCAATTAGAATTTGCAGACGAAACCTTGCCTTTGGGCGATAATAAGGTAAAGGGCAAAATGAAGAAGGTTTTAGCTTCTTTTGCTTATCAAAATCTGCAAACAAATCGTTTACACCGCAAAGCAGCGGAATGGTTTCCTATTATTGAACCTATTTTGGCCGCTTATGGTATCCCGAACGATTTTAAATACATGCCCTTAGTAGAATCGGGACTGCAAGATGGTACTTCGCCAAAAGGCGCGGCAGGTTATTGGCAATTTATGCCAGGTACGGCCCGTACTTATGGATTGAAAGTAAACAGTAGGGTTGATGAGCGTAAAAACTTGAAAAAATCGACCATTGCAGCCTGTAAGTACATCAAAGAGTTATATGGCATTTTTGAAAGCTGGACTTTAGTTGCAGCGGCCTATAATGTTGGAGATGCGCACATGAAAAGGCAGATCAATAAGCAAAGTCAAGACAATTATTTCAAAATGAAACTGAACCGTGAAACAGGTGGATATGTTTACAAACTCATTTCTGTGAAAGAAATTCTTGAAAACCCCGTACGTAATGGTTATACCAACCAAAAAGCATTGATTGCTTATACTGGTAGTACAAATACTATGGTAGAATAAGATTTGTTTACTTAATGGACTAAAGCCATTCCACTTGTTGGAATGGCTTTTTTTATCGCCCACATGTTGAACAGTTTCTTTGGATAAGCCTATATTTGTTATTTTAGCAGTTCTATGTCTTTGCAAAAACTCCGTGTCATTTCTGTAGAAAAACAAGCCGCCGAAGTATTGACCATCAATTTCGAAACGGTGAATGGTGTAAAACTAGTTTATAAAGCTGGCCAGTTTTTACCTTTGGTTTTTCAGGTCAATGGAAAGGAGTTAAGGCGTTCTTATTCTTTTTGTAGTTCGCCGGATATTGATGAGCCGATTACGATAGCTGTTAAACTGGTAGAAAATGGGGAGATTTCGAGATTTATCCATCATCAATTATCGGTCGGAGATATCGTAACTGTTGCCAAGCCAAATGGCCAGTTTACCTATCATCCGGTAAAAGAAATGGAAAGAACTGTTTTTCTGTTTGCGGCAGGGGTGGGCATTACCCCGTTGTTATCTATTTTAAAAACAGCATTGGTTAAAGAGGTCAATTCTAAGGTCGTATTGGTCTATAGTACACGCTCTGCAGAGGATACCTTATTCATCAATGAAATTGCCAAATGGCAGGTTGCTTATCCTGAAAGGTTCAAGGTTATCCATCTTTTTAGCAATTCTAAAAACCTGATGAGGGCTAGACTCAACGGATTTCTCATCAACCAATTGGTAAAAGAAAACATGAGCTTTGATAGAAATGATGCGCTGTTTTATACTTGTGGCCCAGTTGATTACATGGATGTTTGTCGGATTACCTTATTAGGTGCGGGATTTAAACCAAGCCATGTGAAACGGGAAACTTTTGTACTGCCAGAGGATGAAGTAGACGAGGATGATATGACGGAAAAAGTAAAGGATACCAATACTTATTCTGTCAATTTGCACTTTAAGGGCAATGTACACCATTTATTGGTTCCTTATCCAAAAAGGATCTTGGAAGTTGCCTTGGAAAATAAGATTGATTTGCCCTATAGCTGCAGTGGAGGTGTTTGTAGTACCTGTACGGCAACTTGCATTTCTGGCCATGTGAAGATGGATTACAATGAAGTTTTAACAGATCAGGAAATAGCCGAAGGCAGTGTTTTGGTTTGCACAGGTCGGCCAACTGAAAATGAAACTACCATTACTTGGGATTAGGAGTTAAAGGTTACAAGTTAAAGGTTGAAAGTTGAATGTTTTGAGTGCATGCAGCCTTACAAAAGTACTCCTGTTTTTTGTTAAATAAACCCGATAACAGTGCAAAGCCCGCAGCGCAGCGAGGACTTGGAACGGAAAGCGGGACTGCAGCAAGCGAAGAACCACAGTTTGTGCTTTTCTAAATAAGTTGAAGATTAAAAGTTAAAGGTTCTGAGAGAATAGAGCTAATCTTTATAAAAACTAGATCTTTCTTTCGGGCAAAGGCACAAACTCGGTTTCGCCAGGAACAGGGTCAAATTCTTGGGCTAACCATTTCGTCTTAGCTGCTTCGATCAGCTCTTTGCTCGTAGCCACAAAATTCCAATAGATGAAACGTTCTTCTGGGAAAGGTTCTCCGCCAAAAATGTAGATGGTGCTATTGGCCAATAGCGTAAACTCACAAAGCGAACTTTCTTTGGCTACCAATAATTGTTTTGGGCCAAACGTATTGCCCTCACTTTCAACACCTCCTTCTAAAATGTAGATGCCGCTTTCTCCGAAAAGTTGGTCGCCAATTTTGACATTGGTTTTACTTGTGCTTTTTAATTCTAACAGATAGAGCGGGCTATAAACCGGAATTGGCGATTGATGTCCAAACACCTCACCAGCAATTAATTTGTATTGAACCCCATTTTCTTCCCAAACAGGTAATTGATCTGCATCTGCATGAAAAAATTCTGGTTCCATCTGCTCCAAATCTTTTGGCAGGGCAACCCAGATCTGTAGGCCATGCAACATTTTATTGGTGTGACGCAAATATTCGGGTGTCCTTTCAGAGTGGGCAATCCCTTTTCCAGAAGTCATCCAATTAACTTGGCCCGGTTTGATTTCTACTGAAGTTCCCAAACTGTCTTTGTGCATGATCGCCCCTTCAAAAAGATAAGTTAAGGTAGATAGGCCGATATGTGGATGGGGTGGGATGTCTAAATTGATATGGTCGCTCATTAAAGCCGGACCCATGTGGTCGATAAATGAAAATGGGCCAACCATTCTTTTTTCCCTGAAAGGCAATAACCTGCCAACCATAAAATTGCCAATGTCACTTGGTCGTTCTTCGATAATGAGCTTGATATTCGACATCTCTATTTTTTTATTAAAGATAAGCTTTCGGTATTAAACACCAAACGCCCGTTGAAAAACGGGCGTCTGCAATTGTCAATTTATTTCTGTTAGTGAATGAGTTGCTATTTTTTATTCGCCGCTTTCTTCTTTAGCTTCAACCAATCCTGGTACATCTACCATTTCGTTAACGTCAGCATTGTAATCTACACCAGCAACATCAAAGCCGAACAAGTTTAAGAAATCGGTTTTATAGCCCGCTAGATCACCTGTTGTAGGTAAAGTATCGGTATCTGCATTTTTCCAAAGTGCAGCAACTTTTTCTTGTACATCTGCTCTCATTTCCCAATCATCGATTCTAATTCTTCCTTTTTCGTCAACAGGAACCGCATCGCCAGTATATAAGCGTTGTTGATACAGCCGTTGGATCTGCTCGATACAGCCTTCGTGGATACCATCTTCCTTCATGATCTTATACAAGAAAGAAATGTATAAAGGAATAACTGGAATTGCAGAACTAGCTTGGGTAACTAAGGCTTTGTTTACAGAAACGTAAGCTTTTCCATTTACTTCCGTTAATTTATCGGTAATGGTAAAGGCTGTAGCTTCTAAATTGTCTTTTGCTCTACCAATGGTTCCTTTGCGATAAACCGCTTCTGTAACCGCAGGGCCAATGTAAGAATAAGCCACGGTTGTAAAACCATCAGCCAACAGATTTTCAGCCTTTAAAGCATCAATCCACATGGCCCAATCTTCACCACCCATTACGGCAATTGTATTTTCAATTTCTTCTTCATTTGCAGGTTCGATTGTTACCGTAGAAACTATTCCTGTATGAAAATCAACCGTTTTATCACTAAATGAACCACCAATCGGTTTTAAAACAGAACGGTGTGTTACGCCAGTTTTAGGGTTAGTTCTAACTGGAGAAGCCAAACTATAGATCACCAAGTCGATTTGACCTAGGTCGGCTTTGATCAATTCGATGGTCTGTGCTTTTACTTCGTCAGAAAAAGCATCACCATTAATGCTTTTGGCATATAGACCAGCTTTAGCGGCTTCAGTTTCAAATGCTGCTGTATTGTACCAACCTGGAGAAGCAGTTTTTCCTTCTTTTGGTGGTTTCTCGAAATAGACACCAATGGTGGCTGCGTCTGATCCAAAAGCACTTGTAATTCTAGAAGCCAATCCGAAACCAGTTGAAGCACCGATAACCAGTACTTTTTTTGGACCATCAATCGGTCCTTTAGACTTAATATAGTTAATTTGATTAATTACGTTTTGCTCACAACCTTTTGGATGTGCAGTTAAACATATAAATCCTCGCATTCTAGGTTCAATAATCATAATTTTCTTTAGCTAATCCTTTAAATGATCCTCGTGGTTTTAATTGCCCACGTTTTATCCTTCAAAACTATCCTTAATTTCTTTCCATTCCAAATGTTTTATTGTTGGCCTAGCTTTACAATGTGGATTGGGATTTTCAACGTCAACCGAAATAGGTGTTCAACACTTGCATTCTGCAACTATTTTACTTTCTAATTGTTTAGCAAAAAGAAACAAAAAACCTTTAGGCCTAATGACAAAGAAACTACATTTTAAGCTTTGTAAATCAATAGCTTTTCTGCTTATTATTCGCTATTTTTGCAGGCTGTTTTTTAATACCGAGAATTCATAAATTTATGAGCAAAAAGAACGTTGACCTAGGCGAACAAAAAGATGTAGAAGTGTATGGTGCCAGGGTGCATAATCTTAAAAATATAGATGTAAGCTTTCCACGCAACAAACTGGTTGTGATTACTGGTTTAAGTGGTAGTGGCAAATCGTCTTTGGCTTTTGATACCATTTATGCAGAGGGGCAGCGCCGTTATATGGAAACATTTAGCGCCTATTCTCGTCAATTCATGGGAGGGATGGAACGTCCCGATGTAGATAAGGTTTCAGGTCTTAGTCCAGTAATTGCGATCGAGCAAAAAACAACCAGTAAAAATCCACGTTCAACTGTTGGAACGATTACCGAGATCTACGATTTCATGCGCTTGTTATATGCCCGTGTGGCCGAGGCTTTTTCTTACAACACTGGTGAGAAGATGGAACGCATGAGCGAAGACCAGATTCTTAAAAATATCTACAAGAAATTTGATACGGTGGCCGTGAATATTTTGGCTCCGGTAGTTAAAGGTCGTAAAGGCCACTACAGAGAGTTGTTTGAGCAGATCCGCAAACAGGGTTATGTAAAGGTGCGTATTGATGGAGAGATCAAAGACATTACCGCTAAAATGCAGGTTGATCGCTATAAAATTCACGATATCGAGATTGTAGTAGACCGTTTGATCATCGATGAGAAAGACCATAAACGTTTATTGGACAGTATACAAACCGCCATGCGTTTAGGGAAAGGCATTATTAAGATTAGCGATAAGGACAATAATGTTGCCCATTTCAGCAAGTTTTTGATGTGTCCAACTACAGGAATCTCTTATGATGAACCACAGCCCAATAGTTTTTCTTTTAACTCGCCTTATGGTGCATGTGAGCGTTGTGATGGCTTGGGCTATATTTTTGTAGTAGACAAGGAATCGGTAATGCCTAATATGAAACTGAGCATTATTAACGGTGGTTTGGCACCACTTGGCGAATACCGTGATGTTTGGATGTTCCAGGTATTAAAGGCATTGGCAAAAAAGTATAATTTTTCGCTTTCTACACCACTTGAAAAGCTGGGCGATGAAAATATAGATATCATTTTAAACGGCACACATGAGTTGTTAAGTGTAGCTGTTGAATACAATAAATGGAATGTCCAGAATTACCAGATTACTTTTGATGGGATCATTAAGCTGTTGGAAGAACAACACGAGAAAAGAAGCGATACCGCTGCAGCTGATGATATGGATAATTTCAGGAAACTGAAAACCTGTCCTGAATGTAATGGCGCACGTTTGAAAAAAGAAAGTCTGCATTTTAAGGTAGATGGAAAGAATATCTTCGAACTTTCTGAAATGGATATCCTTGGTTTAAAAGCTTGGTTTACAGACGTAGAAAGCCGTTTAAACGACAGACAGAATACCATTGCCAAAGAGATCTTAAAAGAGATCATGGCGCGTATCGGTTTCTTAACAGATGTAGGGCTAACTTATTTGGCCTTAGACCGTACAGCTAGAACCCTTTCTGGTGGTGAAGCCCAACGTATCCGTTTGGCCACACAGATCGGCTCTCAATTGATGAACGTGATGTACATTTTGGATGAGCCAAGTATAGGTTTACACCAAAGGGATAACGAACGTTTGATTGGCGCCTTAAAAAACCTGCGCGATTTGGGCAATACGGTTTTGGTGGTTGAGCACGATAAGGACATGATCTTAGAGGCAGACCACGTTATTGACATTGGTCCGGCAGCTGGTGTACATGGGGGTGAGGTTGTGGCACAGGGAACACCTGCACAGATCCTAAAATCTGGAACGTTAACAGCAGCCTACCTGAATGGTAAAAAAGGAATCGAAGTACCTAAAGTGCGACGTAAAGGAAACGGACATAAACTATCAATCATTAAAGCTACGGGACATAATTTAAAGGAAGTATCGGTTGATTTCCCTTTGGGTAAATTTATAGCGGTTACAGGCGTGTCTGGTAGTGGTAAGTCTAGCTTGATTACCGAAACATTGTATCCCATCTTAAACCATCATTTTTTTAGAGCGAAGAAACACCCGCTTCCATATGAAAAGATCAATGGATTGAAGGAAATTGATAAGGTGATTGAGATCGATCAGGCACCGATTGGGCGTACACCTCGTTCAAATCCTTCTACCTATACAGGGGTTTTCTCTGATATCCGTAACCTGTTTGTATTGTTACCAGAGGCGAAGATCCGTGGTTACAAACCTGGGCGTTTCTCTTTTAATGTAAAAGGTGGCCGTTGCGAAACTTGCCAAGGTGCTGGGATGAAGGTGATCGAAATGAATTTCTTGCCGGATGTTGCTGTTCCCTGCGAAGAATGTGGTGGCAGACGATACAACCGTGAGACATTGGAAGTGCGTTACCGTGGCAAATCTATCAGCGATGTATTGGACATGAGTATAGAGGAGGCTTGTCAGTTCTTTGAACATATGCCTGCTATTTATCGCAAGATCAAAACCCTTAATGATGTGGGCTTAGGTTACATCAGGTTGGGTCAATCTTCTACTACATTATCGGGTGGAGAGGCGCAACGTGTTAAATTGGCTACCGAACTATCGAAAAAAGATACGGGTAAAACATTTTATATCTTGGATGAACCTACCACAGGACTGCATTTCGAAGACATCAATGTGTTATTGGGTGTGTTGAACGAACTGGTGGAAAAAGGAAATACAGTATTGGTGATCGAGCATAACCTTGACGTGGTTAAGGTTGCCGATTGGGTAATTGATCTGGGTGAAGAGGGCGGCGCTGGTGGTGGAAGAATCATATTTGAAGGTACACCAGAAGGTCTGATCCAAAATCCAATTAGCTTAACGGGGAAATTCTTAAAGAAGGAAATGTCCTAATCATTTAAAAACAACCAATAAAAAAGCCATTCCAAGCAATTGGAATGGCTGTAAAATGGTTCAGCTTAGACTAATCCAAGTGTTGGTCTCTTTTAAAAAGCTGAAGGTCTCTCGTGTTTTTTTGCACTGCGATAGCGCCAAATAGAGCGAGTAAAAAGCCAAAGGCATAAAATCCTTTTTCACTCGGCAAAAGGTCGGCATTCCATAAGCCTATCACCAATAAAGTGATGGTTAGGATGGTAGCAAACCAGCTGATGCCGTAATAGATTTCTGTAACAGGAATACTTTCCAATTTGTCTCTTACGGCTTTTTGTAAAGAGATAACGGCAAAAAGGCCGAACATCAATACAGTAAAATAATAACCCTTTTCGTTTAGTAGCATATCGGAGCGCCAAAGCCCTACAATAAAGCCAATCATGCCAATTCCAAGTGCGATCCATGCGGCTGCTATGAATGCGTTTGATGGTTTTTGAATCATCGTTTTAAAATTTGGTTAGCGATTTAATTATTGATAATCAGATGCGCAACCTTGTAAATTGTTACTAAATAAAACAAAACCACTAGCTATTGGATTTAATAAACAGATTAGCCTAACTTAGCTTTATGCAAAACCTATTGACCTCGGCACAGCTGCAAAAGGCAGATATTTTTACCCTCCAGCAACAAGGTATTTCTTCTGTTGAGCTGATGGAAAGGGCGGCTGTAGGATTTGTAGCAGCATTTAAGAAAGCATTTCCAGAACGCAAAAATAACATTGCCATTTTATGTGGTCGGGGTAACAATGGAGGGGATGGTTTGGCAATTGCGAGACTTTTAACAGGGGATGATTACAAACATATTAAAGTATATCTAGTCAATTTCTCAGCCAAACAAAGCGAAGATTATACCACAAGCCTTGAACGGTTGACCGAGAAAATGATCAAGTCAATCAATGTCTCAAAAGCCGAAGACCTTAAAGACTTAAAGGCCGATATCGTTATTGATGCAGTTTTGGGTTCTGGTTTAAATAAACCTTTAGCGGGCGAGTATGCAACCTTGGCTAGTTTGGTCAACAGCTTAAAGAAAACAGTGGTAAGTGTGGATGTGCCAACTGGGTTTAATGCAGAAGGTGAAATACCAATTGCTTACAATGGGGTAAGAGCTGACTTGGCAATCTGTTTCCAACAACCCAAACTTAATTTTTTCTTTCCCGAATCAGTAATGGCATTAGATCGGTTTGAAGTGGTTGATATAGGTTTGGATAAAGATTTCATCACGGATCAACCGAGTGATTGGAAGTTGATCACCAAGGCTGATATCAAACATATACTCAAACCTAGAGCAAATTTTACACACAAAGGTACTTACGGACATGCTTTATTGGTCGCCGGAAACGATACCACAATGGGGGCGGCCCTCTTGTCGGCAAGTGCCTGCTTACATATAGGTGCTGGATTAACGACCGTTTGCCTACCAAAAAGTGGATTGGTTGCTTTAAATTCGACCTTGCCAGAGGTAATGGCCTTACCCCGACATGAACATTTGGACATCGCGGCTTTTGAAAAGTTTACAACCATTGCCATTGGTCCTGGTTTGGGCACAGAGGACGAAAACGAAATCTTATTGGCAAGATTGATCAGCCTTAAAAAGCCACTGATAGCTGACGCAGATGCCTTGAATATTTTAGCGCAAAGAAAAGACCTATTGGATGATTTGGCTGCCCAAAGTATTTTAACACCTCACCTAAAGGAGTTTGATCGACTGTTTGGTGTGCATCAAAATTGGTGGGAAAGATTAATAACAGCACAAAGGGAAGCCAGAACAAGACATTTGGTCATTGTGCTTAAAAACCAATACACGTTTGTCTGTTTGCCAAATGGTGAAGTCCACATCAATGCTACAGGAAACCCTGCGATGGCTTCTGGAGGAATGGGAGATGTATTAACGGGAATAATTGCAGGTTTGGTGGCGCAATCTTACCCTGCCGAAACAGCGGCAATTTTAGCAGTATACCTACACGGTAGGGCAGGCGATGAATTGGCTAAAAAGAGCTTTACGATAAATGCTTCAAGACTGGCTTTACAGCTTCCAAAAACGTTAAGGAAAATTTTAGATTAGATAGTAACACCACCCATTACCACCATTTTTTCCATGGTTGGGTTCTGGCTACCGCCCATAGGTTCTATGGTTACGGCAAAAGCTTGGGCTTTTTCTATGGTTTCCATTTGTTTAACGGCTTCTTTAGCATTGTCGGTGCTGCTAAATACACCTAAACTTACTGGTTTTCCATCAACAAGAGCCCATAACTGGTATTCATGTGCCTGGTCCGTTTTGGGAAGGTCCATAGCCACATAGTTGATCAATATACTTTTGTCCTTTTTATTCCAATAAACCAGCATTTTTGCTTTTGGAGAATCCTTAACACCTGCTAGTTTTACGGTAGCCCATTCGTCGGTTTCCGTCATGGCTATCCTGTTTTCCATTCCACTCTTGTCAAACTCGAGTTTAGAAACAGTCGATGCAAATTTTTCTTTGTCTAAACTTAATGTTGCGATCTGTTCATTGGCTTGACTCAAATCTTTATGTGCAGAGAACAAAGCACCCAAACTCAACACCAATAAGATACTACAAGCAATCAATGCATAACGCAATGTTCTCACGGTACCATCTTTTTGTCCTTCGTATAAGGGTACTACTTTCGGTTCAGGTGCTGATGTAGTAACAGGAGCAGTAGTAGTAAATTGGGCTAGTATTTTATCTTCTAAAGCGTTTGATGAGGCAATTGCATTTTCAAGCGCATAAGCTTCCAGAGCAAGTTCAATAGCAGCAAGTTCTGCGCTAACCTCCGGATGCTTATTGGCCATAGCTTCAACTTCACTACTTTCTTGGGCGTTCAACTGCCCTAGAACGTAAAGTTCAAGTATGCCTGATTCGATATATGCTTTTACTTCTTCCACTTCCACCTCAATTAAATTTTTTCCTCAATTCTAATATAGCCATGCGCACACGTGTCTTCACTGTACCTAAAGGTAGGTCTAGTTCTTCAGCCGCTTCCACATGGGTATATCCTTTAAAATAGACCATGTCTAAAACATCTTTAAACTCTGGTTTCATGTTGGTTACCATGTCTTTAAGTCCTAAAACATCGGCATTAAAACTGACCTTCTTTTGCTGGTCAATGAAATCTACGTTATTTTCTATGTCTTGGTTTTTACTAGCATTTTTAAAATCCTTGGAGCGTAATTTATCAATTGATAAGTTACGGGCAACATTCATCATCCATGTAAATAAACGGCCTTTAGAAGAGTCGTAGCTACCTGCCGAATTCCATATTTTAACGAAAGTTTCTTGTAATAGGTCTTCTGCAACTTCTGTATGTTGAATGATACGCGAAATTACACCGAGCAAAGCTCCAGAATACATGTCATATAATGCTTTGATCGCTACAGTATCCTGTCTCTTCAGCGCATTGACCAATTCTTCTTCAGAAAGAGATATTTTTTTTGTTGTTGCCAAGGTTACTAATATACAGAAACTTATAACAATTGAAAGTGATTTATTTAATTAAAGATTAAACACTAAAAATCAAACAAATGTTTTTCAGCATGGTAAGAAGAACGTACTAACGGTCCGCTTTCTACATATCTTAAGCCTTTTGCCAACCCTATCTCTTTATATTTTGCAAATTGATCAGGATGTATCCAGTCAACAACAGGGTGATGGTTTCTTGTTGGTTGTAAGTATTGCCCTAAAGTTAAAATGTGTACGCCATTGGCTACCAAGTCATCCATCGCCTCTAAAACATCCTCTTCAGTTTCGCCTAAGCCTAACATAATTCCAGTTTTGGTTCTTAGGCCAAACTCCGAAATTCTTTTCAAAGCTTCTAGACTTCTATCATATTTAGCTTGGATACGTACCTGTTTGGTTAAGCGTCTCACCGTTTCCACGTTGTGCGACATTACCTCAGGTCTTTCTTCCAATACACGGTATAGATTATCCCATTGACCCTTAAAGTCTGGAATTAAAGTTTCTAAAGTAGTTTGAGGGCTTTCTCTTCTAATGGCTTGCAAGGTCTCAGCCCAGATGATAGAACCGCCATCTTTTAGATCGTCGCGATCTACTGAAGTGATCACGCAATGTTTTACGTTCATCAGTTTCACAGAGTTGGCCACACGAGCAGGTTCATCTGTATCAACTGCCAAGGGTCTTCCTGTGGCTACAGCACAAAATGAACAAGATCGGGTACAGATATTTCCCAAGATCATAAAGGTGGCCGTGCCTGCACCCCAGCATTCGCCCATATTGGGACAATTGCCACTCTCGCAGATTGTATGCAGTTTATGGGTGTCAACAAGGCTTCTTACTTGGGCATATTCTTTACCAACAGGTAATTTAACCCTTAACCAATCTGGTTTACGCGGCTTTTCTGTTACAGCAGGAACTACAGGAAGTTCTATCATAATGCAAAGTTAAGCAATAGGATTGAAATGTTGCAATCCTTAAATGTTTAGCGCTTGTAATGTTTTGATGCAATACCACCTAGATATCCATTTCAAAAACCATTTGTTGTTTGTTTTGGCTAAAACCGATGTTTTTGTAAAACTTGTGGCTCTCCGTTCTGGTCACATTGCATCGCACCCTAACTTTATATACTCCAACTGAGTTGCTCCATTCTTTGACGGCTTCTATCAGCTCTTTTCCTAAATGTTGTTTCCTGAAGTCTTGCGCAACAACCAATCCAGCAATTTCAACAAAGAGTGGGGTTTCGACTCTTAAAGCTATAAAACCATGTATCCAACCTACAATTCGATCATCTGCCTTTGCCACAAATACACAATTATCTATTGCCTTGATGATTTGCTGTGTTCTGTTAAAGAGTGCATTGATCTCGTTCTCATAACCCAATTGGGAGGATAATACAGCGATTTGTTCGGCGTCCTTTAGGTCTAAAGATTGAAGTCTGAGTATTTGCATTTTTGTTGTATTGTGTTTGGTTGTGTGTAAAATTGGTTATTTTGGTTTTAAAATGATATCATTTTTTTATTTAACTAGATTTTAAATCAAAAATCAGGTTATTTTTCTGTTAATTTTTTCTTTTCTTGTAAAAATGATTGTTTTTGTCGAGGTATTTTCTTTCAAACCTTTAAATTTGCAAGGTCTAAAATATTAGAATATTTTGACTGTTTGGTAAGATTCTTGGCATCGATTGTGCTTTAGAATCAAAGATTTATATTGGTTGTTTAGTAATGGGCAGAAAAAGAAAGACGGTTGTTGAAACCGACGCAGATGTGATTTTAATTGGCGCAGGTATCATGAGTGCCACACTTGGTTTGATCTTAAAAGAATTAGAACCAGATTTAAGTATAGAAATTTATGAGCGATTAGATATTGCTGCGGCAGAAAGCTCTGATGCCTGGAACAACGCAGGTACAGGACATTCGGCATTTTGTGAACTCAATTATACTCCCCAAAACCAGGATGGTGTGGTAGATATCAAAAAGGCGGTACAGATTGCCGAATCCTTTGAGGTTTCCAAACAGTTCTGGACCTATCTGGTAGAAAAAGAAATCCTATCGGATCCCCATTTGTTTATCAGAAATATTCCCCATATGAGTTTTGTTTGGGGTAAAAATAACGTCGAATTTTTAAAGACAAGATATCAGGCTTTGCAAAAATGCAATCTTTTTGACGATATGCAGTATAGCGAAGACTTGGCAACAATCAAAGAATGGGCACCTTTGGTAATGGAAGGCCGCTCGAAAAAAGAAAAAGTTGCTGCCACCAAAATGGATCTCGGTACTGATGTGAATTTTGGGTCCTTAACCCGAGAGATGTTTAGCTATTTAAGTAAACAGCCTAAGGTAAGTTTGCACTTTCATCACGAAATACGTGAACTGGATAAAATGGACAGTGGTGAGTGGAAGATAAAGGTCAAAAATTTAGAATCAGGCGAAAAACGTAACCGATTGGCCAAATTTGTATTTATTGGTGCTGGTGGTGGTTCATTGCCATTACTAGAAAAATCAGGCATCCCAGAAGGAAAGGGCTTTGGCGGTTTTCCGGTAAGTGGCCAATGGTTAAAATGTACCAATGAAGCCGTAATTGCCCGTCACCATGCAAAGGTTTATGGTAAGGCAGCTGTTGGTGCGCCACCGATGTCTGTGCCGCACTTGGATACACGTATCATCAATGGAAAGCAGGCTTTGTTGTTTGGTCCGTATGCTGGGTTTTCTACCAAGTTTTTGAAGAATGGTTCATTTTTGGACCTGCCCTTATCTATCAAGTTCAATAATATCCGTCCAATGATTTCTGCAGGGCTACACAACCTGGATTTAACAAAATACCTCATTGATCAAGTACGCCAATCGCCAGAAGATCGATTTGAGGCCTTGAAAGAATATCTGCCCAATGCAGACATCAAAGACTGGGAGTTAGAAACTGCCGGACAAAGGGTACAAGTGATCAAAAAAGATGAGAAAGAAGGTGGGGTTTTAGAGTTTGGAACAGAGGTAGTTAGTGCAGCCGATGGATCGATTGCAGCTTTATTGGGTGCTTCACCTGGTGCCTCAACCGCGGTTTCTATTATGTTAGATCTTTTAGACCGTTGTTTCAAAGCCAAATTGCAGACTGCCCAATGGCAAACAAAGATCAGAACAATGATCCCAACCTACGGAGAGAAGTTGTCTGAAAGTGAAATGCTATGTAATGAAACCAGACAAAGGACTTCTGCTGTGCTCAAGTTAAATAGTCTGGTAGAAAATTAATATCAAAATAAAAGCCTCATCATTTGATGAGGCTTTTATTTTGATCGAATTGTTGAACAATCTGCCTAAGCTAAGATTGATTCTGTAATTTCTTCCACCGAAATGTCACCATGTGAAGAATCCAAAATGCATTCTCCATCTTTGATTAAGAGCATTTGCGGCGATTCGTGATGGACCTGAAAGGTTTCTGCAACATAGGCAGAAATGTCTCTATGGCTGATCAGGTCTAAAAAATAGAGCGGAGTATTGGCCGGAATAGAATCCCAGTCTAACTCAAAATGTTTTTTAGCCATCAGGCTTATCGAACAACGCGTACTGTGTTTAAAAATAACACTATAACCAGTTGCTTGTTTAATTGTATTGATCTGTTCAAGATCCGTAATGTCAATCCACTGCATTTTTATCTTCTTTTTCTTCCTTCTGGATAAGTACTGTAAGCAGGGCAGAGCTTAGAAGAACATGATTCTAATATTGCAATAGCACAAAACATAAATAATAATAGAATTGCTATTTTTTTCATTCGTGTTCGGTATTAAAGAATTTTGCTAATGCCCTAAATTACACTTTTTTATGAATAACGTATGGGGTAATTAAATTGTTGCAGAAAAATTCGCCATTTTCAAGGCTGTTATTGCTGCTTCATCTCCTTTGTTGCCATGTTTGCCACCTGCTCTATCCATCGCTTGTTGTTCGTCGTTAGTGGTCAATACCCCAAAAATTACCGGTTTGCTGTGTTTAATGCCAACGTTGGTTACACCATTTGCCACCGCATCACAGATAAAATCGAAATGTTTCGTTTCTCCTTGGATCACACAGCCCAAGCAGATTACTGCATCCAGTGTGTTGTCTTTTGTCAATAAGATTTCTGCACCAGCAGTCAATTCGAAACTTCCAGGTACAGGCATAGAAATGATGTTTTCTTCCTTTACGCCATGTTTGGTCAAGGTAGCATAGGCACCTTGATATAATGCGCCAGTAATTTTAGCATTCCATTCGGCTACAACAATTGCAATTTTATATGCTGCACCATTAGGAATAGTTGTATGCGAAAAGTCTGATAGGTTTTTAAGATGTGTTGCCATGTTACAAAGATAAGCTTTAAGTTGAAACGTTTTAAAGCAGAAGTGTTTGAATAATGTTAGGATATAAAAAAAGACCCTGCGTTAACAGAGTCTTTATATTTTTAACCACTAAGTGGAAGATTATTTTACTTGAGCTTGCGCACGTGCAATGTACTCGTCAATCATGGCAGCTTCTTGACTTGCAGGATATTGCGTTTTAATTTTAGTGTAAGCTTCTGCTGCTGCCTTAAAATCTTTTAGGTTTTCGTTAACTAGGCCTAATTTTTTCAAGAACATAGGAGAAGTAAATTTGTTGCTGGCTTTGTCTGCAGCTTTTTGGTAATAAGTAGCCGCTTGTTTATAGTCTTTCAACTCGCTATAAGCATCGCCTAATAAGCCTAAAGCCAATGGATCTGCAACAGGACTGCCTGTAGCTGTATATTTTCCTAAAGCTTCGGTTGCTTTTTTGTATTCGCCTTTACGCAGATAGATACCACCTAAATAAAGGTTGGCCAAGTTTGCAGATTTGGTATTGTCAAATTCTGCAGCGATTTTTTCCAGACCTGGATAACCGCCTTCGCCATTGATTGCTTTGTTAGCTAAAGAGTCTACACCTACGTATTGCTCTGCTTTATACATCTGGCCAGCAGCTTGTTCTGCTCTGTTTGGCAAGTACGAGTAAAAATAATAAACAGCTATTGCTGCTAAAGCTAAGATAGCGATGGCTATAAATAACAAACTTTTACCGTTCTCTTCTAAAAAACCACCTTTTCTAACTGGTTGCGTTATCGTTTTATCTGTTGTAGACATTTATTTAAAAAATTGAGATTGCAAAAATACATTTTTCAATCAAAGTATCAACCCCTTTTTTAACTATTTAATTAAACTTTAATGAATTAGCAGCCGTAAAAAAGGTAACTTTGGACGTATTAAACTATGTGGCTAAAAAACATTACACTTCTCAATTTTAAAAATTATTCGTCGGCAGAGCTTGGCTTTTCTAAAACCGTAAATGCTTTTGTAGGGAATAACGGGGCTGGTAAAACGAATTTATTAGACGCCATCCACTATTTATGCCTTTGTAAAAGTTATTTTAACCCTATAGATAGTCAGCAGATTAAGGCCAATGAAGATCTTTTTCTGGTTCAGGGTGATTTTGATCGGAAAGAGAAAAATGAGAAGATCACTTGCGGACTAAAACGCAACCAAAAGAAGCAATTTAAGCGAAATAAAAAAGAATACGACAAGCTGGCCAACCATATTGGGCTTTTCCCTTTGGTCATGATTTCGCCATACGATGTAAACCTGATCATGGATGGGAGCGAAGAACGACGCAGGTTTGTTGATAATGTGATCTCGCAGACTGATTCCAATTACCTCGACGAGCTCATTATTTATAACAAGCATCTTTTAAACCGCAATGCGCTATTGAAACAAGTAGCCGCCACCAGAAAACTGGATGTAACGCTGTTGCAGATACTGAATGAACAATTGGTTGCTTCAGGGATGAAGATTTTTGAGAAAAGAAAACAATTTTTATTCGATTTCATTCCGCTTTTTAATCAACACTATAGTTACATCACCAACAACGCAGAACAGGTTGCTTTAAGTTACCAATCGCAACTCAATACACAAAGTTTTGAAGAGCTATTGGCTCAATCTATAGAAAAGGATAGATTATTGGAAAGAACCACTACAGGCATACATAAAGACGAGCTACAGTTTGTGATTGGTGATATGGCCCTGAAAAAGTTTGGCTCGCAAGGGCAGCAAAAATCTTTTCTGATTGCTTTGAAATTGGCACAATACAGTTATCTGCAAAAATTTAAAGGTTTTAAACCCTTGTTGTTATTGGACGATATTTTTGATAAATTAGATGACCTTAGGGTGCGTAAATTAATGGAAATGGTATCGCATCACGATTTTGGACAGATATTTATTACGGATACAGGTAAAGAAAGGGTGCTTTCTGTTTTTAAGGAGATCAAGGTTGATGTAACTTTGTTTGAAGTAGATAATGGGGTAATTAAACATGCGTAAACCAAATGATATCACACTTAAGGATGCAATTACCAAAATGCTTTCGGTTTATCGTTTGCGTGGTAAATATGATGAAACGGGAGTAGTGGCGCATTGGCCAGAATTGATGGGCAGTGCAGTGGCCAACCGGACTACGCAGATTTATGTAAGTCAGAAAAAACTTTTTGTAAGAATAGAATCCTCGGTCATCAAAAATGAATTGTTGATGGTAAGAACAGGTATTATACAGAAACTAAACGAAAGGGCAGGTTCTGATGTGATCACAGAAATTGTCTTCTTATAATAAAAATGCCATTCGATTATTTATCGAATGGCATTTTTTAATTTCTTCCACCAAATACTTTGGAGATCAGCCATATAATTAAGGCCAGCACCACTACAACTACAATTATACCGGTCCATACACCCGCCTTAAATATTCCTTCAACCAATTCGCAACTGGTTAATGTACTTGCAAAAATGGCAACCAATGCCAGAGAACTATATTTTTTCATGATCATATGCTTTCTGATAAAACATATGAATGCATAAATAGTTTGGTTTTTAGTTGTTGACTTTGATCAGTTCTACTTCAAAGATCAAGGTGCTAAAAGGAGGAATGCTTCCATCTGGAGTTGCCCTTGATCCATAAGCCAAATGATACGGGATAAAAAAGCGATACTTTGAACCCTCTGTCATTAATTGTACACCTTCAGTCCATCCTTTGATCACTTGGTTTAATCCAAATGTAGCCGGTTCGCCGCGATCATAAGAACTATCGAATTGAGTACCATTTAGCAAAGTTCCTTTATAGTTTACGGTTACGTTGTCTGTTTCCTTTGGTTTAGCTCCAGTTCCAGCTGTAATTACTTCATATTGCAAACCGCTTGCAGTTGTTTTAATGCCTGGCTTGGTTTTGTTCTGTGCTAAAAAATTGGAGCCTTCGTTTACATTGGCAGCATATTTCTGTTTTTCTACTTCTTCGCGTTGTTTGCTAAAGCTTTCGAAAAGTTTGGTAATGGCTTCTTGTGCCTTTTCTTGACTCAAGGTTGGATTGGCTCCAGTTAGGGCATCAGTTAGTCCTTTATTGAACGATTCGTAGTTGATGGTAGTCAGGCCGCCAGATTTAAAACTGCTGGCTACACTTAATCCTAAAGCATAACAAGCAGAATCTAGATTGTTTTTGAAAACTGGTGCTTTGGCAACAGGTTTTGTAGCGGTTTTTGTTGTGGCAACTGGTTTTTTAGCAATGCTGGTTTTGCTTTTTGTTTGTGCATTAGCGCTAAAACCAACAATAGTGATCAAAGCGACAAAAAATATTTTCTTCATTTATCAATTTTAAGGTCGAAATATACAAAATTAATATTCCCATAAAAAAAACGTCATTCCGAAATAGGGCCCCAAGAGAAGATTTCTCCTTGTTTTCTATTCAAAATGACGTTTTATGAATAAGTTAATACTGGCTTAGAAACGCTCAGCAGCTGTAAAAAAGAAGTCGCCTTCAATTTGAGCATTCTCATCAGAATCAGATCCATGTACTGCATTTGCATCAATAGATTTTGCATATTTCTGACGGATAGTTCCTTCTGCAGCTTCAGCAGGGTTAGTAGCACCAATTAAGTTCCTGAAATCTTCGATAGCGTTATCTTTTTCTAAGATAGCAGCAACGATAGGTCCAGAAGACATAAAGCTTACTAAATCTCCATAAAATGGACGTGCTTTGTGTACAGCATAAAATTCGCCAGCAGTTTCTGGAGTTAATTTGGTGTATTTTAATGCAATGATCTTAAAACCAGCATTTGTAATATCGTTAATGATTGCGCCAATGTGCCCGTTTGCAACTGCATCAGGCTTGATCATTGTAAATGTTCTGTTCGTACTCATCTCTATTTAATTGAAATTTTTTGCAAAAATACGCTTTCTTTATTTAATATTAAAAGCTTACTGAATAAAAGCAACCAATTAAACCTAAAATCATTAGCTTTGCAAGCGCAAAAATAATATGATATCAATCTCAGAATTAAAAACATTATTAGCAGCTCCTAAAAAGATCGTGATCACAACCCATCATAAACCAGATGGCGATGCGATGGGTTCTTCTTTGGGTTTATATGCTTATCTAATTCAAAAAGGACATCATGTAACCGTGATCACACCAACAGATTATCCTGATTTTCTGCATTGGTTGCCTAATAATTCTAATGTTGTCATCTACACAGAAGCACAAGAGCAGTCTGTACAATTGGTAAACGAAGCTGAGCTCATCTTTTGTTGTGATTTTAATACCTTGAACAGGATCAACGAACTGGGTGAATACATCCGTAATGCCTCAGGTTTAAAGTTGATGATCGACCACCATTTGGAACCAGAAGATTTTGATGATTACCGTCATTGGAACATCAATGCCTGTGCTGCTGCACAGCTGGTGTATGATTTCATCGTAAATGAACTTAATGATGGCGGGTTGATCAACAAAGACGTGGCCACTTGTTTATATACAGGTATCATGACCGATTCGGGCTCGTTCCGTTTTCCTTCGGCTACGTCAACCGTATATCGCATTGCTGCCGACCTGATCGATCTGGGTGCAGAACATTGGCGGATCCATCAATTGGTATACGACAATGCTTCAGAAAACCGTTTGCGCTTTTTGGGACATTGCTTATCTAACAAACTAGATATATTAAGAGAGTTTAATACAGCGATTATTACTGTTACCGCAGAAGAACTTAAAGCCTATAATATTGCCACAGGCGATACAGAAGGAATTGTGAATTATGCCTTGTCTATCAATGGAATTAAATTGGCAGCTTTTATCATAGAAAGAACAGACAAAGTTAAACTATCTTTACGTTCAACTGGCGATTTTCCAGCTAATGAGATCTGTAAGAAATATTTTAACGGTGGAGGGCATAGAAATGCTGCAGGTGGTGCATCTGATAAAAATCTGGCAGATACTGTGGCTGAATTTAAATCGATTTTACCAGAGTATAAATCTCAATTGTTGCAATAAATATTAATCTATAAATAATAAAAAGTATAATGAAAAAAAGTTTAGTAATTGTTTTGGCGGCAACTTTAGGCCTAGCTGCTTGTAAAAACGAGAAAAAAGGTGAGGGTGGTTTATTATATACTATCCATAAGTCTGAAGGAAAAGAAAAAATCAAAGAGGGCGATTTTGTTAAGGTAGATTTTATCCAAAAAAACGACAAGGATTCGATTATCTATAGCACCTACGACGAATCGATGTCAAAAATATTCCCTGTTGGTAAAAAAACTTATCCTGGAGATATGAATGATGTTTTATTGCTTTTTGGCGAAGGAGATAGCGCAACATTTAGGTTGAACATCGACACCATGGTTAACCGCACAAAAGGACCAAGACCTGATCAGTTTAAAAATGATAAATATTTGAACTTCACGGTTAAAATTGCTAAAGTATTTCCAAAGAAAGCAAATGAGGCAGATAGCACATTCCACAAAAGAGCGAATGAGTTTTTCCAAGCAGATTACAAAGCCTATACAGAAAAAAGAAAAAATGCTGAAGATGCTACAATCAAAAAATATGTTGCAGATAATAAATTAGCAGTTCATATTACACGTAGCGGTTTAAATTACATCATTACGTCGCCAGGTACTGGTCCAAAACCAGTAATGGGCGATACGGCTATGGTAAACTATACAGGTAAATTTACCTTCAAAAAATCTAACGGTAATGACAATGTATTTGATACTAGCGTAGAAAGTGTAGCTAAGAAAACAATGCCACCTAACCCTGCCGCTATGTATGGCCCACGCCCAATTCCACTAGGAGAAGGCATTGCTAAAGGTTTCGTTGAAGCCCTTCAACTAATTGGTAAAGGTGGTAAAATTACTGCGATTTTACCTTCTGCACTAGCTTTTGGTGCGCAAGGTGGTGGTCCAATTGCACCTTATTCTCCATTGGTTTTCGATATTGAATTAATGGACATTAAAAAAGGAACAGCTCCGGCAGCGACACCAGCTCCGGTTACCGTACCTAAAAAATAATCCTTTATATTTAAAATATAGGCCCTGTTCATTTTTGAGCAGGGTTTTTTGTTGGATTGAATGGTAGGATAAAGAACTATTGATCCTTATAAAAAAGTGATAAGTTAAATTATCTTTGCATTTGATATAAGATTTCCAAGCAATGAGATATATTTGGAAAATAAATCATTAAAAAAATTAAACAAAAACAAAAAAGACATAATGAAAAAAAGTTTATTAATCCTTCTAGCAGCAGTTCTAGGCTTAGCTGCTTGTAAAAATGAGAAAAAGGCGGCTGGTGGTACATTATATACCATCTATAAATCAGGTGGAAAAGAAAAGGTAAAAGAAGGTGATTTTGTTAAAGTTGATTTTATTTTAAGACACGACAACGATTCAATAGAGTTTAGTACATATGATACTGGAATGAGCCAGATATTTCCTGTGGCTAAAAAGACCTACGGTGGAGATATGAACGATATCTTGTCACAGTTTGGAGAGGGTGATAGTGTATCTTTCAAATTAAATGCGGATACGATGGATCACTATACCAAACAACCAAGACTAGAATCTTTTAAAAAGGATAAATACCTGAACTATACAGTCGTATTCCGTAAGGTATTCTCTAAAAAGCCTAATGAAGCAGATTCTACCTTCCAAAGAAGAGCAAACGATTATTTCCAAGCTGATTATAAGGAAATGACCGAGCAGAGAAAAAATAGCGAAGCGGCTAAGATCAAAAAATATGTTGAAGAAAATAAACTTAAAACAACAACTACACCAAGTGGCTTGCAGTATGTTATCACAGCTCCAGGTACTGGTGTAAAACCAGTTATGGGTGATACCGTTATGGTAAACTACACTGGTAAATTCACTTACAAAAAAAGTGATGGTAACGATAACGTGTTTGATACAAGTGTAGAAAGCGTAGCTAAAAAAACAATGCCACCAGTGCCAGGCCCAGCTATGGTATACGGTCCACGTCCAATTCCATTGGCTGAAGGCGTTTTTAAAGGTTTTGTTGAAGCTGCGATGTTGATTGGTAAAGGTGGAAAGATAACTGCTATCTTGCCTTCTAACATAGCTTATGGCCCACAAGGTGGTGGCAGAATAGGTCCATATTCTCCAGTAGTTTTTGATATTGAATTGGTAGATATCAAAAAACCATCAGCACCCGTAGCAGCACCAGCTACTCCTGTTGAGGCTCCAAAAAAATAATAACCATCTAATTTTAAGATATAAGGCCCTGTTCAATAAATGAACAGGGCTTTTTTTAGGCTTCATTTTTCTGTATTAGCAAATAAAAAATACCTTTGCATATGTTGTTGACCGATACCCATACCCATCTTTATTACGAACAAGATTTAGAGAAACAGAAGCAATTGATGGAGCGATGTTTTGCATTTGATGTGAAACGCCTCTTCTTGCCAAATGTTGATGTAACTTCCATTAAAATGATTGATGACCTGGTTAGTAGATATCCAGAAAATTGTTTTGCAATGGCAGGCCTACACCCTTGTGATGTAAAAGATGATTATCAGTCCCAACTGGCCACGATTTACCAGAGCATTGCCAATCGGAAAATCTATGCGATTGGAGAAATCGGTATCGATCTATATTGGGACAAAACAACATTAGCCATACAACAAGATGCCTTTAGGCAGCAGATCAATTGGGCTAAAGACCTTAATCTGCCTTTTGTAATCCATTGTAGAGAAGCATTTGATGAAGTTTTTGATGTCTTGGAAGAACTGAAAGATGAAAAATTGAGGGGTATTTTCCATTGCTTTACGGGCAACCTAGAACAAGCCCAACGTGCCATCAATCTAGGTTTCTACTTAGGTATCGGCGGGGTCGTAACCTATAAAAAAGCTGGTTTAGACCTTGTTTTAGCTCAAATTCCTATCCATGACATCGTTTTAGAAACTGATTCTCCATATTTGGCTCCGGTTCCTTACCGTGGCAAACCAAATGAAAGCAGCTACTTGATACACGTTGCCCAAAAAGTTGCAGATATTTACCAGATCAGCTTGGCAGAAGTTGCCGAAATTACTACCGCAAACGCCAATAAAATCTTCGGGCTTTAACCTAAATCACATGACCAAAATCTTAATCATCTATACTGGCGGCACCATTGGAATGGTAAATGATGCCAAAACAGGTACACTCATCCCTTTTGACTTTGAACAGATCAAAGAAAACGTTCCGGAATTGGCTAGGTTAGATTATCAATTATCTGTTCATTCTTTTGATCCTATTTTAGATTCTTCTAATATGGATCCTGAAATCTGGAAAGCATTGGCTGAACTGATCAAAGAAGAATATGATCATTTTGATGGCTTTGTAATCCTGCATGGTTCAGATACCATGTCGTTTACAGCAGCTGCATTAAGTTTTATGTTGCAGAATCTGGCTAAACCTGTTGTGTTAACAGGCTCGCAATTGCCAATAGGCGAAATCAGGACAGATGCCAAAGAGAATTTGATCACTGCGTTAGAAATTGCGGCCACCAAAAAGAATGGAAGGGCAATGGTGCCAGAGGTTTGCGTTTATTTTGATTATCAGTTGTTTAGAGGCAACCGTTCTATTAAATACAATTCAGAGAAGTTCGAGGCTTTTGCTTCTCCCAATTACCCGATCTTGGCAGAAGCAGGAGTAAACCTGACCTTTTATCCCAACTATATTTTGCCGATTCCCAAAAATCCATTCGAAATCCACACTTCATTCAATTCGAATATTGGTGTACTCAAAATGTATCCCGGTATTACCGAAAACGCAGTAAAGGCAATTACAGAATCTGATGTAGATGCCATCGTTCTAGAAGCTTTTGGGTCTGGAAATACGACTACAGCCCCATGGTTTATTGCTTGCCTACAAAAAGCGATTGCTGATGGTAAAGTCATTATCGATATCTCGCAATGCAAAGGTGGAGCTGTACAGTTAGGTTTGTATGAAACCAGTAGAGAGCTACAGCAAATGGGTATTGTAAGTGGTTACGACCTTACTTTCGAGGCTACGGTTACGAAACTGATGTATCTTTTAGGCCAGGGTTTAAGTACAACTGAAATCAAGCAGAGATTAGAGGTTGCCATTGCTGGCGAACTCACAATCTAAAAGAACCTGTTGCTGAAAATCGAATCTGCTTAAGTAAAACTTCTGCAATTATGATTAAAATCATTCTGCTTCTAAATATTAACGCTTACTTTTGTATTGTAAGGGGCTAACTTTGGCTTTAATATAGATCAATTGATGCAAAATCAAGGTCACCTCGTTACCTTTAAAACATTTATACTCCTATGAAAATTGAACAAATATATACAGGATGTTTGGCCGAAGCGGCCTATTATATCGAAAGTAATGGCGAAGCAGCTATTATCGATCCGCTTCGTGAGGTAAGTCCATATTTAAAAAAGGCCGAGCAGAACAACGTCAAGATCAAATATATTTTTGAAACCCATTTTCATGCAGATTTCGTTTCTGGCCATATCGATCTGGCAGAGAAATCAGGTGCTACAATTGTATACGGTCCAACCGCAAAAACCAATTTTGAAACACATATTGCAAAAGATGGAGAGCAGTTTAAGATTGGCAACATTACCATTACTGCTTTACATACGCCAGGACATACCCCAGAATCGACTACCTATTTGTTGAAAGATGAAAATGGTAAGGATTACTGCATCTTTTCTGGAGATACTTTGTTCATTGGAGATGTGGGTAGACCAGATTTGGCACAACAAGGTGAGCTGACAATGGAAGATATGGCTGCTACACTTTATGATTCTCTACACAACAAGATCTTGACCTTAGCTGACGATGTAATCGTATATCCTGCACATGGTGCTGGTTCTGCTTGTGGTAAAAACATGAGCAAAGAGACTTTCGATACTTTGGGCCATCAAAAAGAAGTGAACTATGCTTTAAAAGCCAGTTCAAAAGAACAATTTGTCAAAGAAGTAACGGATGGAATTTTACCACCCCCACAATATTTTGCCAAAAATGCGGCCATGAACAAAGGTGGTTACGAAAGCATTGATGACGTTTACGAAAAAGGCCTAGTGGCATTTGCTCCTCAGGCATTTGAAGACAAGGCCAACCAGACCAATGCCTTGATCTTGGATACGAGAGATCCACAGGTGTTTGCAAAGGCTTTTATCCCGAATGCTATAAATATTGGCTTAAATGGTCAATTTGCACCTTGGGTTGGTGCTTTGGTACCAGACCTAAAACAAGAGATATTGTTGGTTACCGAAGACGGGAAAGCACAAGAAGCCATTACCCGTTTAGCTAGGGTTGGTTACGACAATACCATTGGTTACCTAGAAGGTGGAATGGAGGCATGGCAAAGTTCGGGTAAGGAAATAGATCAGATCCACTCAATTTCTGCCGAAGAGTTTGAAACAGTATTGAATACAAATGACCACGTGAACGCTTTGGATGTGCGTAAACCAGGCGAATATGAGGCAGAGCATTTGGAGGCTACTTTAACCCGCCCATTAGATTATATCAACGATTGGACAACAGAGGTGAACCCAAATGAAACCTATTATATCCATTGTGCCGGGGGTTATCGTTCTATGATAGCCGCTTCTATCTTAAAAGCAAGAGGTATCAATAATGTAATTGATATTGCAGGTGGTTATGGCGCTATTAAGGCTACGAATTTAAAACGTACAGATTTTGCCTGCCCAAGCAAGGCGATGAAAGTATAAAAGTATATTCCTAATGGAAAACAAAAAGGTTCGTGTTTGCACGAACCTTTTTTGTTTTTAAGGTAATAGTTCTTGCAGTTTTTTGTTCAGTGCATCTCCCCTTAGATTTTTAGCAATGATGATTCCTTTCTCATCAATTAAAAAATTGGTAGGGTAGGCATTGATGCCATAAATTAAGGCTGCGGTATTTTTATCACCTTTTAGATCGCTTACGTTTTCCCAAGGAAGTTGATCATCTTTAATCGCTTTTAACCACTGCTCCTTATTGTTATCGGCGGCTACACCTAAGATTTCAAAACCTTTGCTTTTATACGCATTATAGGTTTTAACGAGATTGGGATTTTCTTCCCTACACGGACCGCACCAAGAACCCCAGAACTCTAATAAAATGTATTTCCCCTTGATAGCTGATAGTTTGGTCTTTTTGCCACTGGCATTCTGTTGTTCAAAATCAACAAATTTTCCTCCAATTTTTATTTCTTTGTTCAAGTTAATGAAATCATGTATAGTTTTGCCATAACTTGTATTCTTCATGTTGGCACTTAAATTCTCATATAGTTCTGACGACTTTTCCTTGCCCCATGTAGAGCTGTAAATGCTCAGCAGATTCGCGGAAATAATGGAGTTTGGATTGTTTTTTACATAATTGATGTCCAACTCTTTTTCTGCATTTCTTGCAGCATTCAATTTTTCTTTCAGCTCTTTTTTACCCACATCATCTTTTACGATGGCCAAAAGCTGAGTTAAACTATCTTGTAACTTGCGGTTTGGTGCTTTAAGCTTTGATCGCATATTTTCTTCATCCTGTGTTGGAGAACCAGTAATCGTGGCTTTTTTGAACTCCCCATTTTTTAACTGCAATTGCGTGTTTTGTGCCGCCCAAAAAAACACATAGTTTTTATACTGAGAAGTATGGATGATCATTTGGCAGATTTTTTCATTGGTTTTTCCAATTAAACTGAACTTGCCATTCATTACCCTTGTCGAATCCAAAGTTTTGTCTGGTGATGAAGTTCTAAGGTAGAGCCAGGTCCCATCATCAATTCCTGTTGTTGTGCCCGTAATATTGAAGGTCTGTGCTACTGTTGAAATCGAAGAAATCAAAAGGACAAAGAAAATGTTGATTGGTTTGAAGTTGGTCATGTAATTTAAGATTAAATATATAGGGAAGACTAAGTTAAATAATTTTCTGTTTTCAAATTTTAACCCCCTAACCTAAAAGACACAGAATCTTTAAAAACGTTGCATTAAGATAGAGTAAAAAAGGCTGGGTCTTATCAGGTACTGATTAGTCAATCACAATATTCCCTTAAGGAATTTTTCTACCCCTTCCTTGTCAAATCCTCTTGAGGTGTAAATGACTTTTCCGCTCTTATCTAATATAATTGAGGCAGGATAGGCGTAAATCCCTAAACTATTGGCAAATTTTTCGCCATTATATAACATTTGATACTTAGGTTTTTCACGGTTGTAAAAAAAGTCAATTTCCGATTTCTTATCATAAGCATTAACGCTTACAATTTCGATTTTTTTGCCATACTTTTCTTCTAGTTCCTTAATTTCTGGAAAAGCCAACATGCAATAACCACAGTTTTTGATCCAAAACTCCATCAAAATAATTTTGCCATTAAGGTCTGAAGATTTCAGCAAGTCTGATTTTTTTGGGTCGTATTTGGGCAGTGACCAATTTTGAAGAATGCTACCAACCTTAATCATTGGATTTTGAATACCTTCTTTTTTTTGTTCGTAGCCCTTATAGCTCGAAGAATACCACGAATCTTCTGCTGGAGATTTTGGATTAACATTGATGTTGGTGAAAATCGTTTTGGTATAATATTGATCTTTAAGAATGCTATTTCCATCAAATACCATATAAGGTAAGGCTGTTTCCTTATCAATGATCAATTTATAATATTTGATTACCTCGCTATCAAAATTGGTAAAGCCGCTTGGAAATTCCATCGATTTTTTGTTCAATGCAAACTGTACAAGGTCATAACTCTTGCCTTCTATTACGGTGTCTTTTAATGATTTTGGAATATTTTGGTCTTTTAGCAACAAGGGTAAAACGATGCGAAGGGTCGTAATGGAATTGTAGAGTAAAGAAATGCTTCCCATTTGCTTGGCAGCCCTTTTTTCTAGCTCTACAGTCTTGTCGGCATCGTCTAAAAGGAAATACTCTGTTCCATTGTAGACTTGTAGACTTTTTTCATTTTGGAGTTGGAACCTCGCTACTTTTCCATCAATTGTAGCATCATATTCAAAGTAACTGCTGCCGCTATTCTTTGCAAAGTAATTGTCCTTGAAATTGTTGATCTCTCTATAACTACTATAGGAGATAGATTTTAGATTGTTGAGCGTTTCACTCGTTTTGCTGATTACACTTTCGGGTGTTGTTACATTTTCGGCCGATGCCATTAGCGCAATGCACGATAAAACTAAAAAAGTTAAGCTGTGTTTCATGATTTTAAGTTTGTGTTGCACAAATCTATACATCGTGATTGTGCCTTTTTTTTGAATTAGACAGGATATTCGATTAATTCGACAGAAAGATCAAAATTAATTTTAGTCTAAAAAATAAGGGCTTTAGTCGAAAAGCAAAATCAATTGAAAAAGAGCTAAACAAATATTATCTACCTTGGTCTCATGTTCAAGTTAAAGACTAAAACAGATTGGAAGTACTTCAAGATAGAATTGTTCTTTTTTATCTTTATCTGTTACATTGGATCAATTATAAGCGACATAGAATATAGCTTCTATGAGGAACATGATGCATGGAAATTTACCGATGCTCTAGAGTATCGATTGGTTATTGGTACTTATCTATTTATTTTCTATAGTATTTATTATTGGGTGTTCTTAAAAGGGTATGTGTTTAAGAAAAAAGCGATCCCAATTATACTTAGTATTATCTGCTTTATTGTTTTAAGCCATATTTACGATAAATATGTAATGAATTGGTCCATTACCAAATTGCCTTTTGTGTCGGCTGAGCTAAAGGCACGGGCCTTGAAAGATTTCAGCAGGCCAACTATATATTTTATAATAAGTTATACACTGAACCGTATTCTTTTTACCATTATTGGTTTTGCTTTTTTACTCCGTTCGTTACAACAGGACGAACAGCTAAAAGTATTAAAGGAACAGCAATTAATAGCCGAACTCACTTATCTGAAAGCCCAATTACAACCTCATTTCTTTTTCAATACCCTAAACAATATTTACGCTTTGGCCTTGAAACAATCGAAAGATACTGCTCCATTGGTGGCCAAGCTATCAGAAATGATGCGCTACATTTTATATCAATCGGATCAAAAAAAGGTATGGTTAAAAGACGAGATTGCATTTATCCGGAATTATGTAGAAGTTGAAAATATAAGGTATCGTTCTGCAATAACCATTAATTTAGATATACAAGGTATTGACGACCAAAGTACAATCAGTCCATTATTGTTACTTCCCTTTATAGAAAATGCTTTTAAACATGGCATCGCTGAAGAAGTAACCAGTGGTTTTGTAACGATTGTAATCTGTAAAAATGAAGACGAACTTACTATGGAATTGAGTAATAGCATCGCTAAACAGAACGATACAAAATGCGGTGGTATTGGATTGGCTAATGTAGAGAAGCGATTGGAGATCTTATATCCTGAGCAATATCAATTAGACATCCAAAATGATGGGAAAGTTTATCAGGTAAGCTTAACTTTAACAATGAAATGAAAAACTGCCTAATTGTTGATGATGAGCCTTTGGCCTTAGATATAATTGAAAGTTATGTAAATGGCAATGAACAATTGTGCCTGATCAAAAAGTGCAATACCGCTTTTGAGGCTTTTGAAGTTTTGCATCATGTAAAGATCGATCTATTGTTTTTAGATATCAAAATGCCCGGACTGAACGGAATCGATTTTATCAAATCATTAAAAAATCCACCTGCTGTGATATTTACCACTGCCTTTTCTGAATATGCGGTAGCCAGTTATGAACTAGAAGCCATTGACTACCTGCTCAAACCAATTACACTAGAGCGTTTCAATAAAAGCCTCGACAAGTTTTTTAAATCACAGCCTACAACTATAAACGAAAAAAAGGACTATACTTATTTTAAGGTTTCGGGCAAATTGGTTAAGGTTGAGCATGGAGATATTCTTTATGCTCAATCTATTAAAGATTACATCATGTTATATACAATTTCGGGTAACTTGATTGTCCATATGACCATGAAATATTTGGGTGAATTACTGCCAGAAGAGCAGTTTATCAGGGTGCATCGTTCTTATTTGGTCAATCAATCGCACATCAATGTAATTGGCAAAAACCAAATTCAGCTCAACGATACGGAAATCCCGATAGGAGAGCACTATAAAGAAATGTTGATGCAGAAGAAAGCAAAGCTATAATTTAAGGTATTCTGGCATTTTTGTCTTTGTTGTGCAGCTGAGAAATTAATTTGTCAATGTTTTTCTGGATGGTTTCCTCGTTTTTTAGGTAACTCAGGTATTTGAGCACATCTTTTCTTCTCGAAGCACTGAGCTGATCAAATTGTTGTTGCAGTTGATGTTTGGTTAAAGCATCCGATAATACTTTTGGCATAGGATAGATCTGATCCACTTTGGTATGGTTCTGTGCAATGCTAAATGCTGCGGTTTCGCCAAGGGCAGTTTTTCCACCTTTCATCATGATCAGGTTCACAAATAAGCGATAAGGGGCATTTTTTACAGGAACCAAAGTCTGTATAAACTCAAAACCATTGATTTGTCCCTTGATCCGGATATATCCTTTTTCAGGTGTCATTTCCTGAACAATTGATTCGGGTACATCAACAGCCCAGTTGATGCCAATTTTATAGATTTTTGCCTCAAAATGATATGTTGTCATCTTATTTTAGATCTGCCAATCTGGCATTGATAAAACCATCCATCGCTTTCTCTACACCCGCAATATCGTTAGAAGTAATGGAAGAACCAATCACATGGTTGCCAGCATTTGGGATGGCTATCTTTTGTTTTTGGCTAGTAGGTGTTCCCAGTTCATCAAACATTTGAAGCATGGCATCTACCTTCACTACAGGATCCTGTTCGGTTTCACTTTTAAAATAATAAAGCAACAATACAGGTTGTTTTACCTTTTCAAATAGTTCTTTGTTCATGCTGGTCTCGAGCAGTTCTTCTAAGGCTACAACAGATTCCAATCTGTAGTTGGTATACCAGAATTTTTTGTAGGCCGGTTTTTTGCCATCAACTTTACGTTCGTCTCCGCCAGTAACTTTACGGGCAATCTGTAAACCCCAAGGGTTGTTGAGTAACCAGGCATTTGGATCGTTAATGGCAATATTTGGCGACATTAACACAAGGCTATTGACATCTGGGTAGGTGGCTGCCAATTGTAAGGCCAAGGTTCCGCCAGTAGAAGTGCCGACCAGGATCACTTTTTTGCCTAATCTTTTTCCGATGGCATAAGCTTGTTTGGCACTTTCCCAAAGTCGATCAGCGGTAAGGTATTGCATGGGGGCTACGGTATCCAAACCATGGTCGGCCAGGCGGGCTAGGTACATGTTGGCATGTAGCGCCTTAGCTAGATAATTATAAGCTGGGTTGCCCTCTTGTTTGGAAGCTGAGAAACCATGAAGGTACACAAGGGCATATTCGCTTTGGCTTTTGGTACTGTCTGCCCAAACAATTTCGGCTTCATTGCCGGGTTTTACCTTATGTTTGGCCTCTTGTTGCGCTATATAAGCTGGTAGGTCAGCCAACTCAGGTAGAGTAGGAAGTAGAGTGTCGTACTTGGGTTTGGCAGGCTTAGGGCCAACTAAATAAACAATCACTAATGCTGCTACAATAACAACTACGAAGCTTAAAAAGATTTTCATATGAATAGTTTGATTAAAAATACGCTTTTAATGGAATTTAACTAAGTTTGCAGACACATTTTTAGCTGAATGCCAGGGATAAATCAGATCAAACAACCTATAGCTGCAGAAATTGATGCATTTGAAGCGAAATTCAAAGATTCGATGCATAGTGAAGCACCATTATTGAACCGCATCACCCATTATATCGTAAAGAGAAAAGGGAAGCAGATGCGTCCGATGTTTGTTTTTTTTGCAGCGAAATTATGTGGTGGAATTATAGAATCTACCCATCGCGGTGCGGCCTTGGTAGAACTTTTACATACCGCAACCTTGGTACACGATGATGTAGTGGACAATGCGTATGAGCGACGTGGGTTTTTCTCTATCAATGCTTTATGGAAAAATAAGATTGCCGTTTTGGTAGGTGATTACCTATTGGCCAAGGGTTTGTTACTTTCGGTAAACAATAGCGAGTTTGCTTTGTTGAAGATTGTATCTGAAGCGGTACAACAGATGAGTGAGGGAGAGTTGTTGCAGATTGAAAAAGTGAGGAGGATGGATATCAGTGAGGAACTGTATTTTGATGTGATACGTCAAAAAACAGCCTCTTTAATTGCCTCATGTTGTGCCTGTGGGGCAGCATCAGCTGGTGCAGATGAAGAAACCATTGAAAAGATGCGCCTGTTTGGCGAAAAAGTCGGTATTGCTTTCCAGATCAAAGATGACACTTTTGATTTTGGGACGGACGATGTAGGCAAACCATTAGGAATAGACATTAAAGAAAAGAAAGTTACGCTTCCACTAATTTATGCCCTGAACAGAGCAGAAAAAGCAGAGCGGAAAAAGATAATCAACTTGGTTAAGAACCATCAGGATGATCCAAAAAAAATACAAGAGATCATAGATTTTGTAAACGACAAAGAAGGAGTGCATTATGCAAACCAAAAAATGTTGGAGTACCAAAAACAGGCTTTTGATATTTTGTATCAGTTTGAAGAAAGTGATGCGCGAATTGGATTAGAGCAATTGGTGAGATATACTACAGAACGTAAAAAATAATGTCGAACGAATTATTATTCATTGGTGGCTTTTTGCTTTTCATCGTGCTGATCCTAGCACTAGATCTGGGCTTGTTTAGTAAACGTGACCATACCATCAGCTTGAAACAAGCGGGTATCATGAGTTTTATCATGGTGGTTTTGGCGCTCAGCTTTTACCTATTATTGATCCTTAAAGGAGAATACCTGCATGGCATTGATAACTATGATAGGCTAGCACAGATTGTCAAGGCCCATAAACATCCAATTACATTAATTCCTGGGCATTTTGAAGAAAGCCTGAGGATCTACAAACAAAATCTTGGGATAGAGTTTTTAACGGGTTATGTAATAGAATATGCCCTTTCTGTAGATAATATCTTTGTAATTGTACTTATCTTTTCGGCTTTTGCAGTACCTGAAAAATATTACCACAGGGTATTGTTCTGGGGTATTTTAGGGGCCATTATTATGCGTTTCATCTTCATTTTTGCAGGTGCAGCGCTGATCAATCAGTTTGGCTGGATATTATATGTGTTTGGCGCATTTTTGATCTTTACTGGGGTAAAGATGTTCTTTTCAAAAGAAGAGGATGATGCAATCGACCCAGCTAATCATAAAGTGGTGAAGTTTGCCTCTAAGTTCTTTAAGATCCATCCTAAATATGAGGGTAAGAAGTTTTTTCTTAAGGTGAATGGAAAAACCCTGTTAACGCCTTTGTTTTTAGTATTGTTGATCGTAGAGTTTACCGATCTGATTTTTGCCGTAGATTCAATTCCAGCAATTTTTGCGGTAACCAAAGACGCTTACATAGTGTTTTTCTCCAACATATTTGCCATCATGGGTTTAAGGTCTATGTTCTTCCTGTTGGTTAACATCATCCATAAGTTCCATTACCTAAAAACTGGTTTGGCATTTCTGCTAACCTTTATTGGTATTAAAATGTTGGCGCACGACTACCTAAAATCTTGGGGTTTTACCACTGAACATTCTTTATTGGTCATTTTATTTATTCTAACAGCCAGTATCGTGGCATCCTTGGTTTTTCCGAAAAAGAAGGAGACACCAGTACATTAGGCTATTGATATACCGTTCATCACCAGTCAAAATTTATTGTAAAAATTCAAGGAGTTAAGAGAGTTCCTAGCAAAAAATATTAATTTCATCAAAAATTAATCTGATGAAAAAACTCTTTATTCTGGCTTTTGCCAGCTTAAGCTTGTCTGCAAGTGCACAAGACAACTTTGGTCCTGTATTTAAAAAAATAAGCGACGAAGTACAAACGCAATCCAATGCCTATAATAATCTAAAAGATGCTTCGGCAACTATTGGGCACCGTTTAACAGGCTCGGCAAATGGAGCAAAGGCTGAAGAATATGCTTATAATCTATTAAAATCTTATGGTTGCGATGTTAAGTTTCAGCCATTTGAGGTAGAGAGTTGGAACAGAAAAACCATAGCGGTAAAAATAGGCGCTTCTAGTGCAGAATTGGCACCGGTAAGGGCTGTTACCTTGGCACATTCGCCGGTTGCAGCCAATGTTACGGCTGATCTGATCGATGTGGGTAATGGATTGGAAGCAGACTATCAAGCGTTGGGTGACAAAGTAAAGGGTAAAATAGCCTTGATCTATTTAGGTGTTTTGCCTGGTTCGCCAAAAGGAACGCCATCTTTACACCGTTCTGAAAAAACTGCCATCGCCACAAAAAATGGAGCGATTGGTGTCATCATTATCAATACGGTAAAAAATGGTGTTTTATTAACAGGTACAGCTTCGGTTACGGGTAAGCTCATCCCTATTCCGGCTGTATGCATTGGTCTGGAAAGTGGAATGGCATTGAAAGACAAACTGAAAGCAGGCAACCAAATTGCTTCCATCGAAATGACAAATTTTTCAGGTCTGATCAAAGCCCGCAATGTAATTGCCACATTTAAAGGGACAGAATTTCCGAAAGAAAAAATTGTAGTAGGTGGGCACTTGGATAGTTGGGACTTGGCAACAGGAGCCATCGATAACGGTATTGGCTCTTTTTCGGTAATCGATATGGCCCGTACCTTTAAGAAACTTAACCTTAAAACAAAAAGAACGGTAGAATTTGTATTGTTTATGGGCGAGGAGCAAGGTCTTCTGGGCTCTAAGGCTTATGTACAACAGGCCAAACAGAACAAAACTTTAGATCAGGTTAGCTTTATGCTCAACTATGATATGACCAATGATCCAAAAGGATTTTCTACGACAAGAGAAGAATTGGAGCCGCTTTTTAAAGGATGGGGAGCAGATGTAGTTAAAATCGATACCAACTTTAAAAATATGTTTTTAGCCGGTGCTGGCTTGCATAGCGACCATCAACCATTTATGCTAGAAGGTATTCCAACTGGTGGTGGTGCAGGTGGTAGGTTACCAAATAATTCGGGTCCGTATTACCATTCAGATGGTGATGTATTTAAACTGGTAGATGAACAAGGGCTAAAGAATACCGTTCGTTATGGCGCAATATTGGCCTATGCCTTGGCAAATACACCAAAAATCCCTGTTAAAAAACAGAATGAAGCAGAACTAGAACGCTTTTTATTGGACCAGAGATTAAAAGAACCCTTAAAGATTGCGGGCGAATGGAGATGGAAGGATTAGCAGATCGCTAATGGTTTAGAAATGTAAAAGCCTGTATTGCATCCACAATACAGGCGTTTTAACTAAAAACTAAACTAAAATTTACTAATTAACACGTCTTATGTCGCCACTTTTTGAAGAAGTGGTTTTCTTTAAAGACGCATTGCCTTTATAACTTACATCACTGCCACCACTGGCGCCAGCTTCTAGTCCTTTGTTCACAAAAATATTGGCATCAGAACCGCCACTTACGTTTACTTTAGCATAATTTACAACATAACCAAAAGCATCTACATCACTACCGCCACTAGCGCTTAGGCTCATGTTTTCTCCACTTCCGGATAAATCGGCATCGCTGCCCCCACTGATCTCTAAATTCAGGTCTTTACAGGCCAAGGTCAGTTTTACATCCGAACCTCCACTTGCCTTTACATTCAATAGGTCTGTTTTTAAGGTGTTTTGAGTGTAAACATCCGAACCACCACTGGCAGTTAATCCTTTTAAGGTTTTGTAATTGACATATACCTTGATGCTCTGGTTTTTGAATAACCTGCCCCAATTTACGCCCTCTTTATATTTAATGGTAAGATCACTACCATTTTGCTCAACAACTACATCTTTGATCAGGTCTTCATCGCCTTTAATAGTCACAGTTTCAGTTGTGCCTTGCGTTAAGTACAAATCGATGCCACTTCTTACACTAACCGAATTGAAATTTTTTACTCCAACATTTTTGCTGGTTTGTGCATTTACAGTGCTCATCCCCAGTCCAATAATAGACAAGGAAAGTAGGCTTGTTTTGATCAAGTTGGCAATTCTCATAGTTTTTCTCGTTTAATTAATATCCATAAGACGCAGGCGATAGGGCAAATGTTGCAAAGAAAGTAAAATATTTTTTTGTGTTTGTTTTTGAGGCTTAAAGTCGTTCTTTTGTAGCATAGATTTAATTTGCTTACCATGCCAGAAAATCAAGTACTTATTTTAGACCAAAAGCAGATCGCCCAAAAGATCAACAGAATTGCCTATCAGATCTTGGAAGATAATTTAGATGAAAAGGAAATTGTGCTGGCAGGTATCTGGGACCGTGGGTATAAGCTTGCTTTGCGTTTGAGTGCGGTTTTAAAAGAGATTGCAAGTTTTAAGGTAACCTTGCTGCGGATTGATCTAGAGAAACAGAACAGTAAATTGGTATCTAAAACAGATCTGGAAGAAAGTGAGTGGAGAAATAAGGTCATTATCTTGGTTGATGATGTACTGAACAGTGGCAAAACTTTAGCTTATGGCCTGGGTGTTTTCTTAGATACGCCACATAAAAAAATCAGAACGGTTGTTTTGGTAGACCGAAGCCATAAAATTTTCCCGATCGCTACCGATTTTGTAGGTCTAGAGCTTTCTACCATCTTAAAAGAACATGTAGATGTAGTGATGGATGTTGAAGGAGAAGAAGACCGCGTTTATTTGAGCTAGGCTTGTTGCTAAACTGCACCCCTAAATAGTTGCATAGACCTGTGTGTGCTAAACGGGATTGCAATGGAAATCCTTTTTGTGTGGCTAAGCCTATCGAAACGCAAAAAGATTGGAATGTAAAGCCCGGCCAACGTTGAAATTGTGTAGAAATCGGCTTTCCTTAATCCTAGCCTGGTATAAATAGATTTATTATTGAAATTTTAGGAAAACATTGCTCATCACTCTTCGGGCAGTCAAGTCCTGCTTTTCGTTCCTGCCGAAGAAAAATCGGCATCCACTCCAATCAGGTTTATATTACAATGGTAGTAGTTTTTGGCTTATTGCAACCCTAAATAGTTGCATAGACCTGTGTGTGCTAAACGGGATTGCAATGGAAATCCTTTTTGTGTGAATGGGCCTGTGAAAACGCAAAAAGATTGGAATGTAAAGCCCGGCCAACATTGAAATTGTGTAGAAAGCCGCTTTCCTAAATCTTTCTTAGATAAAAAAAACGATTTATTGAGTTTTAGAAAAACATTGCTCATCACTCTTCGGTCAGTCCAGTCCTGCTTTTCGTTCCTGCCGAAGAAAAATCGGCATCCACTCCAATCAGGTTTAGCTAACCAACACCTGTAACGGCCCATAAAATGCCATTTGCAAATGAGCCTATTTTTTTGCAATTTTCCTAAATGTATCTCCCCCAAAAAAATGGTCTGATCTTTAAATGTTACGCTTGGTATATCGGTTATATCCTAAAGAAGGATTTTTCGGCCTTTACCCATAACGATCTGGCAATTAAAGAAGACGAAGCAGTATTGCTTTTGGCCAATCGCTTCAGTTGGTGGGATGGTTTCATGCTTTTTCAGCTCAATAAGAAAGTGTTTAAAAAACAGTTTCATGCATTGGTTACCACCGATGATTATGAACAATTGAGCTACCTAAAGTATTTTGGTGGTTTTGCTCCCGAAAAAAAAGGAAAAGACGTATTAGAAACCCTGATCTATGCGGGTACCTTGCTTGATGACCCTAAAAATCTCGTACTTATCTTTCCACAAGGTAAGATCAAATCGGCACATGTAGATACGATTGCTTTCGAAAAAGGAGTGATGCAGGTTGTAAATGCCTCTAAAAAGAAATTCCAGACGGTATTCTCTGTAATATTGATCGATTATTTTAACCATAGAAAACCAAAAGCCAAAGCTTATTTAACCACATGGCAGGCAGAAGAATATGTAAGTTTGCAATTGCTTAAAAGTGAGTATAACAAACATTATGACAAAGCGATTTTAAAACAAACGCAAAAAGCATCATAAGCTTTAAATTCTGAAACTCTTTTTGCGTATTTTTGTATAATAATTGGAGCAATTTAAAATGGGATACAATTTAAACGTAACAATAGATAAATCATCGGGCTTTTGCTTTGGCGTGGTCTATGCCATAGACATGGCCGAGGATATTTTAGACCATGAAGAATATCTGTATTGTTTAGGGGATATTGTACATAATGACGAAGAGGTAGAACGCTTAAAGGCAAAAGGACTTCGGATCATAGACCACGAAAAATTGCAGCAACTTTCTAATGAAAAAGTACTGATCAGGGCACATGGTGAAGCACCATCAACTTACGAATTGGCCTTAAACAACAATTTGACCTTAATTGACGCTTCTTGCCCAGTAGTTTTGAAGTTACAGAACCGGATCAAAAACTCTCATGACGATGATGAAAAAATCTTCATCTTTGGTAAGCATGGTCATGCAGAAGTGATTGGTCTGCAAGGACAAACAGATGGCAAGGCTGTTGTTTTTCAGGATCTGGCCGAGCTAGACCAAATGGAGCTACCCAATAAATTCACGCTTTACAGCCAAACCACCAAAAGCACCGATAAGTTTTATCAGATCAAAAGCGAATTGTTGAGCCGAGGTTATGATGTAAAGGCCAATGATACCATTTGCAGACAGGTATCTAACCGTTACGAAGAGTTGGAGAACTTTGTGGCTGGTTACGATCAGATCGTTTTTGTATCTGGCAAGAAATCTTCTAACGGAAAGGTATTATATGATGTTTGTAAAAAATACAACACCAACTCTTACTTTATCTCCAATGTAGAAGAACTGGATAAAACCTGGTTCAAACCAGATGATAAGGTTGGTATCTGTGGTGCAACATCTACACCAATGTGGTTAATGGAAAAGGTAAAAGCAGAACTCGAATCTTATTGATCCATTCTCAATCATTAAAAAGTAATTATTCAATTAAAACAGATAGACTTTAGGCCTATCCTTTTAAGAGATTTATGGTTAACGTATATTTGCCATTCAAAATTTTAGCATCAATCTGAAGTAGAACAGTATCGTTTGTGCTTCAATATTATAGTTATGGGGAAAAAAGGAGTTTTATTAGTTAATTTAGGTACGCCAGGTAGTCCAGAAGTTGCAGATGTAAGAAAATATCTCGATCAGTTTTTGATGGACGAAAGGGTAATCGATATCCCTAAATTTAACCGTACTTTATTGGTCAAAGGAATTATCGTTCCTTTCCGTAGCCCTAAAACTTCAAAGCTGTACAAAGAAATCTGGAATGAGAATGGTTCTCCATTGTTGCATTACAGCAAGATTCAAGCTCAACTTTTGCAAGACAAACTGGGCGACGGTTATCAGGTAGAACTGGCCATGCGTTACCAAAGCCCTTCTATTGAGCAAGGTTTGGCCAAGTTAAAGGCGGGTCTGGTAGAAAGTATCAAGGTTATTCCATTGTTTCCGCAGTATGCTTCGGCAAGTACCGGATCGGTAATGCAATTGGTAATGGAACTGGTGAGCAAATGGCAGACTATTCCACCTATATCGTTCATCAATTCGTTTCACGACAACAAGCAGATGATTGAGATTTTTGCAGAAAATGCAAGAAAGCATCAACCAGAAACCTACGACCATGTTTTGTTCAGTTTCCATGGTTTACCTGAAAGACAATTGCTAAAATGCGACCATACGAGTGCCTACTGTTTAAAAACTGCCGATTGCTGTCAAACGCTTAACGATACCAACAAATTCTGTTATTCTGCCCAAGGGCATGATACCGCAAGGTTATTGGCAAAAGAATTGGGTTTGCCAAGAGAGAAATACACGGTTTGTTTTCAGTCGCGTTTAGGTAAAGAGCCATGGGTACAACCTTATACCACCGATGTTTTGAAGAGATTGGCTGCCGAAGGAAAGAAAAGATTATTGGTTTTCAGTCCGGCGTTTGTTGCAGATTGTTTAGAAACCATTTACGAGATCACGGTAGAATACCATGAAGAGTTCAAAGCTTTAGGTGGAGAACATGTACAATTGGTAGAGAGCTTAAACGATCATCCGAAATTTATTGAGGCCTTAGCAGAAATGGTCGATGCTTAATCTTGATTTAAGGCTTTAAGTATCATTTCAGTCGCTCCTTTTTTCTGTGCCACATAATTTTGAGCAGCGGTAGCCGCCTGTTCATTCGATTTGAAATGGTCAAATGCAGTTAATAGTTCTGCCGAGGTATGGATACTTTTTGCCGCTCCAATTTCAATCAGGTCTTTTGCTTCCTGAAATTTATCATACTTAGGTCCGAAAATAACGGGTAGACCAAAAGCTGCAGCTTCTAAAGTATTGTGTATACCTGCACCAAAACCACCACCAATGTAAGCCAATTGCGCATATTGATAGAGCGAAGAAAGCATGCCGATGTTATCGATGATTAAGATTTGAGGCTCGAGATTTGAGGTTTGAGATTTGAGAACGGAATACTTTATTGAATTAGGAAACAGACTTTCAATAGCTGCAATATGGTTGGCACCAATCTCATGCGGTGCAATGATGAATTTCCAATCTGGATTCTTTTCGGCCAGATCGACCAATAATTTCTCATCTTCAGGCCATGTGCTGCCTGCAATAAATACAGGTTGGGTACCGCAAAAGGCCTCCACATCGTTCAATTTTTTTGGATGTTGTGCATTTTCATAAACCCGGTCAAACCGAGTATCTCCACTTAAACTAACCTGTTCTATTCCGATACTTTTTAAAAGACTTACACTTTCTTCATTCTGCACAAAGAAATGGGTCACAAACTTTAAAATCCCTCTGTAAAATCCGCCATAGCTCTTAAAAAAAGTTTGGTCAGGTCTAAAAATACCCGAAATAAGATAAAGCGGTATCTTTCTACTATTTAGCTCCTTAAAGTAATGGAACCAAAATTCGTATTTGGTAAATATGGCCAGTTTTGGATTGACGATATTGATGAACTTTTTGGCATTCGCAGCAGTATCTAAGGGTAGATAGAAAACATCTGCCATAGCGTAGTTTTTCCTAACCTCATAACCAGAGGGTGAAAAAAAAGTGACGATGATCTTTTGTTGAGGATGGATAGATTTTAGTTCTTCCAAAACGGGTCTTCCCTGCTCAAATTCGCCCAATGAAGCAAAATGAAACCAGATCGGTTCGTCATCCGCATCTACTTTTTGCGCAATGTTTTCAAAAATATGATGTCTTCCTTCAACAAAAAGCTTTGCCTTAGCATTAAAAAGTGAAGCGAACCTTAAAAGTAAGCCATACATTGTGATCCCAATGTTATAAATCCAAAGCATTTTGCGTCTAATTTATTATCTTCGTCGAAGATAAATGAATAAATTTAAATCCGCCTATTAATATATGAAGATAGCTGTAATTGGAACTGGATATGTGGGCCTGGTAACTGGAACATGTTTAGCAGAAACAGGAAATAATGTAATCTGCGTTGATATCAACGAAGCAAAGGTTGCAAAAATGGTTGCTGGCGAAGTGCCGATCTATGAGCCTGGTTTAGATGTATTGTTCCACCGTAACATTGCACAAGGCCGCTTGTCTTTTACCACTGACCTTGCCCTTGCAGTTAAAGAAGCACAGATCATCTTTATGGCCTTGCCAACCCCTCCGGGTGGTGATGGTGCCGCAGATCTTTCTTATATTTTAGGAGCCGCAAAAGACATTTCAAAACTCGTTACCGAATATAAGGTGATCGTTAACAAATCTACTGTTCCAGTTGGCACAGCCGATCAGGTTCAGGCCGTTTTTGCTGCAAACACAACTGTAGAGATCGATGTGGTTTCTAATCCGGAGTTTTTACGCGAAGGTGTTGCTGTTGATGATTTCATGAAACCTGATCGCGTAGTGATTGGTACAAGAAGTGAGAAGGCCCAAAAATTGATGGCAGAGTTGTATGCACCATATGTGCGTCAAGGAAATCCGATCTTCTTTATGGACGAACGTTCTTCTGAACTAACAAAATATGCAGCCAACTCTTTCTTGGCGACCAAGATCACTTTCATGAACGAAATTGCCAACCTCTGCGAAATTGTTGGTGCAGATGTAGATGCAGTACGTAAAGGGATTGGCTCTGATGACCGTATCGGCAAACGTTTTCTTTTCCCAGGTATTGGTTATGGAGGAAGTTGTTTTCCGAAAGATGTGCAGGCATTGGCCATTGCGGCAGAGACACATCAATACGACTTTCAAATCCTGAAAGCGGTGATGAACGTAAATGAAAAACAAAAAACAGTACTGATCGATAAACTGTTAAAATATTATAAAGGCGATATCAAAGGCAAACATTTTGCATTATGGGGCTTGGCATTTAAACCAGAAACCGACGATATTAGAGAAGCACCAGCTTTGTATATCATTGATGAGCTGATTAAAAATGGAGCTACGGTTAGCGCATTTGACCCAGAAGCCATCAATAATGTGAAAGAAATATTAGGCGACCAGATCAGTTTTGCCGACAACCAATACGATGCTTTAAAAAATGCAGATGCGCTGTTGATCGCTACAGAATGGTCTGTGTTCCGTAATCCTGATTTCGAGAAAATGGACCAGCTATTGGTGAACAAAGTGATTTTTGATGGTCGTAATTTATTCGATCTTCAAAAAATGATAGACCTAGGTTATTACTATAATAGTGTTGGCCGTAAACTAATTAAATAATGGAGAGGAAAAGGGTATTAATTACAGGAGCTGCCGGTTTTTTAGGTTCACACCTTTGTGATCGTTTCATTAAGGAAGACTTCCATGTAATTGCCATGGACAACCTGATTACAGGTGATCTACAAAATATAGCCCATCTTTTTAAGCTGGAGAATTTTGAATTCTATCACCACGATGTATCCAAGTTTGTATATGTGCCGGGTAATTTAGATTACATTTTACACTTTGCCTCACCAGCAAGCCCAATCGATTATTTGAAGATTCCTATACAGACTTTAAAGGTCGGTTCTTTAGGGATTCATAATCTGTTAGGTTTGGCAAGGTCGAAAAATGCAAGGTTGTTGATCGCTTCAACTTCTGAGGTATATGGCGATCCTACAGTAAACCCACAGCCTGAAGAATACTGGGGCAATGTAAACCCTGTGGGGCCGCGAGGTGTATACGATGAAGCCAAACGTTTCCAAGAAGCAATGACCATGGCCTATCACACCTTTCATGGCCTAGAAACAAGAATTGTAAGGATATTCAATACATATGGTCCAAGGATGCGCCTAAATGATGGACGTGTTTTGCCAGCATTTATCGGACAGGCGCTAAGGGGCGAAGACCTAACCGTATTTGGCGATGGTAGCCAGACCCGATCTTTTTGCTATGTAGACGATTTGATAGAAGGCATCTACCGTTTGTTGTTTAGCGATTATGCGCAACCTGTTAATATTGGCAATCCAGATGAAATTACCATGATGGATTTTGCCGAAGAGATCATCAAACTTACAGGTACTACACAAAAGATCATCTGCAAGGAATTACCAACTGATGATCCCAAACAACGCAGACCAGATATTACCAAGGCGAAAGAACTCTTGAAGTGGGAGCCAAAAGTGGGTAGAGCGGAAGGTCTAAAGATTACCTACGACTATTTTAGGTCCTTGCCAAAAGAAGCCTTAGTAAACAAAGAACATAAAAACTTTAATACTTATAACAAGTAATGGCAAAAATATTAGTTACAGGTGGTACTGGATATATTGGTTCACATACAGTTGTAGAACTTTTTAATGCTGGTTATGAAGTAGTGGTGGTTGATGATTTTTCGAATTCGGACCCTAAAATATTGGACCAGATTGAAAAGATCAGCGGTAAAAAACCTGCATTTGTACAATTAGATCTGTGCAACGAGCAAGAAGTGAACATATTTGCCAATGCAAACCAAGACATTGATGGCATTATTCACTTCGCAGCTTTTAAAGCAGTAGGCGAATCGGTACAGCAACCGTTGAAATATTACCGAAATAACTTTTATTCACTCATTAATATCCTTACTGCGTTTAACAGTAAGACCCAATTGGTGTTCTCTTCATCTTGTACCGTTTATGGTCAGCCAGATCAATTGCCGGTAACAGAAGATGCGCCTGTAAAAAAAGCAGAATCACCTTATGGTAATACCAAGCAGATTGCAGAAGAAATCCTGCAGGAAACTTGTGCCGTAACACCCGATTTAAAAGTCATCGCTTTGCGTTATTTCAATCCAGTAGGAGCCCATGCATCTGCTTTGATTGGAGAGCTGCCCATTGGCGTACCTCAGAACCTAATTCCTTTTATTACACAATCGGCAATTGGCAAACGCGGGGCAATTACTGTATATGGAAATGATTACAATACTCCAGATGGGTCTGCCATAAGAGATTATATCCATGTGGTTGATCTGGCAAAGGCTCATGTTGCGGCGATTAAAAGACTAGAAACTGGAAAAGGGGCCAATTATGAGGTATTTAATGTTGGTACTGGAAAGGGCTCTTCTGTATTGGAAATTATCCATGCATTTGAACAATCAACAGGCGAAAAGCTAAATTATGTAATTGGTGCACGTAGAGAGGGCGATGTGGAGCAGACCTATGGCGATGTAAGCCATTCTAATAAGGTGTTAGGCTGGAAAGCAGATTTGGGCTTGGAAGAAATGATGAGCTCTGCCTGGAACTGGGAGAAATACTTAAGAGATAACCCCTTTTAAATGAAATTAAGTGAGCACAAAGATCTTAAAATGGAGATCTTAGCTTTACCACCAAAAGAAAAAGACAAACTCTTACTTCGCTTGGTGGCCAAAGATAAGGTGCTTACCGAACATTTGCATTTTTTACTATTGGAAGATGAGAGCAACCTTAGGGATAGGATTGCCCATATCAAAGCAGAGATTTTACAAACCATGCAGCGATTGGCTGAGACCAAGAATCTGAATGCTAAGGATGTATTGACTGCCTTACGCCGATTGGCCAAATTGGTGAACCATAATTTAAGGGTGACCAAGGCTAACTTTGAAGATGTTGAGTTGAGAATATTTCTTTTTAACAACACGGTCACTCAATTTAAGGGTCGGATTTTTTCTTCAAGTAAAGATCATGAGCAGGTATTCGCAACTTATTTTATCAAATCAACGTTAGTTACTTTGCGTAAATTTGATAAATTGCATGAAGATCTTCAGTTTGATCTAAAAGAAGGACTAGACAATTTACTCGAAAAAATATATAAGGGAAAGATGGCCAGCGTTGCAAAAGACCTAGGTTTACCCGAACAACTATAAATTATGAAGAAGATTTTAATTACCGGAGGGGCAGGTTTTATTGGGTCTCATGTGGTACGTAGGTTTGTAAAACATTATCCAGATTATGAAATAGTGAATCTTGATGCATTGACTTATGCCGGTAACCTGGCAAACCTTACTGATATAGAAGATCAAAGTAATTATAGATTTGTAAAGGCAGATATTACCGAAGCGGCTACAATTAACCATCTTTTTAAGACAGAAAATTTTGATGCAGTGATCCATCTGGCTGCAGAATCGCATGTAGATCGTTCAATAGCTGATCCAAGCGCTTTTGTATTGACCAATGTGATCGGTACGGTTAATTTGTTGAATGCTGCTAGGGAATATTGGAAAGGTGATTATAACAAAAAACGTTTCTACCATATCTCAACTGATGAAGTTTATGGAGCTTTGGGCGACACAGGCATGTTTACAGAAACAACCAGTTATGACCCGCATAGTCCATATTCAGCTTCTAAGGCAAGTTCTGACCATTTTGTTCGTGCTTATCACGATACTTACGGATTGGATATTGTCATCTCCAATTGCTCAAATAATTATGGCTCACACCATTTTCCAGAGAAATTAATTCCTTTGGCCATCAACAATATCAAGAACAATAAACCTGTGCCAGTTTATGGTAAAGGCGAGAATGTAAGAGATTGGTTATGGGTAGAAGACCATGCAAGGGCTATTGATGTGATTTTTCATCAAGCAAAGACTGGGCAGACTTATAACATTGGTGGACATAATGAATGGAAAAATATCGACCTGATCCATCTATTATGTGGAATTATGGATCAAAAATTGGGCAGAGCAAATGGAGAATCAGCAAAGTTAATTACATTTGTAACAGATAGGGCTGGTCATGACCTACGTTATGCCATAGATTCGACAAAACTACAGCAGGAATTAGATTGGGTTCCGAGTTTGAAATTTGAAGAAGGATTGGCTAAGACTGTAGATTGGTATTTAGCAAACGAAGAATGGTTAAACAATGTAACTTCAGGCAACTATCAGGCTTATTATGACAATCAATATAAAGGGAGGTAAGTTTGTTTGGTTTATTTAGTAAGAAAAAAGAAGCGGGTTTGGATTTTTCAGCCATTGGGGCTGATATGCACTCACATATCCTTCCGGGGATAGATGATGGCGCCAAAACGCTGAATGATTCTTTAATGCTGGCCAAACGGTTTAAGGCACTGGGTTATAGAAAACTGGTCGCTACTCCGCATATCATGGCCGATTATTTCCGTAATACTCCCGCTACTGTAAACAGAGCATTGGATACCTTAAGGGAAGGTTTGTTGCAGAACAACATCGACCTAGAAGTAGATGCTGCTGCAGAATATTATCTTGATGAAACTTTCGAAAGCAAGATTGCCAAAAAAGAAGTATTGACTTTTGGAAAGAATTTCTTGTTGTTTGAACTCTCTTATATCAATGCACCTCATAATTTATTTGAGGTGATTGCCAAGATCCAGGATGCTGGTTATCAGCCTGTGCTGGCACATCCAGAAAGATATCCCTACTACTACAACTCGATAGAAAGTCATCAACAGATCAGAGATACAGGTTGTTTATTGCAACTGAATACCATTTCCCTAACAGGTTATTATGGTAAAAGCAGTAAACAAACAGCAGAAGAACTGATTGATAATTACTGTGTCGATTTTTTAGGAACGGATATGCACCACCTTCGTCATGCCGACGCTTTAAAAGAAAGCTTAAAACTCGATAGGCTGCAAAAAATATTGGCCGCACCTCAAATCAACAATCTTTTATTGTAATTGTGTAAGGTACTTTTAGTGCCTTAAATATCGATTTATCTCGATAGGTTTATAGGATTACTCGTAGCGAAGCGCTTCTACTGGGTCTAGTTTTGATGCTTTTTTAGCTGGGTAATAACCTGATACAATCCCAACAAAAACACAAAGTACAAATCCTCCCAAAATAAACAGCCAAGGGATAATAAACGAACCTCCCATAGAGAAGGAGATGAGGTTACCGATACCGATACCCAGTAGGATACCTAAGGCTCCCCCCATTAAACAGATCACCACAGCTTCAATCAAAAACTGTTTACGGATTACGGCTGGATTGGCACCAATGGCCTTTCTGATCCCAATTTCGCGGGTTCTTTCAGTTACAGAAACCAACATAATGTTCATCAGTCCAATTGAAGCACCTAAAAGTGTAATCACCCCAATGGCTACCCCACCAATAACAACATAAGCTAGGTTCTCAAAAAGTGTCTGTGCTACCGCATCACTTTTGGTCACTTCAAAGTTGTTTGGCTCGCCGATCTTTACTTTTCTGATGTTTCTAAATTCGGCAGTAGCCTCGCCAATAATATTGTCCATCATATCGTTATTAGGTACCATTACCGTAATGGTATAAGATGGATTGTTGTTGGAGTTGATCAGTTTAGCTTTGAACAAAGGGACATAAACCGCCCTGTCTGTACTTTGGCCCATGCTAGAGCCTTTAGAAGCAAGTACACCGATTACCCTTAATCTATTGTTACCTGCTGTAACGATTTTATCTAATGGAGATTCATTTTTGAACAATGTGGTGGCAATCTCATTACCAATAATACAGACATTATTGCCTGCCAAGGCTTCGGCAGCATTAAAATTCCTTCCTTGCGCCAACTCTAAACCTAAAGAGGCCAGGCCGTTTTCATCCAATCCTTGTACGTTGATGTTTGGGTTTGTTTTTTCCTGTCCGTATTTAACTGTAGAACCACCACTGGCAAAAACACTTACCGAAACTGTAGCGGGTGTATTCAGCTGCTTTTTAAAATTGATCGCATCTTCATAACGGATAGATTTGAAAGGTTTTGGTCTTTTGCCTGATCCTCCAATCCTGATCCCAGTTCCTCTGTTTCTAATGTTGAAGGAATTGGCTCCCATACTCGAAAAAGCTTCCGTCATACTTTTCTTGATTGCATCTATGGTAGTTAAAATGCCAACCAAGGCCGACAAACCTATCGCAATGATCAATGCTGTAAGCATGGTACGAAGTCGGTTACTCTTAATAGATTGTAGCGCAAGTCTTACGTTTTCGGTATAAGTCATTTGATGAGAATAAATTCTAGTTGGGGTAAAAATAAAAAGTCCCGCTGTTAAGACAACGAGACCTGTTAAAATGTTACAAATATAATCTGCTTAAACCGAGAAACTTGTTCCGCAACCGCAAGAGCTGGTTGCATTCGGATTGCTAAAGGTAAAACCTCTAGAATTTAAGCCGTCTTGCCAATCAATCTGCATCCCTAATAGATACATTTGGTGTGCTTTGTGCATAAATATCTTAATGCCATCTATGATAAACTCCTGATCTCCGTCCTTTTTTTGGTCGAAGCCCAGCACATAGCTCATTCCAGAGCAACCGCCACCTTCTACACCAACACGTAATCCGAAATCTTCGGCAATTTCTTGTTGGTCTTTTAATTTGAAAAGTTCTTTAACAGCAGTTTCGGTAAACGATACAGGCGCAAAAGTTGTTTCTACAGTGCTACTCATGTTTTTAAAATTTAGAAGAACAAATATAAATATTTATGTACATTTTTGTTCGCTGTACTTATTAATATTACGGTATCCAAACAAAATAGAATGAACATTACACATTTCTTAACACAAGTGGCCATATTGGCAGCAGGTGGGATTGTCACCGTTGCTGCTGCTTATTTTCTGGTCAAAAACGACATCCAGAATTATTTCAGGTTTAAATCGTTAGCAGCAAATAAAGACAATAGGGCAGCATTATTCCCTTTGCGTTTGCAGGCGCACGAGCGATTGATCGTTTTTGTTGAAAGAATCAATCCGTCCAACTTGCTGGTACGTCTACATCAACAAGGAATTGGCATCAAAGAATTACAAAACCTGGTATTGACCGAAATAAAGGCAGAATATCAGCATAATATTACCCAACAGCTTTACGTAGATACGGTAAGTTGGAATGTGGTGCGAAAACTAAAGGATGACACGATTGCCATGATCAACAATGTGGTACAAGGTTTGCCTGAAACAGCTAGTGGGGTAGACCTGAGCAAAAAAGTTCTACAGCACATGAGTGGGATAGCAGAAAACCCTTATGAATTAACAATAGACTTGCTTAAAAAAGACATACACCAATTGTTTTAATTGGGGGTTAACTGTTTAAACTGGCAAATTGTTCAAATTGCTTAGCTGTTCTGTATGGGCATTTAACCAATTCAGCAATTAGCCTTTCAAATATATCGGGAACGAATTATGAGTGATAAAAAATTTACGACAACATCAGGTATTGAAATAAAAGGGCTGTATACTTCTGCGAAACCATTGACAGAAAGCCCGGGAGAATTTCCTTTTACAAGAGGTATACAAAAAGACATGTACCGTGGCCGTTTGTGGACCATGCGTCAATATGCCGGATTTTCAACAGCCGAAGAATCCAATAAACGCTATCATTACCTTTTGGCCCAAGGAACCATGGGACTTTCGGTAGCTTTTGACTTGCCTACACAGATTGGTTATGATTCTGATCATGATATGGCAGAAGGTGAAGTGGGAAAAGTGGGCGTGGCCATCGATTCGTTAAAAGACATCGAGATTTTGTTTGATGGAATTGAACTGAAAAAGATCACCACCTCAATGACCATCAATGCTACGGCATCTATTTTATTAGCGATGTATATTGCTTTGGCTAAAAAACAGGGAGCAGACCTTAAGGAAATTTCTGGTACCATCCAGAATGATATCTTAAAAGAATATGCAGCAAGAGGTACCTATATCTATCCACCGAAACCTTCGATGCGGATCATTACCGATATTTTTGAATATTGTAGCAAGGAAGTGCCCAAATGGAATACCATCTCTATTTCGGGTTACCACATTCGCGAAGCAGGGTCAACTGCTGTGCAAGAACTGGCATTTACCTTGTCAAACGGTAAAGCTTATCTAAATGCAGCATTAGAAAAAGGATTAGACATTAATGTATTTGCAAAGCGATTGTCTTTTTTCTTTAATTGCCACAATAATTTTTTCGAAGAGATTGCCAAGTTCCGTGCCGCCAGAAGGATGTGGGCGCATATCACCAAGTCTTTGGGTGCAACTGATGAAAAAGCAATGATGTTGCGTTTCCATACGCAGACAGGAGGCTCTACCTTAACCGCCCAGCAACCTTTAAACAATGTGGTCAGGGTAGCCAACCAGGCGATGGCTGCGGTATTGGGTGGTACGCAATCGCTCCATACCAATGGATATGACGAGGCCTTGTCTCTACCAACTGAGGCTGCGGCCAAGATCGCTCTGCGTACCCAACAAGTGATTGCTTTTGAAAGTGGCGTAACCGATACCGTAGATCCATTAGCTGGCTCGTATTTTGTAGAAACATTAACTGACGAAATTGAAGCTGCCGCGCAAGCCTACATCGAAAAGATTGATGCCATGGGTGGCTCGGTTAACGCGATAGAAAATGGATATATCCAACAAGAAATTGCAAGCTCTGCCTATCAGTACCAAAAAGAGGTCGAATCGGCAGAACGGGTTATTGTTGGGGTAAACAAATTTACACAAGAAACGGAGGGGATAACCGATGTATTGAACATCGATGAATCAATCAGGACAATACAGACAGAGAAATTAAAAAAACTAAGGGAAGAACGGAACAATGCTGCTGTTAATTTAGCGTTAACAAGGCTTTCATCAGCGGCAAAGACAAATGAGAATTTAATGCCCTATATTTTAACCGCTGTAGAAGAATATGCCACACTTGGGGAAATAGCGGATTGCATGCGAAATGTGTTCGGAGAATATTAAAAACTATGTTAATAAATAGTTATCAACATAAAAAATTTAGGTTAACAGGGGTATGCTACTGCTCCTGAACTACTTACAAATTAATTGAAAAATTTGTTCTTTTTGTTGATAATTTTTTGAATATTCGATGTTCCAAAAGGGCATGTCCGTAATGTCCTTATTAGAACTGAAAATCAACAAATTATATAATAACAATGGAAAAAACTTGTACCGAAGTATGGAAGAACTGTCTCCAAATTATTAAGGATAACATCCCAAACCAAAGTTTTAAGACTTGGTTTGAGCCGATATCCGCACTTAAATTAGAGGGGAAAGTTTTAACCATCCAGGTGCCGAGTTTATTTTTTTACGAATGGCTAGAAGAACACTATGTTGGTCTGCTTCGTAAAACGGTAAAAAAGCAATTGGGAGACGAAGGAAGATTAGAATACAATATAGTAGTTGACAAGTCGTCAAACAGTGGGTCTCCGTATACAACAAACATGCCCTCTAACGGAAATGGGGCAGAAGCAAAAATGCAATCAATGCCAATTCCGGTATCGATAAATAAGGACATCAAAAATCCGTTTATTATACCAGGGCTTAAAAAATTAAATGTTGATCCACAATTAAATCCAAACTATACATTCGAAAATTACATTGAGGGAGATTGTAATCGCCTGGCACGCTCTGCGGGTTATGCAGTTGCAGCAAAACCAGGAGGCACATCATTTAACCCATTGATGATCTATGGGGGTGTAGGCTTAGGTAAAACACACTTGGCTCAGGCCATTGGTAACGAGATCAAAAGAAGCATGCCAGATAAATTGGTAATCTATGTTTCTTGTGAGAAATTTTGCCAACAGTTTGTCGATTCATTAAAAAATAATACCATAAACGATTTTGTGAATTTCTATCAGGCAATGGATGTGATCATCATGGATGATGTGCATAACTTTGCAGGTAAAGAGAAAACACAGGATATCTTCTTCCACATCTTTAACCACCTACACCAATCTGGTAAACAGGTGATCTTAACATCTGATAAGGCACCAAAAGATCTAGCTGGTTTAGAGGAGCGTTTATTGAGCCGTTTCAAATGGGGATTGTCTGCAGACCTGCAGATTCCAGATCTTGAAACCCGTATCGCGATCTTAAAGAAAAAAATGTATGCTGATGGTATCGAATTGCCAGGAGAGGTAGTTGAATACGTAGCACACAACATTGATAACAACGTACGTGAACTAGAGGGCGCCATGGTTTCATTATTGGCACAATCTACTTTAAATAAAAAAGACATCGATCTGGCCTTGGCTAAACAGATGTTGAAGAACTTTATCAAAAATACCTCGAAAGAGATTTCGATGGAATATATCCAAAAACTGGTTTGCGAATATTTTGAGGTACCTGTTGACATGGTTAAATCTCAGACTCGTAAACGTGAGATTGTACAGGCCCGTCAAATTTCTATGTATTTGTCTAAAAGCCATACCAAGTCTTCATTGAAAACCATTGGCGCTTTCTTCGGTGGAAGGGACCACTCAACGGTAATCTATGCTTGTCAAACAGTAGAAGATTTGATTGAAACTGATAAAAAATTCAAAGCTTATGTTAACGACATCCAGAAAAAACTGAAGATGAGTTAATCAAGATCTGATAAAAAATAAAAGCCTCGATATTATCGGGGCTTTTTTGTTAGCTGTTTGGATCTATCATCTTATAAAAAGCATCCCTATAAAAATCTCCCAAGGGGATGACGTGGTTTTCGATGTAAATCCGGCTCCGTTCAATATTGTCGATTTTGTTGACGGCCACCAAATAAGATTTATGTACCCGCGCAAATTGATTTTTAGGCAATTGTTCTTCAGTTTTTTTAATGTTCTGTAAAGATATGATCTTCTCCTTTTTGGTATGGATGGCCACGTAGTTCTGCATCCCTTCGATATACAGAATGTCGGCAATGTTTACCTTGGTCAGTTTATATTCGTTTTTCACGAAAATAAAATCCACTTCTTTAATTGTATTTGGCTCAATGCCAATTTGAGGTTTAACTTCCAAGGCATTGAAATAATGCATCGCTTTTTGCACCGCTTTATAAAAACGTTCAAAAGAGATGGGTTTTAACAGGTAATCTATGGCATCATTTTCAAAACCTTCCAAGGCATATTCGGCATAGGCAGTTGTTAAGATCACTTTACATTTTCCTTGCACAATTTTCATAAACTGTACGCCATTGAGCTGTGGCATTTGTATATCCAGAAAAACAAGGTCGGCTTTATCTTCCATGATCAGGTTCAATGCCAATAAGGGATTGGTTGAGCTAAATGTCAGTTCCAAAAATGGAAGCTTGCCAATATAGTCACTCAATATGTCTATGGCCAGCGGCTTATCATCAACAACTACACAACGAATCATATCCATTTTATATTTAACTCCACTGTAAAAATATCCGTTTCATCCTTAATTTCAAGCCAATGTTGGTTAGGATAGATCAGTTCGAGCCTCCTTTTTACATTGGTTAAGCCAATACCTACTGTTTTATCTTTATAATCTTCGTTTTTTTGATTACTGATATAAAAGTGCATGCCAATGGCATCCATATTGATTTTGATTTGGATGGGCTGTTTAGGATTGTCGATCACGCCATGTTTAAAGGCATTCTCCACAAAGTTGATCAAAATCAATGGAGCAATCTGTTGTTTGCCAATTTCGCCATTAACGTCAAATTCGATAGATGCGGTTCCTTTTTGCCCGATCTGAAAAAGATCGATCACATTTTTTAGGTAATCGATTTCCTTTTGCAGGTCGGCAAATTTATCGTCGCTTTCTTTTAACATGTAACGTAAAAGGTCCGATAGTTTTAAAACAGCTGCTGGAGCTTCATCAGATTTGCGATAGGTTAGGGCATAGATATCGTTGAGGGTATTGAACAAAAAATGCGGATTGATCTGTGATTTTAAAAAGGCAAGTTCGGCAGTTATCTTTTCCTTCTCCAGCTCCTTTTGTTTCCTATTGTTGGTATACCATTCGGTTACAATAAAATAAATGAAGCCATAAATGAAATAACTGTAAAATGTATATAGTATGCTATTTTGAATATACCAGCTTACCTCAGGTTTACCGCCAAAATAATTATCAAATCCCAGATACGGTAGAAAGAAATGGAACTCTAACAGATATCTATAGCTCGGAATAAAAATAAACAGTAAGCAAGTAAATAAAATACCCTTCAACCATTTTTTATTGAAAAAAGATGGGGCAATCAGATTGGCGGTTGTATAAAAAGAAACCAGACTAGACCCCAGATAACCTAAACAGACCAATAAATAATTGAATAGGAGTAAGGGTGACGATCCGCTATTGGCATAGGAACGAAAACTGTTGTTGAGGTATTTCGGAAAAAAATCATTCAGAAAAACGAGTAACCATATCAGAATATGTAGCCCTATCTTATATTTCTTTTTCATTGACCAAAGATATCAGCAATTTCATCAATTGAAGTTAAAAATACATCAACGGTCAATTCTTATCCATCAAAGTGCTTATTTAAAGTATAAGTCGCTTGGCTAAAGTTTAAGTCCGTTCATCAATGGTTTTTGTGCATTTGTCAATTGCAACCATCTGTTTTACATTTTTAGTTGAAGATTTGACCATACAAACAAATGTATCATTATGAAGAAAATAATTTTATCCGCATTGTTGGCCTTGTTCTTTTTAAATACCAAAGCACAAGAAAAGCTAACTGTTAAGGTTCATCCAGGGGTTGAACTTTTTACCATTGTCCAGATTTTAGCTGAACAATTTCCTGATCCAAACCCATCTACCTATAGCAAAGAGGTGATGGAATATTTTGGCAAGTACAAAGACCATCCGGCAGTATTGAAAGTGAAAAGTTTTAATAAGGTATTTACAGACCTGACCGAATTGGGCTGGACAATGTCTGATTTTCCCAACATTAAAATCTATGAGCCTACGGCAGACCTCAATTGGTATAAGCACAATGGAAAAGAAAACACACTTGAATATATCAAGTTATGCCGTGATTTTTTTAACGACACCAAGTTCTGGGACTTTTATCAAGCACATACCGCAAAATATGAAAAATGGGGGGAAGAGATTAAAAAAGAGGTGAATGAAAGTGGTGTTATGGACCAGCTTCAAAAGTTTTATGGTTTCAATGCCGATGTGCAATGGTATATCTGTATAGATCCATTAAACAGTTGGGGCTCTCATGCCATTACCACTAAAAACCTGAATCCGCAATTCAGCAATATCGTAGTATATAATACGGGTTATTTCAATCGTAAATCAACAGAAAAAGATGAACCGGTGTTTGAATATAAAGGATTTGACTATTTAGTTTGGCACGAAGGAAGCCACATCTTTTTGGATCCATCGTTTAAAAAGTACAAAAAAGAGATTGATGAACTCGAGTATTTGTACAATAAAGATGACGAAGGCATGAAAAGAAATGGGATTGGAAGTTGGGAATATTGCCTCAACGAAAACATGGTCCGTTCAATTGTGGGCAATATGTATTACAAATACCGTACAGAAAGAGAATTTAAAAGACAGGTTGCCAAGGAAACAGCAAGTGACTTTATTTATGTAGAAGACTTGGTTCCTTATATACTGGCAAACTATGGTCCAGACAAAAAGTATAAAAAATTCGATGTTTTTTTTCCGACAATGTTAAAGATGTTGAAGGATAAACATCCTAAAAAATAATTACGACAATTTCATCAAGCCATAATATAGACCGGCAACATGTAAGGCCTGATCGATCATATTGTCTTTTAGCAATTGCTTAACTTCTTCAATTGTATATTCCTCTACATTTAAAATCTCATGCTCATCTAAATGTTGGGCATGAGATTTTATACCTCCCTTTAATAGATAGGTAAAGGTTTTATTGGTCGAAGTGGCAGGATTGGGATAAAGTGTAGCAATCAGCTCACAACTTTCAAAGCTATACCCTGTTTCTTCCTGTAATTCGCGAACAATGGCTGCTTCTGGTTCTTCTCCATCATCGATCACACCTCCTGGGATTTCTAGTGAAATAATGTCGCCTGCAAAACGATATTGCCTAACCAAGATGATCTTGTTCTCTTTAGTTAGGGCAATGGCATTTACCCAATTTGGATATTCCAATACATAATAGTCGTCTTTGATAGTGCCATTTTGCAATTTGCAGGTATCTACCCTTAAAGTAGCCCATTTTTCTCTAACTAAATATTTGGAGGCCAGTTTCTGCCATTTTAAGATTTCCATGAATTGGATTATAGATATTGTTGGATAACCTTTTGACGATGTAGGTTAACCAAGTGTACAATTTTATGTTTATTCGAAAGCTGCTCGTAGATCAGGTTCAGTTTAGGCGCAATGATTTGGTTTTTACTTTGGCTGATCCCTAGTTCGTAGTATAGAAACTCACTTAGCGAATCCAGTTTTTCTGCTGGTAGATCACTTTCCTGTAGCCAATTTTCGAACGATGATGGATCGGGTTCGTTGAGCACATCGATAGGTAGACCAAAGCTATTGGCCATGGTTTCGTTAAAAAGTAGTCCGGCTTCTTCCAGTTTCAGTTCTACTTTTAAACCCATGATCCTTGCCAAAACCTGGGCAAGTCTCTCAATCTCTGCTGTAATTAAATCTCTTCTATACATTTATAATGTGATAAGGCTTGCCAGTTGTGACGTTTAAAAGTTGTTGCAATCAAACCTATTACCTATTATTCTCTAGCTTACCAACTTCCACTGCTTCCGCCACCGCCAAAACTACCACCGCCAAAGCCACCAAATCCGCCGCCACCACTGCTTCCTCCTCCGAAACCACCACCAAATCCACCTCCACCAGAGTTACGTCCACCGCCTAATAACATGCTCCAGAAAAGCGCATCGGCTACGCCACGTCCACCAATTACTTGGCTTCCACCGCCGCCGCCACCTTTTCTTAAAATGATCGCAATGATGATCACAATGATAATGATAATAAAGCCTGCACTTCCTTTTCCACCTCCCGATTTTGCCTTTGGTTTGTCGTTTTTGTATTCGCCCTTAATTAAAGAGATGATTGAATTTGTTCCAGCATCTATACCTGCATAATAATCACCTTCCTTAAAAAAAGGTTTGATGTCATTCTCAATGATCCTTTTGGTGTAGATGTCTGGCAAAGCGCCCTCCAACCCATAACCAGTTTGGATAGATAATTTCCTATCGCCTATGGCAATCAATAAAATCACACCATTGTTTTTGCCTTTTCCACCAATGCCCCATTTCCTGCCCAGTTCAAGTGCATACTCATTGATATCGTAATCGCCAACAGATTTGAGGATTACTACCGCAATTTGATTGGATGTAGAATCGTCAAAGGCGACCAGTTTTTGCTCTAACTGTTGTTTCTGGCTGGCCGTAAGGGTTTGGGTATAATCATTTACGATCGTATTTGATTTCGCAGGGAAATCTTGCCCAAAGCCAAAGCTGTAACTCAGCGTTAAAAGCAATAAGATGATCAGTTTTTTCATCAGTTATTTGGGTTCAGCTTGGTCCATAAATACAATATCGTTTGGCAGTTCGTTTACATCCCCATTTTGATAAGGGAAAAACAAAGCCAATTTTTCGCCAGCCAAAGAAACGCCAGCAATAATTCCGTCTGCTAGGTTGCCACTTAAAAAGTGGGCTTTCATGGCCACCTGCGTCGTCTCCCAAAAATCTTCTGGTACAACCTGGTTGATACCGCGGTCGCCAATAATAGCAAATTTATGGTCTTCATGGGCTAGGTAAATGAGAACGCCGTTATGTTGAGCAGTTTTATCCATGCCTAATTCCGCAAAATATTGGGTTGCTCTTTCAAATGCACTGCCGTGACAGTGTTTTTCTACGGCAATCCTAATTTCTCCTGAGGTTGTTTTTTCGGCTTCGGCAATGGCATTCGCTATTAATTCTTGTTCTTGTGTTGTGAAAAGAGACATGCTTTTTGTTTTATAAATTAAAGGGTAATGTATGTTTAAGGTTTAAACACACATTACCCCAAAATGTTGGAATATCACTAAAATTCTACTTTAGGTGCATTTTGTGCACCAGCATCAGCTTTAAAGGCCGCTTTAGGACTAAAGCCAAATAATCCAGCTGTTAAGTTGTTAGGGAAAGACCTTACCTTAACATTATAAGCCTGAACAGACTCGTTGAAATCTTTACGAGCAACGGTGATACGGTTTTCAGTTCCTTCTAATTGGGCAGAAAGATCACTGAACTGTTGCGTTGCTTTTAATTCTGGGTAATTCTCTGTCAATACCATCAATTTACCTAAGGCCTGGGTGATCTGACCTTGAGCAGCTTGGTATTTTTCAATATTTTCTGCATTTAATTTAGTTGGATCGATCGTAATCTTACTTGCACTGGCACGAGCTTCGATTACAGCAGTTAAAGTACTTTGCTCAAATTTGGCAGCTCCTTTAACTGTACTTACCAAGTTAGGGATCAGATCAGCTCTACGTTGGTACTGAGCTTCAACCTGGCTCCATTTAGTTTGTACATCAACATCTAATGTAACCAATTTATTGTAGCCATTACATCCGCTTACTACAGCCAATAAAACTACAAGTGCAATTACTCCAATTACTATTTTTTTCATTTTGTTATTTTGTTTTTTAGGTTTCTATTTCAATTTAGATATCAATATTCATACCTTGTTACTAAAACAGACAAAATACTGACAAGTTGCCATAACATTTACCCTAAGATACTAAATAATGGCCAAAGCACAAATCACATCAAAAACTTGAACTGTGAACCGAAAACAGTAATTTTGTGTATTCGAGATAAAAACTCGACGATGATTATGCAAAGAGAAATTGAAATTACCATTGCCCCAGAACATGTTTCTAATGAGCTGGTTATCCTGCAGAACCTGGCAAGAGCTTTAAAAGTAGAGCAAGCTACGATTAAACACCATCAGATTTTAAAGCGTTCTATAGATGCACGTTCAAGAAAAGTGATTTATCGGATGCAGGTTCGGGCTTATATAGAAGAGGTTCCAACTATTGAACAAGTCAAATTTACCTATCCAAGGATAGATGCTGCCAAAACAGTGATTATTGTTGGAGCTGGCCCAGCGGGATTGTTTGCTGCATTACAATGCATAGAAAATGGTTTTAAACCTATTGTTGTTGAACGTGGAAAAGATGTAAAACAACGCCGTAGGGATTTGGCAGCCATCAATAAACAAGGTGTGGTCAATACTGAATCCAATTATTGCTACGGCGAAGGTGGCGCTGGTACCTACTCAGATGGTAAGTTATATACACGATCCAACAAGCGTGGCGATATCAATAAAGTATTGCAGCTATTTGTACAACATGGAGCGGATGAAGATATCCTGATCGATGCACGTCCACATATCGGCACCAATAAATTGCCACATATCATTACCGCAATTAGAGAAACCATTCAAAATGCAGGTGGTGAAGTGCTTTTTGATTCCAAACTGACAGATTTTATCATTTCGGACAGTCAGATCAAAGGGATTGTCATCAATCAACAACTAGAACTTTTGGCTGATGCTGTTATTTTGGCAACAGGCCATTCAGCTAGAGACATCTATGAACTCTTGCACCATAAAAATATCTTGATAGAAGCGAAGCCTTTTGCTTTAGGTGTACGTATTGAACATCCCCAGCAGATCATAGATAGTGCGCAATACCATTGTGATGTCAGGAGTGAGTTTTTACCGCCGGCTTATTATAGTATGGTAGAACAGGTAAAAACCAGAGGAGTATTTTCTTTTTGCATGTGCCCAGGAGGGATCATTGCCCCTTGTGCTACCGGACAAGACGAGATTGTGGTCAATGGTTGGTCGCCATCTAAGCGCAACAATCCCTTTGCCAACTCAGGAACAGTAGTTCAGGTTACTTTAGACGATGTGCAAGGTTATGACCCACTGAGGATGCTTAACTTTCAATCGGAGATAGAACAATTGGCTTTTGAAGCAGGTGGAGGTAACTTAGTTGCTCCCGCACAGCGGATGATCGATTTTGTAGAAAACAGATTATCGATTGATCTGCCCAAAAATTCTTATCTGCCTGGCACTAAAAGTGTGATGTTGGATAATATTCTGCCAGAATTTGTGGCATCAAGCTTAAAAGCGGCCTTGCCATTGTTTGGAAAAAAGATGAAGGGCTATTATACCAATGAAGCAATCTTGGTTGGTGTAGAGAGTCGTACATCCTCTCCGGTGCGTATCCCACGCGATAAAGAAACTTATCAGCACCCACAGATCAGCGGTCTATATCCTTGTGCAGAAGGGGCGGGTTATGCAGGAGGAATTGTTTCGGCAGCAATTGATGGCGTAAACTGTGCCAATGCTATCCTAAACAATTAAGAAAACTCAGGTGTTATAAAAGTAAATCTTTCTTTATGGTCAATTTAGTAGACGAACTTAGCAAAGCATATAACGGAGACACTTGGCATGGGAACAACGTCCTTAGCCTGATACAAGCGGCAAATCCACAAAAGGTCTTTACACATCCTATACCCAATGCACATTCAATTGCAGAATTGGTGTTGCACTTAACTGCATGGACGGAAGAGGTGATGGATAGGATAGAAGGACAAATAGCTAAAGAACCCTCAAGGGGAGATTGGCCTTTGCCAGTAGAGAAAGCTGAAGAGGAATGGTATAGGTTGGTAGAAGACTTTAGACTGGTTAATGAAAAATTGATCAGATTGATCACTGATTTGACACCAGCAGATTGGTCGAGTGCAGTTAAAGATCAACGAAACCGTGAATTGGGAACAGGTGTAGACAATTCGCAACTGATCAATGGGCTGATCCAGCATCATGCCTACCATGCTGGGCAAATAGCCCTGCTTTTAAAATTTTAAGTTGATCACTCACATGATATTGTTATGAAAAAGACATTAATTATAGGCGCAAGCCCAAATACTGATCGTTATGCCTATAAGGCAGCCCATATGCTTACTGCAAAAGGACACCCTATTGTTAATATCGGCATTAAGCAAGGAGAGGTAGCGGGCGTGAAGATTGAAAAACCAGCTGCGCCTTATCACGACATCGATACGGTTACCTTATATATAGGTACAGGTTTACAACCGGATTACTACAATTATATATTAGATACTAAACCCAAACGGGTGATTTTTAATCCGGGTACGGAGAATCCTGCTTTCGAAGAAATGCTGGAGAAGCATGGTATCGAACCCATCGAAGCCTGTACACTTGTATTATTAAGTACTGGACAGTTCTAGTTCCACCTATATTTCGTTTAAATCAAATACCAAAAACAGATAGAAATCAGAAGCAATTGATGCTGAGTAAGCATTGATTGAATCATCAAGATAAACTTCTTTAAACTTTTTCTGGTTGTGTTCCATGGGGTTAGGTGTTGGGTGCGATAAAAAGGTTGGTAAGTATTTGTGTTTACGGGAATGATTGCTACCTTTGCATCCCGCTTCGGAGGAAGTATTGGGGAC